>Ga0302287_10000130_pt1 | contig 51032 bp, 41 predicted proteins | sample III_Fen_E2_4_FD_200452 | JGI IMG/M metagenome (GOLD analysis project Ga0302287, IMG submission 200452) | Peat permafrost microbial communities from Stordalen Mire near Abisko, Sweden - III_Fen_E2_4 | ecosystem: Environmental > Terrestrial > Soil > Wetlands > Permafrost | place: Sweden: Abisko... | reverse complement strand
ATCAAACACCATCAAACTCCTGACTAAGCTCGCGCCCAATCAAAAGCCCAATGACGCCCGCATCCAGTTCCTTTGAATTCTCTTTACTTCTTCTTCGCCAATACGGCGATACCAGTGATGTCAAAGATGAGAGCCAAGCTCTCGTTCTCCGCAGTGCTTGTCGGTCGTTGCGACCGGCTCACCGCGAAGGGATCATAAATGTGCGCCAGATTGATCGAGATGTCAAGGTCAAAGAGGAAAAAAATCCAACTTTGTCCTCAAAAATCTCAGCGCTCCTGTTCGACGAACTCGCGAGTGCCGTCGCGATAGAGGCGCGGCAACCGCCGCCCCAAGGCACAGACCAGTTCATAGGAGATGGTCCCCTGGCGGGCCGCCACAGCGTCCACCGTAAGCTCTGGGATCCGCTCGTCGATGACGCGCACGGCATCCCCCACTTCCACACCTGGCACGTCAGTGACATCGGCCATGCAGAGGTCCATGCAGATGCGCCCGACTTGAGACACCAGACGACCTCCGACCGAGAAGAGAGCCCCCTTCTGCTGCCGCGAGAAGCCGTCTCCGTAGCCGATGGGGATGGTGGCGATCAGAGAGCGCCGTGGCGCCGTCCAGATGCCACCATACGACACTTCTTCGCCGGCCTCTATCCACTGCAAATGCCGAACCGCAGCCATTAGGCGCAGAGCCGGAGACAACGGCAGGTCGGTCATCATATCAGGAGCGGGGTTGTAGCCGTAGCTACAAATGCCCGGACGCACCATCTGCAGATGCGAGGCGGGCTGCAAGAAGGTGCCCGCCGAATTGCAGGCGTGCGCGATCTCAGGACGCACTCCCAGCTCTTCCAGGCGCGTAAGCACATCGTGGAAGCGACGCGCCTGCTCTGCGGTACTGGCAACCGGCTCGTCAGCGCGGGCAAAATGCGTGAAGATGCCTTCCCAGTGGATGCCGCGCAGCTCCAGGGCCTCAACAAGCTCTGCCCGCTGCCGTTCCCAGTGAAAGCCGATGCGCGACATGCCGGTATCGACCTTGATGTGAGCCGTCAGAGGCTTGTTGCGACGCTCACATTCCTTGGAAAGTGCCTTGGCCGCCGAGAGCGAAGCTACCGTCGGGATCAGAGCATGATCGAAGTAGGTGCCGGCATCGGCGGGATAGAAGGGCTCTAGCACTTGGATCGGGCCACTCACCCCGCGATCGCGCAGGGAGACGGCTTCGCCCGGTCGCGCCACGCCGAGGCGATCGGCGCCATGCTCTAGCACATAGCTGCCGACGGCATGACTGCCATGCCCATAGGCATCGGCCTTGACCGGCACCAGGATGCGCGTGGTGGCGGGGATACGGGAGCGGACCAGTTCGAGGTTCCGCTTGATGGCGTCGAGATCAATCTCGAGCCGTGGTGCATGGGAAGGGATCATGATGCCTTGTCCTCTTCCTCGTCGTCTCCGGCGGGGACTTTGGCCGGCGGTTCCCCAGGGCGCAGGTACTTCACCTCGTCCCAGGCATCCACCAAGCGTTGTTCAGTACTTTCCACCATGTGGCGAAGGCGCTCCTCCATCTCGGCGACCTGCCGGTACAGGAGGAGCAGGTAGGCTCCCGAGGCCGCGATCACTCCGATGAGAACGACCTCACCCATGTCAGGCGAAGAGTTTCTCAGCGATCTGGATGGCGTTCAAAGCTGCGCCCTTGCGAATCTGATCGCCCACCACCCAGAAATCCAGCGTATTGGGCTGGGAAATATCCTTGCGGATGCGACCAACCAGTACTGGATCCTTGCCGGAAGCATCCAGTGGCATGGGCCAGCGGTTCTTCTCGCGGTCTTCGAGGATCTCCACACCAGGGGCCGTGCGCAGCACTTCGTAGGCTTCTTCCACCGAGATGTCGCGGGAGAACTCGACGTTGAGCGCCTCGCTGTGGGCGCGCAGCACCGGCACGCGCACGCAGGTAGCATGCACGCGGATGGAGGGATCGCCAAAAATCTTCTTGGTCTCATTCACCATCTTCATCTCTTCCTCGTTATAGCCCAGGGATTCGATCCAGGGGGCGTTGTGAGGAAAGACGTTGAAGGCGTAAGGATGCGGGATGACGCTTGGCTGGAAGGGCGTGCCATCTAGCACCGCACGCGTCTCCTGCTTGAGCTCTTCCATGGCGCGCGCACCGGCGCCCGAAGCTGCCTGGTAGGTGACCGCGTGGATGCGCTTCACTCCGAAGAGCTTGTGCAACGGCCAGATCGGCAGGTTCATGATGATAGTGGAGCAGTTGGGATTAGCAATAATGCCCTTGTGCTCAAAAATCTTTTCGGGATTGACTTCAGGGACCACCAAGGGCACACCTTCAGTCATACGGAACTTGGAAGTGTTGTCCACCACCACAGCACCGGCTTTCACGGCACTGGGCGCAAATTCAGCGGAGATGCTCCCGCCAGCCGAAGCAAGCACCAAGTCGATCCCGGCAAAGGAATCGTGAGTCAGTTCCTGCACGGTGATCTTCTCACCCTTGAATTCCAAGGTGGTGCCGGCCGAGCGCTTGGAGGCCAAGAGGCGCAACTCCCCGACAGGGAACTTGCGCTCATCCAAAATCTTGAGAAGCTCCGTGCCCACGGCTCCCGTGGCACCCATGATCGCTACGCGAACTGACATCAATCTGTCTCCGCAACTGAATGGTGAAGAACTAAAGGTACCTCTTTGCGACCGGCGCGGGATGACTCACACGAAATCGCGACGCGAGAACCACCAAGCGGCCACAGCCAGGAAAAGTCCGCACCACCCGATGCCATGGAGGGCGCACGCCAAGCCCCAGTGCTCGGGAAGCGCGAGGCCGTTGACGATCAGAGAGCGCACATTAAACATCTCCAGGTCAGGGATGCAGGCATGCGTCACTCGCGCCGCCGCCGCCGCCCAGCCGGGAAGGGCCGTGGCACCGGGAATGCGGCCGGCATTGCGGGCCATGTTGTGGATGTAGTCCAGGAGATCGCCGGAAAGGTGCCCGGCGACATAGAGCCCAAGCGTGAAGAGCGAGGAGACCACGGGCGTAGAGAAGCTTGAGAAAAGCAGGGCCGCCGCCGTGATGGTGGCCATTTCCCAAAAAATGCCCCAGGCTGCCCACCAGAGTCGGGCATCGAGCGGCTCTCCGTCGATCAAGAGGACCAAGTAGAGTCCGAGCATCATGGCAAAGAGGTTGACCAAAAGCACCAGCAAAAGCCCCGCATACTTCCCGACCAGAAGCTTCCAGCGTGCTACCGGGCGAGCCGCCAGCGCGAAGACCGTCTTCCTCTGGATCTCCTTTTGGATAAGCCCGACGCCCACGAAGATCGCCATCAAGAGGCCGCCAATGGACATCGCCCCCAGCGAAAAATCCTTGATCACCTTACCCGCGGAGAAGGTCGACCAGGAACCAAGCACCGTCGAGAAGGCAAACAGCAGCAGGATGAAGAAGAAGAGCACGTAAAGAATCTTGTCGCGCACCGTCTCGCGGAACGAGGCCAGCGCAATCCACATGAGGCTACGCATCAGAAGCTCCCTCCCCGACTTCGCGCGCTAGGATGTCTTCAAGATGTTCCCGCTCTCCGCCGCCGCTGGACAGAATCTGTTCCAGATCGCCTTCGCGGCGCACCGTGCCGGAGACAATCATTGCGGCATGGGTGCAGAGCTCCTCCACGTCGGAAAGCACGTGGCTGGAGTAGAAGATGGTCGTCCCCTCACTGTGCAGGGATTTGAGGATATGACGCACGTCGCGCCGCCCAATGGGGTCGAGTCCCGACATCGGCTCATCCAGGATCAGGAGCTCGGGACGGTGGAGAATCGCCTGCGCCAGCCCGAACCTTTGCCCCATCCCCTTGGAATAAGTGCGCAGTCGACGAAGCCGCCAGTCACCGATGCGGCAAAGATCACAAGCGCGCTCGATGGCATTCTTAAGCGCGGCGCCCGTGAGTCCGGAAAGGTGCCCGAAGTATTCGAGCAGTTCCAATCCGGAAAGGTGATCGTAGAAGTAGGGCTGTTCAGGCATGAAGCCGATGCGCCGTCGCACCACCGGATCGAAGGGATTGCCACCCCACACCCGGACAGTTCCTGACGTGGGTCGCAACAACCCCACCAGCGACTTGATGGTCGTGGTCTTGCCAGCGCCGTTGGGACCGATGAAGCCATAGACGGCTCCTTGCGGGACCGTGAGATCAATGCCGCGCACGGCGTGCTGAACGCGCATGCCCCGCTCAAGCCCTAGGCGATAGGACTTGTGCAGTCCGCGCACCTCGATGGCGGTCTCCATCAAATCCCCGGATCGCGCTTCTTGGCCGTCCAGCGCAATGCGACCAACGCTAGGCGCCCAATCATGTAAAGCAGCACCCCGATGAAGAGATCGCGCATCATCACCGAACGAGCTGCCGGGTTTCCTTTGAGGTGAAGAGCCAGCCACACGGCCCATAGGGAAAACCCGGAGCCGATGATGATCACGCCCCAAGCAACCTTCTTAAGGCGCTGGGCAAGCAAAGGAGAAACGGCCATTATCGATCCTCCAAAAGGCGCAGGACCGCTTCGAGATCCCGACGCAAAGACAAAACTTCCGCTACCACCGGCGGCGGCACCAAAGACTTAGGCGGCTCAGGAAGCGGAGCCGGCAGAATGTTCACGGGCGGCACACTTGCTGGAATAAGAGGGGCCTCGAGAAACGGCATGCCCAACTGCTGAGGATCTTCCGCAGCAGCAGGAATGGCCTCGAATTCCTCCTTGAGACGGCGGCGCGCAGCGGGAATCGCCAGGCCCTCGTCGTAGATCCAGTTTTTGAGCCGCGTCACGATCTCGATGTCGCGCTCGCGATAGACGCGCTGCCCGGCCGAGTTGCGTTTGGGGCGAAGCTGGGGAAACTCCCCTTCCCAGAAACGCAGAATGTGCGGTTCCAATCCCGCCTGGGAGCAAACCTCATCCTGTGTCCAGGTAGCTTTCATCATTCCCTCTCGTTCTTCGCGGCCCGATTCATGAGCAAGCCTTGAGCATCGCGAGCCGACTGCCCTTCGAAAAGAATGGCGTGAACCTGCGCAGTGATGGGCATCTCGACGTTCAAGCGCTTGGAAAGCTCCATCACGCCAGAAACTGTCCGCACCCCCTCGGCCACCATCTTCATCTCTCCCAGCACCTCGGCCAGAGGTCGGCCGCGACCGACCTGCTCGCCCACGAAACGGTTGCGGCTGTGCTGGCTCACGCAAGTGGTGATAAGATCTCCCATGCCGGCAAGTCCGAAGAAGGATTCCCGGGAACCGCCCAACTTGGCGCCCAAGCGCGCCATTTCGGCCATGCCGCGAGTCATCAGGGCCGCTCGCGCGTTGTCGCCAAGCTCCAGGCCGTCGAGGATTCCGGAGGCGATGGCGATCACATTCTTGACCGCTCCGCAAAGCTCCACTCCTACCACATCGACCGAGCGGTAGGTGCGCAAGGAAGGGGCAAAGAAAATGTCCTGGAGGGCCGCAGCGGTCTCTTCGTTGGGATTTGCCAGCACCACGGTGGTGGCCAGGCCTCGTCCCACCTCCTCGGCATGGGAAGGCCCCGAGAGGACCGAGACGTTTTCGGAATCGGCGCCCGTGATCGCTTCTTGGACGATTTCTGTCATCCGCAGCTGGGTATGCTCCTCGATCCCCTTCACCAAGGAGACGAAGTGGCGCGCCTTGCACTGGGATTCTGAAAGCAGCTTGTCGATCGACTCGCACACCGAACGCAGGGTGTGCGACGGCACCACCAGAGCCACGACAGAGGCCTTATCTAGAGCCGCGGCAAGATCAGAAGTGATCACCACCGAACTTGGCAGTTTCACTCCCGGCAGCTTGTCGCATTCGCGGGTTTCCTGCATCACAGCGGCTGTGGAGGCGTTGTATTCCCACAGCGAAACCTGCAATCCCTTTTCACCAAGGACCCTGGCCATGGCGCTTCCCCAGGAACCGCCTCCCAAAATTGCCACCCGATCAGGATCTAGACCGGCAGCGACGGCAGCTTCGCGGCGACGACGCGACGCCTTCTCTTGCAGATCTTGGCCAGATTTCTTGCCAAAGCGGTTCTCTGTTCCAGCAAGCAGGCGCTGGATGTTGGGACGATGCTTCATGATCACAAAGACCACCACGAGCCAAGTGAAAAGCAGCAGCGAGACATCTCCATGTTGCCAAAGACGTCCCCAAACGCTGTGCCAATCCGTCATGCCGATGATGGTGTAGACTCGCACCGCGGAAAGCGCCCGTCCCCCGACCAGGAAGGTGTTCTCGATCCCAAGGCAGGCCGCAGCCAAGATGGAGGCTAGGCTCACATAACCCGAAACCAAGAGCACCACGATCCAGAGTCCAAAGGCCAGGAGGGCCGTGATCGGAGACAGCGCCACGAAGACACCCAAGGTGGTCAGTACCCCTTTGCCGCCGCGAAAGCCAGCAAATACCGTGTAGGTATGACCAAGGACAGCTGCGGCACCACACAGAAGACCGAATTCAAAACTGTCACCAAAGAATTTGCGGCCAAGCAAAACCGCCGCCAAACCCTTGGAAAAGTCGATCAGAGCCACGGGAAGAGCCGGGCGCCAGCCCAACACGCGGAAGACATTGGTCAGACCGGCATTCTTCGAGCCGCGGGTGCGGATGTCGATCCCGGCAAAGGCTCGCGAGATCCAAACGGCCGACGGAATGGAACCAAGCAAATAGCAAAGTAAAATGGCAAACAGAAGCATATGCCACAAAGGTATCAACTTCCCCCCACGGTGGGCATCCCGGGTTTGCGGCTAAGGTCTTTGCCGAAGGCAGCAACTCATTTGTGGGCCGGAACTTGCGCAAAAAAGGCATACGCAATTAGCTTGGCATGCTAAGGCTTTTTAAGATATCCTCAACACATGATTGAAGAGATGCGGAATTGTCCGCATTTTTCCCGAACTTGGAACCACACGACAAAAGACGCGGCCTTCGGGCCAGGAGCACGCTACTGATGCTATGCACCGGTTTGGCGCTTTCTACGGTATGGGCGAAGACGAGCACGCACAAGGCTCCCGTTCGCAAAGCCGACCCGATCGGAAGTTCCCACTTTCCGTCCAAAACCTGCGAAGGCGACACTGCCGTGAAGTGCTGGAACGATTTGGCGGTATCGCTGGCGAGCCAAGGGAAGCTCGAAGAGGCTCGCCAAGCCATGGAAGCGGCCTTCCAGACCGATCCAAAGCTTGCCACGCTGCGCTCCAATCTGGAGCTTCTCTACGGCCGGTTGGCAAGTGAAGCCTACGACTCGGCCCTGGAACTGCCTCCGGCCCGCAAGGAATTGACTCTATCCAAGCTGCCCAAGAGCGAAGTCTTGGCAGCCAAGCACCATAAGGGAAAGTCGGAAGCGACAGCGAAAGATTCAGCGCTAGCTGATGCATCAGTTCTCCCAAATGCGACACCGCCAAAGCCCAAGCGGCGCACTCGTCAGCAGATCCGCGACTCTCTCAAGGCCTTGGCTGCCGTACAAAAGCCTGCAACACCTGCAGCATTTGTCCGTCCGGATTCTAGCGCCGCCTCCAAGGATTCCGTCCCCGCCAAGAAGCCCAAGAAGCGCACCCGTCAGCAGATCCGTGACTCCCTCAAGGCCTTGGCTGCCGCGCAAAAGTCAGCAAAGTCAGCAGCAACGGTACGCCCAGATTCTAGCGTCTCGTCCAAAGTCGACCCCGTCATTGCAAGCGCAGCCCCCATGTCTCCGCCACCATTCAAGCTTACGCCGCTTCCGCAGCCGCGCAATCGCCGGACGCTGGAAAAGGCCTCCAAGGCAAAGCTCAAGGACGACACCATCAAAGTGGAAGTAAAGGCGGCACTGGAGGCTTGGGCAGCCCGATGGGCAGCCAAGGATGTCGAAGGCTATCTCGCCTGCTACGACACCGCATTTCACCCCTCCAACGGCATGACACGAGTCGCCTGGGACAGTCTGCGCCGCGAGCGCATTTCTGCGCCCAAGAGCATCGAAATCAAGTTGGAATCCGTTCGTTTTGAAGTTCATCCCAACGGGCACATGATCACGTCCTTCCTGCAAACCTACCACACCGAAGCCATGCGCCTGCGTTCGCGCAAGCGCATCGAATGGACCAAGATCTCCGATGGAACCTGGAAGATCTTCTCCGAGGGGGAAGTAAAATGAAACGCCACTTGGCTATTCTTGCAGCGGTTCCCGCCATTCTCTGTGCCGGCAGCACCCTTGAAATTCCTCAAAGTTCCTCTCCTGAAGCACGCATCGTCCGCAGTATTTCCGATTTGCGCCAGGCCACGCCAGGCCAAGCCCTGGGACAGATCGACACCGTCCTGCAGGACAAGCCCGCCTTTCATCTGGCACGCCTGATCCGCGGCGATCTGCTCGCAGTGCGCGGCGGCAGCTTGCTTCAGAAGTTCGGCAATTCAGCAAGTGCCGCCAAAGTCGAGCCTCTTCGCCAGGAAGCCAAAGCTCGAGTCGGGCGCTACACGGACTCTTCCTGGAAGTCAGGAGTTCCTGGCTACTTCATCGAGCTCCCCGCCGATGTCCATTCCGCCATATTGGTCGATCTTCGCCGCTCGCGTCTCTTCCTCTACAAGCGTCAGGGAGGCCAGTGGAGGCTTGAAAATGACTGGTACACATCGTCCGGACGGCAGGAGGGCGAAAAGCGCTCGGAAGGCGACGCCCGCACACCCATTGGGGCTTATGTGGCGCAAACGCTCATTCCGAAGGCCAAACTGACAGATTTTTACGGTTCCGGTGCTTACCCCCTGAACTATCCCAGCACCTGGGACCGCCTGCAAAAGCGCTCCGGCCACGGCATCTGGATTCACGGTTCTCCGACCAGCACCTACAGCCGCCCCCCTAAGGCCTCGGGAGGCTGCGTGGTGCTTTCCAACCCTGACTTCGAGACGCTCGGCAAGAGCATCGAGCCGGGCCACACCCCAGTGGTCGTCACCGATGGCGCCCAATGGGTGCCCTCCAACCGCTTTGAAGCCGAGCGCAATGAGTTGTTGGGGGCTGTGGAAAACTGGCGCAAAGCCTGGGAAAGTCGCGATGTCGATCGCTTCCTCACCTGGTATGGCACAGCCTTCCGTTCCGGAACCGGCCAGGATCTCTCGGCATGGGAAGAGCAGAAGCGCAAGGTGAATTCCGGCAAGTCCTACATCCAGGTGGCCATCTCGGAGGTGCGTGCCGTAGTTGTTCCCGAGGCGCAACCTCTGGTGCAGGTGGACTTCCGCCAAATCTACCGCTCCAACAACCTCAACAACGACATGCACAAGCGCCAGTACTGGAAACGCGAAGACGGCGCTTGGCGCATCGTGTACGAGGGCGACGCCCAGTAACTTATTGGGCGTCGATCAGAAGGAGCGAAGGGCGGAAAATGCCCGCGGCCACTCTCCCGGCAGCCAGCGCCTCATCCCCATCAAGCGCGAGTGCCTGATCCGTGTCGGAAAGCGGGCAGGTTAGGCTTTTTCCGGTACGCAGAGCTTGGCGGTCAGATTCGCCAATTTGGAAGCGTGGCCAACCCGAGAGAAACGCAGCCACTGGAAGCAAGGGCGGCTCGAAATCCTCGTCCGGAAGCAAGGGCTGATCGGGAACCCGCCACGGACCGATGGCCGTGCGACGCAGCAGACTCACGCAAGCAGGAGAGCCAAGCGCCTCGCCCAGGTCGCGCGCCAGCGAACGCACGTAGGTTCCCTTGGAACAGCGCAAGCGGAACACCGGATCGCCTTCGTGGCTTTCGGGAAGCATCTCCAACGAGTGGATGGTCACCGGACGCGACGGTAGTTCCACGGTTTTTCCTTGCCGCACCAGTTCGTAGGCGCGTACGCCATCCACTCGAAGCGCCGAGACAGCCGGTGGTACCTGCGAGATGTCGCCGACAAAGCGCGGCAGCAAAGCGTCCCAGTCGATGGATGCGGGATCGGGAGCGAGAGCGGTGCGAACCACAACCCCTTGGAGATCCAAGGAGTCCGTCTCAAGCCCCAGCCGCAGCGCAAAGAGGTACTCCTTCTCGCGCGCCTCGACCTCGTTCAGAAGGCGCGTGGCCTTGCCCACGGCACACACTAGAAGTCCCGAAGCAGCAGGATCAAGAGTCCCTGCATGACCGATGCGACCGGTCCCGAAACGGCGTTTGAAACCAGAAAGCGCCTGATGCGATGAAGGGCCAAGTGGCTTGTCCAGAAGGACGAAGCCGCAAGGGCCGCCCGGAACGTGACGCTTCACTTGGCCGCGACGGGCCAGCTGCCGGAAAACACCTCCACGGCATCGCCGGTCATGAAGACCGGACCTTCGGCCCCGTCCCAGGAAAGCGAGAGCCGCCCGCCCAGAAGGTCGATCTCAACGGAAGAACCGGCCCGACCGGTAAGCTGGGCAGCTACCGAGACCGCCGAGGCACCGGTCCCGCAAGCCCAGGTCTCCCCAGAACCGCGTTCCCAGGTGCGCTGGCGCAAGTGGTCCTTGCCGACGACCTGCACGAACTCGACATTGACCCGCTCGGGAAAGAGCGGATGCGTCTCAATGCGCTTGCCCACCGCCTCGACGGGAAAGGAATCCACATCATCCACGAAGATCACGAAATGGGGATTGCCCATGCCGACGGCGGTGCCGCGCCAGACTTTGCCGTCCACCTCGAGTGGAATATCCACGGCGCGCTCCCCGGGAAAGCCACAGGGAATCTCAGCGGGCGCAAGGATGGGAGCCCCCATGGAAAGGCGCACGCGCTCAGCTCGTCCGTCGGGACCGGGAAACACCACGGCGTGGCGCGGGCCGGCATCGGTCTCGAGATCAAATTCTGTCCCAGGCGTGCGATTGCGATCGAAGAGGAACTTGGCCACGCAGCGCAGACCGTTGCCGCACATCTTGCCGCGCGAGCCGTCGGCGTTGTACATGATCATCCGCCCCGCGAACCCCGGCTGCTCGGGCTTGGCGACCAAGATCAGGCCGTCGGCGCCGATGCCGAAATGCCGATGCGACACCTCAATGGCCGCCGACACGGCGTCTTGGACAGATTCTGTCCAAAGATCCACATAGACGTAGTCGTTGCCGGTTCCGTGCATCTTCGTGAATTTCATGTCACCACCCACTGATCGTGTTGTCGACGAGCTTCTTCACCGCCTCGGTCAATGCCTTCTTGGCGGCGTCTTGCTCGGTCTGCTTGTTGGGATCGTAGTCCTGGCTGCCGCTAATGGCATCCCCCTGGAAGAGCACCGCGCCTTCCTTCTCATCAGTAAACTTGGCCGAGAAGGTCACCGTCACCCGAAAGCGCGACACCGTACCGCCGGCGTCGTACTGACTGGGCTGATGGGAATAACCGGAAAGCGTCGTCTCCAGCCGAGCATCAGCCGGCCCGTCTACTGGACGGAGGCCACCGCGGGTGCGGAAACCGTCGACCACCGCCTGGGTCGCCTGGTCGGCAAGTTCGGTCTGGCGCGCCTGGTCCTGGACCTGCTCGATGTGCACCGTCTTGAGGTGAGCGGGCAGTCCCGAACCGGTGAAGCTGTAGCAACCGGAAAGCGCCGCCAGCGCCAGGCCCGCCAAGATTGATCTCATGGCCTTCAAGATACTCAAGCCATGGCCAGGAGCCGACAGACCTCACGCACGTCGTCCTCACTCATGTAGGGATGCAGCGGCAGCGACAGGATCTGTCGGGAAAAGCCTTCGGCCCTGGGAAGCGGAAAATCTGGTTTCCAGAAGCGGAAGGCCGGCTGAAGATGCAGCGGGCACGGGTAGTGGATAGCCGTCGGCACTCCAGCCTCGGAGAGCCTCGCGCAAAGCGCATCGCGGTCGGGAACGAGCACCGTCATCTGGGACCAGGAACTGTGGTTTTCGGGATGCTGAAAAAGCGGATGCGCCGAATTCGGCAGGAGCTCAAGGTAAAGCTGTGCCAGTTCACGACGGCGCTGCAGTTCGCCCGGGAACAGCACCAGCTTCTCACGCAACACGGCGGCCTGGATCTCGTCCATACGGGAATTCCAGCCCACCTCGTCGTGGCTGCCGCGCACAGCCTGCCCATGATTGCGCAGCGCGCGAAGGCGCCGCGCCAAGGCTGGATCCCGCGCAAACACGGCTCCACCCTTGCCCCAAGCACCAAGGGGCTTGCCGGGAAAGAAAGAGGTGGTAGCAAGGCCGAAAGTCCCCGAAAGCCGCCCGCCGCGACTCGCCCCAAAGGACTGGGCAGCATCTTCGATCAGGGCGATGCCCCGCTCCGAAAGTAGCGTCCCCAATGCCTCCAAGGGCGGGCACTGCCCAAAGAGCGACACAGCAATCACGGCGCGGGTGCGCGGCGTCAAGGCCGCCTCCACCAAAGGAAGCGAGAGAAGTCCCGCGGCGTCAACGTCGCAGAAGACCGGAACGCCGCCCAGGTGAACGACCGCCTCGGCGGTGGCAGCGAAGGTGAAGGCGGGCACCACCACCTCATCGCCTGGAGCAAGCCCTAAGGCGGCAAGTGCCAGCACCAAGGCATCCGAGCCGCTAGCACAGGCGATCGTCTCCACCTCGTTTCCGAGGAAGACAGACAGCTCACGCTCCAGAGCAGGCACTTCAGACCCATCCAAGAACATACCGCTCTCCACAACCCGCCGAAGGGCCGCGTCAAAGGGCTGGGAACGAGATTCGTACTGCGCACGCAGATCCAATAACTTCACAAGGCGATGCAACCTAGCAAACGCAGGAGCGCCGCACCGTTCTACATTGCCGCGATGCCGTTCACGCTCGCCCATCCGGCCGTCGTACTGCCGCTGCCTCGGCTGCTGAGGCGAACGGTCCTGCTTTCCGCATTGGTGGTAGGAAGCGTGGTGCCCGACCTCTGGTACGTGCTGCCAGGCTTTGGACGCGGCGATGGACATTCCCTCAAAGGCCTACTGCACTTTTGCCTGCCGGTCGGCCTGGTACTCTGGCTGTATTGGCGACTCCTGCTGGCAAGAGCGGTCACATGGCTCTTCCCGCCACGAGTCAGAGAGCATTTGGATCCCTTCGTGAGATCGCCTTGGCGGTGGAGCGATATTCTGACCGCTCCCCTATCCATCGTCATCGGAGCATTCAGCCACATTGGTTGGGATCTGCTGACCCACGACGCCCACGGAGAATTCCTTCAGGCTCCAGAAACGGTCCGGGTGCTGGGACGGGAACACACTTTCCAGACACTCTTCCAATCGGGAAGCAGCGTCTTGGGATGCGTCTTCATCGTGCTATGGCTCTTGGTCCTGCTGCGCCTGGATTTACCGAAGCTCTCGTGGCGCGAACGCCTGTGGCCTGGCTGGCTCAAAGCTCTACTTAGCGCGATACTGGTATCTGCCCCCGTCGCCGCAGCGTTTCAGCAGAAATTCAACGCGTCCTTGCCGGCACCAAGGCACGAGATCTTAAACGGCGTCGGGCGGTTGCTCTTGGCGACTTGGTTCTGGGAGTTTCTCGGCTGGGGGCTGCTTTACGCCTTATTCAAGGCCGGCAGCAAGCTTATGAAGCAAGATCAGATGGCGTAATCGAACGTCTGGTTCGAGGACTCCGTCGTGACGCGCACGCGATCCATCACATCTTGCAGCGTGGTGCCGTCCAGGATGTTCGAGGTCGCATCGCGCACGTCCTTCATCACCATGCGGATGCCACACAGGTATTCGTCTACGCACTCCTGACAGGGCTGGTAGGCGGTTTGGCTCACGCAAGGCACCATCGCGATGGAACCATCCATGAGCCGAATGATCTGGCCCATGGTGATCTGGCGCGGCTGCTTAGCCAGGAGGTATCCCCCTCCTTTGCCCTTCTTAGATTGCAGCACGCCTCCGTTGCGCAGCTCAAGCAAGATGAGTTCCAAGAACTTCTTGGGAATCTTCTCCGCAGAGGCGATGTCCTGAATCATCATCGGGATACCTGGAGGTATCTTGGCAAGAGCGAGGCAGGCCTGCAAGGCGTACTTGGCCTTTTTCGAGAGCATATACGATGAATGTAGTCTCTTGAGCATTCCATTGCCGCTTCGGGAAAGTCCATGCTATAATAACCCTATGTACGTTCCCATCGCCCAGATCGAGCCCGGTGCCGTAGCGTGCAGTCCCATTTTGGATGTCCGCGATCAATTGCTGGCCCCACCAGGCGCCGTACTGACCCAGGAATTGCTGGCACAGCTTTCCTCCCGAGGCGTGAGTCTGATCGACATCGTGGTGGCAGAGGATCCTGCCATACATGACAGCACTGTTGCCAAAGAAAAAGCCCGTCTGGTGGATGTCTTTTCGCGTTCCGAACTGACGCCGGAACTGGCCCAACTGCAACGCGCGCTGATGGAAGAAGCCGATGCCTGAACGGCCGACGCTGGAATCGCTGACAAAGGTGATCCGCGGCATTCCCACGCTTCCGGCGGTGTTGGGAGAGCTTTCGCGGCGCTTGGAAGACCCCAAGACCTCCTCGGAAGAACTGGCACAAGTCATCCAGAAGGATCAGGCACTTTCCAGCAAGGTCCTGAAGCTGGTGAACAGCCCTTTTTACGGCTATTCCAGCCGTATCCACTCCATCTCCCAGGGCATCATGATTCTGGGCTTCAACGCCGTGAAGAATCTGGTCCTTTCCACCAGCGTACTGGACGCCTTTCGAAACACTCCTTCAGGAGACGGTTTTCGGTTGGAGGATCTCTGGCTGCATTCGGCCGCCACCTCCTGCGCCGCCAAGGTGCTGGCCGAGACCCGGCGCGATGCGGATCCCGACGAGGCCTTCGTGGCCGGACTCCTCCACGACATCGGCAAGGTGGTGCTGTGGAGTGCTGCCCCCGACTTCTTCCGCTTGGCCGTCCATCTGAGCCAGGAACGCCACATTTCATTTGGAAAGATCCTGCAAGAAACCTTGGGGTTTCGCGATGAGGATATTGGCGCAGAATTGGCCTTGCGTTGGAATTTCCCGCCCAACCTTCGCGAAGCCATCCGCTGCCGCGAATATTCCGCCGAAAGTACCGCCAACAACAAAAGCAGTTTGGCTCCCATCCTGCAAGCAGCCAATCTGCTAGCTTGCGCCTGCGGCTACCACGACCTCCCCTCGACACCGCTAAGTGCCCCTTCCCCGGGAAATTGGCAACAATTGGGGCTAAACGACCACGAACATCTGCGAACGTGGATTCACGACAGTGCTCCGCGCATGCGTCTGTCCTGTACCTTCCTGGAAATGCTGAATTAGCTCATCTCCATCCCTACGAGGAGGAAAGCAAACTCCATTCCCATAAAGAACCCGCGGAACAAGAGTGGGAAAATCCTGACGATACGCTTATTTTTCCCAGTTCATCGTCAGTCGTGGGGATCTCTTGGTGCAGCACTGGACATTTTCGTTTGATTTCCGACGTGCGACGTCGGAGTCGTCTTGGTGTGCCCAACCGATTCCCCGCGAGTCCACAGTCGTTCCTGTGAACGGCACACCCATCGCGGTTCCATGATATTGCCTCTTTTTCCAAACGCCACGGCTCAAAGCGGAGCCGTCAAGACCATCCTTCGTCGCGGAGGCGGACGCGACCCGGAGCTTGAACCCAAGGTGCGCCAGATCCTGACGCAGGTGCGGGAAGGCGGCATCGATGCCGCTCGCAAGCTTGCCGAAAAGTTCGACGGACTCCCCAAAGGACGTCCGCTGCGCCTTCCGGTGCGAGAGATTTCCGACACGGCGCGCAAATGCCCCGAGGCGGTGCGCAAGTCCATCGATTTGGCCATCGAGCAGGTTACCACCTTCCATACCCTCCAGATGGAAGAGTCCTGGGTTTCCCAGGGGAAATCCGGCCAATGGCTCGGCCTGCGCGTGCAGCCGCTTTCCCGCGTAGGACTCTACGTTCCCGGAGGTGCGGCCGCCTATCCGAGCTCGGTGATCATGAACGCCGTCCCGGCCAAAGTCGCCGGCGTCAAGGAACTGGTCGTCACCACTCCTTGCCCGCGCGGCCTGCAGCCGGCCCTGGCCTACGCCCTAGAAGTCCTGGGGCTCACCGAAGTCTGGCGCATCGGCGGCGCTCAGGCCATCGGCCTTCTGGCCTACGGTGATGACAAGTTCCGTCGTGTCGACAAGATCGTGGGACCGTCCAACGTGTGGGCCGCCGCCGCCAAACGCGAAGTCTTTGGGGAAGTGGCCATCGACAACATCGCCGGCCCGTCCGAGATCCTGGTGCTTTTCGATGAAGAGGCCGACCCGCAGTGGGTGGCCGCCGACATGCTTTCGCAGGCCGAGCACGGCTCGGGCCTGGAAGCCGCCATCGCCATCACCACCAGCCTGGAAGCGGCTCGCCGCCTGCGCCTAGTGGTGGAAAAAATGGTAGAAACCTCTCCCAAGAAGGAGATCCTGGAAAAGGTCCTCTCGCGCTACGGTGCCGTGATGGCCTGCAAGGACTGGAAGGCTGCTCTAGAAATCGCCAACGCCATCGCTCCCGAGCATGCCGAAGTGATGGTCGCCGACGCCAACCCCATCGTGGAAGGCCTGACCAACGCCGGCGCCATCTTCGTGGGTCCGTGGTCCTCCGAGCCTCTGGGCGACTACGTAGCAGGCACCAACCACGTGCTTCCCACCCACGGAACGGCCCGTTTCGCCTCTCCTCTAGGGCTGTGGGATTTCTTCAAGCGCACCAGCATCATCCACTACGACCAAGCCTCCTTCGCCATCGACGCGCCGCACGCCATCGCCCTTGCCGAAGCAGAAGGCTTCACCCACCACGCGAGCGCACTGCAGGTCCGTCTCGATTCCGAGGCCTTCAAGCAGCAGGCACCTGCGCCCAAGAAGAAGGCCAAGGCAGCAGCAGCTCCCAAGGTGACGACAGCGACCAAGGCGGCAGCCAAGCCGGTGGCCAAAGTGGTGACTAAGGCACCCGCCAAGCCCAAGTCGAAAGCTAAGGCTTGATCGCAGTTCTGGACTACAAGGGCGGGAATCTCGCCTCGGTGTCGGCCGTACTCGACCACCTGGGACTCGCTCACGTGGTTACGGCGGATCCGCAGCAGGTTCGCGACGCCGAACGGGTTATCTTCCCGGGTGTGGGAGCGGCTGCGGCTTGCATGGACAACCTGCGTACATCCGGTCTGGATCTCTCCCTGAAAGAGGCGCTTTCCCAAGGCAAGCCCGTGCTGGGAATCTGCGTCGGCTGCCAGTTGTTGCTGGAAAAGAGCGAAGAGGATGGCGGTACGGAATGCCTAGGCATCCTGCCCGGCACGGTGGATCGCTTTGTTCTTCCGCGCGAGTCGGGAGCCAAAATCCCCCACATGGGCTGGAACTCCGTTTCCTGGACACGGGAGCATCCGGTCTTGGAAGGCCTGCCTTCCGGAAGCATGTTCTACTTCGTCCACAGCTACCACCCATCTCCCTCGGATGCCTCCTTGGTGCTGGCGACCACCGACTACGCCGGCTGCGTCTTCGCTTCGGCCATGGTTCGCGACAATTTGATCGCCACCCAGTTCCATCCCGAGAAAAGCGGAGCCGTGGGCCTCAAGTTGCTTGAGAACTTCGCCCGTTGGGTACCCCTGAGGGGCTAGATTTTCAGGCATGCTTGATCGTCTGTGCGTTTGCGTGCGGCCGCGCCCCGAGAGTTCCCACGGCGTTCTTCATAGCCACGAGGCAGTGATGCGCCCGGACGGTTCCTGTCTTTTTGTCACGCACGATCGCAGCCCTAAGGGGCTCCGTTCATGGGACATCCTCTGGGTGGACCAAGGAGAGGACGGGCAAGAGCAGCTGCAGACGCTTCTAACCGAAGGCTCCTTGCCGCGAGAAGTGCTGATCACTGGCCCCTGCGGCGCTCTTCTGCCGCAATTGCTTCCGGGCCGCGGCCTTTACGCCAACGAGGTCCTTGATCCCGACAACGGTCCTCATACTCCGCAGCCGACGCGCGCACTTTCGCTTCCCGCCATGAGCCGCGCCCTCGACGGAAACGTGCAGACGGGGAAATTCCTGACCACAGCGGTCCCCTGCGTCACTCCAAGCCACAAGGCGGAATCGGGCCACGGCTATGGAGCCGTGGCAGTGGACCAGGACAGCGCTCTGCTGTGCCGCCCCTGCCAGAATGCTGATCTCGGCCACGCGGTGATCAAGTTCGTCTTCGACCCCATGGAAGAAGACTTCACCATTGCCGACGAACCAACACGGCGGCGACGCCTGGAAAGCGCCTTGGCCGTGGAGCGCAACATCCTGCGGCTCTTGGCCGGTCTCTAGCTACCAGACGTAATTGGGAAACAGTTCGCCTGGCAGAAGTCCGTAGAGCTGCAGGTTATCTAGCCACAGCTCGGCATCGCGATGCGCCACGAAGCCAAAGCCAGCCACTTGCCTGCGTGCCTCGGTCCAGGTCGGGCAGGCGTTTCCGACCACACGAACCGTATCGAGATTCAGGGAGATGTGGTTCCAGGATCCCGAAAGCTCTAGCGGCGTCTCGTACCGGCACGAGTCCGAAGAAACCCTAGTCAAGAAGCGGAGCGCTAAGCTCCCGCGCCCACGCATCTGGAAGGTCAGCGAATCAATGCCGGTAAGATTGCGCCACACCTGCGGCTTGCCATCGGGAGACCCGGCGAAATCCATGCCCAGCATGGAGTAGTTGGACGTGGAGGAGGTATCCACCTGGAACTGTACATGAAGCGATTTGCCGTCCCATCCAGGTTCCCGCGCTGAGGCAAGATCGGGAGTCGAGATGGGACTCTTGCCGCCCTGCCAGCCTTGCCCGATAGCAAACCAGGCGCCGCCACCCACCTGCTGTCCGATCACGTTGCGGATCGAAGTCGCCTCAAAGTCGTCGAGCAAGATCATCGGCTCCAGGTTGAGGACGGTATCCACGGCATGCGACGAATCTGCATAGAGTCGCGTCAGCGGAACCAGGGAGGAATCCTTCCAGGCCACCAAGGTACACCAGCCTTGCGGAACCCAAGGGATCACCCAGCTCTGGTCGCTCTGCAGCATTGCCTCCAGAGAGGATCCTTGAAGCAGCAGGCGCCGCACTCCAGTGACGTTTCCTGTCAACCGCACCCGAATGCTCCCGCCGTTGTGCAAGGTGAGCGTTTGGAAAGAGTCACGCTCCGCCGGAATTTCTTGGTGCACCACCGCGGAACCTTGCTGGGCCTCCAAGGCCAAACGTACAGCTGGTAAGGAACGGAAAGCAGCACGCCCGGAATCGTCGGTAACTTGGCTATCTAGTACAGCCAGTCCCTGAGCACGTTCTTGGGCCCAGGATTGGACGTAGACGGCACGAACGCAGACCTTGATGGACGGGGTTCCGTCGGCATTCTTCAGGCGCACCGACAGACCGGAGGTCTCGGAGCCCGGCCCCATAGCAAGCGCCCCATCGCTTTGCGAACAGCCACCCAGCAAAACGGCCGCAAGGGCTCCCAACCAAACGAGCTTCACGCCCCGCCTCCTTGCGTCATCGGGAAGAATTGGATCCCCAGGTGGTAGACTTCGGATTCCTCGAGATCAGCTTCTGCAAGGGCGAGGATGCGATGGCGAAACTCAATAATTTCCTGGTTCACGCGATCAATGGCGGCACGCGAAAGGGTCATGGTCAGCGTGGAGAGGTTGCGTTCTTCGCGAGGAATTTCATCGATGGTAGAACGCGCAAGCTCAAGGCAGGCGGAGTGAAATTGATCGACCTGCACGGCCCGCACGGCCTCTCCCGTCGAAGTGCTGACGCCACTTGCCCGCACCACCAAATCGCCTTCGCGGCGCGCCATGCCCAGCCGCAGCAGCAATTCGATGGATTCCCGCGCCTTGGCCACGGAAATCGATGGCCGAAGCCGCTTGGCAAGAGCTGCATAGTCTCCGGCAAAGGGCTCGATATGCAGAAGCTCCCGAATCGCCGTGTGATACCAGCTCTCGTAGAATTCATAATGCTCGGGAGGCACCAGATGCACCTTGGACTCGCGGAAAGCCGCCAAACGCTCCAGGTAGCAGCGACGCTCAGTGGTGCTGCGCGAGCGAGCGTACAGGACGAGAAGCTCCAAATACTCGGCTTCCCGCCGTTCCATCTTGAGGAAATCAGCAAAGCGCAGCGCCATGGCCGGGGTCATCTCAGAGCGCCCATGCAGCACTTGGGTAAAATAGCTGGCCGACTTGAATCCAACCTTGGCCGCGATGTAGCGGCAGGAAAACTTGGGATTCAGCGCCTTGTTGCCGTGATACACGTCCTTCAGGAAATCGCGGTAGTCCAGATAATCGAACACGCAGAGATCACCGCACAAGGGGCGTCGCCGCCGTGTAGTGGAAAAATCCGTTTCATCGGCGTTCATAGAACATGATATACGTGTCGGCATGGTAGATTGCTGTTCAATCTAGGAAATTCGTGTAGCAAATCTTGGATGCCGTTCTCCCGAAGAGTACGCGAAGCGCACATCCATGGATCGGCGACTTGTCGTCGCACCAAACTCGGGGTAGCTTGAAATACGTGGAGGAGATTCAAAATACAGATGATGGCAGAAAGCAGGAACTGCCCACGGTCTTTGCTTTCCTCGACCATCGCCTCTTCTTGAGGGAATGGTTCGAGGCCAAGAAAGCCCTTTCCCACAGCTATTCCTACCGCGTCTTCGCACGTCGGGCGGGCTTTGCTTCCCACGCCTTCCTTTCGGAAGTCATGCAAGGGCGGCGCAATTTGTCGGAAGATTCCGTAGAAAAATTCCTCAAAGCGCTGGCGCTTGGTAAAGAGGCTGCCGACTATTTTCGCCTACTGGTCCGTTACGGACAGGAAGCCATACCGGGACGCAAGGAGGAACTGCTCGGAGACTTGGTGCGGATTCAGGCGACCCTGGCCGTCGGGCACGTGGGACGCAAGCAGGAAGCTTACTACAGCCACTGGATTCATGCCGTGGTGCGCGAACTGGCCGTCCAACTTCCCGATTGCAAGCCCGAAGACATCGCCTCGCGACTTGCTCCAGCCGCCACCTCGCAGGAGGTCGAGGATTCCTTAAGCCTTTTGGAAAGCCTCGGACTGCTGAGCCGCACCCGCGAAGGAACCTGGAACTACGGCGTTAGCGCACGTCTGACTCCCGGGGATGTCCCGCAGCAAGTGTTGCAAGCCCTCAAGCGCCAGTACTTCCTGCTGGTCCAGGATCGCATCGTCACAGGCGACGCCGACGCCCATGCCAGTTCCGTGATCCTATCAGCCTCGCGCTCCCGCATGGCCCGCATCCGCGCCGCCCTGGACAACCTGCGCCGCGAGATCCTGGCAGAGACCGCCAACGACGATGATCCGGTAGAGCGCGTCCTTCTGGTCAATTTCCAGATGGTACCTTTGACGCGAAAGCTCCAGAACAACGAATGACTCCACGCCTACGAAACTTCGTCTCCTCGGCATTCCTGGCGCTTGCGGCAGGGTGGCTCTCGGGGTGCGCCACGGAGGTAGCAGGCAAAGGAGGCTCAGAGCTTCCCGGACCGATTCAGATCGTGGTGGTTTCCTCGGGCGGCGGAAGCTCGGCCTTGGCCGGCATGCAATGGCGCCTTTGGACAAAATCTGACACCTCGTTGCTGGCTCGCGGAACGGCGCAGAGCGACTCGCAAGGCTCGTTCACCATTCCGAACCAGAGCGGAACCTGGGTCCTGGAAGGCTGGAAAACCAAGAAACCAGAACGGCTTCCGGTGCGTGCAAGCCTCTCGGGAAACCTTCCCGATTCCTGCATCGACGCTTTTGCTTCCGCGGACAGCATCTATCCGACGCATTCTTGCACGACACTATCCCCTCCGTCGGGGAATTCCAGCCGGGCCGATCGCATCTCGGTGGTTCGCCTCAGCAATGGCCTGTCCCCCATCAGCCTGCGCATCTACCAGTCTGACGGCACCAATCAGATCGTCCCCACGCAGGTCCGCCTCTGGAAACTGACGGCAGGAGACTCGCTGACCTTTGTCGGCGAGATGACGATCGATGCCTCGGGCCAGATCACCCTTCCTCGGCCGGCCTCCAGCACCTGGTACCTGTTGGAAGGATGGAGCACGGCATCCACCGCACCCGCCGAAGTCGAGGAGACGCAACCGCTGCCGGAAGGATGGTTCCGCTACTTAAAGTGCCTGGAGATGCCGATGCTTCCCAGCACGGACGTCCCCATCTCGATCCACTCCTGCCCCGAACTGGAACTATCGCCCTCGCTGACGGGAAACGCAGGGAGCACGGTTCCCAGCATCTGGTCGGCCTTCGAACTGACGCCTTGAGCTAGTTCGGCTCGTGCTGGGTGCTGCAATGGATGGCACCCTGCCCAAAGATCAGTTCGCGACAATCGACGGGAATAATCTCGCGCCCGGTGGCCGCTTCCAGGCGGGCGATGGCCAATGTGTCGTTAGGATCGCCAAACACCGGCAAGAGGATGCCGCGCGCGCAGAATAGGAAGTTGCAGTAGCTAGCCGGCGTGCGCAAGCCGAGAGTGAGCACCGGCTGCGGCATGGGCAACTCGACGATCTCCAGGCGGCGCCCCTTGGCATCGCGAAGACGACGCAGTTCGGCCAGATTTTCCGAGAGCACCAGGTAGTTCTCGTCGTTGGGATCTTCCTCGACGGCGGCGCAGACCAGACCCGGTGCCAGAAAACGACAGATATCGTCCACATGACCGTCAGTGTCATCGCCCGCGATACCGCGTCCCAGCCACAACATCTTCTCAAAGCCCAAGAAAGCGTGCAGCCGCTCCTCGATCCCCTCGCGCGAAAGCCAGGGGTTGCGGTTCTCGTTGAGCAGGCACTGCCGCGTCGTCAGCCCCGTTCCCTCGCCGTCGGACTCGATGGAGCCGCCCTCCAGCACCATGCCAGGAATCCAGCGCTCCATGCCGCGGATCTCGGCCACCTGCGCCGGCACCGCGTCGTCCTTGTCCCAAGGAGGGTACTTCCCGCCCCACTTGTTGAAGTCCCAGTCGACCAAGGCGACAGAATCTGTCACATGGTCGCGCACAAAGATGGGTCCCGAGTCGCGCAACCAAGAGTCGTCGATGGCCACGTCGTGAAGGAAGACCTGCGATTCGCCGGGAAAGCCAGTTTCAAGGGCTATTGAAGCCCGCTCGCGATCACCCGGGGATCCGACCAGGAGATGAACCTCCTCGCCCTGGCAGAGCTCATGGGCCATGCGGGCGAAAGTCCGCTCCACGTCCGGCCGAATGGCCTCCGGCCAGGTCTCGCGATTGGAGGGCCATCCGAACCAAGTGGCCCGACGCGAGGCCCACTCTCCCGGCATTTGCAGCCGCCCCGCCTCGGGAAGGGACCCGAGGAGGGAGGCGCCACGACAGTCATGAACGATGTGCATGGCCGGAAGATAGCAGCAAAGCGACTATTCCCGGCTCCATCCCACCTTAGCGATGATGTTGCGCAATTCCCGCTTGCCGTCATCAAGGTCCACCATGACCACGATACGCATCAGATAGACGCCCGAAGCCACGAAGCTTCCCTTCTGGTTGGTGCCGTTCCAAGCCACCCATACCTGCTGGCTCTTGCTGCCGATCGAATCACCAGTGACGGAAAGCCAGGACGCGGCCAAGGGCGCCAGATCGATGCTGTTCACCGCGACGCCGAGCTGGTCGTAGATGTAGACCTTGCCGTAGAGGGGACGGTTCAGGGTGATCAAGGCCCCGGTCAGATGGGACACATCATTGATCGGCGCCGTCGCCGAACCATCGTGGAGAGCCTGCCAACCGCTGTTGCCGGTAGCCCCCGCCGAGGGGCGGATCAGGATTTCGATCGACGGAACGTTTGAGGACGGCACCGCCCAGGCGTTGGATCCGGAACCACCGTTCTTGAGGATCGGAGGCCAAGCGACAATATTGAGCTGCAGAGGGTGCTTGCCCAAGATGATCGGGACATGGCGGCTGATGGCACCGGGATGGTTGCCATAGACGTCACCGACTCGTCCCAACAGCCAAGCCGAATCGCTCGAGGCAATCTTGTAGCTGAAGCCCGTGTCGACAATCAGCGTCAAGCGCAGGCCATCGGAACTCAAGCTCCAATCGAGCATTTTGGCCGGAACGCTGCGGCTGCCGCCTCCGACATTGGCGAAGACCTTCTCCAGGGAAGAACCCGCCGCATCGGGAGAGGCCCAGGCTTCCGAGAGCTCAAGCATCAGCGTATCCCGCCCCACATCCTGACTCGAGAAGTGCAGCATTGCGGACTTCAGGACCGGCGCGACCGAATCCGCCGTGCGGACGGAAGCGTACGCACCTTGAGCCCAAGCCAAGCCGGAGCAGAGCGTATCGGCACAGGACGTCACCCCCTGGACAAAGGGATGCGGCAGCGTTCCTGACCATGTCGCGGTCGCCGAGTCGTAGCTCAAAGACGAAGTGGCCAAAAGGCGCGTCGTAGCCTTCCCGTCGCTGTCGCTCCAGCCCACCAGGATCGAATCAAGCTTGGCAAGCGAACCCGAAGACCCCGGACGCAGGGAACGGATCTTGACGAACGAGGCAATGCCCTGGCCCGTCGGATCGAAGAGAGACGCCTGCAGGGGCGGAAGCCCATAAGCGATGGGAATGAAAGGCGCATGAAGACCGGGAACATTGGCATACGCATCCGTAGAACGTTCGCGCAGGCGCAGCGAATCGCCACCCTTCCAGTCCGCAGAACGAACCAGCAGCACCAGACGTCCACCATCCATGTAGCCGTCAGCGGCCTTCAAGGAAACACCGACCGAAGCATCACCGGCAAACTTAACGGCAGCGTAAGCAGCCGAGTTTGCGGCCGGAACGACGTTTTCTGATACGGGAACGTAGATCGTATCGAAACCATCAGAGGCCCCGTAACGGTACACCGCCTTTCCGATGGCGATGGGCGCAATGGAATCTGCGAGGGCAACCGTAGCCAGGGCAGTATCCCCCACCAGAGGCATAACAGCACCGACACGGCTTGCCGTCGCTCCCGGCAGGAAGGCAGACGGCAATGCAAAGCTTGCCATCCCGTTCACGGGCACAGGCACCAAGGTATCCCGCCCCGCAGCGCTGCTCCAGCGGATCTTGACCTGCGTGACGCGCCGGTAATCGCCACGCGAACGAACCAGCACAGAGTCCGCAGTACCGTCGCCATCGGCATCGTAAAGCCAAGCCGTCGCCGTCGGCACCTGCCGCAGCCGCACCCAACGAGAACGAGCACCGACGATCGCGCCTCCGGAATCAGAAACTGATGTTCCCAAGCGCAGCCACGCAACCGTGTCGGGCGTTGCACCGGCAGTCAGCAGAAGGCGCAACGTGGTTCCGGAAGCCGAAGCATCAAGCACCTGCTTTGCCATCGGCACGAAAGCCCCGGTCTCTCCAGAGTCGGAATTCAGGCGTACCGGCTCCGCGCTGGAAACGAGCTTCAGTCCTTCCGAAGCCGTGATCACAAGCGTATCGGGAGCCCCAGCGGCACCAAAAGCGAGACGCCCATCCATGGCCACCGGAGCCACAGAGTCCTCCACGGCGGCGCGATTGAATTCCTTGCCTCCCACCATCAGACGGCCAATGTCGCCATTCAAGCGGCTGGTTCCCAAAGCAAATGGTCCCATGGTTCCAGCCCAGGAGAAGTTGTCAGCAGAACGCACTAGGCCGCGGACAGAGATCTCGTGCCCTTCCCAAGTCACGGCGAAACTGTCAACAGAACTGACCACACCGGCATTCCGCGTCAGGCGGAACTCCGCGCTGTCGGCGCGGCCATCGCCGTCGGCATCGCGCAAGATCACACGAATGGCCTGAGGCCCCCAGGCGACATTCACCCAAGGCGAGACGGCTCCGGGAGCGTTGCCGAAGAGATCCTGGCTCCACCCGCGCAAGCGCAAGGAGTCACCTCGGAAGGCTCCAGTATCGACGACCAAGCGCAAGGTGTCTCCAGAAACCTCACCATTCCCAGCCACCACCGCACCAGCGACAACCGCAGAGCCAATGGACTTCTGGGCGATCCAGCCTTCACCAGCGGCATTTCCCTGACTCAAGACTTCGCTGGCGACAACCACCAACGTATCGGCGTTCAATCCGAAGCGATACTGGGCAGACACTGCCGCCGCCGGCACGGAGTCAAGCAACCCGTAATCGAAGGTGTCCTTGTCAGAGGTCAAGATCCGAATCGAGCGTCCTGTTGCGTAAGTGGCGTTCTTCAGAGCTCCCACCGGAAGTCCCAACGAGACGCCCTTGCCATGGGCAATTCCCTGAACCGGCACGACAAAGGCGGTGTCCTGCCCAGCAACCGTCGTCCAGTGCACAGTCACAGACACGGCCTTGGAAAGATCATCCTTGCCCTTGATGCCGATCGAATCCGGAGCTCCGTCTCCGTTGGCATCGAGCATCCAAGCGATGCCGGAGGGACTGGAATGGATGGGCACCCACCGCGACAGCGCGCCCGGAGCGTTACCGGCAACATCGGCGGCATAGCCTCCCAGACGGACCCAATCGCCCGCTTGAACGAAATTACTGTCCGCAGGCAGCAGAAACTTGATAAGTGCGCCCTTTGCCGTCGCCTCAACGCTCAGAGGGCGGGGGGAAGTGCTGTTGCCCAGGATGGCCCATACGGAGTCCCCAGTCGGCAGGGTACCCGTCCCAGTGTACTTGGCAATGTCCTCGCTCGTCCAAACGAACAGGGTATCCGTCTTCGTGCCGGCCGTGTCATAGGCAAGCCAAGCAGAATCGGCCACCGGCGCCACGCCGTCGTAGACGCGCACGATGGCGTTCTTGATGGAATCACCGCTCGTGACCCAGACCCGCCCCATGTCGCCCTTGCCCCCGTTGACGGGCGACACGATCGTGCCGAAGGGAAGCTCCGGGAAGACCGCCGAGAGCAGCGTGTCGCTTAGGCGGACGAGGTCCTTGCCGGCGATCTGGACGGAGTCCTCGGCCTTGGCCGAATCGTCCCACCAATGAACAACAGCGATGCTCGCGCCCGCAAACGGGTTGTTCTCCCCGGTCGGGGATTCAATGACCACGCTGTCAGCCCGGCCGTCGCCGTCGCGGTCGTACAGGGTGGCGGAGGCGTTCACGTTCTTGCTGAGCACAGTGAAGGAGACGACGCGGGACTCGGTCTCGTAGCTTGCGATGATCTGGTAGGTGCCGGTCACGAACTTACCGCTTCGCTTGAGCGCGTTCGTGTCGATGGTGATGCGCGCGTCTGCGCGCGAGAGTGTAAGGCCGGGAGAATAGGTGGCGGCGATCGAATCACTGAGGTTGATGCGCGAACCGTCGGCCATCACGAGCGTATAGGTCGCCGTGACCGCAGCGCCCGAGTCGACCTTGGTCTGGGCGCCGTTCTCGGGGCAAACGCTCGCGTCATTCGAGGTGAGGATCTTCCAGATCTTGTATTCCTTGACCGAGCCGTTGGAGCCCGTGGAATCGAAGTTCACATCGACCGTCGGGACAAGGTTCATGGTGGTATTGATCTTGATACTGGAGCCAAACGTGTGCCGTTCGGAGTAGAACATGTCGAACTGGTAAGACTGGCCTTCCACCAAGCCGAGCTTGTCGAGATTGAGTTCGCCGTCTATCGGACCGTGCTGACCACCAATGTCCAGGGCAAGCTTTTTGTTGATGAAAATCCACACGTCGTCATCGCCGCGGAACTTGAACTGCAGGCCCGGCACGTACTCGAAGGCCGCCTTGGCGTGCATCGCGAAGTGGAAGTCGTTCCCGCTCGTGGGGTGGTAGGGCGTTGGGATCGACGTCACCGTGTCCAGCGGGAAGAAGGTCTGGTTGTCATACTTGTAGTAGCCGTCGGCCGGGTCGAGGGTCAGTGTAAGCGGCATGCACTTGAAGGCGTTGAGCCGCGTCGCGGTACTTGAACTCTTCTGGGTGACCGTTTTGCCGTCCTTATAGAGCGGATCAAACCAGAACTGCGGCCCATCACCAACTGTAGACGAGATGTCGCAGGTCGCCTTGCCGGTCCAGACGGGACGCCCTGCGGCGTTCAGGTCATTACGCACAAGACCCTTGGTGGCACCGCCGCCGGCATTGGGGCAGTTGTCGGTGGCGGGGTTGTTCGAATTCGTCTCGGCGAAGGGGCCGTAGCGATAGGCGGCATCCGAGCCGTCAGTATAGTCGTAGGTGCTGAAAGCGAGCACCTTGGTCGCGCACACGGCACTGTCGCTTGCGGGAATGCTGGACGACCATTTGATCTGGTTGTTGTCGGTGCCCAGCCACTGGGTCCCACCCAGGGCCGCCAACGTGAGGTCGATCCAGTTCTGGTAGGTGGCAATGTTCGCTGGAGCGCCCTCAAGTCCATTTTTCCCGAACACCGTGTCCTGGAGCGGGCTGCGCAGGAGGATGGAAGAGGGAATCGCCCCTTCGTAGAAGTCCACCTTGAACCAGGAGCAGTATTTCGTTGAAGCGGCGACAAAGAGGGCGGAATTTCCCTTCCACTGCACGCGCAGGGCCGAGGCACTCCAGTTTGGCTTGCGGATCATGAGCGTGAGCGTGAGCTTGGGCTCCGTGGTGACGGACGTGGGCTTGGTCGTCGTGGTCGGGGGGATCACCCAGACCTCGCCACCGTTTCCGGGCTTTGCCGTGAAGTCGAAGTCGGTGCCCGAGACGTCCCCACCCAAGCCTCCAGCATCCATGTACTCGACGCCCTGCGTCGTCGCGGGATTGCCGGAGGCGAAGCGCACCTTGAAGTCCTGGGGGGCGCTCGGGTCGGCGTAGAGAGTAGTCGACACCCAGCCTTGACGACCGGAGTCAGCATAGAGCGGATGCCACACGCCACCCAGCTCGACATAGGGCGTTTTTCCCGGCCAGGGATTGAGCAGATGGACCGTCCCGACCTTCGTGAAGAACGGATTGTGGTCGAGGCACTTGATGGAGGCGGCGGATGCGTTGCTGGAGATCTGGCCCGCGGCGATGGCTCCAGTCCAGAACCACACAGTATCCCCATTCGCCTTGTCGATGCAATTGTTCACAAACGCCGCTTCCAACTGGTCAGTCTGACCGGTAGCGTACCCGGTTCCCTGTGGATAATTATCCACCTGCATCTTGGTGTTGTTGTTGACCAACATGTGCTTCTGGCCCTGGTAGTTCATGTAGATGCGGATGCGACCAGCCTCATAGTTCGCGGTGTTGAAATTCGAGAGGCCGTACCAGGACCGGGAGACTTTTGTGGGAACGTGCAGGGAATCAGGAAGCGTCGCATTCAAATTGTTGGCGTTCACCGGAATCGGAGCCGCGTAGGCGTTGGTCTTGGTCAGAGCCTGATCCGCCGTGCCGTAGTAATACCCTCCCCCGTCGGTCGTCGTAGAGTCGTGCGGGATGTACACGGACTGGACGGTGGTGATGGTGTCGATGTTGCCCATCTGGTACCAGTCGGCAAGCCACATGAGCGTCTTGTCAGCTTTTGCCTCCGCGGCAAAGCCAAGGACAAGCACCAAAATTTCAAAAATCCGTCCCAATGAAAATCTTGTCCGCATGGCTCTCCCCTGGCATGGAAACTGTACTACTCCCACTACATAAAATATGCCCTCCTCTCACTTCTTGATGCCCGTTTATCGCCACCAACGGCGCCCAGCCCAGATATGTGTTCCCCGATGGGAAACGCTCCTCTGCGGTTTTCTGCATTCTGGCACAATCATGGAACTTCCGGACCAGCAATGAGGTTAAATTGACCGAGGAAATGAAGCGCTTCGAAGTTAAGGTCTGCGGCATCACTACCGAAGAAGGCGTGGAAGCCTGCATCCAAGAAGGCGTGGACTGGGTGGGACTGAATTTCGTCCCGCAAAGCTCACGTTATGTGGATCTCCAAAAGGCCGCTATCCTGCAGGCGTGCGCTCGTCACAAAGTGCGCGTGGTGGGAGTCTTCCAGAATCCTCGCCCCGAGCACATCCGCAGCGTACTTTCCGCTCTGCATCTGGATGCCGTGCAACTGCACGGCGAAGAATCCCCGGAATTTTGCGCCCAAGTGCCGGTTCCGGTATGGAAGGTCTTTTCCATCCATCCTGGCTGGGACGCCAGTGCCCTGCACCGCTACAAGGGCCTAGCCGTAAGGTTGTTCGACACCTTCCACGGCGGCCAAAGTGGTGGCACCGGACGCGTCTTCAACTGGGCTCTGTTGCCCTCCAACCCGCCGCGCCCCTGGTTCCTGGCGGGAGGTCTCAATCCCGACAACCTCAATGCGGCCGTCTCGACCACGTATCCCGACGGTGTCGATCTCAACAGCGGTGTAGAATCTGCCCCCGGCATCAAAGATCCAGCACTTTTGAAGCGCGCCATGACCATCCTGGCTCGTTGGCGAGAAGGTGCGAGCAACGGCATTTCCAATGCTCCAGCCATCACCCAGACTATCCTAGACGGCATCGAATGGTCCCAGTGGTCCGCTCCGGAAGACTTTGCGGTGCTGGACGAAAACGCCATTCTGGCGCTACAAGAAACCCACACCCGACTGGTGCTGGATTTTCGCAAGTGCGGCGACTGCGCCAGCAAGCTGGGGCAATTCATGCGCCTGCAGATGCAGGCCAAGTCCAAGGGCTATCGCCTCCGCTTTCGTTTCAACGAAAGCACCATTTCGGCGCTGATGCGCATCTCTATGATCTCGGCCTTGGACATCCTCGAATGAACCGCCTGCGCGTACTGGTCCTGTCTTCCGTCTATCCCAGAGCCGAAGGCGACCCGGAAGTTCCTTGGCTGCGGACCCTGATGGGAAAGCTCAAGGAACGCGGCGCCTACGTACGCTTGCTAGCCCCGGCCTGGAAGGGACTCCCCGACCACGAGATCGAAGGCATCCCCGTCCGGCGCTTCCGCTACGCACCCAAGTCCTTGGAGATCCTGACCGGCGAGGAGGGAGCCCCCAACAAGATCGCCAAGAAGCCTTGGCTCCAACTGCTGGCGATCCCGTACATGATCTTCGGAGCGCTCCGCTGCCTGCGCGAGACCTGGAAATGGCGCCCGCACGTGCTCTACGCCAACTGGCCCTTTCCGCACACCCTGATGGCGATGCCGGCCTCCTGGCTCTTCAATGTGCCCATCGTGTCGCAGTTCTACGGTGCAGAACTGCTGCTGCGCCGCAAGAACCCCTGGGTAGAACGCTTCCTGCGCATGGCGGCCCTGCACTCGCGCCAGGTGCTCGCCATCTCCAGCTACACCGCCGGGCAGGTGCGCGAAATCGAACCGGTTCCGGTACAGATCATTCCCTACGGCGCTTCCTGCCCAACGCGCGAGAGCTCCCCACCGCCACCGCCGGGCGCTCCCGTCATCCTCTTCGTAGGACGCCACGTGGAACGCAAGGGAATCCGCTTCCTCATTGAGGCCATGACGCACCTGCGCCATCAGGACGCTCGTCTTTGTGTCACGGGGCAAGGAAACATCACCGAAGAACTCAAGGTCCAAGCCAAGGCCTCCCCCGCCGCTGATCGCATCTCGTTTCCCGGTCGGGTCAGCGCCGAGGAGCTGGACCAGCTCTACCTGGATTGCACCGTTTTCGTACTTCCCTCTATCATCGATTCCCGCGGCGACACCGAAGGCTTGGGCACCGTGCCGCTGGAGGCCTACGAGCACCTGCGCCCGGTGGTCGCCTCCAGAGTCGGCGGCATCCCCGACGTGGTAAAGGACGGCCTGACCGGCCTCCTGGTGCCGCCCGAGGACCCCAAGGCCCTGGCCGAAGCCATCGACCAGATCCTGGACGATCCAGAGACGGCCGCTCGCATGGCCGAGCAGGGGCGCAAGCTTGCGCGCGAGCACTTCAGCTGGGAACGGATCACCGACCTGCTCCTGAGGGCCTTGACAGAATCCGTCCAGGAGGGGCGCTAGGTGGAGGGGGTGCGGCTCATCGACTTCCCCATCGTGCACGAGCCGCGCGGGAACCTCTCCTTCATCGAAGGCAATCGCCACATCCCCTTCGAGATCCGCCGCGTCTACTACCTCTACGACGTCCCCGGAGGCGCCACCCGCGGAGGCCACGCCCACCGCGAACTGGAGCAGGTCATCATCGCCGTCTCGGGAAGCTTCGACGTGGTGCTCGACGACGGTCGGGAACGCGCCAAGTTCAGCCTGAACCGCTCCTACCACGGCCTCTACGTGCCACGCATGATCTGGCGCGAGCTGGAGAACTTCTCCTCCGGAGCCGTAAGCCTAGTGCTGGCCTCGGACATCTACCGCGAAGAGGAGTACATCCGGGATTTTGACGAATTCCGTCATCTGGTCGCCCCCGCGACGCCATGATGGAGCAGATCCCCTACGGCGAGGACCTGCGCGGGGAGTGGGACAGCCTAGTCGCGCGCGCCCGCAACGGCCACTTTTTCTTCATGCGCTCCTACCTCGATTACCATCTGGACCGCTTTCCCCAGAGCTCGTTCCTGTTTTCCCGCGCCGGCCGGATGCTGGGACTGGTGGCCGGACATCGCGACGGCGCCCTGTGGGCCACCCATCGCGGCCTCACCTTCGGAGGCCTGGTTCTAGACCCGCGCGCCCGCACCGAAGACGTGCGAGAGATGCTCAATCTGCTGCACACAGAGCTCCAGAGGCAAGGCGTGGAGAAGATCCTCTACCGCCCTTGCCCCTGGTTCCACCAGCGCGAGCCGTCCCAGGAGGACCTCTACTTCCTGTTCCGGCTAGGCGCCCAGCTAGAGCGGCGCGTGCTCGGCACGCTGCAGCGTCCGGGCCAAGGCCACTGGAGCGAGCGGCGGCGGCGCGGACGCAACCGCGCGCTGCGCGAAGGCCTCGTCTGCCGGGAGAGCCACGAGTGGGAGCGCTATTGGCAGATTCTGTCAGTACGGCTCGGGGAGAGGCATGACACCCAGCCGACGCATACGCTGGAGGAGATCGTTCTCCTTGCCGGGCGTTTTCCCGAGCATATCCGCCTCTACGCCGCCTACGAGGGGGACGAGATGCGCGCCGGCATGGTGGCCTACCAGTCGGATCCCGTCTTCCACATCCAGTACTCGGCCGCCGACGCGCGCGGCCTGGAGTGCGACGCTGCCGACCTGCTGGTGGACTGGCTCCAGCAGGGACCGGCCGCAAACTTCAGCTACTTGAGCTTCGGCAACTCCTGCGAGCAGGGCGGGCGCCTACTCAACGACGGGCTGATCGCCTTCAAGGAGGGCTTCGGCGGTCACGGAGTCGTCTACGACGAGTATTCCTACGTCCCGAAGGAGATTCCTTCCGATGCCTGAGTCCTTCATTCCCTGGCTGCCGCTTGGCGAGATCAACCGCCGCCATCGGGCGGCATTCCATGCCGCCCTGGACGAGGTGCTGGACAGCGAGCATGTCCTTTTTGGACAGTTTCTGACGCGCTTCGAGACGCGCATGGCGGAACTCGCCGGCACGCGGCGCTTCCTAGGAACGGCCTCCGGGCTCGATGCCATCGCGCTCCTGCTGCTTGCCAAGAACTTCCCCGAAGGCTCCGAGGTGCTGGTGCCGGCCAACTCCTTCGTAGCCTCGGCTCTGGGAGTCGCCCGCGCCGGACATTGCCCGGTGCCGGTAGACATCGATCCGGTCACCGGCAACCTCGATCCCGCCGAGATCTCCCGCAAGGCCACGCAGCGCACCCGCGCCGTCCTCGCCGTCCACCTGCACGGCATTCCGGCTCCCATGGACGGAATCTGTCGCGAAGCCGCAGCGCAAGGGATCGTCGTCCTGGAAGACGCCGCCCAGGCGCATGGCGCCACCCTCCACAAGCGTCCGTGTGGGAGCCTGGGCGAAGGCGCTGCCTTCAGCTTCTACCCCGGCAAGAACCTCGGCGCCCTGGCCGACGCCGGCGGCATCGCCTGCGACAGCGAGGATCTCGCTGGCCGAATCGAACTGTGGCGCAACTACGGTTCGCGCGAGAAGTACCGCCACGAGCTTCCGGGCTGGAACTCGCGGCTCTCCGAGCTGGACGCCGCCCTGCTCCTCGCTAAGTGCGACGCGCTAGCTCCCGGCAATGCGCGGCGCCGCGAGATCGCCAAGACCTACCGCGAGGGCATCCGCAATCAGGCATTGCAGCTTCCCGCCCTTCCCGACGGTGCCGATCCCTGCTGGCACCTCTTTCCCGTCCTGTGCCCTCAGCGCGACGCCTTGCGCACCCACCTAGAGACGCGCGGTATCGCGACCCTGATCCACTACCCCATTCCCATCCACCACCAGGAATGCTTCCCCAAGCTGCACGCACTGAAGCTTCCCGGCGCCGAGGAATGGTGCGCGCAGACGCTTTCCATCCCGTTGCATCCGCTCCTTGCTGAGAGCGAGGTGACGCGGGTACTGGACGCCCTCAACAGTTTCCGTCCATGAGCCGAGGCCGGGAACTGCTGTCGGGCCCTGTCGTCAACGCCTTGGCCGCGGCAGCACGGCTGGGTGCCCTTTTTGCCTTGGGACGACTGGTGGCCGAGCGCCTGGGCGGAGCGGGACTTTTGGCATTGGGACAGTGGCAGAACCTCCTCGCGATCGCCGTAGGCCTAGGTGGGAACGCCCTGCAGAGCGGCTTCCAGCAGGGGATGGCACGGCGCGGCAACCGCTCATCTTGGTTCTGCGTCGGTATTTTTTGTGGACAATTTCTGACCTTGGCCGGATGTCTGGCGGCGCTTGCGCTATGCGGAACGGGCTTTTTGCGCCTGCCCAGTGGCGCCACCTGGCCTGCGCCGCTTTGGCTGCTGCCGGTGGCGTTGCTCGCCAGCCTCTCGGTGGCCTTGCAGGGAAGTGCCGCCGGCATCGGACGGCTAGGGCACCTCTCGGGGTGGCTTTCGCTCTCAGGACTCCTACAGCTTCTCTGCATGGCTCCCTTCCTGGGAAGTCTCCAAGGTCTGGCCAAGGGGTTTCTCCTGGCCACGGCTCTCCAGGCCGCAGCGGCGCTCGTTCTGCTTCCCCACCCCAAGCTCCACTTGCCTTCCCGCGCGCGCATGGCCGCCACCCTGCGCGCCTGGCTGCCGTGGATCCTGGCCGGATTGCTTCCGGCGCTGCTGGCCCCCTTCCAGCAGCTGCTGCTGCGCCAATTGGCGCTTTCGCACGACGCCATGCAGGCGGGCTACTGGCAAGGGGCCGTCCGCCTCTCCGACACCCTCTTTCCCCTATGGAGCGCCGCCGCCACCGCCTGGATTTTACCGCGTCTGGCCCGCGACCCTTCGAGACAATTTTTGTCACACGCCGTCGCCCGCAGCTTCCTTGGCGCCGCCGCTCTGGGCCTCGCCGTGACGGTGGGAGCTTCGCTTGCGCTGCGCCTGGCCTACGGAGCGGCATTTCTGCCGGCTGCCCCCTACCTGCGCCTGCAGGCGGCGGTGGAGGTCATTCGCGCCCTCTCGCTTCCCTTCGCCCTCTCCCTGATGGCACGCGGACGGCTGGGCATCTTCCTCTCCCTGGAAGCGGCCTCAACAGTTTTGCAGCTAGGATTGGCCCTCTTCTTGATTCCCCACTTCGGCACCTTGGCGCTCCCATTGGCGGCCTTGCTGGAAAACCTCGCCTATTGCCTTTGTGCCATGTGGCTCGTGAAAGCAGATTTCCGAAACTCATGAAGGATCGCGACACCATTATCGACATCGCCAAAGGGATCGGCATCTTCCTGGTCGCCGCTGGGCATACGAAAGCCTGGTCGGACCTGGGCGCCAAGTGGATTGTTACCGCCATCTTCTCCTTCCATATGCCGCTCTTCTTCTTCCTTTCCGGCTGCTTCCTCTCGGTCAATAAGGGGTTTCTGACCGTTTTCGGCCGTCGCACCAAGAGCCTCCTGCTTCCCTACCTCGTCTTAGCCCTGTTCTACGTGCTCAATCGCGGCCACTGGAACCAGCTCCCGGAATGGCTTGGCCGGCTGGCTTGGGGAACCGGCCAATCTCTCACCTGGCCATGGACGCCCAACTGGTTTCTGCCGCATCTCTTCCTCGCGGCCCTCGCCGCCTGGGGCATCGCCCGCGCCTGGGAACGCCTGCGGATTTCCGACTGGGCCTGGCCATTTCTGCTTGGCTGCCTGCTGCTGCTTGGGCGCCGCATCCTGAACTGGGAAGACGCCTCTGACTGGGAATGCTGGGAGCGCGAACTGGGGGTATTGGGACTTCCCTGGGGGCTGGACCTCTTGCCGTTTTCACTCGCATTCCTGCTCTCGGCCCCGCTCTGGAAAAAGTACGCCGCAGTCTGGATCACCAAGGCCTGGAGCTTCCCGCTCTTCGCCACCGCCGCCGCAGTTTTCTTCTGGAGGTTCGGCTGGAGCATCGACCTCAACATGCGCACCTACGACCATCTGGCCGGATCGACCCTGCAGGCCGTCCTCGGCATCCTTGCGACGCTCTCGCTCTCCTCGCTGCTGGCAAAAACGGTGCATCCCACAACAATCCTCACGAGCCTCGGACGCGCCAGCCTCTGGATTCTCATGTCCCATACCTGGATTCTCTGCACCCTCGGCGTCTGGCTCTGGCCTCACAGCTCGCAGATACCAATCCGATTCCAGCTCGTGTGCTTCTTCTGCTGCTGGACCGTCCCATGGGGACTCCACGCTCTTTTTGAGTTCCTGCGCCCGCGCCTAACCGCTTGGCTCGCGGCCCGCCGGAACACCAAGGCCCTTACCGCATGATTCCTGAATTGACCCTTCCCCCGCTCCCCATCCGCGACAAGGAGGAGGAGATCGTCGCCCTCCTGCGCAACCGCCAGGTGCTGGTGCTGGCCGGCGAGACAGGATCTGGCAAGACCACCCAGATTCCCAAACTCTGCCTCAAGGCTGGACTTGGGGAGACGGGACGGATTGCCGTCACCCAGCCCAGGCGCGTGGCCGCCATCACGCTGGCGCGTCGCGTGGCCGAGGAGATGGAGACTGTCGGAAGCGATTACGTGGGCCACAAGGTGCGCTTCGACGATCGTACTGGACGGGGCACCAAAGTGGTCTTCGCCACCGACGGCGCGCTCCTGGCCGAACTTTCCTCCGATCCGCTACTTTCCCGCTACTCTTGCGTGGTGGTGGACGAGGCCCACGAGCGGAGCCTCAACATCGACTTCCTGATCGGGGTGCTGCGGCAGATTCTGTCAAAACGCCGCGATCTCCGAGTAGTTGTAAGCTCAGCCACCATCGATACCGAGCGCTTCGCGCAGGCCTTCCATGACGAAAAGGGCCCCGCTCCGGTGGTGGTAGTGGAAGGCCGCACCTTCCCGGTGGACATCCTCTACCGCGACGAGATGGTAGACCCCGAGGAAGATGAAGAGACGCTTTCGGAGCGGGCCGCCGCCGCCTGCGCCGAGATGCTCTCGCTCTCACCCGACGGCGATTTGCTCTGCTTTTTGCCCGGCGAGCGCGAGATCCGCGACGTCCAGCGCGAACTGGAAAAGCGCTCCGGACGCAGCATGCACGAAGTGGAGATCGTCCCCCTTTACGGGCGCCTCTCGGCCGCCGACCAAGACCGAGTCTTCCATCCTGGCGGCAAGCGCCGCGTGATCCTTTCGACAAACGTCGCCGAGACCTCGGTCACGGTGCCGCGGGTGCGCATGGTAGTAGATACGGGCCTGGTGCGCCTCTCGCGCTACGCCTCCCGCACCCGCACCAAGCGCCTGCAGGTGGAGCCGGCAAGCCAGGCCTCGGCCAAGCAGCGCACCGGCCGTTGTGGCCGTCTGGGACCAGGCATCTGCCTGCGTCTCTATAGCCGCGAAGATTTCGAGTCGCGCGAGCTGCAGACCCCTCCCGAGGTGCAGCGCAGTGACCTCTCCGAGGTGATCCTGCGCATGCTGGAACTGGGTCTCGGATCCCCCGAGGCGTTCCCCTTCCTGGACCCTCCGGAACCGCAGGCTCTTTCGGACGGCTGGCGGCTATTGCAAGAACTGGGCGCAGTGGATGAAGAGCTGCGGCTCACCACCTCGGGCCGCCACATGGCGCGGCTCCCTCTAGATCCGCGCTCGGCGCGCATCCTGCTCTGTTCCGCCGAGGAGCACTGCCTGTCCGACGTGCTGGTGCTGGTGGCAGGACTAGCCATCCCCGACCCCCGCGAGCGCCCCGAAGGCAAGGAGACGCAGGCACGCCAGGCCCAGGCCGAGTGGGACGACAAGCAGAGCGACTTCTTTACTCTGCTCAACCTGTGGGACGCCTTCGAGAAGGAGACCGCTGACGGCCCAGGCAACCGCATGCGCAAATTCTGTCAAAAGCACTACCTCTCCTATCCCCGCATGCGCGACTGGCGCGAGTCGGTGCGGCAGCTGCGGGAGATTTTGCGAGCCACTCCCGAATTCAAGGACGCCCTCTCGGGGCACGGCGACTACGGGCAGGTGCATCGCTGCCTGCTCTCGGGATTTCTCTCGAACCTCTGCCGGGTGGACGAAGAGGCCACGGCCCGCGCCCAGCGCGCCGCCGGCAAGCGCAAGGCGGCCACCATCTACCGCGCCACCCGCGGCCGCGCCCTGAAGGTGTGGCCGGGCTCGGTGCTCTCGGGAGGCCAGGCCCGCTGGCTGCTTGCCGCCGAGATCGTCGAGACCACCCAGCTGTGGGCCCGCACCGCCGCCGAGGTCTCCCCAGAATGGATTGAGGCTGTCGCCGGCGACCTGTTGCGCGCCGAATACGGCGACCCGCGCTGGGACGAAGGCGCACAGCGGGTGGTGGCCCTGCAGCGCCTCTACCTGTGGGGCCTGCCGGTGGCCTCGGGCCGCGTAGTGGCCTTTAGCAAAGTCGATCCCAAACTGTGTACGGACATTTTTTGTCGCGACGCCCTGGTGCAGGGGCTCCTGCGAACCCGCCACGGCTTTTTGGAACACAACCACGGACTGCGCGAGAAGGTGGAGTCGCTGGAGGCGCGTCTGCGCCGCCGCGTACTTTTTTGCGGCGAGGACGCCCTGCAAAGCTGGTACCGCGCCCGGCTTCCCGACGGCCTCGGATCCAGCGGCGACCTGGACGGCCAGGTGAAGGCCCGCGGCGGCGATGCTTGGCTGCGCCAGAGCCTCGACGACTTGGTGGGCGACTCCTCCCTACTTCCTTCTGAGACCGACTTTCCGACGCGCTGGCGCGCCGGGGGGCTCGACCTCCCACTGACCTACCTCTTCGACCCCGAGAGCGAGGCCGACGGCCTCACCATCCAAGTCTCCCTGGAGGAGCTGGAACTGCTGCCCGACGCGGCCCTGGAATGGCTGGTGCCGGGCCTTCTCCCCGAGCGCATCGAGGCGCTTTTGCGCGGCCTTTCGCGCGAGCTGCGCCAAAAACTCCCCTCGCCCGCTACGGCGGGGCGCGAGGCGGCTGCGGCACTTTCTCAAGAGGCCGGACGACGCCCCTTGCGCGAAGCGCTCTCGCATTGGCTCGCGAGCAAGGGCCACCGGGTGCCCCCCTCGGCTTTCCCGCAGGAAAGCGACCTGGAGCCGTGGCTGCGGCTGCGCGTCGAAGTGCTCGGGCCGCAGAAGAAAGTCCTCGCTGTCTCCCGCGACCTCGCGGCGCTGCGACAGGAACTGTCCCAAAGAATCGAGGAGGCGGTGCGCGAGCGGCTCTCGCGCTCCCGCGAGGCGCTCTTGCGCGAGGGCCTCCTGGAATGGCCCGCGGACTTATCGCTTCCCGAGAAGGAGGAGATCCCCGCCTCGCGGGGCGGGCTCCCCCTCATCGTGTTCCCGGCCCTGTCTCGCGGCGAAGGCGGAGCCCAGGCGCGGCGCTTCCCCACCGCCCCGGAGGCCTGGACGGCCCATCGCGAGGGCGTGAAACAGATTCTGTCCCACGTCGTGACGGTGCGCGATAAGACCTTTGCCTGGCTCCCCCGCGACCTGCGCCTGCCGCAAGACGTGCTGCTTCCCCTCTCGGCCTTCGCGCCCGCCCGCCTCTTCGAGGAGCGGCTCTTCGAGGCGGCTCGCGACTGGTGCTTCGAGGCCCATATCTCGCTACCCCGGGTGCGCACTCCCGGCGAGTTCGCCGAAGCTCTGGAGGCCTGCGCCGGGCGGGTGCGCAGCGTGCGCGCCCAGAGCGAGCCCTTCGTGCGGGAACTGCTGGAGGCGCGTCGCCTCTTCGAGGCCGAGGCTGCGAAGGCCCCGCGCCTAACCGTGCTCAGCAAGCTGATCCGCGAGCGGCTGTGGCCAGAGGACTTCCCCAAAGGCTGCTCCTGGAGCGCTTTCATCCAGTCGCCACGTTGGTGGAAGGCTGCCGCCAAGCGGCTGCGCTCGGCCACCGAGAACCCGCCCCGCGACCAGGCCCGTGCCAAGGAGTTTGTTCCTTACCTCAAGGCCGTGGAGGCCGTCCGCCGCCTGCCCGTGCCGCCTCGGCTTCCCGGCGATATTATGGATCCCGACGCCACCGAAAAGATCGCCGCCGCCAACTTCCTCCTGGAGGAGCTGCGGGTGCAGATCTGGGCCCAGGAACTCGGGACCGCTATCCCCGCCAGCCCCAAGCGCGTCGGCGAAGAACTGGCTAAACTGGGCTTCGTAGTACAACGCGCCTAGAAACTCATATCAACGTATCAAGATTTTTTGATACATTGAGATCCGTCTGTCGAACACCAAAGGCCGCAACCCGGCAAAGGAGACACTCATGCTTGACAATATCAAGACCTTCGGGAAGGCCCCGATCCAGAACGGCAAGCCCGACTACCTCGTGCATGACCTGGAACTGGCCACCTTCGGTCGCAAGGAGATCGACCTCGCCGAGACCGAGATGCCCGGCCTCATCGCCACCCGCGAGGAGTTCAAGGCCGCTCAGCCGCTGAAGGGCGCCCGCATCGCAGGCAGCCTCCACATGACCATCCAGACGGCCGTCCTGATCGAGACCTTGAAGGAGCTCGGCGCCGACATCCGCTGGTGTTCCTGCAACATCTTCTCGACCCAGGACCACGCCGCCGCCGCCATGGCCGACCACGGCATCCCGGTGTTCGCGGTCAAGGGCGAGAGCCTCACGGAATACTGGAACTACTCCTGGAACGTGCTGCAGTGGTCCGACGGCGGCACCCCCAACATGATCCTCGACGACGGCGGAGATTTGACGCTTCTTGTCCATCTGGGCGTGCGCGCCGAGAAGGACCCCTCGTTCCTGGAAGAAGACCCCGGCAACGAAGAAGCACGCATCCTGTACGCCCTCGTGAAGCGCGCCGTCAAGGAGCGTCCGGGCTTCTTCGCCGAGGCCGCCAAGAACATCCAGGGCATCTCGGAAGAGACGACTACCGGCGTGCACCGCCTCTACCAGATGGCCGCCAAGGGCGAGCTGCTCTTCCCCGCCATCAACGTGAACGACTCGGTGACGAAGTCCAAATTCGACAACCTCTACGGCTGCCGCCATAGTTTGCCCGACGGCATCATGCGCGCCACCGACGTCATGATCTCCGGCAAGATCGTGGTCGTGGCCGGCTACGGCGACGTGGGCAAGGGCTGCGCCCAGGCCATGCGCGGCCAGGGTGCCCGCGTGATCATCACCGAGATCGACCCCATCTGCGCCCTGCAGGCGGCCATGGAAGGCTACCAGGTGCTGCCGATGGCCAAGGCGGCAAAGCTCGGCGACATCTTCGTGACCACCACCGGCAACGAGTGGGTGATCACCGAAGAGCACATGAACACCATGAAGCACCGCGCCATCGTGTGCAACATCGGCCACTTCGATAGCGAGATCGAGATCGCCAAGATCAGGAAGCACAAGTGGGTGGAGATCAAGCCCCAGGTGCACGAGGTGATCTGGCCCGACGGCAAGAGCATCCTGGTGCTGGCCGAGGGGCGCCTGGTGAACCTCGGTTGCGCCACCGGCCATCCCTCGTTCGTGATGAGCAACTCCTTCACCAACCAGACCATCGCCCAGGTGGACCTGTGGCTCGCGAGCCAGGGCAAGGCGACAATTTCTGGCATCAAAGCCTACGAAAAGGGCAAGGTCTACACCCTCCCGAAGAAGCTCGACGAGAAGGTGGCTCGCCTGCACCTCGCCAAGCTCGGCGTAGAACTCGAAGTCCTCACCAAGACTCAGGCCGAGTACCTGGGCGTCCCGGTGGAAGGTCCCTACAAGCCCGAGATGTACCGCTACTAGTCGTCATCTCCGCTAAAGGCACATTTGACAAACCCTGTCCGGATTCGGGCAGGGTTTTTGTTTGCCATAATTTGTCAAAATTTGGGCGCCTCCCGCCCCGTGGGGCGGGCCGGGCTGCCTGCCGGGCCCCCGCTTGCGACATTGGATCGGGCATGCCCGATCCTTACGCCGGAGCGGGTGTCCCGGGCTATCGCCGGCATCCCTGGCGCACTGAAATCCTTTCACGTGATTTCACCTTGCACGCTCGGGTCGGGCATTGGTATCGTATGGTCGTTCTCCTTGGGTTCATCTGGCCCATTCTCGAGCGGAGACTCGCGCACATGTCAAAACGGTTGTTCCAATGCCTTTCGGCCCGCGTTGCCGACGGTGAAGGGATGAGGCGACTCTTCCTCCCGTGCTTCCTCGTGATTGCTGTGATCGCGGCGATCCAGATGGAAACACACAAGGCACGCGAAATGGCAAACGCCGAGGTTGCCAAGCGCCTCGCCGTCCAGGTGGCGCTGAGGTCCGAGATCATCAACGACAGGAACAACCTGCTGCGCCGCGAGGTCCGCTTTCTGGCCACCATGCCCTCCCTCGATGGAGTGATCCCCACCAGCACGCGAGACGCCAGTCGTCGGGATGCCAACAAGAGACTCCTCGCAGAAGCCCTGGGAAACTTCATCCGCGTTAATCCGGAGATCCAAAGTATGCGGATCATCGGGGTCGCCGACGGCGGAAGGGAACTGGTACGCGTGGGGCGCAGCGGCGACAGGACCTACGCAGTTCCTCCAAGCGATCTAATCCGACAACAGGAGCGAGATTTCTTCCGCGAGATCGTGCGCCGAACGCCAGGCTCCGTCTACATCTCCGGCCCGGGCATCAGTCGCGGGAACGGTCGCCAAGACGTACAGCACATCCCGGTAGTGCGCGCCGGAACCCCCATTTTTGACGGCAAGGGCAAACTTTTTGGGATGATCGTCGTCAACCTCGATGCCCGAGCCATGCTGAACGATTTCCAACGCGCGCTCCAACCTCCCTACGAGGTTCTCCTCTCCGACGAACGCGGCAGGATCTTCGAGGATACCGGCACGCCCCCGCGCCATCCTGACGACTTTCACGACTGGACCACGCGTTTCGACCAGGAGATCCCGGCCGACAATGCCGTCCACCGGATTCGGAAAAGTACCACCGGCGAGGAATTCCTGGCCCTGCGTCGCGAACTTCTGGCCGATCCCCAAAATTCCGGGCATCGCCTCTTCGTCACGGCCATCTACCCAGACGTGGCCATCGACGCGCACGTCGAACAGACCCGCAACATGCTTATGACCCTACTGGCGGGAATCCTGCTCCTGGGAAGCGCCGCCTTCTGGTTCTACCGCAGCGGCATGAAAAGTCGCCTCGCTTCCCAGACGGAACAGGCACGCCTCGGGGCCATCGTCGACAATTCCCAAGACGCCATCGTAGGCACCTCCCCTGAGGGAATTGTCGAAAGCTGGAATCCAGCCGCCGAGCAACTCTTCGGCATTCCGGCAAGTGAAGCCGTGGGCCAAAAGCTGCTGGAACGCCTCTTCCCTGGCGGGGGAGGTGAAGCCATCGAGCACATGCACGCCATGGCCAAAGAGGGCCATTCTGTCGTTCCGTTCACGGTTCACATCGAACTTCCCGAAAGTTTACCGCGAGACGTCTCTCTTTCCGTCGTAGCCATCCGCACTCCAGAAGGCATCTTCGTCGGCATCGCGACAACCATCCGCGACATCACTGAACAGGAAATCGCCAAGATCAAACTGCTGGCCTGGAACGCCGACCTGGAACGGCAGGTAACGGCACGAACGGCCGAGATTGAGACCTACGCAGCCCTACAGCGAGCCATCTTGGATAGTGCCGGTTCCGCCATCATTGCCACCGACCACAACGGCATCGTGACGCTCTTCAACCCCGCGGCACAATCACTGCTCGGATACTCCGCCGACGAGATCGTCGGGAAAGCCACGCCGAGACTCTTCCATATTTCTCAGGAGCTCGAAGCGCGAGCGCAAGAACTGACGCACGAGCTCGGCGAAATCGTAAGCGCCCAGCAGGCACTGTTCGCCATGCCTTCTCGCGGCATTTCGGATGCCCGGGAATGGACCTACCTCCGCAAGAACGGCGAAGAGGTCCCGGTGCTTATTACGGTCAGCGCATTACACCATGGAGGCGATGAGATTGTCGGCTACATCGGGATCGCCGTAGACCTCTCGGAGCATCGCCGCATCGACGAGGCGCTGCGGCAACTGACCGATGAGGCGCTAGCCGCCGGGCAGGCCAAGGCCGATTTCCTGGCCAACATGAGCCATGAGATTCGTACTCCCATGAACGCCGTGCTGGGACTGGCGGAGCTCCTAGAAAGCCGCGTCCAGGATCCCGAGGCGCGGCGCCTGGTCCGCAGGATTCAGCGCGCCGGCGACTCACTGCAGGCCATCATCGACGGCATTCTGGACTTCTCCAAGATCGAAGCCGGGCACCTGGAGCTCGAAGCCGCGGAGTTTCAGCTCGACGACGTCCTCGAAAACCTCGCCACCATCATGGGCGGCAATGCCGGCGCCAAGCGTATCGAGCTTGCCATCGCCCCATCACCCCCCGAGGCCGGGCGCCTGATCGGGGACGCCCATCGGCTTGGACAAATTCTGATCAACCTCACAGGCAACGCCATCAAATTCACCGAAAAAGGAAGCGTGGAGGTCTGCATCGAATGCCTCTCGGTGGCGGAGGGAATGGCCACCTTGCGCTTCGAGGTCCGCGACACCGGCGTTGGCATCCCACAAGAAAATCTTGCCGGGCTCTTTAACGCCTTTTCCCAGGAAGACTCATCAATCACACGCCGCTTTGGCGGCACCGGACTAGGCCTCGCCATCTCGAAGCGGTTGGTCCAGATGATGGATGGCGAGATCGGCGTAGAAAGCCGCCCCGGCGAGGGCAGCCGCTTCTGGTTCACGGCGCGGCTGCGGACACGGAAGTCACGCAAGGTGCATAGCGACGAACTTTCCGGCCTCGAAGTCCTGATCGCCGACGACAACGTAACGTCCCGAGTCACCATCGCTAAGATCGCCTCATCGCTCGGCTGGCAAGTCGCCTCAGTGGACAGCGGCGAGGCGGCGTTGCGCCAAACGCTTGCCCGACAGGAATCCGGAAGCGGTATCGAAGTGCTGCTCCTGGACTGGAAGATGCCTGACCTCGACGGACTCGAAGTGGCATCCCAGCTGCGCGCAAAACTTTCCGGCAAAGTACAGCCCATCATCCTGTTGACAACAGCCTACGCCAAGGACGAACTTTCGGAGCACCCGTTGCGCGGCAGCGTCGACGGCGTCCTCACCAAACCCCTGACGGGATCGAGCCTCTACGAGGCCGTGGCAGAGGCTCGCAATCGCCGCAGCGGAAAGAACTTCGAACAGCTCTCCCTCCCCGTGGAAGAACGGCTGAAGGGAATCCACGTCCTGATCGTCGACGACAACGAAACCAATCGCGATCTGATGCGGGACATTTGCGAGAACGAAGGCGCCTTCCCCACTCTCCTCTCAAGCGGACAAGCGGCGCTGAACTGGCTGTCGGAGCACCCTGCCGAGGCCGACATCGTACTGATGGACATCCAAATGCCTGGCATGGACGGCTACGAAACCACCCGCGCACTGCGCGCCAGACCTGTCCTTTCCGACCTTCCCGTCGTCGCCCTAAGCGCCGGGGTACTGAAGAACGAGCGGGAAGCGGCCTTTGGAGCCGGCATGGACGACTTCATCCCCAAGCCCTTCAAGCTGCTCGAACTGATCCGCACTGTCCAACGCCTGGCTCACTCTCGCCGGATGGCGATCACCGCCCCCGAAGAATCTTCCGCAGCCGAAACCTCCCAGACAAAACTTGTCGACCTGGCGCAAGGGATCTCCCTATGGGGATCAGAAAGCTCCTACCGCAAGCGCCTGGAGAAGTTCGCCACCGAGATCGGTGACACGGCCACCAGCATCGCCAGCCACATCGCCAAGCGCGAAACGACTGAGGCGAAGTTCGAACTCCACCGCATGCGGGGTGCGGCCGCCATTCTCGGATTGGGGCGCCTCGTCGAAAACGCCGCGCAGATGGAGCAGAGCCTTCAGGAAGAAGCCGACGCCAGCTCGAAGTTGAACTCCCTGACCGGCACCCTGGCTGCCACGCGCACAGCCATCGAAACCCTGTTGACGGAAAAATCTCTGCACTGAGAGCCGGAAATCTATTGCTCTTTTGTTCAGTCTGCGATAAATTCAAGACATGCCCAGCGCAGCATCTTCCGGCGAGTCTTTCTCGCACGATCAAGCCGTCAAAAATCTTCTCAAGGAATATCCCATTGAGGCTCTGGAATTCCTGGCCGAGGATGTCGTGGCAATCCACGGAACTCCGGCATCGGTGGAATTTCTGGACACCGCAGTAACCAAGGACGACACCGCCGAACAAGGCCCAGGCATGGCAATGGACCTAGCCATCCGCTATGTCTTTGCCGATGGGCTGGGAGTCCTTTTCGTACTGGTGGAGCACTGGTCAGATGCGCGTCGGCTGGACCTGCTGCGGACCGCTAGGTATTACCTAGACCTCTGTCGCCGCTTTCCCAGCGATGAGATTCTTCCCATCGCCTTGGTGGATGACGATCACCCCCATGCGCTGACTGACACGGTGACGCGCGGAGCCATTGGAGAGACTTTTCTCGCCTTCCACACCCGCATCGTGCAGGTGCCGGCACTCGACCTGGAGCGTTACCGCACCACGCGCAATCGCGTGGCACTCTCGTTCACTCCGAACATGCACGGCAACTTTGATCGCGTAGAACGGGTGATCGAAGTGGCGGTGGCCTTCCAAAGGCAAGATGACACCAATGGGTACCGCAAGTTCTTTGCCTTTTGGGTGGTGGAGGGTAGATTGAAAGTTGAAGAACAGATCACATTGGACAGGAGGCTCAAGGAAATGGAAATGCCGTACATCATCCAGAAATGGAAACAAGAAGGACTGGAAGAAGGCCGGGCAGAAGGTAAGGCAGAAGGGAAAGCGGAAGGCATGGAGAGAGGCTTAGAAGAAGGGCTGCGCCAAGCCCGCTGTGAAAATGCTCGTCGTATGTTGGCTAAAGGCTACGCATGGAGCGACATCACCGAGATCACTGGAATCCATCCCGAGGACTTGGCAGAAAACTGACGCTTTCGCCGCGGCGCGAGATCTTTTCTTCCGCAGAAGTCGAAACGGCCAGCACACATTGCTCCATATCGCTCCCGCTTCTTCACGAAGTATCATTCCAAGATGGCTTTCCTCCATGCGCTCTGTCGTCCCGGTCACGGGCTTCTTTCCCAAGCACTGCGCTATCTCGCCGTCGGAGGTATCAGCTTCGTCGTCGACGCTTCCGTGCTAGGCATTGCGACGCGCGTGTTCGGCCTGCACTACCTCTATGGGAACGCCTTGGGCTTTCTCACCGGTGTATGCGTTAACTACACACTTTCTGTCCGCTGGGTCTTTGCCCAGCGTTCCGTTGGCGACAGGCGCTGGGAGATTGCGCTCTTTATTGCCGTCGGACTTGCGGGGCTTGCCTTGAGCGAACTCTTTATGGCGCTCTTTTTCGGAAAGCTCCACCTTGCCCTTGCGCTTGCCAAGATCGCGACAACAGGGCTCGTACTGGTATGGAACTTTGGCGTTCGCAAGCTCCTGCTCTTTTCCGACCTGCAAGTTCCATTCAAGCCCCAACACTGCGAAGGCAAGCCATGAAAACCGTCGTCATCGCCGGTGCCGGGCCTGCCGGCCTGACGGCCGCCAAGGAGCTTCAAAAGCTCGGCTTCAGACCGATTCTCCTGGAAGCCACCCAGGACATCGGCGGCATCTCGCGCACCGTCGTCTACCACGGGAACCGTATGGACATCGGGGGGCACCGCTTCTTTTCAAAGTCCGATCGCGTCATGGACTGGTGGCGCTCTATCCTGCCCCTCCAGGGCAGTCCATCTCAAGACGACAAGCTGCTGGGACGCTCGGCACGGCTAGTCCCAGGAGGCCCCGATCCAGAGGCCGTCGACCAAGTCATGCTGGTGCGCGCACGACTTTCGCGCATCCTCTTCCTGCGCCAGTTCTTCCCCTACCCCATCACGCTCAGCCTTGCGACCCTATGGAAGCTTGGCCTCAAGCGCGTCGTCAAGATTGTCCTCAGCTATCTGAAGATTTGCCTGCATGGCCCTGGCCCCGAGCGCTCGCTGGAGGACTTCTTCATCAACCGCTTCGGCGTCGAACTCTATCGCACCTTCTTCCGCGACTACACGGAAAAAGTGTGGGGAGTCCCCTGCTCCCAGATCCAGCCGGAGTGGGGCGCTCAGCGCGTCAAGGGGCTTTCCGTTCTCGGCACCGTGATCCATGCCCTCAAATCCCTGCTGCCCCGCAAGACATCGCTAGCACAGAAGGGCACCGAGACCAGTCTCATCGAGGAATTCCTGTATCCCAAGTATGGCCCCGGTCAACTCTGGGAGACGGTTGCCCAGGAAATCGTACGCGATGGCGGCACCATATTCCACGAGCACAAGGTCGTGCATCTGGAAATGGACCAGGGCCGCATCGTGGCCGCGATCGCCCAGACTCCTTCTGGCGAGGTCCGCATTCCCTGTGACGCCTTTTTCTCCTCCATGCCCATCCAAGACCTCGTGCGGGCGCTTCCCGCAGTTCCTGCGGACGTCGCGCGCGTCTCTGAAGGGCTCATCTACCGGGACTTCATCACCGTAGGCCTTCTGTTGCGCAAGCTCTCGATTCGCAACCGCACAAAGATCCCCACGCAAAACGGCCTAGTTCCCGACAACTGGATCTACGTCCAGGAGCCAGACGTCAAGCTTGGCAGAATTCAGGTCTTCAACAACTGGAGCCCCTACTTGGTCAAGGATCCCGAGACTGCGTGGATTGGTCTGGAATATTTCTGTCAGGAAGGCGACGAGCTATGGCGCCAGTCCGACGAATCCTTCAAGCATTTCGCCATCGCGGAGCTTGAGAAGATCGGCGTCGCCACCGCTAAAGACGTCCTGGACGGCACGGTGATCCGCGTTCCCAAGACCTACCCCGCGTATTTCGGAACCTACGGAGAATTTGCCACGGTCCGACAATTTCTGGACGGGATTCCCAACCTCTACTGCATCGGGCGCAACGGCCAGCACCGCTACAACAACCAGGACCACTCGATGCTTTCGGCCATGGTCGCTGCCGAAGCCTTCGCCTCAGGAACGACCGACAAGGCCGCCATCTGGAACGTGAACACCGAAGAGAGCTATCAGGAGTCGAAATAGCAGCTCCTTTGCCTCGGAGACCTGCCACATGTCATCGAATCCTAAGCCCTAACTTTAACTTGTTTTATCAAATAAATTGCTCTTTTGTTCAACTGGTGATATCTTCAAGCCATGCCCAGCGCAGCATCTTCCGGCGAGCAATTCTCGCACGATCAAGCCGTCAAAAATCTTCTCAAGGAATACCCCATTGAGGCTCTGGAATTCCTGGCTGAGGATGTCGTGGCAATCCACGGAACTCCGGCCTCGGTGGAATTTCTGGACACGGCGGTGACCAAGGACGACACCGCCGAGCAAGGCCCTGGCATGGCAATGGATTTAGCCATCCGCTATGTCTTTGCCAATGGGCAGGGAGTTCTTTTCGTACTGGTGGAGCACTGGTCAGACGCACGTCGGCTGGACCTGCTGCGGACCGCCAGGTATTACCTAGACCTCTGTCGTCGCTTTCCCGGCGACGAAATCCTCCCGATCGCCTTGGTGGATGATGACCGCCCCCATGCGCTGACTGACACGGTGACACGCGGAGCCATTGGAGAGACATTTCTCGCCTTTCACACGCGCATCATTCAGGTGCCGACCCTGGAGATGGAGCGCTACCGCACAACGCGCAACCGCGTGGCACTCTCGTTCACTCCGAACATGCGTGGCAACTTTGACCGCGTGGAGCGGGTGATTGAGGTAGCGGTAGCCTTCCAGGGGCAAGATGATGCCAATGGCTACCGTAAGTTCTTTGCCTTTTGGGTGGTGGAGGGTAGATTGAAGGTTGAAGAACAGATCACTTTGGACAGGAGGCTCAAGGAAATGGAAATGCCGTACATCATCCAGAAGTGGAAACAAGAAGGACTGGAAGAAGGACGAGCGAAAGTCAAAGCCGAAGGAGAAGCGGAAGGCATGGAGAGAGGTTTGGAAGAAGGATTGCGCCAAGCCCGCTGTGAAAATGCCCGTCGTATGCAGGCCAAGGGCTACGCATGGAACGATATCACCGAGATCACCGGCATCCATCCCGAGGACTTGGCGGAGAACTGACACTTTCGCCGCGGCGCAAGACCTTTACTTCCGCAGAAGTCGAAACTGCGGAATTTGACGCGCTTCAGTGGCACTTTGCCGAGACGTCGAGCCCAGACAAGGTGGCAAGCTCCTGGGCACTAGCGGAAAGTTTCCCAGAAGAATCGATGCAGGCGACCTCAGATGTCAATTCGGAACCGCTGGTGGTGTGGATACACGCTATTCAGAGCAACGTTGTTTTTCCAGATATGCCAAACGTTGGCGGAATTTTCTTCCGTCCTGAGCAATGTTCGGCGTATTCACAAACTGAAATCGTTTTTGAACATCATTTGGTGCCCAAATAGGCAGAGTTATCATTGATCGCGGCAAATGATTCCCCCACTTAAAAAGTTTGGCACTATCCAAGGCAAGTCTCGGAAGAAACAAAAACAAAACTTGTTCCCGAAACGCTTGGCGTTCAGCTTCAAATTGAGGACATTTTTTCTGTTTCCCCAAGGAAGACAAATAAACGTCTTGCAAAGAAGCATTATAAGGATACTGCACAATGGCTTCGCGAGAAAGTCTTTCTGATTCTTGAAAATTTCCGGCATGATAGTAGATCTGGGACCTAAGAATCGGAGTGTACTTGAGCCCCGGAGCTACAGAATCCAAATGATCTAGCGTAGCAATAGCCTTGCCGAAATCTTGATTTTCGGCCTGATTCACGGCCAAGGCATCCAATGCCTCAGGATTGTCTGGCCAGAGAGACAATGCTTCTCCATACAATTTCACTTTGGCAAGCGGGTCATCAGTCAAAAGAGCTTGCCGAGTTCGCATATCGGCCATGATCGGGTGAACCGCCAAGGCAGCAAACATGAGCGCAATGACGGGCAGCGCAATAGTTATGGCACGATTTGCGAGGCGATTTTCAATACCTGATCGCTTGAGTGCCCAAAGATGTATGCCGTAGCCGATCAGGCCCCAATAAACAGCAATGCTAGCAGGATATTCCGGGGTCTACGCCGAAATGCGTGGTTCATGCAAGGAAAACCGGATGCAAGTCCAGACCTCCGAGGTGGAAGAGAATGTCCCTTTTGAAGGCTTCGTAGCTTCTGTGTCCCCGAGACTTGATCCGTAC
>Ga0302287_10000128_pt1 | contig 53029 bp, 52 predicted proteins | sample III_Fen_E2_4_FD_200452 | JGI IMG/M metagenome (GOLD analysis project Ga0302287, IMG submission 200452) | Peat permafrost microbial communities from Stordalen Mire near Abisko, Sweden - III_Fen_E2_4 | ecosystem: Environmental > Terrestrial > Soil > Wetlands > Permafrost | place: Sweden: Abisko... | reverse complement strand
GTTAGAGTACGGTAGTGGAGAGATGCAGTGTCTGATCCTAAAAGCATGAGACATTGCAACTCTCCACTCTCCCCTAGCTACGCGCGGTGAGACGCCTAGTGTGGGTTAGATGTCGCAACTCTCAACTGTTTCAAACTACACTTTATACTTCGCCGCGAGTAGCTTCTCAAGTACCCCGCGAATCGTCTCTAAACGACCCTCTAGGGCATCAACGCGAATGCGTAGATTCGTTACCTCACTGTCGGTAGATTCTGCGCAAACAGGAGCCTCTGCGCGGGCTCTGGCGTGCTTTACCCACTTGCTGAGTACTCCAGGGTGAATTCCCACACTGCGTGCAACATGAGTCAGAGGGTGCTGTTCTTCGAGCACCTCTTTGACAAGCGTTTCCACAAGCTCTGAGGAATAATGATTTCGACCCATGGTAAACAGAATAGTCCCTGAAAGCGCTTCTCAGGGACTCTCCAAGACGTTTGCCGAATCTATACCGACTCAGGTTTTGAATTTACCGATCATTGCCTTGACTTCTTTGGAGACAGCACCTGCGTCGCTAATGTTTTGTCGCGACTTTTTGATCTCGGTCTCAACGCTTTGCACGGCGCCATCCAGCTCAGAAATGTTTTGGGTCACATCTTGGATGAGCTGATTGGAGCGTGACAATGATTGGTTCACTGAAGCGGTGAGTCCGTTCACTTCCGTGATGCGTTGGGTTACAGAACCTAAAGTGATCGCCTGTCCTTCCATGGATGCGGAAACGGTCATCGAAGCATCTTTCATGCCGCGTACGTGCTCGCGTACAGTTGTGATTGCCGCCACTGCTTGTTCCATTTGCACACGGATTGTTTCTACCAACTTCTGGATTCCTTCCGTAGAGTCTGCGGTACGACGTGCCAAATCTTTTACTTCGGAGGCCACCACTGCAAAGCCTTTACCAGCATCTCCTGCGCTAGCGGCTTCAATGGTTGCGTTAAGTGCGAGTAAGCGAGTCTGGTTTGAAATGGCGCGGATGGTATTTAGAATGCCGGTAATCGAATGAACCATCTCGTTTAAACCACCAACAATGTCTGCTGCGTTTTCTGTAAGCGAGTCTGCTTCTTGTGCCTTCTGACTTTCGAGTGCGGTGCTGCGAGAAATTTCCCCAAGAGTCGAAGTGAATTCGTTCATGGAAACAGAGATTGCTTGGAACTGGCCGCGTAAGCCATCCATATCGTTTACAACGCGGTTTACTTCGTTGCTCACCGCCTTTGCGCTCTTCGCAGCTTCCTGTGATTTTTGTCCCATCACCGTTGACGTTTGCACCATCTGCTCTGCGCCTTGGTTCACCAAACCCAAGTTGCGATCTAGATTTCCAAAACGCTCTGACATTGAGTTAATCAGATGTTGCAACTTGGCAATAAAGGCATCGATACTTGAGGCCATGAATCCCATTTCATTATCTTTTTGGAATGCAAGGCGTTGAGTCAAATCACCATCACCATCTGCGATATCTTGCACACGCAACGTGACTTGTGAAAGAGGCTGCATCAAAAGTTTTTTCAGTGTTGCAAAAATTCCAAAACTCAAAGCCGCGCAAAGTAAAATGGCAAATCCCGCGAGTCCCCATGTAATCCCAGCAATCTTTTTATGCAGTTCAATCAGGCGTTCTTTTTGACTCCAAGCAAGTGCAGCATAACTCACCTTAAACGTAACTATGCCAACTTTTTGTTCTACACCCATCATTTCTTTGCTTGTAATGATCGTGTCCGTAAATGTCTTGAGACAAGAGTCAGCCCAAGCGGAATCGGCGTAGATTGTATGGTGCTCATTGTGTTGATCAAGCAACGTTGTACCAGTGGTATTCATGAACTTGATTTGAATAAAATTTGAATCGCTTAAGACTTCGTTTGCATAAAGCTTTAAGCTGAATAAGTCTTGGGTCATTAGTGGAGTAGGGCTGATGCGTGCAATGAACTGCGACATTTGCTTGGCCTGCCTCGTGAGCGAAGCATCTTGTTCTCGCAACATTTCTTCGTTTGCTTGTTCGCGTGCTTCGCGATATCGCGAGATAAAAAAGATTGAAAACGGAGTTAGTAGCACAACCACAATAATGATCGTAGTCAACACAAACTGAGTTGATATCGTTTTGAAATTGATGCTTAGCATGCTCTACCTTAAGGAATCCATATTCAAACTCTTTTAGAGTATACCGCAATTCCATGGCTTTATGCAAACTAAAGAGCAGCATGATGGCTACTCTTTAGCTCGATCTTAGAGACTACTTCATGTTAAGTTTTTTCACGGTTGCATCTACAACCGATGCATCCACATACGCGATGGCACCTGGGATTGTTGCTACAATCATCTTGGCTGCGGCAGAGTTGCGTTGCATCATCGGTGCAGTTCCTTCACCCTTGATCTGAGCATCTACCCAGAACTGCTTGTAGTCTGCCGGGCTCATCTTGGTGATGCTAGAAACAAATTCTGCATAAAGAGGATCTGCATCGCCTAGATTGATTGGCACGGCTTTTTGTCCGCCAAACTGCGTCATTTTACCTGTATAAATGCGCTTCAATTCAGCAGAGGAAATTGAGCTTGCGGTATTTGCTGGATTCACAATCACCACAAAATCACCAGCGAGTGCAAGGCCTGCAAGGGCAAGGAATGTAACCAGCGTTTTATAAAATATATTCATAGGAAACCCCTTTAGAATGCAACCGAGAATTGAGAGGAAATAATATTGGAAACCAAATCCTTTTCCTTAATGCTAGAAGGGAACGAGGCTGACGACTTGCTATTTAAGAGAAGTTGCAAACGATCATATTCAAGCTTAAAGTGGAAGTTGGTAAAAATCGAAAAGTTTAACCCTGCAGCGACAGTATAGAACCCATTAATTCCATCATCTGTTATGGAGCCCGCACCTCCATTCGAACTCTTCCAACCAACGTTTTCATACATCGCATACGGTGTTAACGCATAGTCTGTGCCTAAGGGTAGTTTGTAGGCTAATAGGCCGTAGTACCCAAGCATATTTGTTGTGCCACTCTGATTGTCCTTCTCGTTATCGATTCTTCGATAATTGCATTCGCCTTGAAGGGTTAGTTTGCCCACTTCAATTTTTGCATCACCACCATAAATGAACTCGCGATCTTTGATATTAAAATAATCGTTGTAGACAACGTTCTGAACTTTCGCTTCTCCCACAGTGTCTAGCAGCATTGAAATAATATCCAGCGAGGCTTGTTGGTTCTGATATTTTTCACGCATGGTGCCTGTCATTGCAGAGGCACCAATGCTTATGCCTTTTAGCATATCGAGCTTAAGTCCCACATGTCCACCATAAGCCAAATCGCTTGGCTTATCAATGGAATTATCGTAGCCATGTCCAATTGATGCTGCGCTAGGCCCGGTGCGGCCTGTAGTCACGTACACGTTGTAGTTCAAATCATGATCGCCCAAATACTGGCGGCCAAAATACATCAAGCCCAACTGAGATTCCGGGAAAATGGGAACGATGCTTGTTTCCATGGGTTGGCGAATAGTTAGCACTACCGGTGAACCGTGGTCTACATTCCAAATTCCTGCAGGTGTAATGAATTGACCCATGCGCAGGTTATTTCCGTCGTTTAGCACGAGGTCAAAATATGCGCGCTGAATCGAAATGTTCTGAAACCGTCTTGCATTTTGCGCGTTGGCAACTTGTGCTGCATGAGCCGCTGCAACGACCTTTGAAACGTTAGTCTCCACTGAGGCTGTTGTTCCTGGAGCCGCAGCTTCAAGCTGGGCTGCTGTTGCACCTTTCCCAAGGATTGAATCTGCTAGTTGTGCCATCTTCATCGCAGTTGCAGCACTGATGACTTGCATATCTGAAATTGGGCTTCCTTTAGAGTCGACAAAGAGGTTTGTGTCGCTGCCGATATTATAGGCCAGCGAGCTTTTCGTAGATGAAAATCCAACTTCGAGAAGAGCTTTAATATGAGTGTTTGGATTAAAATCAAAATAGATGTTTGCATGTCCGAGGCTGATACTCATAGTGTCGGGGCCAAGAAACTGGGTGTTGAAGCTAGATGCGCTTTTGTTGTACTGCACGTTCATATCGGCAAATCCGTACACTTTGAACGGAATCGCTTCTTGCGCTGAGGCAAATGCTGCCAGAGCCATAAGACTTAGCGATGCTTTGGTGATCCATTTTATGTTGTTCATCGGAACTCCTTGTGAATTGAAACCACAGAGATCCTATCATGCAAACTCATTGAATGCAATCAAAAATGTTTTAACGCATTGTTCAATACTCGTATTCAATTGATTCGCGTTACACGAAAATAATGTTGGCGTTTGCAATGAGATAACTTGGGGCGAAAATGTCGTTCGTCGCCAAGTTTCGACGCGCGGCATCAGCTCTAAAAACGAGCTATTGGGAGTAGCTATATTCATCCTATGAAGCTTCTAGTACTTGGCCTAAATCCTGCTTGGCAGCGGTTATTCGTGCTCCCCAAACTCACTCTGGGAGCTGTGCATCGCTTACAGAATCCCATAGAGCATGCATCCGGTAAGGGCATAAATCTCGTAAGAGTTTTGCAAAGACAAAACATGGCTTCGCAGTTGTTGCAATTTTCCGGTGGCAATAAAGGCCAAAAAATTTGCGCAGAGTTGAATTACATACAAACTCACTTTCACAACATTGAAACCGAAGGTGAGACGCGAATTTGCACTACGCTATCCACACAAGATGGCGAATCTACCGAGCTCATTGAGCCTTCGCAAACGTTGACTGCTGCAGAAGTCGAATCTTTTTTCGCAGCTTTTGTGGAAATGAGCCGCGTGGCAAATTGTGTTGCATTATGCGGAACTGCTCCGAAAGGCTTCCCTTGGGATCGGCTATGCGCCCAGGATTTACAAGGCAAGCAGCTCTACTTGGATGCATGGCAGGGCGTGTCTCCTTGGCTTGAACGTGGTGTGCATTTGCTAAAAATAAATTCTGAAGAATTGGGCTTTCTGTTAGGCGAATCCGCGCATCACGAAGTTGCCGATGTATTTGCTCAAGGCAAAAATGCTCTTGCACGTTGGCCTATCAAGACTTTAGTGGTAACACAAGGTTCGCGGAGGGTTATTGTATTTACTCGCGAAAAAATATTGACCTTGTATCCGCCCAAGCCCCGTCGCTTTGTGAATGCGATTGGTGCAGGGGATTCATTTTTAGCAGGTTGGATTTCCGCAGATGCAGAGAGCCTTCCTTTGCCACAGTGCTTGGCTCGCGCGGTCGCAGTAAGCTCGGTGCGAATTGAATGCGAATTGCCTTGGCAGGTTGATGTTGAGCGTGCGCGTGAAATTGAACTAGAATCCCTAGCTCGTATCGGAGAAACTCCATGGGACTCCTGATTGTAATTCCAACCGAATTTGAAAGTCAAAAAATCATTACGCACAACAGTCCGAAATTTTTTAACTGCGGCGCAGGTCTTGTTAGCTCTGCTGTGAATGTTGCGAAGACTCTTTCACAAAATTGCCCCGAAGCGTTGCTATTGCTAGGAATTTGCGGTGCTTATGACTCCGCGCAATTGTGCGTTGGAGATGTTGTACGTGTTGATTCCTGTGTACTTGCTGATTTCGGAGTGCAAGATTTTAATGGATCATTTTTGCCGTCTTCGCAATTAGGGCTAGGTCGCTCACAATGGTCTGCCAGTGATGTCCAGAATTTTCCTGTGGCATTCCCTAAGCTAGCTTCTCGGTTGAAATCCTTACGCGGAGTAGCTTCTGCGAGTGTGCAATGCGCCTGTGGAACCGATGCCTTAGCGCATGATCGTGCAAAGCAAACACAAACACTCATTGAAGAAATGGAAGGCGCGTCTGTGCTTGCCTGTGCAGAATCCTTTGGCGTGCCTGCGTTTCATGTGCGTGCAGTTTCAAATCGAGCTGGTTTACGCGACCGTTCTGCATGGAAAATTGACGAAGCCTTGTTAGCGTTGCAGAGATTTCTAAACAGTGATGAACGATGAGTGGAATACATTAGCAAGGAGAACAGGATGCTCGCGATGAACCCCATCTTAACGCTCGGAATCTCGCCTTGCCCCAACGACACCTTCATTTTCGAGGGTTGGGTTACTGGGAAAACTCAAGCCGACATAATTACACACAACATTCCGAAAATTCTTTTTGCCGATGTGCAAAGTTTAAACGAAGCGGCACAACGTGCAGAACTCGATGTGGTTAAAGTGTCTTGCGGTGCGCTGCCTTTGCTCTTAAATGAGTATCAGGTGTTGAGTTGTGGCGGTGCAATGGGATTTGGTTGTGGGCCGTTGTTGCTGAGTTCAGGCTTGCAAGCTTTTGACCCCAATGTTGAAACGTGGTTGCCTGGCAAAAACACAACAGCTACGCAGCTTTTTAAACACTGGTGCCGCGGGCTTTTGCCTTTAGGGGTTGAACCGAAGATTCGCTACGCATTCTTTGATGAACTCTATCGCGAATTGTGTTTGGGCAATGCCAAGCAAGGTGTGGTGATTCATGAACACCGTTTTACCTTCGAGCGCGATGGGCTTACGCGGCTTTGTGACTTGGGCGAGCATTGGGAATTCACCACTCATTCTCCCATTCCCTTGGGAGTGATCCTTGGTCGCAAAAGCCTAGGTGAACAAACTTTGCAAAGCATTGAAGCCACAATTCAGGCGAGCCTAACTTGGGCATGGGCACGTGAATCGTTAATCACTCCATTCATTGCAGAACATGCGCAAGAAACTAGCCCAGAGGTAATGGAAGCGCATATTCGCATGTTCGTAAACGAGTTCTCCATGAAAATCGGTGCAAGCGGCGAAAAAGCCCTCAAGGTTTTGTTGCAACTCGCCGATAACCACTAGTTCGGGACAAAAGTTCCCCTAGTCAGTTGAACTAGGCAGAAAACTCCTCTTCATCGCAGTACTCCTCGGCATTCGTTGCTCTATGGCCACAAGCCGTGGGGCTTTTCCTTTGGCACAACCTTTGCAATGAGTAAAACGGAATTACTGTCCGAGGTGTACATGGTCAACGGAATTTATACCGCCCGCAACGGCATGATCCTATTGCAAGAGATGGTGGATAACACCACCAATAGCCTTGCTAATGCCAATACCACCGCGTTTAAAAAGTCGATCACAGCCTCGCTAACGGAGTCCCGCAATCGCAGGAACGATCAAGGCTTGTTGCACCACGACGAAAGCCATTGGATGAGCGAAAATCGCATCGATTGGGAACAAGGTGCCATGGTCAAAACGGATAATCCCATGGATGTCGCGATCGAGGGTAATGGATTTTTTCAGGTCGAAACGCCCGATGGTGTTCGCTATACCCGCACAGGAAATCTAACCCGCAATGGCATGGGCGAAGTGGTCACCTTGCAAGGCTTTAAAGTTCTTGATCAAGGTGGAAGCCCCATACGCGCAGATGGCAGTAAGCTTCAGGTGTCTGCGAATGGTAAGGTGACGGTAGATGACCAGGCTGTTGGACAACTTGCTGTCGTTGATTTTGAAGATCGCAAAGACTTGCAAAAAGATGGGCAAAACACGTACAAACTGAGCGATGACTCTACGCAAAAACCACAGCTTGCAGAGAATTTCCAAGTCAAACAAGGTTATGTCGAAGGTTCCAATGTGAACGTGGTGTCGAGCATGGTGGAATTAATTCGCTTTCAGCGCAATTATGAATTGGATCAAAAAGCCGTTCTCTCCGAAGATGAAACCTTGCAAAAAGCTGTCAATGAAATTGGCCGCCTTTCTTAATGAGGAGTTAAGATCATGATTCGTTCTCTCTATACAGCAGCTTCGGGAATGCAGGTCAATCAGACCTACGTTGATAACATTTCGAATAACTTGTCGAACGTGAATACTGTGGGCTTTAAGAAAGGCAAGGTGGAATTCGAAGACCTTATGTATCAGACCATGAAAGAACCTGGTTCTGAGAATGGCGACGGTACACAATCCCCCGTGGGAATCCAGATCGGACTAGGCTCAAGCGTCGTTGCTACCGATAAAATTTTCACACAAGGAAGCCTTGAGCAAACGGGAAATAATCTCGATATTGCGATTGAAGGCGATGGCTTTTTTCAAGTGCGCATGGCGAATGGTCAAACAGGTTATACGCGAGCTGGTGATTTTAAACTGAGTGCCGATGGATATGTTTGCGATTCCAATGGACAGATTCTAGAGCCGGGGATCGTTGTGCCACAAGGTGCCTCAGATCTTTATGTCGATGCACAAGGCAATTTCATGGCAACATTAGCCACCGGTTCTGCGCCCGAACAGATTGGCACACTAGAGCTTGCACGCTTTATTAACCCAGCAGGCTTACGTGCTGCGGGTGGAAATATGTACACGCAAACTCCCGCAAGTGGTGATCCAATTGTTGGTGCGCCTAACTCGGAAGGCTTTGGTGATTTAAAAAATCAGTATCTAGAATCTTCGAATGTGCAAATGGTTGATGAAATGGTCGCGATGATTGTTGCACAACGCGCTTACGAAATTAGTTCCAAAGCGATTACCACTTCTGATGATATGCTGCAAACGGCAACGGGACTTAAACGATAATGGGTAATGGTAATTCGTATGCGTAAACTTGCCTTCATCGTATTTATGATGAGCTCGCTTCTATGGGCGGGGCGTGCAAGTATTGCTTTTCATTCTACTTCCGAAGTAGCCATTGGTCGAATTCATTTAGGCGACATAGCAAACATTGAAGGCGATTCGAATCTGGTGCAAGCCTTAAAGACTCTAGAGGTTGGGCGGCTTGAACTGCCTGGTCGAGAGACTCATTTAACTGTAAATGCAATTCGCAATTTTTATCTGCGCTCCATTTGTTCGTTGGATAGTTTAGATGTAATTGGTTCCGGTTCCGTGACTGTGCGCTCGCGTTCCAACAAAATTGATCGAGATTCACTAACAACGTTATTGCTTGCGTTCATTGGCCCTAAGATCAATGGTGTGAAAGGTGTAGACTGGGATATAAACACCGATAAATTGCCCAAGGAAATTCAGGTGCCCGAAGGTGTATTTACCTTCACCTTTGAAGTGCCTGCACGTTTCAATGGACGCGGAGATGAATCTGCAACACTGAAAATTGATCTTGATGGGAAAACCAACATGCGTTACACGTTGCCGTTTATGATTCGGCGTTGGGGAAATGTGGTGCATACTGTAACAGCAATTCAACGTGGGCAAGTTGTGCAAACCTCGATGATCAAATTAGATCGAGTCGAATTAACACATCAGCCTCGCCCAATGGTATCAAGGCTTGACGATGCACTGGGTCGCACCGCTTTGCGTACGATTGCCCGCGATCAGGACTTATCGGATACTTGGCTTGAACGACCTTATGCCGTGCGCGAAGGTGATCAGATTCGTTTGAATGTAGTGCTTGGTTCTGCGCAGGTGAGCACCATGGGTGTTGCGAAACAGAACGGCTATGAAGGACAGCGGATATTGGTTGAAAATTTAGAGACGCATAAGCGCATGCAGGCAGAAGTATCTGCCCATGGCGAAGTGCGAGTGGTGAATTGAGGAGGGATCCATGAAAACCATTTTGACAGGAATGCTTGTGGTGGTTGGCATCGTATATGCGACCAACTACTCTTTGTTCACGGATAAGCGCGGCCGTAAGAGCGGTGACATTGTTACTGTACTCGTCATGGAAACAGCTAAGGCTTCGAATGATGCACATACATCCACAGATTCCAAAAGCAGCATGGATATTTCCAGTAAGCAGCACACGGGTTTGCTGAAATGGATCCCTGGTTTTGGCTTAGGTGGCAGTGCGAATGTAGCCTTTGATGGACAAGGTGGAACAGCTCGCAATGGTGCGTTGAAAGCAACCGTGACAGCTCGCATTGTGCAGGTTATGGAGAATGGAAATCTCACCATCGAAGGCTCCAAGTTGGTGACCATCAACAACGAAGAAGAAGTTCTCGAAGTGTCGGGCATGATTCGCGCAGATGATATCAATCCAGATAACTCCGTCGCCTCATACAAGCTTGCCGATGCTGTGATTCGCTATACGGGAAGCGGCGTGAATAATTCTGCGCAAGAGCCAGGCGTTCTTACTCGCTTCCTCAACTGGCTATTCTAGGAGTTCACCATGAACACATACACTAAAATAGTCGCTGGTCTTCTCGCTCTTGCCTTCTCAGTCCACGCAACTCGTGTTAAAGATGTGGCAACTCTCGATGGTTTAAGCAGTCAACACCTAGTGGGATATGGCTTGGTGGTTGGTCTTGCGGGCACTGGCGATGGCACAAATACTGCGTTCACAGTACAGTCTGTGGCGAATATGCTCAAGAAGCTTGGCATTGAAGTCCCCACCGATAAAATGCGTTTGCGCAATGTGGCTGCTGTAATGGTGACGAGTGAATTAAAAGCATTTACCAAGCCGGGGCAAAAAGTAGATGTGAATATCGCAAGCCTTGGAGACGCGCGTTCGCTTGAAGGTGGAACGCTTTTGATGACTCCTCTCCAAGCTGCAGACGGAGAATACTATGCAATCGCGCAAGGTGCTATTAGCGTGGGTGGTGGTTTTGCTGGCAATCCCAAGGGCTCGCATATTCAAAAGAATCAGCCCTTAAACGGCAATATTCCCGATGGCGCAATTGTCAAGCGTGAGATTGAACAAGTCGCATTCTCGGAAGCCGGTGTGTTGCGTTGGGTGCTTTCGCAACCCGATTTTTCTAGTGCAGTCGCGATGGCAGAGGCGATTAATAAAATTTATCCCAATGCTGCCAAGGCTCAAGACGCATCGAGTGTGCTTGTGAATGTTCCTGCTGCTGCTCAAAATGATTTGATGGCGTTCATCGCAAAATCAGAAAATGCAGATTTCAAAACATCGGTCAATGCCCGCGTTGTGTTGAATGAAAAAACTGGAACGCTTGTGTCTGGTGCTGATGTGAATATTTCTGAAGTGGCTGTATCCCATGGTAGCATTGTGATTCAGGTCGATTCAAAGACAACCGTATCGCAGCCCAATGCTTTGTCGCAGGGACAAACCACATCGGTCACTAACGAGATGGTGGCGATGAATGCAGCACCACCTAAGCCGGAAGTAAAAGTGTTGCCTGCCATAACCAATGCCGGTCAGCTTGCGCAAGCCTTGAATACACTGGGCGTAGCTCCGCAAGATATTATCTCGATTTTCCAAGCGATCAAAAAAGCGGGGGCGTTGCACGCCGAACTCATTCTCATGTGAGTAAAATCGATGAGCACACTGCGTCATAGTTCGTTGCTCGGAATTTTCTTTAGTGATACTAAAGTGCAATTCCTCGCGCCTTCTCTGACTTGGTGCTGATCGATTTTACGATCATCTTACTGCACTTGCGTAGCACCATTATTCCGTATGTGATTGTTGATCTTGAATTCTGCGACCTGATTCGTCATCCTCATCCTTGGATGGGGATCAATGCTCGTTATTGATGTGCCTTGCGCTACAAGTTATACTGATCTCCCTCATAGAAGATGACACCGCAAATGCGCATCACACATTTTTTACAACGTTTGCAAATGTTCGTCGATGATGGGGCGATATTTGTCTGCAATGGGAATGCGCATGGTGCCAATCACTGCCTCGCCTTTTTCCATGGTAGAAACGAAGCGCAGATTGATGATGTAAGAGCGGTGTACACGTTGGCATGTACGTTCGGGAAGCCTTTCCTGTAAAGACTTTAGGCTCATGAGAGTGATCACTGGTTTGGGTTCACCCTGCATATAAATCTTCGCATAGTCTTTCATGCCTTCGATGTATAAGATGCGCTCGACATCAATGCGCACTAAGCGATATTCGGATTTGACAAAGAAGAATGGCGCGGTATTTAGTTGCGCTGTTGGCTGCGCTCCATTGATCGCATCCTTGGCTTTTTGTGCCGCACGCAAAAATTCAGCGTAATCATAAGGCTTCAATAAATAGTCGATGGCGTCTAGCTTATAACTTTCGATGGCGTAATTTTCGAAAGCGGTGGAAAAAATAATGCGAGGGCCATTGCGTAGAGAACGTGCAAAGTCAGTGCCCGAAAGGCCTGGCATTTGTACGTCGAGAAATAAAAGCTCTACCGGATTTTCGCGCATAATTTCCATGGCCTGCATGGCTGAGGCTGCGCGGCCAATCAGCTGTAAGAATGGTGTTTGGTTGACGTAGCTTTCTAGCAGATTAAGAGCGAGTGGTTCATCATCAATGATTAAACAACGAATCATTTCCATAGTGTTACCGTAGTTGAATGGAGAGTGACGACGAATAATTATTTTCGTCTTTGCTTACGTGATATTGATAGCGGTCGCGATACATGAGTTCTAAGCGCTTTGATAAATTCACCAAGCCAAGTCCTGAACCGCTTAAGTCCGTGGACTCCTTGGGGTGATTGGTATTTTCTGTTTTGAATTCCAAGAAATTTTCTGCTTCTACGAGGCTAATGCGAATAAAGCTGGGCGCGTTTGGATGTACGCCGTGCTTGAACGCATTTTCAATGAGCGAAAGTAGCAACAATGGTGCTATCGGAGCCTCTTGATTAGCCACGGATATTTCGATAGAAACGTTGACATGAGTGGGCAGGCGCAGATTCATGAGCTGGATATAGCTCTGCAAGAACGCAACCTCTCCGCGAATAGGAACCTCGTCGGCATTTGTCTCGTAGAGCAGGTAGCGCAACATCTTGCTTAGGTTTAACACCGAGCCTTGTGCTTTGTTAGGGTCTAAAGCAACGAGCGCGTAAATGTTGTTCAGTGTGTTGAATAAAAAGTGCGGGCTGAGCTGAAGCTTTAGGTATGAAAGCTCGCTACGCAAATGTTCTGTTTCAAGTTGTTGACGTAGCTTTTCATCACGGTTGTATCGCTCGGTAAGCCGAATCGCAAGCGCAATTCCAACAGTCATCGCGGCAAAGAAAATAGAGCCGAAAATGGTTGCGAACATAAAGCGCGGAGGTTGGGGCATATGCCCAGGGTTCCCTTCGTCCATCTCATGCATCTCGTGCTCAGAAGGTTGCATTCTATGTTCATCATCGGGAGTATGCATCGTCTGTTCTTGTGGATGCCTAAACTCCATATTCTTTGGGGGCAAAGCCATTTGCACAGCACAATGCCAAACGAGTGCTACTGCGAGATTCACAAGCACAAAGCGCCAAAATTTTCTGCGCAAAAAAATGCGCGGAATCAGAAAGAAAAAGTTCAAATAAAAGATGGAACAAATAATGGAGAAACGGATCCATTCATGCAAGGGCAAGCGTCCAGAAGCGTGGCCTGCTTGGATCATAATCAAATATGGCACAATAAATAAAATGGCCCAAGCAAGAATGTGTCCGAATAAGGGAAGTAAAATCTTCTTCATCATCAATCCTTGTGCTGCATGGGCTTTTTCCCATGTGAATGCTCAGAATCTGGTGCTGCGCTTGCTTGTCCTCTTGGGTCATTATGCATAAACTCAAGATAGTTTGTACACAATATCGAATCCAACGTTTTACACACGCGCTGGTCTCGTTGTTTAAAAAGGCTTTGTTGCAAACGCTCGGTCATCTTGTCGCCATAGAACGCAACGTCAAGGTAATATCGCGTAAAATATTTCTGCAAAGAATCTCTGCTCTCAATTCCGAGAGCTAATGCTTTCGCAATGGGTTCTACTTCCGCCTTGGCTTTTGCTTCGGGGCTAGTGGACGTTTCTCCGTGCATGCCTTCGCCAGGGTGGTGACTCCCATGCCCTGTATTACCAACGGAGGAACCCTCATCCATACCTTGCGCAAAGGAGCCTGTTGCGATGATCCATAAGGTTGCAAAAAACTTGTTCATGCCTCATAGATACTTCATAACGGTGTGTGGTCTCTGTGAAGAATGGAAGATTGAGGGAAATCCATCGACAGGAAACTTTTAGCAATGGTTTCGCGCCCCGATATTTAGAGAGTTATCAGCGAAAAGGTGTGATTTATCAAATGATTGGCCTCTCGCTGGTAAGCAACTCATGGCAATGTTGTAAGTGCCGATATTTAGAAGATCAAAAGCAAAGGAGATAATATGTCCGACAGTATCAGTGCAGTAGGTAGCGGTTCAAGCTATAGTGCGACGAATGCCGCCGCGATGTCCAAAAAGTTCTTCAGCAAGCTCGATGCCAATGGTGATGGCAAGCTTGATGCAACCGAACTGGATGACATGGTCAAGAATGGTCCTAAGGGTGGTGCATCTGCGGCTGAATTGCTGAAGAAGATGGATACAGATAGTGATGGATCTGTTTCAGAATCTGAGTTCGCAGCAGCTGCGCCCAAGCATGGAAAAAAAGGTAGCGGGGATTCTGATGATAGTGCAAGCTCAACATCCAGTGCCGATGGCAAATCCCAGCTTTTTGCTGAGTTGTTGAAGGCAATTCAAGGAACCTCTAGCACAAGTTCCACCTCCACTTCAAGTACTGACACGAGCACCGATGACCTGTTTGCTTCCATGGATGCAGACAAGAGCGGCGCCATTAGCAAGGATGAAGTTCAATCTTTCATCGCGAAGATGAAGCAACAAGTCAACCAAGGAACGCAATACTCCGCAGATGGAACAACATCTTCGGGCACTAGCGATCCTTTGTTAGATATTCAGGCCTAGTTTCCTTATGTAAATCTGAGAACAGTCTTTTGAAGGCTGTTTTCTTTGATTCTCCTCCACATCTAAAAATCAAAAACGTAAGCTCTACCAAATAACCTTTGATAGGGCTCATGTATTTTATGCAGATGTCGATATTCTTAAATATCACGTGTGAAGGAGTTTTCATGTCAAATAGCATCGCGTCATCTAGCACTAGCTATGGGCTAACCACTGTAGCCGAGCTTTCTCAGAAAAATTTTAGCAAGCTCGATACCAATAGTGACGGAAAACTGAGTGCAACTGAATTATCTGCTGTTGCCAAGGGTGCGCAAGGTCGTACTGCGGCGGCTGCACTGCTGAAACAGATGGATACCAATGGGGATAAATACATTTCCCAAAGTGAACTCAACTCAGCAACTACAAAAACGGCAAATCAAAACGCCCTGAAATATTACAGCAAACTTGACGCGAATGGTGATGGAAAATTAAACGCGTCCGAGTTGGCCGCGGTGACCAAAAATGGTCGACAAGGGCTTGTCGATGCTGCAAAATTATTGAAAGAGTTAGATGCGAACGGAGACAAATCTGTTTCGAAAGCAGAGTTTTTATCTGCGACAACTCAGGATAGCTCTGGTACCACGAGTGCAAAGGCTGCGACTGAACGCTACAAAGAATCATTTAAAAAGTTTGACACCAACGGTGATGGAAAGCTCAGGGCATCTGAGCTCGCTGCGATGGCAAAGAGTGGCTCGAAAATTGGAATTTCTGCAGACACCAATGGAGATAAAGTTGTTTCAGAAGCAGAGTATGCTGTTGCCGCTGCCAAGCTTGATGCGACTTCAGGTGACACGGGATCAAGCAGTTCAACTTCTGTCACAAAGTCTCCGCTCCTCACAAAATTGTTGAGTGCAATTAAAAGCAGTTCAACCACGAGCGAAAGTTCTGGCACAGCTTCCCAAAAGATGCTTGCTGCGATTGATTCCGATGGGAACGGCTCTCTCAGTAAGGAAGAGGTTCAGCTTTATATGGCAAAGATCAGGCAGCAATCTACGCAGAATTCTTTGTACTCCGCAGATGGAACGTCTTCTGCAAGTTCAACGGATCCGTTGTTGGATATGCAGCTGTAAGCAAACGGCTTGCTTTATGCTCTTTCGTCGGGAAATAGCAATACGTTGCTGAGACTCTTTTTACCTAGCAATAACATGACCAAACGATCCACTCCCAGAGCAACGCCACTACAGGCGGGAAGCCCGTGTTGCAAGGCCGCAATGAAGTTTTGGTCAATGGGTGGTTGAGCCTTTTTTAACTCTGCACGAATTTCAAGATCGCGGGTAAAGCGTTGCTTCTGTTCATTTGCCTCGCTTAATTCTTGATAGCCATTGCACAGTTCTACGCCATCTAAATACAACTCAAAACGGCGTGCGATTTGTTGACCTGCGTTGTCGATTTCAACCTGGGCTAGAGCCGCTTGCTCTGCGGGGTAGGCGCATAAAAACTCAGGGCCATCTTTTCCGAGCCTGGGTTCAATGGCAAGCACCATAAGAGCATCTAATATTTCTGCGCGATCCAGGTTTTGCGGAAGCGAAATTTCATTTTGCCGTGCTGCAAATTGCATATCAGTGAGGGTTGCATGTATTGGATCGAAGCCAACATGCTTTTGATATGCATCTCGCCAAGTCAAGTATTGTAAGGGTTGGCGGGCAAGCTGCGCTCCATGAGACGTTAATCCTTCGGAAAGCCTTGCACACAAACTTGCCACTTCATCCATGAGTTTGTACCAGTCCATTCCTAAGCGATACCATTCAAGAATGGTGAACTCGCAGTTATGCCGGTCGCCAACTTCGCCATTGCGAAATGCATGACCCAAGTAGTAAATGTCTGGGAACCCTGCTGCGAGAAGGCGCTTTAGGTGAAACTCTGGAGAGGTAGTGAGAAATCTGCGGGCTTGCTTGTTGGCTAAATGAGTCTCTTTGTCGTGCTCGTTTTGTGCCCCATCAATGTTATACCGAGTTTCGAAATAGTCGAGATGTGGGTCGGTTCCCATGGCGCGCGACATCGTTGGCACATCAACTTCAAGCACAGATTTAGACATGAAAAAAGACCTGATCTTTTGGACCAGGTCTTGACGGTCTTTCCAGGCTTGCAATGTTGCCGAAGGTTTCCAGTTCATGGTTGTCTCCGTAATCCTCGCATCGCTACAAGGAAAAAGCCTGTGAGGTCTACTTATTTCGCGCGCTCGACGTATTCGCCGGTGCGGGTATCGACCTTAATTTTCATGCCTTCTGTGATGAACAGAGGGATCTGAACAATCGCGCCAGTTTCCACTGTGCAATCGCGCATTACGTTGCCCGAAGTATCGCCACGCACGCCTGGAGGCGCTTCGGTGATCAGCAAATCCATAAAGGTTGGTGGAACAACTTCGATCGCCTTGCCATCATACCAAGTCACTTGCACATCGGTGTTATCGAGCAACCATTGCTCAGCACCTTGCAGGGACTCCTTAGGAATTTCAACGGTTTCCATGGTTTCTTTGTCCATGAAGTTCCAATTGACGCCATCGTTATAGAGATAGGTCATTTCGGTCTGAGGCACAGATGCCTCTTCCACTTCATCGCCGGACTTGAAGGTGCGGTCGATGGTGCGGTTCGTGAGCAAGTTCTTCACGCGAGTGCGATTGAAGGCTTGGCCTTTGCCGGGCTTCACGAATTGGTTTTCGACGATCATATAGGGCTGACCATCGAGCATAATTTTTAACTTTTTACGAAATTCGTTTGTGCTTATGGTTCCCATTGGGTTCCTGCTTTCTAATGTTAGGGTCTGCAAAGATAACTTTATGAGTCAAGGCCTCCAAATCCCTGCCGCATTTTGGCGCGAAGAATTAGCGGCGGCCTACCGTCGTTCGGCTGAACTATTGGATTTTTTGGGTCTTTCGCAGGATTTTGCGAGTTCTGAGGCGGAGCGAAATTTTCCGACCTTGGTCACGCGGCATTACGCAGCGCTGATGGAAAAGGGTAATCTTCGCGATCCTTTGTTGTTGCAGGTTTGGGCGCAAAAGCCTGAAACCCTTGTTGTTCCTGGATTTGTGGCTGACCCAGTAGAAGATTCTTGTGCAACCCAAGTAGAAGGCATTTTGCAAAAATACGCGGGCCGCATTTTGGTGATGCCAACCGGTGCGTGTGCAATCCACTGCAGACATTGTTTCCGCAGATCGTTTCCTTATGAATCCTTACAGACACAAGGCTTAGCGCTTCGTTTACAAGAATTTTTAGCTCACAATGCCGATGTCGAAGAGGTGATTTTAAGTGGGGGAGACCCTCTGCTTTTAGACGACGAATCGTTGTCGGTAATTTTTGCAGTGATCGCCATGGCGCCACATGTGCGAAGGCTTCGCATCCATACGCGGCTTCCAATTGTGTTGCCAAGCCGTTTTACCCAAACGCTACTTGAGACGATTAAAAACCTGCCTTGTGAAATGATTTTGGTGGTGCATGCTAATCATGCAAATGAGCTCGATGAGGCTTCTGCCCTTGTGTTTGCAAGGCTTCGCAGCCTTGGCGTACACTTGCTGAACCAGTCTGTGCTTTTGCGAGGCGTGAACGATTGCGCACAAGTACTCACGGATTTGTCACGCAAACTTTTTGCACAGGGCGTATTGCCATACTACCTGCATCAGTTGGATCGCGCGGCCGGAACAGCCCACTTTGAGGTGTCCGTAAGCGAAGGACTTGCCATTATGGAAAAATTGGGCGCAATGCTCCCAGGCTATTTAGTGCCTCGCTATGTGCGCGAGGTTCCCGGAGCCAGCGGCAAGACGATTTTAGTGAAAGCGGATTGATTCCCCGTCATCCTTGCTTGGCAAGGATCTCATAACGCTGAGGATCACACGCTACGCAATGGCAACTGCTACCTACGTGAGATGTTGGCCAAGCCAACATGACGCAGATAGTTCCACTCTTTCAATTCTCAACTTTCCCTCCGTGCCTCTGGAGTCTCGGCTGTTCCACTTTGTTGCTTTGGAACATTGCAACTCCTACCTACGCTCGTAGCGTTAATAGCTGTGCTTGCCCAGCGTAGCTGATTTCGATCCGATCACCGAGTTTGCCGGTGAGGTCTTCGCCATCGAGTTGCAAATATTCTTCGTGGGAAAGCTCAATGATGATTTCTTTGGCGTGGTAGCTGGGTAAGAACATGCGTACAAAAAAGCCGCCGAGGCCAATGCCACCAAGAAAGCGGAAGAGATTTAATACGGGAACAATTTCGATTAATCCATCGGCCATATTGGAGTCTTGAAATGGATTTGCGCCACTGGCAAAAGAAGGTATGTTGCCAATGATCACGGTGCGATGGCGACTTAAATTGCGTGAATGCCATTGCCCCTTAGCGTCGCGGAAGCGAAGAGATACATGGCCTAAGCGGTGTGCACGGTCACCAAAAAAGCGACGCACATAATGGATTTTGTTGGCTAAGGGTGAGCTGCCAGGGATTTTCCCATTGGCGCGGTCGCGATTGAAATCGTGGGCAATGCGTGCATCAATGCCCGAGCTGAAATAGTTGGCGAGCACGTGGCCTTCGTTGACCTTCCATAAATCAAAAGGTCGCGAGGGCGCTTGCACCAATTGGCGCAGTAGGTACAGCAGCCCGCGATTGGAATAGGCGCCGTACAGATTCAATACGCGAGCTAAGTCGTTGCCGGTGCCGAGTGGAATCAAGCCCACTTGCACCTCGCTGAACATGCCTGCAGAAACGAGCGCCTGTAACACTGTGGAAACAGTGCCGTCGCCACCCACGGCAATTAAACGCTCAGCACCACGCATGGCGCACAAGGCTTGTTCTTGTTGGCCTGTGGCGGTGGTGAATTCCGCTTTCCAAGTAGCGCGTGCAAAGCCTAATGAGTCCATAATCTCGGGCAAAAACTGGAAAACATTTTTGCCTTCGCCCCCACCGGAAATGGGGTTGATCAGAAAATGGTACTTGAGCTTGGATATCGCGGTGCTTTGGTTGGGCTCGGACCTCGCAGCGCTATGGTTAAGCTCGGACATAATTCAGCTCAGGTTAAACTTGGGATTAAACGATCCTTTACGGTCACATATTTTTTCGCGGACTTTTGGACTTTTTCAATTTCTTCGGGGCGAAGTGGACGAATCAATTTTGCGGGTGAGCCAAAGATCAAAGAACCTTCGGGAAACTGAGAGCCATCGGTTACCAGTGCGCCTGCGCCCACAATAGAATTCTTGCGGATCACTGATCCGTTCATAATGATTGCGCCCATGCCAATGAGGCAGTTGTCTTCAATGGTGCAAGCATGAATGACTGCGTTGTGGCCAATGGTAATATCGTCGCCAAGAATCACCGCGTAATCATCGGCAACGTGAAGGGTTGTGTTGTCTTGAATATTGGTGCGCTTACCCACGATGATTGCGTTAATGTCTGCACGGATCACCACATTGGGGAATATTGCACAGTCGTCGCCAAGGGTTACTTTGCCAATGACGACCGCGCCGGGTGCAACCAACACGCGCTCGCCGATTTGTGGGGTATGGCCTTCGAAAGAAAAGATGGATTTAGTCATGGTTGAAATTTACAAAAATGAGAATCCATGCCTTTTCAGTGTAAAGTGCGAAGTGTAAAACGTAAAGTGAAATACCGGTCGCCCCCTTGTGGGTCGCTTAGCACAAAGAATACGGCAGATAGCCTCCCACTGTCCCACCGCACTTTTAACGTTACACTTTACCCTTTATTCTTAACTGGATTTACGCGGAGTCGCGGTGCGAAATGAGAAGGGGGACCCGAGGACTCGCTTGCGAGGCTGAGGGTGGGGGAAGGCTTTCCCCTATCGTAAGGAATGGATGAGTTTCACAACGAGATCCCAGTCAAGCTGGGATGACAGGACCCACTGGGATGGGCCCACTGGGATGACCGGGCATCATCACTGGGACAGGGCACCACTGGGTGACGTTGAGGGTCAAATGGTTTTGAGGCGTTCTTCGGGGCTGAGCAGGGTCACGAGGCGGAACGAAAGGAGGTTGTTCATGACAACGACTTCGCCTTTAGCGAGGGTTTTGCCGTTGATGACCAAGTCCACGTTTTCACCGGCCACGCGATCGACGGGGATGATGGAGCCCGATTGCAGATCGAGAAGGTCGCGCACACTAAGGTTCGCATACCCAAGCACCATGCAGGCTGGGAAGCGAATGTCTTGCAACTGCTCGATGTCGAGTTGTTTGCGCGCGGATTTTCGATACTCTCTAAGTTCACCCATAGTGCTTTTATCGGTCTGAGTGGGCGAAATCTTTACCCTAGGTCAGAACCAATCCTCTTCTCTCCAAAATAGGTACTAAAAGCTAATTTGAATCACATTATGGCAAATGTTGATACCAGCAGACGTATTCGGCAACTTCTGGATCCTCAAGGGATGGAGAAGGTGCTCGACGAAATGGCAGAACAGATTTTCAGAGATTTCCCAGATTCTTCTTCGCTTTTGCTCATGGGCATGGCGAGCCGAGGGATTCCTTTGGCAGAGCGTTTGGCGCAACGCCTCGACACCCGTTATGGGAGTAAGGTTCCGGTGGGAAACCTCGATGCGACTTTTTATCGCGACGATTTTCACTTTCGCAAACGGCTAAGCAATCAGTCCATGAAAATCACGGCAATGCCAAGGCCTGTAGAGGCTTTGAATGTGATTTTGGTCGATGACGTGCTTTACACGGGGCGCTCGATTCGTGCGGCTCTTGAATCCATTATGGATATGGGGCGTCCGCGCTCGGTGCGGCTTGCGGTCATGGTGGATCGCGGGCATCGCGAGTTGCCTATTGCGGCCGATTATGTGGGCTTGTTAGTGAAGACTGCGCAGAATCAAGAAGTGCGAGTTCGCCTAGAGCCACTTGATGCGGAGACTTCTGTGTGGCTTGTTGAAGTGGAGGGCATAGCGTAATGTCATTTCTTCAAATCAAGCATCTTCTAGGCCTGCGCGACGTTTGCAAAGAAGACTTGCGCACCATTCTCGATAACGCACGTCAATTTCGCGAGATCTTAGATCGCCCGGTGAAAAAGGTTCCATCCTTACGCGGAGTAACGGTGGTGAATCTCTTCTTTGAGAATTCTACCCGCACTCGCATCTCTTTTGAACTTGCCGAAAAGCGCCTTAGCGCAGACTCGGTGAACTTTACTTCATCTTCGAGTTCGCTCACCAAGGGCGAATCGTTGCTCGATACGCTGAAAAATATCGAAGCAATGAAAATTGATTTGGTGGTGGTACGGCATAAGGGCACTGGCGTTCCGGCCTTTTTGGCGCGGCATTCAAATGCGATTATTGTGAATGCAGGCGATGGGGCAAACGAGCATCCAACGCAGGCGTTACTCGATATGTTTACCATGGAACAGCGGCTGGGATCCCTTGAGGGACGGGTCGTGACGATCGTAGGTGATGTGCGGCATTCCCGCGTGGCACGTTCCAATATTTGGGGCTTAACCACCTTGGGGGCGAAGGTTCGTTTGTGCGGACCTGCCACGTTAATGCCTCGTAATCGCGAGTTCTTTGATGCGGTTGGTGTCGAGGTTATTTCCGATGTGCATAAAGCCCTCGATGGTGCGGATGCTGTGATTGCGCTGCGCTTACAAAAGGAGCGGCAAGAGGATTCTTTGCTGCCCACCTTGCGCGAGTATCGCAACTTTTTTGGCGTGACCAAAGAGGCGCTAGAACATGCGAAACCTGAGGTGTTGATTATGCACCCGGGCCCAATTAATCGCGGTGTGGAAATTGATTCGAATGTTGCGGATGGACCGAATTCCGTGATCCTCGACCAAGTGACCAATGGAGTCGCAGTGCGCATGGCGGTGATGTACTTGTTGAGCGGAGGACACGCAGATGAGTAAGGCTTTGTGTTTTAAATCGGTGCGTATTTTTGCCGCTGGTAAGCTTTCGAGTGTGCAAGATTTTTATACCGTCGATGGCCGTTGGAGCAAGGATCCTGTAGCAGGCGCAGAGGTTGTGGATGTTGCTGGTTCATGGATTTTGCCTGGGCTTTTTGCTTTGGGCGTTGATTTTCAAGAGCCGATCCGCGACGACATTTATACGGTGAAAGATGGCATAGAGGCCATGCGCCGCGGTGGTTTTTCTTCGGCTGTATACGAAAGTCCCGCAAACCCGCTCGATGATATTCGCAAGCTCAAAGCGATGCAAGATGATTGTGGAAAGGGCGGTCTTGAATTTCATTTCTTAGGCGCACTTTCTGTGGGCAATGATGGCAAGGCGTTGGCAGAAATGCTTGAGCTGAGTTCGGGTGGTGTGGTGGGTTTTGGCGATGGCAATCATTTGCCTTCGAGCCTGCGCTTCTTGCGCTTTGCCCTTGAATATGCTGGTATGACAGGCCTGCGTTGTTTCTTTCAACCGAGCGAACGCTCTCTTATGGGCAAGGGTTGCGTACACGAAGGGCATTATGCTGATACGATTGGCATGAAGGGAATTCCTTCGCAGGCTGAGACCATTGCTGTGCATCAGATTCTTGAACTCGCCTTGTGGTTACAGGTGCCTGTACACTTGAAACAACTGAGCTGTGCAGAGAGCTTGAACCTTGTGCGCAATGCACGTGCACGTGGTGTCGATGTCACTTGCGATGTGTCCATTTATCATCTTTTACTTGATGATGCGTGCTTGCTGAATTTGGATACGCACACTCATTTGATCCCACCTTTACGAACTGCAACAGACCGCGAAGCCTTGTGGCAAGGGCTTGCAGACGGTACTGTGCAAGCAATTTCGTGTCAGCATACTCCTGTTTTACCTCAGGATAAAGAGGTGAATTTTGAAGAAGCGATGCCAGGTGCAGTGTCTCTTGAAATCGCTTTTGCCGCATTGCTTCCTGAGGCAGAAAAACGTTTCACCAATGGCATCAGCGACTTGTTACGCCTACTGGTGGATGGCCCCGCGAGCATTCTGGGCTTGCCTGCGCGCCATTTGGAGCCCGAGGTTGACTGTCCTTTCATTGTGTTTAAATCCGACGCAGAACACGTGGTAACGACACAAACCTTTGCCGGTGATGTACACAATTCTCCGCTGCTTGGTTCAACGCTCAATGGCCGTGTTTTGGGCACTTGCTTTGATGGGATGTGGCGATGGAATCTGTAAGTAGTGAAGTGAGCTTATGGCAAGCAGGATTTCTGCTCTTGCTGGCTGTGCTCGTTTGGTTGTTCTTTCGTTCTTTAAATTTGGGTGCAAAATTTCGCCAACGCCAAGAGTTGCGTCATGAGCAAAACCTAGATCGAAGGCGTAACGAGGTTGCTGCTGAAGCTGCCCAAAATGCGGTCAAGCAAGTGACGGAGCAACAGCAACAGGTAAAGAAACCGTAACGCGAGTTCCGTGTTCGGTGGGCTCAAATGCAAGAGTGCCGCGATGTCTCTGAATGATTTCATTTGCAGTCGGGATGCCAAGGCCGAGCCCATGTCCCTTATGCTTATCAAGGGGTAAGTGATAAGGTTGTTGCAGATGTGGCAAAATTTCGGGAGCAATTCCACCCGCGCTATCTTCCATTGTAATTGTCCAAGCCTTTGAATCCGCAGAGACTGCTACTGTTACTTCGCTTCCCTCGGTGGAATAGTCGATTGCGTTTTCCAGTAGGCATTGCAGTGCCAAGGTAAGAGTCTGAACCTCGCCCAAAATACGAGCATCTGAAACGCTTTCTTCAAAAAATAACGTGACTTTTTTTTGCTTTGCTTGTGTCAGAACGGCTTGCTCTAATTTTTGCATGAGCTGAGTTGTGCTTATGGGAGTAGGACTTGCGGGTGATAGGTCTGTTTCTAAACGGAAAAAATTAAGCATCTTATTGAGTAGCTTTGTGAGGCGCATACTTTCGGAGTACATGATGTTCACGCCTTCTTGAATCTCTTCTTTGGTGCTGAGCATGTTTCCTTGAATCAGCTCTGACCAAGCGAAAATCGCAGAGATAGGATTCCGCATTTCGTGAGCCGCAAACGACCAAAAATAATTCTTGCGAGTATTGAGTGCTGCTAATTCTTGATATGCACTGTCACTAATTGTAGGGGTTCCTACCAAGAGCATTTGCGCGGAAGATTCATTATGGATAGGAAAGGGAATGAATTGAACGCATTGGTTCAATGCGATGCTAACCAAGAATGGGACAAAGGGTGTTGGCGGATTCTGAAGCCACTGTTGAACAGGAAGTAGCTGATCTGCCTTGTGATTTTGGCGCAGTGGAATACCGCGTTCGTCAAGCAATATTATCGCTAGGTATTCTTGCGAGAAAAAAGCTTCCATCCAGTCATTGCTTATGGCTTGAGTCATAAGCTCATTTTACCACCTCTGTGCATGGAATGCCATCTATCTAATTGCGAGAAGAATTAGTCGTTCACCGTTAAGAAGATTGATGCTTGTTCTATTTCTGCTTGACTGCGTTCTAAAATACGAACGAGCTGTTCTTCGGTAAGACCAAGCATGGACCATGCTTCGAGATCCATAATGGGAATGGTTTGATCGCCAGGGTTGCCGGCTTCAAGTGCACGCGCTAAAATGTCGGCGAGGTGAACAATGCTTACGAGCAGCGTGTGATTGCCTGCTTTTGTTGGGTTGTGATGCAAGGAGATCACAGAGCTTAAGTCGTTGGGAAGATTCCATTTTTCAGAAACCCATGTGCCAATATCCACGTGGGTCACACCATGCAATTCCATTTCGGATTCATGGAACAAGATGTGCTTGTCATGGGCGTTGTTGACCACTTGCACAAAGCTTTCAGGCAAGTAAAGCGCATGAACCACCTTACCTAAATCGTGCAGAAGTCCACCAACGAAGGCTTCTTCTTTTCCCTTGAAGCCAATCTCGCTAGCAATCAAGCGCGCCAACGATCCTGTGGCCACAGAATGTTTCCAAAGTCCCATCATATCAAAGCCGTGTACGCTTTTTTTGGGGTCAAGTCGGCTAAGAATTGCGGTAGTCAAAATCACATTTTTAACAGTCGAAAATCCAAGAATAACGATTGCATGGGTGATGGTGCTAATGCGACCAGGAAATCCGTAGAGTGCGCTATTCACTAAGCGGATGATTTTTGCAGCAATGGCTTGGTCAGATGCAATGGCTTGACCCACTTCCGCGGCAGTGGTACGAGGATTGGATAGCAGGGCGTTGATCTTTTGGATCACGATAGGCAAGGTCGGCAATTCGCCGAGATGCTCAATGAGTTGGTCAAGTTTTTCAGGACGCGGCATCGTCGAACCCACGGTGCTTAAGGATTGCCTTGTAGATTGCGCGCATGGCAGAGTTCGCAAGGCGGCCTTTGAAAATATTGTCCAAACTTTCACGAGCCAATGCTGAGCTTGGTTGAGTTACTGGCGCTTCTGTCTGTGAATCTTCGCTTTCCACAAATACCGAAGGAACTCCCCAACCGGAGAGTCGTCCAGACATGGAGCTTTTGAGAACGGTTCCTTGCCCAATCAGCACATTGCCATTTGAGCCGGTGACTGCTTGTGCAAGCACCATTCCATCGGTAATTTCTGTCACTGGAATTTTCTTCATGAAAGTGCGGGAAATGTATATAATTTGGTTAATTTGATTTCAGTGCTAGGCGATATGTTTGTGCGCAAAAAAACTCTCGAATCGTTGGATTGGCTTGATTCTGTGTGGTTGCATTCATGAATAAAATGCTTTTCTTTGTGCTCCTTGGGGTTGGCGTAAGCTATGCTGACGTCGATCAACTTTTGGCTTCTCTCCAGTATACCTTTTCGCGAGGTGCAGATCCACAAGTAGTTCTTGGGATCGCTGCGGGCTGCCTTGTGATTATTGGAATTCTTGTCCTGAATGAAATTCGTAAAGCAGATGCGCGAGAGCGTGCACGCGCTAAGATCAGCTGGGAAGCCTTTTACACCAAGGCTAAAGAGATCAAACTCTCCGAAGCAGAGGTCAAATTACTCGAAGTTTTAGTGATTGAAGCTCGGGTTGTTAATGCCGATTCCTTGATTACTTCGGCTCAAGTGTTTGAGAATGCTCGCGAAGCTTATTACGACTCGTTGGGTGGCATTAATTCCATGAAGGATGTTGAGCTGACTGCGTTTCGGGATATTCGCCAGCGCCTTGGCTTTTCTCCTCTTCCTGTCGAGATGCCTTTTATTTCAACTCGTCAGTTTGTTTCTGGTCTACGAGTGGTGATCGAGTTTCCGGATCTGAATGTTGCAAGCACAACGCAGATTGAGGACGTGGATGAGCGCCGGTGGATTACTGCAAATCCATTTCGTGAGAAGCTTGCTTTTCATCCAGGCATGAAAGCTCGACTTTCGCTTACTCGTGGTGGCGATGCGGAGTATGGTATCGATACCGAGCTAGAAGAGGCTCGCGATCATGCGCTTATTTTTCGGCATACTCGTCGGTTGAGTCGCAAGCAATTGCGCAATTGGGTGCGTGTCGATGTAAATATTCCTGCAACTGCTTTTTATTCTCCGGTCGATCCCACTACTTCAAAGAATCCAATTCCGGTGCAGGGGCGCGTTGTGGATCTTTCGGGCGGTGGGCTTGCGCTTCGTTTGCCCGTGCAGCTTCCCGTAGGCTCCCGCTTGTTGGTCGACTTCCCTGTCAACGGTGTAAACATCACAGGAATCGACGTGGAAGTGATTCGCGTTTCGCCCCAGAAACTGGGCCAAGATGAGCTATTCCAGCACTCGGTGTCCTTTAAAGACATTCAAAAGCCGTTACAAGAAAAGATTGTTCGCTTTGTCTTTGAGAAGCAACGACAGGAAGCTCAATGGCGTTAAATCTGCCTCCTCTTGTTTTCTAAGTGATTGTAATCCAATACTTTAAGTCAATTTTGCGCTTGACAGTCCAGATCGGGAAACTTAAACTTATCACTATATGTCCTTAAAAGATATGATCGGTCGAATTCGCGGGGAAGTCGTAACCACGGCTGTTGATGTTGGGCATTATGCTATTAAGCTCGCCCAGATTGAACATAAGCGCGGAGACATGCGCCTTGTTGCTGCGGATATCGAGAACCTTCCCATCAAGACAATTGAAGACAACGAAGTTCGTGATCAGGTTGCTTTTACTGAATGCTTGAACCGTTTGATTCATCGCAACTTTCCTGAAGGCCTTCGCGGCGATATTGTTGTGGGCATTAATTGGTCCAACGGAATTCTCGCTGATCGTATGATGTTGCGCCGCAAGGATGAAAATGACAACGAGGGTTACATCCTCGAAGAAGCTGGCAAGCGCTCTCCCTTTAACGAAGATGGTGTTAACCTTGATTACGAGGTTCTTGACCAGAATGTGCAGGGTGAACAAGAAGTTTTGATCGTCGCAGCCAAAGGTGCTACGCTTTCCAATTGGGCAAAAATATTTGTCGCAGCAGGCTATAATCCATCGGTTCTCGATGTTGATGCTTTTGCGGTAGCGAATGCGTTCCTTGTTTCGGCAACGGATGAAGAACTAAAAGAGACTGTCGCCATTATGACTATCGGTGATAAGCGCTCGCACATTACTTTTGTTCGCAATGGAAAATACCATTCTACCCGCACCGTGCAAAACGCATCGGTAGAATCTTTTATCGTGCAAATGTGCCGTCGATTAAATTTGGATCAAGAGCTTGTAAGCCAGATTTTACGCGGCGAAAAGGCTGACGGCTACAATAAAGAATTGTTCCAAGCGGCGTTAGAATATTCAGCAGAAGAATATGCCGTAGTCGTTGAATTAGCTCTGCGTTATTTTACCTCGACAGAAAATCAAGAGCGTGTTTCGCATCTGTTTCTTACTGGTGGTGGAGCTTCGATCCCAGGCTTGGCTGAGTTCTTGTCTCGGAAGTTGGAGATTAAGGCAGAATGCTTAAATCCGCTGAAGAATTCCAATGTGATTTCTGTGGATAGCGGCCTTTTTGGTGGCGATCAGATCTCGCAAGATGCGATTAATTTGATGACTCCTGTTTTGGGTCTTGCAATGAGGAAGTCTTAAGATGACTCTTCTTGAAATCAATCTTCTTCCAGCAGAGTTTCGAAAGGCAAAAACAGATTTAAGCTGGGTTGTAGATCATCGTATTGTTTGGCCAACCATGGCAATGATTGTTTGCCTCGTGGCTTCGTTCCTAATCTATTTGCATATTCGTGATACGATTTCCAACTTGAACGATCAGTTGGTGACGGTGAAAGCCGAAATCGAGCGCGAAAAACCTTTGTTGACCAAGATCAAAGAGCTTGATGATAAGCTTCATGTTATTGGCCAAAAAAACAAGGCTTTGAAGTCGATCCAGGTGAGCAAAAAACGCTGGGTGATTCTCTTGGAAAATATTTCCTCGGTGCTTCCTCCCAATATGTGGCTCACGAATTTGAGTGATGATGCTGCTGGGCTTGAAATGCGTGGTGTAACCTACGATTTCTCTGAGGTCGCGGAGTATATGGTGAGCCTTGAACGCCAAATCAGTTTCACGAAGGTCACTCTGGTGACGATCACCACTCAAAAAGTGGGTACAGAAGATGCATATAGCTTTACGTTAAAGTGCATCGTCAATCCTGACTTGGGCATGGAGGAACAGGCAAAATGAAAAATTTTGACCTCAAAAATCCTCGGAATGCCTATGCGGTGATTGTCGCTTTAGTTGTCGCAGCGGGGCTTTATTTCGGCTATACCCTTTATTGGGTTCCCTTTGCTGATGATAAGCAACGGCTTGAAGATGAACTATCAAAGAACCAAGCTGAGCTTGACAAGATCAATATCCAGAAGAAGAGAATTCCTCTGATGGAAAAAGAGCTGGTGAACGCGGAGAAAGAGTTCCAGCGCCTCAAGGATATGTTCCCAGAAGAAGAAAAGGTTCCTTTGCGCTTGCAAGACCTTTATTCTGTAGTGAGGACGTCTGGTGTTCAGATCGTTAAGTTTAATCCTGAAGGCCGCACCGAAAAGGATTACTATGTGGAAAACAAGTACTCCTTATCGATTAATGCTGGTTATCACATGCTTGGGTACTTGTTTGCTGAGGTCGCGAATTTTTCTTACCCAACCTCGATTACCGACTTGAAGGTTACCCGCTATGCTGGCATTGATGCAGAAGTGCAGAAAGCGAACCTACATGGATGGATTCCTATCACAACTTCCGTATCATTTAATCTAACCACCTATACATCGCGGAACTTGGGCAAATGAGACGCTTGAACTGGACCCTTGTTTGGCTTTTTGTTGTGGGAGTAGCTTTCGTGCAAGCTGCTGAGCTTCGCGACGTTTCTTGGAAGTGCAAAGGCACTGGAGATTGCTCGGTCGTATATTTATTCAATGCCGCATCAGGCCTTCCATCCTACTTTCAGAAATACGATTCTGACCGACAGGTGCTTAAGGTTGCCTTCTCAAATACTTCGATTTCGGTTGAGCCAAATACATGGCCGATTCAGGCTGCTGCGACGGGGTTGAAAAGTCTTACGATAAAGAACGAGACTTCTGCAAAAGGTACCCCGCTTCTGGTTCTCGAATGGGCTGTTGGTCGTGATGTTCACGCAGATAACAACCCAGTGACGCTCGAAAATGATGGCCGTTTTGTTATGAAGCTTGCCACGCATTCCCCTTTGATTTCCTGGGATTTGCTGGATGCCAACAAAAAACTTGCGAAGAGCAAACCTGTCGTAAAGCCTGCAGAGAAGGCCGTCTCTAAACCCATTGTTGCGCCCATGGTAACTGGCCCAATCAAAGCGGCAAAAGCTGCTCCGGTCAAGCCAGAACTCAAAGCAAAGACGCCTCTGGTTCAACCCGTCTCACCTGTTGTCGTGCAAGCCCCCGTTGCGGCTGAGCTGGCCATGAAAGATGCTTCTTTGCCACAAAGTCTTGTCGCGTTAAGCTGGCTGCGTGGTTACGGTGTTGAACAATTTGTCATTCAGTTTCAGGGCGAGGCTCCCAAAAATATTCACCTATCAGATTCATCTCTCGTAATTCCACTTCCCAAGGCTAGTCACCCCTCCGCAACCGTGCAGCTAACGAGTTCCTCGCTGATCAAAGAAATGCGCATGGCCAAAGCCTCTCTGAGCGGATATGATCTGATTTTGAAATTTAAGTCCGGTGCTATGCAGGTCTTGACGAGAGGTCCCCGCATCTGGGTGCAGGCAAATGTGGCAACATCGCCAGGTCTTGAAACGTGGAGCATTGGATCCACTGGTGTAACGCACCATCTCTATGATGGCGGGTCTGGTGAAGATGAGCTTCAGAGCTTGGATCAGTTTGCTCAAGGCATTTCCAAACAGCCGATTTCAACAAGTCAAACCTTTTTGCTTCGTAAGGGCGCAAGGGACTTGATTGTAGTCGAAGAAAATGCGGTGTTGCGCGATGCTCCAAATGAGGTCGGCAAGCAACTACAGGTTTTGAAATTCGGTGATCATTTGCAAAGTATCGAACTTGAAAATTTGTACTACAAAGTAAAGATCAATGATGTCACTGGCTATGTAAATCGTCGCTTGGTCTCTTATCCAGATGAGCTCAGTCATTTGCAAAGTGAGAAGCTACAACAACTAGCTACGGTGCAAAAAAAGCAGCGGGAAGCTTTCGATTCTGCAGGAGTTTCTGCTGACTCGATGTTGAACTTCGATAATCCTGGTGAAGATCGAATTACCTACAGTTCCTTTGGTCGGCGTGATCCTTTTATCGAGCTTAAAGGCGTCGTGAATGCGGGTATCAATATTGATGGAGTTGAGTTAGTTGGAATTATTTGGGATGCTGAAATTCCAATGGTTCTGCTGACTGATTCTAGAAATCCAGGTGTGTCTTACACACTGAAGGAAGGAGACAACATCCTGAACGGAAAAGTTCTAAAAATCACTCAGGATGAAGTTTTGTTCCTGATCAACGAGTTTGGCGTAAGCCGTCGTTACACAATGACATTGCCCGACAAATATGGGGGTAAGAAGTGAATCGTTCATTCCTGTTCTTGTTCGTAGCAGCAGTATTGCTTGCTGGGACATCCGCTGCACAGGTAAATAAAGCTCAGTTGCCTGCATCATCGAAGGCAGAAGGCAACACGCGCCTTTATGACTTTAACTTTGTGAATACAGATGTTGCCGCTGTGATGCAAGCGCTTGCCGTGACCGCTGGTGTTGATATCGTGCCGTCCCCAGAACTTCCGGGGATAAAGATTGATTTGAAGATCACACGAAAGACTTGGCAAGAAGCGCTCGATATCGTTTGTGGTACCTATGATTTTACGTGGATTATCGAGGATAAGTACATCAGCGTTTTGAAAACCGCTTCTTGGCAAGCCAAGCAGCTCAAGGCTGCAGAGAAGAAAGAGCAAAGCGAACAAGTGTCGCCCCTAGTGCGTAAAAATTTCCAGATTCGCCACGCGAAAGCAGCCGAACTTGTGAGTGTTTTGCAAAGCATGATCTCTGCGCGTGGGCGCCTCACGGTGGTTGAACGCAATAATGCAATTATTGTATACGATAATGAAGTGCGCCTTGGGCAAATGGAAAAAGCTCTGAAGGAATTGGATGTTGAGACTCAACAGATCGTGATTTCAGCAAAGCTGGTGTTACTGAATAGCAGCGTTGCGCAAGAGCTTGGAACGGATTGGTCTGCAAAGTCTGCAGCGGGTACTCTGACTGCTGGCGGGACCACACCGGCAGCGGGTAATTTGTTCAACCCTTCAAATCAGGTGGCGTTGTCTTCTAAGCCTGCGCAAGGTGGCGCCAATGCGATTGCCCAAGGTCAAGCGATCACCATGAGTCTAATGGATAACAATTTGGGTATCAGCATCTATGACCTCATTGGAGAGGGAAAAGGTGAATTGCTCGCAAGTCCACAGATATCAACCCTTGACCACACCCAAGCGCAAATCTTTATGGGTGACCAAATCTCATTGCGTGTGATTGATGCGACAGGGCAATCTTCGAACCAACTCGTATCTTCGGGAATTAAGTTGACTGTCACGCCTCATATTTCTGGTGACAACCGCATCTTAATGGATCTAAAGCCTGAAAACAACTCATGGTCTTACGACGAAAAAGGGTACCCAGTCATCTCGACACAAAATGCGGAAACCAAGGTTGTGGTGGCTGATGGTGAAACGGTGGTGATCGGTGGCTTAACAAAGAACGAAGAACAAGAAACCGAAACGGGCATTCCTGTCTTAAAGGATATTCCCATTTTTGGATACCTCTTCAAGTACTACAAGAAGACCGTTACCAAGAAAGATCTGATCATCTTTGTAACGCCAAGGATTCAGCGCAATCAAATGCAAGAAATTCAGGCGCTCGAAGAAACCAAGTCCATTAACGAGACGCCAGTCATTCCAACCGTGAATTTGAGCGCACCATCGATTGAGGCTGCAACTCCTACACCAGTGGCTCCTGTTGTGTCTACGCCAAAGGCTGCCGCTCCGGTACAATCCAAACAGCCTGCAACGGCTCCGGCCTCTTCTTCTGCGACTCCTACACCGGTTCCAGCCCCTGTGGCGCCAGCACCCACACCTGCGCCCACGGCAACTCCTGCAACTCCCGCCACTCCACCAGCGAAGGCTGCTGCTGGCTCAGATGATGAGTGGAAGTAAAAAATTAAACGTGAAATAATTTTGTATGAAAAAGGCTCGAGCAAATCGCTTGAGCCTTTTCTATTGTGCTTGGTGCTTAAGGTTTTGAAACGCGTCTGTTTGGATTTCCCACACGAGCTCTGGATTGTCAGAGCGAAGCCAACTCAAATACGCAGACCCTAAGTACGACCACGCAAAGATATTGCGAATACCGGCGCGAAATGCTTCTTCAGTAGCGCGCGCAATTACATGTTCTGTGCCCGCAACGATGTGATAATTTTTGATCCACATCTGTGCTTCTTTGTCAAAGCGTTGCGCAATCAAAACGGTCTTTTCAGAGACTTCAGCATATGTGATCGGAATTGATTCCACCGGAGTTGTCTTTTCCCAGTATGGGTCAGAGCCGATTTCATCAACGCATGGAAGCTCTGCAACTCTAGACCAATCATCAAGGCCTGCAGGAAACCACGGGGGCAGCATGCACACGGAATTCCGCTTTCCATAGCCTCGCACAATTTGAGTCATCTCATCTAAAAATTGAATCAAACAATCTTCACGAAATTGTTTCACTTCAATGTCAATAATTGATGGCATCTCTTTGCCAAAGCGATTTAGAAAAAGGTTTTGACAAGTGGCGCAACGACAGCACCAAAGATCTTGAGTTTTCACAAAGTCAAAGTGAGGCTCATCCCAAAAAATGGTTTCCACTTTCGTTTTGCAAACCACATCAAGCCAGCGGCGCATATAACTACGGAACTCGGGGTGATTTGGGCAAGAGGCTGCGCGGGGCTTGCTGTCGCTCCCAACTTGAGCCATGGCTGGATTGCGTGCGACCAGTTCGGAGTAGGCTTCACCGCCGAAAACACGCCCCACCCCCCAAGGATTCACATACACTGCGAGCCCTTCGGCAACCGAAATATCAATGATCTCAGTCATTGTGTCTGCATAGTAGTGCAGGTCTTCTTCCGACCATGTATGCAGAACGTGCGTGTAGCCTGCAGCAGCGATGCGCTGCATATCAATCTTCACCCATTCAGGATTCCGCACTCCGAAATAGGAAATGCCTGCCTTCATGAACGAGACCACTGGGGGCTTTGGGATTGTAAAAAGACATGGGACAAAACGTCTTCCCAGTCTTCGCGATTCACGGGCTTGCGCACAAGAAATGCGTTTGCGGTGTCGGTGGGAAGCCATGATTTATTGTCGACAAGTTCGACGATCCAAGACTCAGGAACGCAGGAGCGCAGCTTTTCACCAAAACGAGTAATCTGCGGGTTAGGTGCTCCGTGATCAATGACAATAAGGGCTGGCGGGGTTCCATGCGCAAGGGGAATAGAGATAGAAGCTTCTGCTTCCTCGATGCTTGCACAGGTATATACGGTGGTATCTAGCGGAACTTCGTTGCGCAAAATCCATTGTACCGTCCAGCGTGCTATGACATCGAGAAGTTCACTGGAGCTGGGTGCAACGAAGAATATATGTCCCACTGTATTCAGAATTCCGCAAGGGTCTAGGTTTATGTTGTTGCAGCTTGTGCGACAATCCAGGTAAAAGTTACTTTATTGAGCGAATGAGGCACAAACAAAAATCGCGCTTTCCCGATTTAGGTGAGTTTCGCTTTGTAGAGCAGTTACTGCATGCATCAGCGACAACCGCACCTTTGCGCCCTAGTGCGGATTGGGTTGGTCCTGGAGATGATTGCGCTCTTCTCGATGGCTGGCTCATTTCAACGGATCTTTCTGTAGAGGGAACGCATTTTCGCCTAGATTGGTCAAGTATAGAAGAGGCGATGGAAAAATGCCTGCTTTCCAATTTTTCTGACATTAATGCCATGGGTGGAACGGCAAAGCTTGTTTCATTAGGAATCTGCCTTCGTAAGGATTGGGGGGCGGAAGAGCAAGCGCGTTTGGTCGCCATCGTTAGCTTAATATTAGCACGTTATAATGTGCAAATTTTGGGTGGAGATACCGTGGTCGGCGAGCAGGCTATGTTTGCCATAACGGTCTTTGGTCAATGTGAAAATTCGGCAAAGCCTCTATTGCGTTCGGGGGCCAAGTTAGGTGATTATGTCTACGTTTCTGGAAAGTTAGGCGCACCAGAAGCAGGGCTGTATGCCTTACAGCATAAGCGTTCAGGGGTTTATTGGGATTTACTCATCGCGAGCCATCTCGTTCCACAAGTGCCGCTGGGCTTGGGGGCGAAATTATTGACTCAAGGAAGCATTAATGCTTGCATCGACATTAGCGATGGCCTAAGCTCCGAGCTTCATCATCTAGCGATCCAATCCCAAGTGAAGATCCAAATTGAGGAATCTCTGATTCCTATTCACCCACTCGTTTCTGCATGTGCGGGTTTCACAGAACGATCCGGTCTTTCATTTGCTTTGCATGGTGGCGAAGAATACCAGTTGCTTTTCATGAGTCCATTGCCCCCAAGTTTATTAGTTTTAGACCTGTGGCCTTTTGATGTAACGTGCATTGGAAGGGTTCACCAAGGTTCTGGCGTTTCGTTATTGCGAAGCGATGGAACTTGCGAGATACTCCCAGCTGGAGCCTGGTCCCATTTATGAACCAAAGCAAGGTCAAAGTCGGTGAATTGTTGCTTCGTCAAGGCATTATTGATGAAGACCAGTTAGGCCATGCTCTTGCTGAGCATAAGCGCACTGGCATACTCCTAGGAAAGATTCTGATTCGTTTGGGAATTGTTTCTGAAGAAACTCTCACTGCAGTTCTTGGCCAGCAGATGCAATTCAAGGAGCGCAAGCGCCTTGGCGAAATCTTGCTTGAGCGTGGTTTTATCACCCAAGAGCAACTTGATAAAGCTCTCGAAGTTGGTCGCCAAAAAGGCGAGCGCCTAGGCAAAGTGCTGGTGAATCTTGGCTACATGAGCGAAGATCGTCTCATTGAAATCTTATCCGCACAACTTGAAATTTTGCAGGTTAAGCTCGATAACTTTAATATCGACCAAGAGGCCTCGCGCTACCTTCCTGAAGCCCTTTGCCGCCAATACAAGGTGATGCCTTTGTATGTGAAGGATAAAACCCTCACCATCGCCATGGCCGACCCATCGAACCTGCGGGCACTTGATCATATCAAGTTCAAAATTCCACTTGAAGTGGATCCCGTCATGTCGAGCGAGAAGGATATTCTTGCCGCAATTGACCGTGTGTACGGCAATCAGAAACAATTGCAAGAGCAAGCAGAAGTTGAAGCGCAGGCGCAAGGCGGAGAGCTTGAATCGCTGTTGAACGGATCCTCTGATCAGATGGATGTCGTTGAAGACAAGCCCGCAAATGATGAAATGGAACTTTCCGATGAGGAAGGTCGGCAAGTTGCAAAAATTGTTACCACCTTGATCAACACTGCTGTGCTTAAGAAGGCTTCTGATATTCATCTTGAACCTCAAGAAGACTGTCTCAAGTTGCGTTATCGTATTGATGGTGAGTTGATGGTTGTGTCTCGCATTCCCGGTCGCTTAATGGCCCAGGTGCTTTCGCGCATTAAGCTCATGGCTAAAATGGATATCGCGGAAAAACGCAAGCCCTTGGATGGTCGATTTACTGTTCGCGTGAATGGCAAAGAGGTGGATTTGCGCGTGAGCTCATTCCCCACCACGCTACGTAAGCGCGGGACGGTGGAAAAGATTGTGATGCGTATTCTCGACCCTAATGCGGGTCAGATTGCGCTGAAGCAAATGGGCTTCCAAGAGAGCGTTTACAAAACGTTTATCGAAGCTGTGAATTTGCCCAATGGAATTGTGCTGGTTACGGGGCCAACCGGTTCGGGTAAGTCCACCACGCTCTATTCTTGTATTCGTGAAATCAACAACGACTCGCTAAACATCACCACGATGGAAGACCCTGTCGAATTGAACTTGAACAATGTTTCGCAAGGTCAGATCAACAACCAAGCGGGCTTCTCTTTCGCTGCAGGTATCCGCGCCATTTTGCGTCAAGATCCTGATGTGATTATGATTGGAGAAATGCGCGATAAAGAAACGGCTTCGATGGCCGTAGAATCTGCGCTAACCGGCCATTTAGTGTTCTCGACCTTGCATACCAATGATGCCTCTGGAGCCTTCCCTCGCTTGCTTGAAATGGGGCTAGAGCCCTTCTTGGTGGCGACGGCAATTAAGGGCGTGCTTGCTCAACGTTTAGTGCGCCGTATTTGCCAAAACTGCAAAGAACCTGAAGATATTCCTAAAGAAGTTCGCGAAGAACTTGGTCTTTCCAAGGACTCCGTCTTTTATCACGGAAAGGGCTGCGCCAAATGCGACAACTCAGGCTACAAGGGGCGTCTCGGCGTTTTTGAATTCTTAGTGCCTACCGAAAAAATTCGCCAACTCGTGATCAAGCGTGCTTCGGGAGATGAGATTAAGCGTTCGGCCATGAACGATGGCATGCTTACTCTCCGTATGGATGGCATGGAAAAGGCGCTGCTCGGAATGACAACGCTTGAGCAAGCCTTAACCGCATCCGAAAAAGACGATTAATTCGTTTTCAACTTTTCTTGCGCCCAATGCAAAGCTTCGTCTGAGCTGTTGCAGTTACCGTCTAATTGAAGTTCAAAGCATTCTGCAATCCATTCCCCGAAAAACTTTCCGGGAGTAAGGCCTAGTCCCATCAGCATTTTTCCGGTAAGAAATGGTTCGGGTGGAGCATCCCAAATTTCTAGGGCCTGCGCAAACTGCTTGGCGGCATTCAATGCATCTATGGATTCCTCGCGTGAATTTAGCATCGCATTCACAAAGCGAAACGCTTGCTGCAAATCAACGCGCAAGGCTAGGCGCCTAAGCCATGGGGCATGCATTGCATCACCAGAAAGCAACCCGCGCTCTAGCACGGAAGACTCTCGCCATATTGCAGGAGACTTGCGCAAAAGCACTATCTCGGGTGTAAGAAATTGCAAAAATTCCGATAAGTCCTTTTCTGAATCACAACCAGTACCGAGTATTGCAAACATGAGTGTTGCTCGTTCAATTTCTGTGCCCTCGCAGACCTTCGCGGCTTCATCTAATAGGCGCGCAAGCCCTTTCCATTCCGTATGTGGAATAGGTTTCAGCCACGGGAAAAAACGGGTTAAATCCATTTGCAAGAACGCTTGCAAGCCAAAAGAAGGCTGGGCAGACTTGAGTAGCCACTTGCGAAATTCTTCGTAGATACGTTCTCTAGAAAGCTCGCGCAAGTCTAAGCTTTTGCAAAGCTCAACGGTGAGTGGATCGACGGTCAATTTAAAACGCGCCGCAAATTGCACAGCGCGTAATACACGCAAAGAATCTTCTGCGAAAGCTGGCCCCACATGGCGCAACACCTTTGCTGCTAAGTCGCGCAAGCCTCCGTGCGGATCATTGAGGGTTAGTTCGGGTAATTCCATACCCATGGCATTGATCGTGAAATCGCGTCGCAGCGCTGCGGTAAAAAAATCAAGATCCTTATGCGTTTCGACCGTAAAGGCGCGGTGTCCTACTCCCACCTTGCTTTCTAGGCGAGGGAACGAAAAATCAAACCCAATGCCCTTCGACATTAAATGAATGACTCCGTAAGATTTTCCTACTAAGTTGGGGCGGCCGTGCTTGCTGAGTAGTTCCAGTAATGCATCTTGTTCAATGCCGTAAACTTCAATATCGTAATCGCGACTATCTACTCCGAGCACTGCGTCGCGAACCCAGCCACCCACTAGGTAACTCGTGCCACCTTGGGCACGAATTTCTTGCGCAATATGAAGCAACTTTATGGGAAGCGTGGCTTGCAATGCTTCAGTATTCACGGCGTTCCTTCGGTGATCGACTTTGATGTGGAATCGCGTGGGGTTGCTTTGTGTGCTGTGCTGTCTGGGAGAATATGCAGCGAGTCTGCAAATTGATGGTAGATGCCTTGGTATTGCACGGAGTCTACTTTCGCTAGTGAATCATATTCCGACATGCATTCCTTCCATTCGCCTTCAATCCAATCGTGTTGATCTTCCGAGTATTGAACATGGTCTAGGCGATAGCGAATTTCGCTGCAGTTTGCTTTTTTGCGATGCGATGCGCAGCCAGCAAGTACAAGGAGTGTGATGCATAAAATGAATTTGGTGGACACTTGGATGTGATTCATGATTGCTCTCCAAAAGCATGTAATAACGATTCTTGTTCGCGCTCCCAACACAGTTGCTCTTTTGCTTTGGCTAGGGCAACAGGGTAGGCTTGGTTTCGAATCTTTTCATACAAACAATCAAGCGCAATTAACATCGCTCTTTGTGATAAATCTTCTGCGACTTCACCGATTTCATATTTCTGAATATGGGATTTAATTTCAGGCAAAGGGGAACCTAGCATAGGGAGGCCATTTTGCACATACTCGAATAGTTTTCCTGGGAGCGATAATCGATAGCTAGTTGACAAGGGTTCAATCCACACCACGCCGGCATCTGCCCCTGCGGCCAATAACATCAAGCGTTCAAAGGGGTGTTTGCCGCAGAAATGAATGTTCGCTTGGGTGTTCGCGCGGGCTTCGATCGTCGCTTGCAAAGGGCCCAAACCCATGATTGCAAAATGCATGTTGGCACGTTCTTGCAATGCATTGGCAAGCATTTCGATACCCCGGCCTGGTTCCAAATATCCTTGGTAGACAAGCAAAAAATCTTGTTCCCCAAGTCCGCACATTTTGCGTAGCGAACCATCGCGCTCGACCATTTGTTGTGGAGGCATACTGCGCACAATGCCAATATGCGCAAGGGAAAGAGACTTTTGCAAATAGTCTGCGACGCTTCGATTCACCGTCAATGTTTGATTTGCTCGTTTGACTGCCACTCGCTCAAGCCATGTCCAAACCATACGTTTCAAGGGACGGTGGGCTAAGGCGGGGGTTTCTGGAAATATTTCCATACTAAAATATACGAGCTTCGTTTTGCGGAAAAGAAGCGCGATTGCTGCGGGCACAAGATTGGGTGGGTCAATGGCTTCCACGGCATCGAACCGGTGTTTACGTATAAACTTCCATGCCGAAATCATCCAGCGCAAAAAGCCCGCAGAGCCTTGTGGGAACTCACTTGCGCCCGATACATAATCTACGCCATCTAGAATGGGCAGCACATCGGTCTTTGCAAATACTGAGTAGACAGTTACTCGGTCATAGCATTTGCGTAGCGCACTCGCATGTCTTTCTGCATGCGGGTAAAACGCGGGGTGATTGGGAACCAAAATTAGCGCATGACTCACAGACACCTCAACGAATCACGAGCAAACGACCATTTTGGGAATGGCTTCCAAATGATGCTAGCCAATGATAGAGCCCAGGTGCCACAAGGCTGCCTTGTTCATTCTTTCCATCCCAGATCAATTGTCCACCGGCTAAGGCGTTGCCGCTAAAATTGCGCACGATATTTCCCGCTTGGTCGTAGACGCGAAGTGTAGCGCCTTCGGAAAGGTGGTCAAAGATTACGTGGCTATGGATCTTAGGCCTAAATGGATTTGGGTAAGCAACGACTGGCTGGGCGCCTTTTTGCTGGTAGTTAGAGGGGTCGCGCACAGATGCATTGCGCCAGCGAGAAAGTCCGCGCTCATGAGCAAACCAAACATCACCAGTCACCGCTTGGATGGCAATGTCATTGACTTGGTTCGACAGCAAGCCTTGTTGTGGAGTGATCGCTGTAAATTGCAAAGTGTCGGGGTGGCTGTTAACCATCGTGGCGAGATAGGCTCCGTGGTCACGAGTTCCAATCCAAAGTCTGCTGTGCCTGTCTATTTTGAGTGCCGTCAATTCACCACTCTGATAGCCCAGCAGGCTTGCAACCACAACGAGAGAATCTTGCTTGTGATCCCAGTAGCCAATTTTATCCGACGAAATTGCCCACAGGCGTTGGCTATTTGCATCCCATGCAAGTTCATGTGGGTATCCAAGAGTCCCCACGGAAATCATGGTGTCCGCGAGGAGCTGGAATGAATGGGGCACCTCGGGATTGGTGGTTGAGAGTTTATTTATTCCTCCGCTCTCGCTGCCTGCGCTATTGCCATAGCTCACAAAAACAGTCCAGTTGCCTGCGGCATCCGCAAATGCGGCCATAGGGCCCGGGAAAACGCTTGCAGTGACTGCTGGTAAACACGAAACAGATTGTGCTCCTGGTGATACGTAAGCGATGCCGCCGTTGCGCGATTCACCCCAATAACTGAATAAAGTCCCACCTGCTCCAGGCACATGTGCGGCACCTCGCACGAGATTATAATTTGCGCCATCCCAATTATCGAAACAGGCTCCTTTCGACGCGTGTAGTTGTGAAGATGCGGGTGCGCCAGCCTTAAACCCACCATTTGCATAGGCGATGACTCCTGCGCCCCACGTTCCAAGCAAAAGAGTTCCATTCGCGTCGGTTAGCAATGTTTTCATGGGTTGGCCTGCAAGTTGGGCATAGCTATCGTCGGGAACCGTGGAAATTGGATCTGTCACTTCATGAAAAAATCCAGAGCCATTCCACCAAACCGTGACAGGAATTGCGTGTGTTTCTCCCGCCGCCACGTTTGCCGACGGAGGTACAGCAACGGCTACAACACCTCCATCGGATAACGGTGTGAGCACAGCCGCGACGGCCCATGGGAACCCATCCCAGCCGGGAACCATTGAACGCGTTGAACTTTTCACATTCCAAAGCGTGCCAGAATCTCCGAGCCAGAACGATCCCGAAGCAGATGCTGATAGCCAAAACGGAATGCAGTTTCCGCTTGGACAAAAAACATCGTCGGTCCAATTTTTCCCTTGCAACGTAACAGAGCCAGCCTTACCTGGGCGCACTCGCGCGATCAATCCGCTTGAATCGGCAAGAGCCATTCCTATCGAGGCTGTATCTGTTCGTAAGGCTTTTCCTTCAAACCAAAAACGTTTCACGGGTGTGGCAAAATTTTGAACCAAGCTCCACGTCGATGGATCGGCGAAATTGACTTCGGAGTTCAGGTGCGAAAATGGAATGTTTCGTACGTATATACTTGAATCAATTGCTACGTATAGCGAGTCCCCTACGAGGTGAAAATCATTGATGGGGTGAGTCTGCAAAGCTTTGTTTGCAATGGAAGAAAGGCTGATGAACGATAACTTGGTGGAGAGTTGAAAGAAGGTGAGCCGCCGAGAAAAAGCAAGCACTAAGTAATCCCCTTTTGCCAGCATAAGGCTGTTGCGTAAAGGGTCATTCGATTCCACAAACGATCGATTCACGACTTCGAAGCGGCGCCCATTATAGCGTGCGAGAATTCCTGTTTCGGAAAGTGAATACAAGTTACCGTCGTCCGCTTTGGTGATAGCGACTTGTCCTGTCTCTTCGAGGCCATCGGAGGCTGAATAAAGGTGCGTTGCCATCGACTCGGAAATAAATCGAATTCCACCACCAGTTGCCAACCAAACACCCGAGTCGCTCGCCCATGCCGAACGAATCGGAAAAGGCGCAGAAAAATCAGTCCATTCTTGCGCAAACAAGGGGACTAGTCCAAGAACAAAAAGCCATCGTAAAAGTTTCACCTCCTAAAGTTATGAAATTGACTTCCCAAGCGCGGGCGAATACTGCATAGCGCGTTGAGTAAAATTTCGGATGCGCCGGGTGACTACCGTGCGTCGAAAGCCCAGAATGCCAGCAACCTCATGGTGGCTATAGCCTTCGACAAAGTGTAATTGCACAATGAGTTTCGTTACCGGCAAGCAATGGCGCATATAGGGCGCAAGGTCTGCTCGGCTCATAATGAGCTCTTCGTCGCTTTCTACCCTAGGTTCTGCCTCATAAGAAATCTCGTCTTCGGAAACAATCATTACGGAGCGTTTGCGTCGACGTAAAAAATCGAAGCAATGATTTTGGGTAATGGTGTGAATCCAAGTGTAAAGTCCCGATTCACCCTTAAAACTTCGCAAGCCCTTGATTATTTTCAAAAAAACGTCTTGCCGCATATCTTGAGCAGTCCGTGGATCCCTTACAATCCGTAGGCAGAGCCAGTAGATATGAGTTCCATAATTCTGGTAAATTTCTCGCGCTAGAGCTTGGATTTCAGCTTGTTCTTGTTGCGGCGTTTTTTGTTCGGTGGATGCGGCACTGGGGAACGTGTCGAAGGGCATGTAAAGATCCTGATAACGGTTTTTAGTCCGCTACACACTAGAGCCCTATCTAGTGGTCTGTCCAAGATACCAGTTGGTCTCCCCACTCGGACAACAGACTCCAGAAAACTACCATTGCGCTCTCGCATTATGTATGATTCCTAGCAAGAAACCTCTGAGGCTTGTATGATTTCAAACAAATGGTTGCAACACTCGCTCTTTATTCTTTCCATGCTCGTGTGCTTTGCGAGTGCAAATGGACCCGCTCCAATCAACCTTAATAACAACATGTCTCCTCCACGGATTGTGCTTGCGTATGAGCCTGGCGTGCTCAAGGCTGGTTCCGAATTACGTGTGACGGTGACCATCGATTCGGGTTGGCACGTCAACTCTAATAAGCCAGCCGATGAATTTTTGCTTCCCACGACTCTCGAAATTAAAGCCCCGGGCCTTACCTTTGGCGACCCTATTTGGCCCAAGCCTGTCAAGCAATTCAGCGAAGCCTTGCAACTTGAGAACTTGGTTTTCACCAACACATTCATTGTGTCTGTTCCCGTGAAAACGGTTGCGGCAGCTCATGATTCAACGGCAACACAACTTACGCTCACTTACCAAGCTTGCAGTGGGGCCATCTGTCTTGCTCCTTCCAAAATCAGCACCGGTTTAAGTGCAACAAAGCCTGTGTTAGACTTAAAAAAAAACTCTAGAGAACGAAGTCCTAGTGAACTGAGTAAGTCAGAGCCTACGAAGCTCGAACCAACCAAGTCAGAACCACCGTTCGAGTCCTCGAATCCGCAAAAGCCAAGCAGCCTCGCGTTCTTACTCCTGCTTGCGTTTGTGGGTGGTCTTATTCTGAATCTAATGCCCTGCGTTTTGCCTGTGTTGTCGATTAAGGCATTAAGTCTTGCGAAGCATGCGCGTGAATCGCGTCGAAAGCTTCTCGCTTATGGGCTCTCCATGTCTTTTGGCATTTTGGTTTCGTTCTGGACCCTTGCGGCAGTAGTCATTGCAGTGCAAAAAGCGGGTGGGTCTGCAGGTTGGGGTTTCCAGTTTCAGAACCCAGGATTTTTAGTTGTAATGACTGTAATCATCACGCTGTTTGCCTTAAATCTTTTTGGCGTCTTTGAAATTTGGCTGCCGAGCTCAGCACAAACCGGCTTAAGTCAACAGGCTTCCCGCCAAGGGCTGGTTGGATCTTTCCTGAATGGTGTGCTCATGACTTTGCTTTCCACCCCCTGTTCTGCGCCATTCTTGGGCACGGCCATGGGTTTTGCTTTTACCCAGCCACCTTATCTTCTCGTACTCTTTTTTACCACCGTTGGTCTTGGACTTGCCTTCCCATACTTAATGCTCAGTCTGTTTCCTGCGACTCTCAAATGGATCCCTAAGCCCGGCAATTGGATGATGCATTTCAAGCAATTCCTGGGGTTCTTAATGCTCACCACCGCCGCGTGGCTGTTGTGGGTGATTGGCCGTCAGGTGGGTTTGCAAGCCATGGGCGCACTGCTGTTATTGCTTGTTGCACTTGGATTTGGAGCTTGGGTGCTCGGTTTTATTGCTGCTCCCGGCAATCCATTTTGGAAGGCCATTTTGGGTTGGATGACTGTTGCGATTATAGGATTCTTTGTGTGGGTTTTGATCTTACAACCCTTGCTTTCTACGCCAGAACAAGCGCCGCAAAACTGCGTGCAAGTGGGCATTCCCCAACCCGATGCCGATGGCTGGATTGCTTGGTCTCCTACGACCGTGCAAGCCTTGCAGGATCAGGGAAAAACCATTTTTGTGGACTTTACCGCAGACTGGTGTCTAACCTGTAAAACCAATGAAAAAGCCGTATTGGGTCAAGATACAATTCGCCATGCAATGACTCAGCTCGGTGTGGTTTTGCTGCGCGGAGACTATACCCGTCCCGATCCCTATATCGCGCAAACCCTGAAAAAATTTGGTCGCAGCGGTGTTCCTTTGTATGTGATTTACCCTGCTCAAGATCCAACCAATCCTATTGTTTTGTCAGAAATTTTAACCGTTGACCAAGTTTTCGATGCGCTCTTGAAGGCAGGCCCTTCCAAGTAGTTGAAGCCCAAAGTTGAAGCCAAATATTGCAGATGCATTACACGAGCAAGGCTTTTAGCAGAGCGGCGTGCCCTGTTGGTTGGCATGTCGCCTCGGATTCGGAATGGAATGATTTGGTGAAATGTATCGGTGATTCGGCGCTAGGACATCCACGCAAGCAACTTCTGGAAACTGGGTGCGTTATATGATTTCGAGTGCCCCCAAGGTTTTTCGCGTGGATTCCATTGCTACAGGCTCTGCACTGAGTATCCGGTGTACTAAAAATTAAGTGAAACATTCGACGAAACAAGTGGAGAGTTCGATAGTTCTAGAGAGGAGTACACAGGGGAGTATATGTGCCAGTAACGAGTGAACTCTAACTGGCATATCAAGTTGCGACACTTCATCTCTGGGTTCTCCACTTGCTTTATGGTATTGGATTAGAAGTCGCAATTCTCCACTCTTCACTGGCCACGCGTTTTGGGATGCCTCCGGTGGATTAGACGTTGCAACTCTCCACTTATATTCCCGCAGACTCCACCTGCTTTTTTGTAATCTTTCCCAATGACTGCGCAAGCTCCCAAATTCAGCATCTTAATCGTTAATTACAATGGCCTTCACCATTTGCAGGAATGTCTCGATTCCCTGCAGGCGCAAGTCTTTCAAGACTTCGAAGTCGTCTTTGTAGATAATGCAAGTCGCGATGGTTCCGTGGATTTTGTGCGCAATAATTTCCCTCAGATTCATTTGCTCGTATCTCCTGTAAATCTTGGCTTTGCGGGCGGAAATAATCTGGGCATTCCGCACTGCCGTGGTGAATGGATTTTCTTTCTCAACAACGATACGCGAGTCGATGAACATTGTTTGGCTGAACTTGCAAATGCTTGCGACACCTTGCATGCAGGCGCAGTGGCGTGCTTCATGGTCGATTACTATCACCCAAGCCTTGTGGACTCTGGTGGAGATACGCTGTATACGGCGGGGCCAACGTTCACGTTCCGCAGCCTTGCCGTTGACGATCCGCTTTTTGCAAGCCCGCGAGAAATTACTGCGGCTTGTGGTGGAGCTTCGGCTTGGCATCGCGATGTACTTGCACAAATTGGAGCCTTCGACGAAGACTTTTTCTTGAACTTCGAAGACCTCGATTTATCTATGCGCACAAGGCATGCGGGCTATACGATTTGGTTGGCACCTAGAGCAAAGGTGTATCACAAAGGCAGTGCAACTATTGGACTCAATACGCGCACCTCGGTCTATTATTGCTCGCGAAATTTATTGTGGATGCGCATTAAAAATTACCCGACTCAAGTCTTGCTTAAACACCTGTTTCCCATGCTCGTCACAGCCTCAATGACATTTTTTGTCATGCTCTTTCGGGGCTGTGGTCGCTGGTGGTTCGAAGGTCGTCGCGATCAAATTGCACTCATTCCTAAAATGCTTGGCAAGCGTCGGCAAATCTTGTCACACAGCAAACTCACAGCAGATCAGTTCGACGCATTACTCCGCAAAGATTGGCTGCGCGAGCGTTTGCGAATTCGGAAAATTCGGAAGGCACAAAAAAACTAGGGTGCGATATGTCAAAGGCGCAGCATGCAAGTCAGGTGAAGTGTTTTACCGATATTCCAAACATTGGTAAAGCGATGGCGGATGATTTTATATTGCTAGGTTTCAAAACTCCCCAAGATCTTGCCCATGCAGACCCGCTTGCCTTATACCACAAGCTTTGCGTGCTTACCCATACAAGACAAGATCCTTGCGTACTCGATACCTTTATGGCGGCAATAGATTTTATGCAGGGTGGCTCTGCCAAGCCCTGGTGGGCATTCACGGAAGAGCGCAAGACCAGGTTTCGTGATTTATAGGGAAACGATTCTAACGCGCTGATTATTTCCAGCGGAATTTTTTAAAAAGCGAACCGAGTGGAACGGCGATTGCGATCAAGGGGATCTGCACTATTTCTACCAAGGGCAGCCACATGATTAGCGAGAGTAGCCCAAGTCTGAATCCACCGATAGAAAGAAAGAAAAAATCTACAATGACCTTTGCAGCCAGTGGATAAAGCCATAGCGACCAATCAGAAATGTCTGCAAGAATAAATGCGGGCCCTAAAAACAGCCAAGCATAGAAGCAATAAATCAAAGTCAAGAATAGTACGTAGCCAATGTTTGAATAGTTGGTTCCGTTGGAAGCCCAGCGTGCACGTTGATTCAATAACGCACGCCATGTATGTACTGGTTCGGTTTCCACAACGGCAGCGGGGTCCATGTTATAACAGAAGCCCACGTTCTCGCGAATCATCTTATGCACAAGCATATCGTCGTCACCCGATGTGTATTGCATTAAGTCTGAAAATCCACCCACCTTGTAGAACAAGTCTTTGCGGTAGGCGAGGGCTGCAGCACTTGCGACCATAGGATTGCCATTGGAAAATCCGGCGGCCTCGATCAAGGTGAATCCAAGCGTGTCGAGCTTTTGGTATGCATGCAAGAGTGAGTTGCCACCGTTGTTACGCTTGGGGCCTTGCACAATTGCGATATTGCCTTGAAAGCGACTTGCCATGCTAGAAAGCCAGCTAGGAGCAGGTGTGCAGTCTGCATCCATGGTCATCAAAATTTCATATTTGGACTGTGCAAAACCAACTTCAAGAGCGCGTTTTTTAGGAGACGGAAGTGGTGGTGCATCCATTGGAACATGGAGTACTGTGAAGCGAGGATTATTGCGTGCAAACTCTTCGAGGATCACAGAGGTGTTATCGGTGGATCTGTCATTTACGCAGATGACTTCCCAAGTACCAGCATAGTCTTGTGCATCGAGTGCCTTCAAGGTGCGAAGGGCGCATGCTTCTTCATTGTGCAAAGGCACAACAATAGTTACCGAAGGCTTGTCTTTATTCAAATGCGGACGCTTCGCAAGCAGAACACCGCGAATGAAGTACAGGAACAAGCCCACGTACAACACGCTGAGAATGCCGACGAGTATGTGTTCCACGAGAAATTCCTGTGATGCAGATTACTTTGGGCTCGAGTCAAATATACAACCAATGGCATTTTTACCGTGAATTCAAGGTTCGCGAATGAGGTGTGAGCATCCTCACTTGGAAATCGGGCGAAAAAAAGCAATTATTAGCCATATCCTAAACCAAGAGGTTTTCCAAATGAATGCAAAGACAACCATCCTTCTCGTCGCATTACTTGCTGGCGCGAGTCTTGCACAAATCCAGACTGTTGCAGGCAAGGGCAGTATCGACTGGGGAGCTCGCACAGTGACAGCCATCGGTATTGGAGCTCCAAATCCAAACATGCCCGAAGTCACTGCCCGCCCAATGGCAATCCGAGCCGCTCGTGATGTGGCGCTCCGCAATGCTCTCGAACTGATCAAAGGTATTCAGTTGAGTTCAAGTACCACGGTGGAAAATTTCATGGTCACAAGCGACGTGATCCGCTCGCAAGTCGATGGATACATTCGCAAGTTCGATGCTTCGGAACCCAAGTACATGTCCGATAAAACCATTGAAATTACGGTGACGATCCCAATCGACAATGACTTGGCAAACGCCTTGTTGCCGCCAGCCATCGGCGCAACTGCGCAGCAGGTAAGCGCTCCTGTGGGGCATAGCAGTGCTCACTTTACTGGACTCATTATCGATGCTCGCGGCACTGGTGCAATTCCTGCCCTCGTTCCTAAGATTTTGGATGAAGATGGAAAGGAAGTTTATGGTAGCGCATACGTGACTCGCGATTTTGCGATCAAGTGGGGCATGGCTGGTTATGCGAAAACTCCCGAACAGGCTGCGAAATTCACTGACCGCATCGGTGCTCAGCCAGGCATCATTAAGGCTGTGCGTGCTACAGGTGCAAGCCACTGTGACCTAGTGATTTCAAACAACGATGCGAACGATGTCCGCGCTGCAGCAAAATCCATGAAGTTCCTTTCGGATTGCCGCGTTATCGTTCTTGTCGACTAATTGAGTTTTGCAAAGGAGAAATGATTTATGAAAATTCAACATGCGATTTTGATTGCTTCCGCAGCGCTTGCTGTGATGACCGTTTCCTGTGCCAAGAGCCGCAAGGCCGGTGGTATGATGGATGATCCACAGACTCATACCTTGCAAGGCATGAAGTACTGGGACAAGCAAGACTATGTACACGCTCGCGATGAGTTTAAGCTTGCGATCTCTCTTGAAGAAGGCAAGAAGTATTGTCCCGCTTGGGCTGGCCTAGCTATGACCGACGCTGCGGAAGGCAAGATCAAAGATGCCGAAGACAATGCAGACAAGGCAGAAGGCTATTGCACGGCTAAGGAATATCAAGGTCACATGGCGGAAGCGATTGTGATCGAGTTCAAGTACAAGGGCGACAAGGATAATGCCGAGTGGTGGAAAGATGCCCAGAAGCAATACAAGAAGGCTTTGGAAATTGCACCAACTTCTGGTGAGTTGCATTTCCGCGCAGGCCACATGTATAAGATCGCCTATGAGTTCCGCCTTGCTGAAGATGCCTTCCGTAAGAACCTGGAGCTGAAGAACGGTTATGAAGAAGAGTCCAACAAGGAATGGGCTGTGGTGCAGAAGATTGTGCGCGCAGAGCCTGGTACCCGTGTGGGCAAGCGTATCGCGCTCGTCGAAAAAATTTCCCGTGCAGATATTTCTGCGCTGTTCATGAGCGAACTTGATCTTGACAAGATTCTCGACAAGAGCAAGGCCAAGAACTACGAGACGAGCTTCACAGCTCCTGCAGATCCTCGTCAGTTTAACGCTGATTCCACAGTCAAGAAAGCCGCTATCCTAGACTGCGATAGCCATTGGGCTCGCAATTTCATCAACGATGTGCAAAAGTATCGCATCCGCGGTCTTGAGCCAAATGCCGATCACAAGTTCTATCCTGATTCTTTGATCACTCGTGGCGAGTATGCGATCTTTATCGAAGACATTTTGATGGCGATCACCGGCGATCGCACCTTGGCTACCAAGCATATCGGCAACAATGAATCGCGCTTCCCCGATGTGAATCCTTCTTCACCATATTACAACGCGATCTGCAATGCGGTGGATAAGAATATCATGGCTGGCGATTTGACTGGTGAGTTCCGTGCACAAGATCCAGTGTCTGGACCTGATGCGCTGCTCATTATTCGTGCGATCAAGGATCTGCGTCGCTAACTATATTATTCGATAGATTTGTTCACCATGGGATTTGACATGAAGAAACTCCAACTCTTTTTGCTTTTAGTGCTGGCATGTGCTGGCTTGGCTTTGGCTCAGGATGTGTCGATCGAGGCCACCGGTTATGGTGTCACCAAAAACGATGCGCTGACCCAAGCAAAGCGCGAGGCTCTTGCTCAAGGCATCGGCCAAATGCTCACGAGCCAGACTGAGGTGGAAAACTTCATGGTTAAAAAAGACGTGATCCTTACGCAGACCATGGGTCACGTCAAGTCCTATACCACCCTAAAAGAGACGCAAGGTCCGGATGGCGCTTGGGAGGTTCGCGTAAAAGCGGTGGTTTCCAAGGAAGGCCTTTCGAAAGATCTTGCGGCTTTAAAAATTTTGATGCAGACGATTGGTAACCCACGCGTCGCGGTTTTGATCACAGAAACCAATGTGGATGGACTCTCGGCAAGCAGAGCTGAAACGATTCTGCTCGATTCACTGAAAGCCAAGGGGTTCAAGCTTGTGGATGCGAATCAAGCGTTGCGTTTCCGCGAAAGTGCTGATGGCGTAAAAGCTATTGGTGGTGATCCTGATGCCGCAATTAAACTGGGTTCCAAGTTGAATGCCGAAGTGATCATTGTTGGTACTGTCGTTGCTCACGAAGCCGATGTTTCGAAAATTCCAGCCCTAGCAAATTCGGGCATGAAGTCCGCCAATGCTACACTCTCCCTCAAGGCCTTTGACGTGTCAACCCGCACCATTCTTTCGGCAAAGTCTACCAGCCAACCTGCGGCTAACATCAATGTTGCTGCTGCGGGCAATATGGCCATAGAACGTGCGGTAGTCAATCTTTTGAGTGCCAAGGGTGCGTTCTTGGATGATCTGATTGAAAGCTGGAGAAAGGCTGCCAACGATGGCTCTGCATTCACCGTGAACATCAATGGTGTGAACGATTTTGCAACCTTGAAAGCGGTCAAAGCGGCTCTTACGACAGCAACGGCAAACTATGAGCAGCGTGGATTCAACAAACCTGTGCTTGAACTTGAGATCACTCGTGCAGGAAAAGCCGAAGACCTAGCAGAGGCGCTAGATGGTTTGAAGGTCGGATCACAGAAGTTACATGTTGAAAATATTCAAGGCAACATTTTGACAGTTCATCTCAAGTAATCCTTTTACAATTCAAATTCGAGAACCTAACCTCAATTGATTGGTTAGGTTTTCTTGTTCTTGCTTGCATAAAATGTCAAATTTTGGCGTGTTTTTGCGAGCATGTTGTTTATGAGAACACCTAGGGAACGGAACCTAGTGCTGGTTGTGATTGACGCAAGTATTCCAGAATAGATTATGGTGGGCTTTGCTCGTTTTTTGCTGGAAATATTTGTGTTGGAGATTTTCATGAAGATACGCGGTCTGATCGTTGTTTCCTTTGCCCTCATGGGAATGGCTTTTGCCAGCTTTGATGCGTGCAAATTCAATTTTGGTAAAGGCTGGTCCAATAGCGCAGACCTGACCGGAATGGACTTCGTTTCAATTTATGCGGGCGATGCGGGTGCATGGAACGCCGGCTGGCATGGCTCGATGGTCACCGCTGCGAAGAATGCAGGTGTTACACCTGTGCTCTATGGATATTTAACCGCGTTTATGGCTCGGCAAAATGCTGGATTGAAAGACTGCGATGTGGGCACTCCCAACCTTTGCACTGGCGGCTCTGACTATATCCGCAATCACAAAGCTGACATCCTTGCGCTGTACACCACATATGCTCAAAACATTGCAAATATTATCGGTGCAAATGGCGATGTGATTTTTTTGGTAGAGCCAGATCTTTACCAGTACTCCGTGTCTGGTTCCAATCAGCGCGGATCCTACAATAGTCAATACCAAACCAATGGTGGTATTGCAGACGCAGATGTTGCTGCGTATTTCAAGAGCATCGTGACAACCATTCGCACATACTTGCCTAAGGCGAAAATTGGCGTCGATATTTCTCCATGGATCTCGAATCCAACAGCTTGGTATGGCAACTTTGACAAGTCAATCATTGACTTCGCGTTTACTTCGGGGGGCCGCTCTCAAGCCGGTCTTTCGACAATCACCACGGGCGACGCAATGAAATGGTCGGATATTAAATCGCTGCTTGGCAAGCCCGTAATGGCTGATTGTGGCTATGCTGTTGGGGGCGCAAGTACCGGCCATGATCCTACGTGGGACAATCTCGCCAACATCAAAAGTCGCATTGCCGATGGTGTCATTTCTATCAATCAATTTAATGCAGAAAGCAATTGGAATTCAGCCGTACTCACAGCATTAAGGCTGCAAGTGCCTTCCATCGGAACCTGCCAAGTCTCAAGCAGTAGTACAGCCAGTAGCTCTTCGAAAACATCTTCATCAAGTGTTGCAATCTCGTCGTCATCGAAGGTGAGTTCATCAAGCATTGTCGTATCGTCGTCATCCATTGCACCAAGTTCATCAAGTGTTACTGTCTCTAGCAGTGGGACATCGACTTGCATTGCTTTTGTCAATGGCGTAGGCAACTACGACAAAAATTGTTACAACAGCGGCCTTACCAATATGGCCTCGAACACCTGCTACACAATGAATCCCGCACAGTCACCTGCACCGGCGTATATCAATTTCGACGCAAGCCAAACCTATTGGTGGGTTGTTACGCCATGTTCTCAAGCATCGTCATCGTCATCGGCGCCAAGCTCCTCTAGCGTAGCGGTCTCATCATCATCAGTGAAGGTGAGCTCATCGAGCGTCGCTTCGTCTTCGTCCATCGCAGTAA
>Ga0302287_10000127_pt1 | contig 53173 bp, 61 predicted proteins | sample III_Fen_E2_4_FD_200452 | JGI IMG/M metagenome (GOLD analysis project Ga0302287, IMG submission 200452) | Peat permafrost microbial communities from Stordalen Mire near Abisko, Sweden - III_Fen_E2_4 | ecosystem: Environmental > Terrestrial > Soil > Wetlands > Permafrost | place: Sweden: Abisko... | reverse complement strand
ATTTATATCTAAAGAAACTAATGATGTATCTAAAGTATTCTCAGGTAGAATTCCTTTTAGAAAAAGTGGAGATATTGAAAGATTTTTAGGTACTATTCCTGGTATTAAAGATGGAGATACTGTTAGTAAAAAAGTTATTTTTGGTATTATGCAAAAAGGACAATTAATTACTAATAAAACTGGAGTTAATACTGCTGATATCAAAGGATTAGATATAAGAGGTGGTAATAATGATGGTAGACTTTATTTATTAGTTGAAGGTGCAGATGGTAAATACTATCCTACTTTAGTTAAAACTAAGAGATTTAATTCTACTGAGTTTAATTTAAATGACCCTACTATTCAGAATACCCAGAGATACAAAAGTATTATAAAAATTGCTACAGATATGTGTAGTGCTACTGACCCTGAAGAGTTTACAAGACATTTTAATACTCTTAATAATGAATTATATTTAGGAGATTTCCATATAAATTATAATGAGGATGGAGATGGTTCTATTACAGTTAGAAAAGATACTGCTGATGCAGGTCCTCAAACTAAAATACTTACAAGAGACCCTGAGAAAGTTCCTGAATTAGCTAGTGATTTTAGTAGTAATGGACCAGTATTAAATACAGATATTAAAGAAGGTGAAACTGGTGATAGACCTATTAATGAAGTAGTTAATGATGTATTAAATGCTATACAAAAAGATGGTACTTATTTACAAATTGATAAAGATGCTATTAATAGAGGAGAATATAATGATAAGCTTATAAATGATAATATTTTAAGTAGTAATATAGATAAACTAGGTGTAGTTGGTGCAGGATTTGAAATGAAGGGTAAGGATAAAGTAGGTGAAATATTAAAGACTGAAAAAGTTGAAGTACCTAAGTTAATTACTCCTGCTACTTCAGTAACTGAATCTAAAGGAACTGAAGTTAATTACGGTGGTAAATATACTGTAACTTCTAAAGGAGATATTCTTAATGATAAAGGTGTACCTGTTAATCAATTAACTGAATCTAAATCTCAAATTATTAAAGATATTGCTTGGATAACTGAGTTAAACTCAGGACAATATGGTAAAAATATTGGAGACAAAAAAGTTACTATGTCTTGGGATAGTAAAGCTAAAGAAGCAGATTATTATCTTACTCCTAGTGGTAGAATATTAAAATATAGAGATGGAATAGTTGATAGATATGTTATTGGACATGAAGAAGAAGCTGTAAAGAAATCTTTTGGTAAGAAAGATGTATTATCAGAGGTTACAAAACAAAGTACTCCTCTTGTTACTTCTAGTGCTATTACAAATAACTCAATAAAAGCAGATATTGATAAAACTACTTATAAGGAATATCATGCTAAATTTGAGGACTTAGATACTAATAAAGATGAAACTGGTTACTATTTAAACTCAGATAATAAAGTAGTTAAAGATTATGTAAGACCTCTTGGTACTTTTATGTCAGAAGGAGATTCTATTCCTATGCATGTAGTAAAAGATTTCTATAGTGGCAAAGAAGTATTTATGGGAATTATAGATGCTAATGGTAAGACAGCAGGTAAAGCTGATTCTATTGAGTTATTAAGAGAAACTATTGATAAAAACAAATCTGCATTAGCTGAGAGAGCTAAAGAAGAAACTATTATTAGTAGTTCTATTATTCCTAAATCTAATGAAACTACTCTAAATCAAGTTAAACCTATAGAAGTTAAACCTGATACATCAAAACCTTTTAATCCTACACAAGGAATATTAGGAGATGATTTATTAAGTTCTATGAATAAAAAACCTAGGAGACCTAAAGCAAGTGAAGTAGATACTAAATCATGGCAAGTATGGGACCAACCTAAAGAAATAGAGCATCTTAATAAAATATTACCAAATATTGTAAGAGGTGATTTACTTAAGATTCATAAAGGTTTAATAGAAGTAAATAAAGGTGGTGCTGCTGCTTGGGGTATATATAAAGATGGACTTATGGTTATATCTGATATAGCTTCTAAAGGAACTGTATATCATGAAGCATTCCATTTAGTTATGGATAAATTTACTTCATCATCTGAAAAAGCTGCATTATTTGCAGAAGCTAGAGGTAAATGGGGAAGATTATCTGAGTCTAAATTAGAAGAAAATATGGCTAATGCTTATAAAAATTATACATTAACTGAGGTAGCTGATAAATCATTGGGTAGAAGAATTATTGATTTCTTTAAAACTACATTAGGATTATCCAAAACTAATACTGCCTTATTAGATAAATTCTTTTGGGATATTAATAAAGGTAAGTATGCAGATAAGGAAATAACTAGTGAATTTAAAAATAAATCAGTTAAAAGCTTGGATAACTCAGATAATTTGCATACCTTTGCTAATCTTGATTCAAATACTAGAGACTTACTTAGTAAAAAAGGTATAGATTTAGAAGTTTGGAATAATTTGAATAAGGATGAAAAAATTAATGAATTAAAATGTATATCAATTTAATAATATATGGCAAGTTGTATAACTTTAACAGGTAAGAATCTTGAATTAGCAACAGATGTATCAAATGAATTAGGCTATAAGCTCCCTTTTATAGGAGCTAAGCTTAATTCTTGGATAAGTGCTAATAATGAACAAGAAGCAATTGACAAAGGAGAATATAGATTACCTTCTAAAGAAGAATTAATTAATCATATTAAGAGTACTACTGGTGATTACATCAGTAGTACTTTTGTGCATAATATAGAAGAAGTTTCTGCTATAGATAAAGTACATAAAGTATATGACCCTCAAACTAAAATTGATAGGTCTGTACTTGTATCTAATATGTTTACAAGAGTAGTAGATAATTTACAGAGAGTTAATCCTGATTTAAGTAGAGAAGAAGTAATTAATAAAGAGACTCCTCAAGGCATTTTTAATGCTGTAAAGAGTTCTTTTGAGAAGAGTTTAACTATAGAAGGATTGGACCCTAGGAGAGCAGCAGAGTTTAAAAAAGTATTAGATAATTTTAGTGGATTAGCTGAGCTTTCTACAAGTTATTTAAAGATTACTGAAGGATTAAAATTTGATGTAAATTCATTAAAAATAGCAAAAGCTAATTTAAGTGCTGACCCTTCTGACCAAGGAGAAATAGTTGAACCATCTAATACTCAATCTTTTAAAGAGGAACAAGTTAAGGATGGCTGGATGATTAATTTTAGACATTTATCAGCTAATGAATCATTAAGTCAGAATGTTAGAAGAGTATTATCTAATATAGTAAAGAATGGTTTTGATGGTGAACCTGAAGTAGATGATTTAGGATTTGAGAGACATATTCCTGCTGATTATGCTTTTAATTCTTTAATGAGAAAATTAAGTGGTATGACTAAAGATACACACTTAATGCCTATGTTAGAAGAATTAGCTACTAAAAAATCATGGGTTTATGATATAATAGATACTATAGCTGATATAGATGGTAATCATTCTAAAGAACAATTAGATTTACAAAGTCAATTTTATAGTAACTTTAGAAAAGATTTTGTTCCATTATGGATTCAAAAACCTTTTATTAATGCTGCTGGTAATATTGGATATAAAACAGTGCAAATTAATGCTACTCAAGGTGTAGGACACTTATTATCAGAGATTAGAGATAACTATGAAAGTGGTACTAGATTAACCAGTAATGCTATATATAATACTGATGGTAGAATTAATAAAGAAAATATTGATGCTAATTTAGTAAAAACTAATAATTTATTAAAAGAATATAAAGGATTAGAATTATTAGCTAAAGATACCTCAGAAGTACATAATGAAATATTAGGAGCTTGGATAGAAAAAAATATTAGTTCTATACAAGATTTATCTAAATCTATTGGTATTGATATAGATACAGATACTCTTAATCAGGCATTAACTTATACTATGCATGATGATAGTGCTAAATTAAAACTAACTCCTTCAGTTGAAGGTTACTTAGATACTTTAAGAGGTATATTTGCTAATGTAAAATCTGGAGAAAAAGATGAATTAGGTAATGAAAGTAGAATTGATTTAAAAGCACAATCTAAATCTATTGGTTCATTAGCTGAGAAATTAGCCAATGTAGCAGATGATAGTATAGAAAGTTCTGTAAATGAGAATGGTAAAAGTCATTACTCTCATTTAGTTCCATCTTATATAGGTAAACTTATCAAAAACTTTCAAATTAGTCATGGTAATATGACTGACTTTAAAGAGTTTATTGGTACTGAATTTGCTAAATATAATTGGTTTTATGATGCAGAAAAGAAACAATTTAGAGGAGATTGGTTAAGACAATTAGCTGATTTAGGAGATGAAGGTACTAATGCAAGAAATTTATTACAAAGAAAATCTTTATTACACTTTGATAATGTATCTTACTCAGATTTAACTGAGACTGATTATACTTTAGCTTTAATAAATGAGTATTTTTCAGACTCAACTAATAAGTCTGCTTATTATCATGTACCTATTTTAGCAGATGCTCCATCAGCTGAGTTTATTAAATTTAAAAAATATATTGATGGTAATTTAACTCCAACTGGTAGTTATAAGGAACATTTATTAAATCAATTTGTAGAACTTGCTAATCAAGAATTAGATAGAATTACATTAGTTAATAATAGAAAACCTCTTATTGCGGATGGTACTGTAAAAGAAATAGATAATTTTGATAAGAATGGTAATAAATTTCAATTCTTTCCTAAATTAAATGATATTATTGATAAAATTAAAGATTTAGCTGCTAGTGGAGAACCTTTAGCAGGTGAAAAAATTAATAGATTAATGAGAGATACTATTGAATCCTCTATAAATGAATCTTTTGATAAAAGATTAAAAGAATGGGATGAAATGGGATTATTTGAAACTAAATCTAAAGAAGATAATACATTAAAAATATTAGAAACACCTAATGCTAGAAGATTAGTAAGAGGTAAAGAATTAGGAGATATACAAGGTGCTACCAAAGCTGATTTAGAGAATTACTTTTGGAATAGTTTCCATGCTACTTCTCAAATAATTCAGCTTACTACAACAGATATGGCTTATTATAAGAGTATAGAAGATTTCCAAAAGAGAAATAAACAAATCTATGCTCCTGCTATTAGATTAAATACAAAATCTCAATATGGTAGAACTGTTGAAAGAACTATGTATTTAAAAGACCATGAGATAGCATCAAGAAATTTAGAACATATTGATACTATTTTAGAGTCTAAAATAAAAAGTAAAAATAATCCTACAGGTACTATTACTCCTTTAAATAAAGCTAATATTATGGCTCAATTTGGAGGTGCTAATTTATGGACTAAAACAGTTGATGGTAAAGTTGTATCAATAAGTAGAGATGAATTTAATAGTATTAAAAATAATAAAACTTTACAACCTCAAAGTTTTTATTCTGTAAAAGTAGATGGTAAAACTTATAAATCAGTTACTAAATCAGTAAATGAAACAGATGCTCAAGCATACAGGTCATTAAGTTCAAGACGTGCTGTAGCAGATATGGCAGGACAATGGACTTCTCAAATGCAACATACCTATGATAACTTTAAAAAAGGTACTTGGGATATGCAGGATTTTAATACTTTATGGAATGCTGAGAAACCTTTCTTATATACTCAAACTGAAGTTAATTCAGGAGTAGATGGACAAGTTATTAAAGTACCAGTTCAGAATAAAAACTCAGAAACATTATTATTAATGATGGGTCTAATGGGTAAATCTCCTGAACTAAGTGCTTTAGAAGAATTTATGGAAAAGAATCAAATTGATGTAGTTCAATTTGAATCAGCTGTTAAAGAAGGAGGTCAAGGTAAAGTAAATATTAATGACTTAGGTACTAAAGAAACTATATTAGACAGACTTACTTCTAAAATGCAAGAACCTGATACTATTCATGAATTAAATTATGAAGATTATGGTATACAAAATACTGTTCCTGAGCATTTAATGGATAGTGAAGCTTTATATGGTACACAGATTAGAAAATTATCTATGGCTGATATTTCTGATGACCCTAATTTTAGATTAAATCTAGATATGGGTGATGGTACTTCTAAACAATTAACTAAGAAAGAAGCTTTAGATTTATACAATCAATTACATGTTGATAATATAGTTGATTCATATAAAGAAGCTAAAACTATATTTGGCAGTAATCAAGAGATTGAGAAACTTTTATTAGAAGAGGTAAAAGGTAGTAAAAGGTTTGGTATTGATATGGTAAGAGCAGTAACTCTTAATGATAAAGGAGAATTTACTATACCTTTAAATGAGCCATCTCAAGCTTTAAGAGTTCAAAGTTTATTAAATTCTATTATTAAAGATAGAATCACTAAACAGAAAATGAATGGTGGTAATGCTGTACAAGTAAGTGATTTTGGATTAGCTGATGATTTACATATAGTATTTGAAGGAGAAGGTGCTGACAAGAGAATTAAACATTTTGAATGTTATATGCCTTGGTACTCTAAAAGATACTATGAGCCACTTATAGATTCTAAAACTGGTACTTTAGATATTAATAAATTACCTGAAGGACCTGAAGGAGATGAGTTAAGGAAATTAATTGGTTATAGAATTCCTACTGAGGATAAATATTCAATGACTCCTCTTTATATTAAAGGCTTTTTACCACAGCAATTAGGTGGAGCAATTATGCTTCCAAGTGAAATAACAACTATTTCAGGTAGTGATTTTGATATTGATAAGTTATTTTTAATGATTCCTAACTTTGAAGTTACTCATAAAAAAGCTGAAGCTAATGCTATAAAAGCTTTATATGGTGAATTAAAAAATAGAGAAGAATTTAAAGGTAATACTCCTAAAGAGATTAAAGATAAATTACTTACTATAGTTCAACAAAAGATTAATGGTGAACAATTTACTAAAGGTAGTATTGAGGATAGAGCTAGTTACTATTTAGACCAAAATAAAAGTAGTATTCCTATGGAACCTACTGCTCAAAAAGTAAAATATAATTGGGATATAGGGTCACAAAATAATAGTAAAGAAGCTAGAGATAATATGTTACAAGATTTAACTAGGTCAGTATTAACAAGTTCTGATACTGCTAGTAAAATGCTTAATCCTGGTGGTTTTGATTCATTAAAATCATCTGCAAGATTAGTAACATTATTGGATAATATGCCAGTAAATGAATTAAGAGACCTAGCTAAGTCACATGGATTTAATCATCCTTATGATTATTTAAAAAGTTTAACTCTTGAAGAAGCTAGTGATTTAGCATCTAAATATAAAGAACCTCTTAATATGTTAGACCCTAGAACACAAGTTAAATTACATCAAAGAAATATGAATGCAGCTAAATTGATTGGTATATTTGCTAATCATAATGCTAATCATGCTTTAATGCAACATACAGAACTTGAGTTAACTAGAGATAATCATTATACTGATGCAGAAGGAAATGTAAAGACAATTAATGGAGGTGCTTACACTTTAAATAATAAGAATAATACCAGTCTACATGATGTAAAAGCTGCTGATGGTTCATTTATTTCTAGGAATATGGCTGTACCTTTAGCTGCTTCTGTAGATGCTGTAAAAGACCCTGTATTGAGTGACCTTAATATGAATACTTTTACTGCTGATTTAGCATCATTCTTAATTAGAAATGGTCATAGTCATGATACAGTGTCTTTATTATTAAGACAACCTATCATTAGAGATATTACTACTGAGTATTACAATAGAGTAAAAGAAGGAGATAGAAAAGATGATATTATAGATGATGTACTTAATAGGTATAATGAAAATTCAGACCCTAGAGTAACAGAAAGATATAAGAATCAATTATTCTTAGATAAAGATATGGCAATGGCTATTGCAGTATCTAGAGAAGCTAAAGCTATGACTGAAGAAGAAAGAGCTCATCATTCTGATTTAGATATTAGAAATTACTATAATAATCAAATAAATGTTGGATATTTATTTAAACATTTGATGGCTAATGGTGATATTTTAGGAGATTTAGTAAATGCTACTAAAGCTGATACAAGTAATGGTGGAGCTGGTCCAACTAATGCTGATACTTTAGAGAAATTAAGAAAAGTTGATGATTATTTAGATAAGATTACTCCTAGTCCTGAAACAGTTCCTTTAAATAAAAGGAAAAGAATCTTACTTAATAATGCTCATGTAGTAGATAATAGTTTAGATTTTAATAATCCTGAAGAATTAAGAAGTAAATTATTAGATAGTAAATTACCTTATATACAAGCTTTTTATTCATTAGGTCTAAAAGAATCACAAACTATGATGGGACAACATTTTCCTACTTTTAATCCTGAATTTAAAGCTGTATTTAATCAATTTGCTGATATTACTAAATCAGGTAAATTAGATGCTAAAACTATTAATAATATCCAAAATGATTTATATGCATATATAATGACTGGTAAGAGATTTTTAGGAGGTAGCAATGAAGAAATGAGAGCTAAAAGAAATGCTTTTATTAATGAGTTTATACCTGAATATACTAAGATTATACAAAATAATCCTGATATAGCTAAATTAGATATTATTAAAGCTTTACAAGTACAGAAATCATCTGATATAGATGGATTAACTACATTAATATCAAGAAGTGTGGGAGATTTATCTCAGGCAGCTAAAGAGAATATTACTAATAGTTGGACCTCTTTATTTTATATGGGAGAACAAGGACAACAGTTAGCTATGAATTTATTTCAATATGCTTTTTATAGAAATGGTTTTGCCTTTAATAATAATAGTTTTATGCATTTAGCTCCTACAGTTATTAAAGAAGCAGCTCCTGAGTACTTAAATACTATTAGAGATTTAGCTAGACAAAATGTTCCTAAAGACCAAGTTGATACTATTTATCAACACTTTATGTTACAATATTTGAGAAATCATAGTGATAATAGAAGGTTTGTACCTAGTATAGACCCTACTGAATCAAGAGCTAATATCTTTAATACTAATAAAGAATTAAATAATAATTTTACTATTACTGTAGATAGAAAAACCTCTTCATTAGAAGATAAAAAGTTTACTTCAGTAAATAATGACCAGGAAATTAGATGGGTTCCTTTAGTATCTATTCCTTATAAAGGTGGAGAGGAATTATTTGTTAATGATAATTATTTAGATGATAGTAAAAATGGAAATGATACTGCTACTTATACTAGAATTGACCCATTAGGAGCTAAAAATAATTTCTTAGAATATGAAATGGACACTCCTCATAATGAGATAAGTTCTGTTATTAATAGAGATGTAAAAGCTCCATCAATAGACTCTAACTCTTATTATAGTGAATCTGATTTAATACCTGATTTTGATGAGTATAAAAAGAATAATCCTCAACAGTTTGAAGAAACTCCTAGATATACTGAATATGACCAAATTAAGAAAGAAGAGGATTCAGCTAGACAAGCAATTGAGCAACAATTTGGAGAAGGTTCTACTAAAGATATTTCTGATAATATAGATGATAAGATTAAAGATTATTATAAAGACCAAGAGTATAAAAGAAGATTAGAAGAAGATAATATTTGTTAATATAAAAATAAAGAGTATATGAGTGAAGCATGTAGAATGATTCCCCCAAGAAAAGGTAGTAATGAGGATAGTAAGTTATTTAAAGACTTACTATCCTATACTAATGATAGGGATTTAAGTTTAAGAGCTAAATATTGGTCAGAATCTAGAGATGCAGAGAAGTATCATTTAGATAAGGATTCTAATGGAGAAGTAAAATTAGAAGCTTTAATGAAAAGATTTGATTTAACTAAAGAATTACCAGTATCTAAAATTATAAACAATATAAAAAGAAATATTGGTACTTTAAAATCAGATGGTTCTAATAAAGTATATTTAACTGAGAAAGAGGTATTTGATAAAGCTTCTGATTTTAATAAGAATAATCCATTAAATGAAAACTATGTAGCTACTTATGGTAGAGTACCTATTGGAGATAATGGAGAAAAGAGTGGTTTTACTGTTAGAGTAGAAAAAAAGACTCAACTTAATTCTTTAGATGGTAAAAAGATGGAAATTAATATGAAACTTAATGATAAAATTAAGGACATATTAACCTCTTATGGTATAGGTATTGGTGGATTAAATGAATTAGATAAAAGAGTAAATGCTACAGGTGTTACTGACTTTTCTACAGCTACTAAAACTGCTAATGGTTTATTAGAAATAATAAGATTAGCTGAGGGTAAAAAAGGAGAGCAAGCATTACCTGAAGAATTTGGACACTTTATTATTGAAACTTTGGACCAACATCCTTTAGTAAATAGATTACTTAATTTATTAGCTAAAGATGGTAACTATAAAGAAGTTTTAGGAGACCAATATGAACAATATGACCATTTATATAATAGTAATCCAGTACTATTAGCTAAAGAAGCAGCAGGTAAATTAATGCATCAAGGATTCCTACAAAGTCAAGAAGTTAAACCTTCTTTTTTTAAGAATATTTTAGATAGAGTTATTGCTTTTACAAAATCTATGTTTTCTTCTAAAAATAAAGAAGGATTAAGTACTGAGTTATCTAAGAGTATGGCTACTTTAGAGTCTAGTTTTAATAGTTTAGCTACTAATGTACTTGATGGTACTATGAATAGATTTATTGATATAGATCATGCTACTTCTCATACAACTAAGCTATATGAGGTAGCAGATACAATTGATAAAGATAGAGATTCATTGAAAAAGATTATAGAAATTGAAACTAAAAGATTATCTATATTCAGTGCTAGAAAAAATGGACAAGGTTTTGATGATGCTCAGAGAATAATGCTTTCTAAATTAGAAGCTGATTATAAGGGACATAAGGAGTTAGAAGGTATTTATACCTTTGTAGATGATACTATGGGTAAATTAAAAAGTATTAATCAAAGATATAATGATTTAAGAAACTTAACAGATAGAGACTCTATTAATCAAATGGCTTCTGTATTAAGAGATGCTAAAGATTTCTTAACTGCTTATACTCCTATATTTGAAGATTTAAGTTTAAGTATACAAGATGCTAATAGAATAGGTGATACAAGATTTAAAGATAAAATTGAGAGTAATTTTAATGATACAAGACAGTTATTAATGGGATTACAAGACCAATACTCTGAATTAGCCTTACCTTTATTATCAAAATGGTTAGAACCTTGGGTAGGTAATTCTCTAAAAACTACTTGGGGTAAAAATAAAGGTAGAGTTAGAAGTTTAATGGAAGTTTTAACTGAAGCAGATAAAGATATACACTTTATGGACAGATGGTTAAACTCTATGGGAGATTCTAATAACTCAATGTTAAGATTAATGGACCATGCTGTTAAACTTACTAAAGAAGAGGGTAGAGCTGAACATTTAAATTTGGAGAAAGAACTTAAAGGTCATCAATTAGTACTTGAATCTAAAGGAGTTAAGGGTAATGATTTTATGTTTGAAAAAGATGAGAATGGTAAAATTACTGGTAGATATATAAGTAAAGTAGATACAAGAAGATTTGCTAATGATTATAAGGTATTTAGAGAAACTATGAATGCTAAATATCCTGAGATAACATCAGAAAATTCAGGTGCTTATAATAATGAAAGAATGGTTTGGGAACATACTCATATTGATAAGATAGGTGGTAAATCATATCCTAAAGAATCAATGTATGAAAATGCTGCTTTTAAGAATTTAACTCCTCCTCAAAGAGAATATTATAATAAAATCATAGATATAAAAACTAAATTGGATTCTTATTTACCTGATAAGTATAGAGATACTTATAAAGCTATCCAAATCAGAAAAGACTTAGTAGAGAGATTAAAAGCTAATCCTTCAGGAGCTGGTAAAGAATTATGGGAATCTATTAAAGATAGTATAATGAGACGTGCTGATGATGTAGATTTAGGTCAAAAGAAAGGTGCTCAGACTGATTTTAATGGAGAAGTAATTAAATTCTTACCTATCTATTATACTCATATGTTAGAAGATACTCATAGTATATCTACTGATGTAACTTCTACAATGACTGCTTATGCAGCTATGGCTATTGATTTTGACAAAATGAATAAAGTAATTGATACTTTAGAATTAAGTAGAGATTTAGCTAAAAATATGGATATTACTCAGAATAAAAAGGGTAAACCTATTGTAGAAAAATTCAATTCAATGGGTAGAACTATTGAGAATAAAGTTACTAATAAAGGAGATAATAGTAGAATAATTGAGAGATTAAATGACTTCTTTGATATGCAGGTATATGGTCATTATAATAAAGACCAAGGTTCTGTTAATATATTAGGTAAAGAGATTGATGTAGCTAAAGCTGCAAGTACTTTTAATAGAGTTACTTCACTTAGTATTTTAGGTGGTAATGCTTTATCAGCAGGTTCACATATTGGTCGTGGTATTGCTCAATTAGGTATAGATGCTGTAAGTGGTGAACATTTTAATCTTAAAAATGTAGCTGTAGCTGATAAAAATCTTAGTTTATTATTACCTTCTTTAGTTTCTAATATTGGTACTAGAGTTAAAACAGATAAATTATCTCTTATTAATGAGAAATTTAATGTAATGCAAGATTATGAGCAACATGCTAGAGATTTAAAAATGGATAGAAATAGTGGTTTCTCTAAATTAATGGGAACAAACTCTTTATTCTTTTTAAATAATGCTGGAGTATATTGGATGCAAAATAGACCAACACTATCGTTAATGGATGCTTATAAATTAGTAGATTCTAAAGGTGTACAACATAGTTTATTTGATTCTTATGAAGTTAAACCTATCATAAAAGATGGTTTAAAAGTAGGAGCTACTCTAGAGTTAAAAGATGGTTATAAAAAACTAGATGGAACTGATTTTACACAAAAAGATGTTACTGATTTTACTTTAAAAGCAGGTAAAATTACTAATAAAATGTTTGGTGCATATAATAAATCTGATATGAATGCATTCCAACATCATGCTGTAGGTAGATTAGTAAGTATGTTTAGAAAGTTTATGGTACAATCTTATAACAGAAGATTTGAATCACATAATTTTGATTATGATATACAAGCTGAACAAGAAGGATATTATGCTACTTCAGCTAATTTCTTAAAAACTTTATATCAAGATGTTAAACATGGTCAATTACATTTAGCTACTCATTGGAATGAATTAGCTCCTCAGGAAAGAATGAATATGATGAAATCTATGACTGAGGTAGGAACATTTATTGCATTAAGTACAGCATTAGGACTTATAACCTTTTCTACTGATAAAGATAGACCTTGGGCAGCTAAAATGCTTGAGTATGAAATGAAAAGATTACACTTAGAAATGGGTTCTATGATACCTATTAATTATCAATTTCCTAAAGAAGCTATGAAGTTATTAACTTCTCCTGCTGCTAGTATTGATTATGTTAATAAGATATTAGAATTAGGTAATTTTGCTAAATATGGTAAAGTTTATAAGAGTGGTAAATATAAAGACCATTCAGGATTTTATAAAGATGTTATGGACTTATTACCTACTAAGAATGCTATTGAGAAATCAATACATCCTGAATTAGGAATAAATTGGTTTAAAGCAGTTGATTAAAACCTTGATGGAAGTAAAAAAAAATAAGGGCAAAATTCAGAATGTAAAATCCTGGTTTTGCCCTTATTTTATTTATTATTTTACAGTATATTTTACACCATTGAATACTAACCACTCTATTGTGTTGATATTTACGGGTCTAACTGCACTTTCAGTGCCTTTAACTTCAATATCCATATCAATACAATCATATTTACCATCTCTTGAAGTAAATTGAATTTTAAAGCCCCTAAGAACTCTACTCTCTCCTTCTACATAATCCTTCACAGGATTCAATTGCATTGTTTCTAGAGCAATTCTATAGGCTTCAGCCATAGATTTCTTTTGTCTCTTAGCTTTATCAATTAAATCAATAGTAGAAGTTCTCTGAGCTTCTAATTCTTCAGCATAAACTTTCTTAGTTTTAGCTTTGTCAGCTTTTTTAAAGCATACAGCAAATACATGAGGAGTTACTAATTCTTCCCAAATAGTTCTGATTCCTTTAACTCTGACATCTCCTACTCTTGGAAATTCTCCAGTTTTAAAAGCTTTATCAATCTCAGCTTGTTCAAGCTGTTTAACTGTCCAAAATTTATCTTCTTTACCTACTTCAATTTCAGTTTCATATTGGTCACCTGATTTAAGTAGATTTTTTACATAATCTTTAGAGAGTCTTACAACAGTATTACTCTCAATATGATTAAATAACACAGCATCTCTATCAGTACTTTGTACTGCATAATGTGATACTTCTGAGAATATATCACCAGCTTGAATGTCTTTAATATCCATTAGATGAACTTACTTAAAGATTCAACAAATGCAACAGCTTCAGATTTAAGCTTTTCAGCCCTTTCTTCTGTTGCTTTAGCTAGAGCAGTTGCTACTCTATGACTTTGCAACTCTTCTTCAATTTCTTCCACTAATTTACTAGCTCCTTCATGGGCAGAAGTAAATATACTTTTAAATTCAGCTAGTTTCTCAATAGTACTAGCTTCTGCTTTTTTTACACTAAAAATGCTCATAATTCTTACTTTTTATTATTATTTTCTTGATTAAAAAATCCAATATTTGAATCAGTTCCTGCTACTACAGATTTTGAATACATAATAGTAGCTGCATTAGAGGTTGTATAAGCTGCTTTTACACCTCTTGTAGTATTATCATGATTAAGAGTATTAGTAACATTAATCTTAATATTTCTAACAATTAAATCAGTATCATCTTTTGTACCTACAAAAGTAATAACATATCCTAATTCTTCACAAGTCTTTATAAGACTAGCTACTTTAATAGAGCTGAATCTAACTGAGTCATTTTCTCCTCCATCTGTAAAGATTTTAACTAATACTTTTTCATTAAATCTACAATCTAATATATTAGTTAAAGTTTGACCAATAGCATCATATAATGCTGTACATCCTGTTGGAGGAAAGAAAGTTAAATAATCAATATTTAAATCATTGATATTTACTCTATTACAGATAGTTTGAATATTATTTCTATAGTCAAATTCAACTATAGTATAAAGATATTCTACTTCTTTGTTAAGTTTAAGAGCAGCTATTTCTTCTTTCATTCCTTCAACAGCAGCTTCAAATTTACCTCCCCTCATACTGCCACTACCATCTAAGATATGTACAATATGTATAATAGCTTTACTTTGTCCAGCAGTATCTACTATAATCTTTTTATTTTCTTTGTTAATTCTCATTTTTTTATTCTGTTATTAATTTACCACAAGGAGTACCATCCTCAAAGGTATAATATTCTAAGAATTCACTATTTCTTATACCATTTATATAACAACTATATTTTTCTATTTGAGAAAAACTATTTATTCTACCTAGACTAGTACCATTTTTAGCTCTATACCATTTATCTCTAAATAGTTTAGCATCTTCCATCTCAAAAGGTATATAAGTAGATTCAGGTTTAACTCTTAATTCAAGATATTTCTTATCTATTAAAATAGTAGCTTGTTTTAAATCTTCTCCAGTTAAAGTTGTAATATCTTGCCATCCATCATTTAGTTCTCTCTGAATAATTTTACCTTGTTTAAAAGCACTTAATATCTCAATTAAATGATTAGCTCTTTCTATATTCATATTAAATTAATTTTAATCTTTTAAATTCTTCATGTAAAGGAGTAGCTAATTCTTTAGCACTAGGATGAGCAGGTACTGCATCTCTTAATTCAAAGAAATGATTCCAATCACTTACAAAAGCAGTATGAATTAGTTCAGTTTTAGCACTTAAAGTTAAACAATCTCTTGCTTGTTGAGCTACCCAACCTTTCTTTAAGCAACCTAAATAACTAAATTCAGATACCATTAAAGAGAATAACCAATAGTCAAAAGCATTCCAAATACTACAATCACTATGAGCTACATCATGACAGAAATGTTGAATATCTACTAATTCACTAGGAATAGAAGAAGAAACTTCATCATCAGTTACCCAATTAGGTTGAATAAAAGTAACTTCATTACCAAATTGTTCTTTAGAGAAGTTACAATATCTAGTAGATTGTTCAGCAATAGAATCAACTCTATGTCTATTAAACTCTCTACTCACACCAATATCACAAGTGAATCTTACAGAGATTCTTTTTTGATGTAATTCATCTGGAGTATTGACTATATAAGGTTTATGGGCAAACCATCCACTCTCTATAATAACTCTGTAATTAGTAGTTATATAATAATAAATACCTCCCAAAGTAAAATGCATCTTTACTCTACTATATTTGCTTCGTTTAAATCCTTGTATAAGAACTTCTTTTATAGCTTTTTCTTCATCCTCAGGTTCATCTTCTTTAATCTTAGGTACAAATATAACAAGATAAACAGTACCATGTTCAAGCATAGCTCCATGACCTCTCTCAATAAGATTAGATACAATCTTTTCAGCAGAACCCTGCATGATTTTATCTTGACTCATATAACAGGTCCTAGCTGCTCTCTCAATATCTTTATACAATCCTTCTGATTGTAAAATTTCAAACTTAGGTTTAATTAGTTTCATTACTTAACAATTCTAATTAATTCAGGGTCAATTCCAATTCCTTTACCTTCAGATATATCTTGTAGAGTAAGTTTAACAATAGTACCTTTTGGGGTAACTTTTTTAATTTTACTACAAGTAACAATATCTCCATTTTTACCCTCTTTTAATCTTGCATAAGATTCAGGAGTCATAACAATATAAGGAGATTCACTATTCTCAAGTTTACCAATATAAACTCTTATTCTATTAGACTTACTAAAATCAGTATCATTTAAAGGAGCTAATACTAAATCTCCAATATTAAATACATCAGGTTTAGTAGAAGTTTCAACTTCCTTAACTTCTTCTACTACATCTTTAACAGATTCTGTAGCACTTGGTCTTGGATATTTTTGAAAGAAATCATTATAATAATGGGTGTTTATTATAGCTGCCCAAAATACAATACCTTCTCCATCATTTTTAGTTATACCCCAATCAAATCCTCCTAATCTCCTAGAAGTATCACGTTTTGCTTGGAATATTTTAATATTTCTTACATTACCTTGTATCTGTTGATGATACAACATCCTCTCTACTACTTCAATAGGTAAATTTTTTATATCACCTATTAAATCATCTTTTGTAACCATTTCTTACAATTTTAATTTTATTTCTTTTAATAATTCAAACTCTTCATTAGAGATTAATTTATCTCTAAAACCAATCTTTTTTTGAGAAGCAATTACTTTAGTAATAGCTGATTTAAAAAGATTAATTTCCTTTTCTCCATTCAACTGCACCATTGCAATGTTGGTAATTGCTATCTCCATATTATTGTAATTCTATTGATTCTACTGTAAAATCTTTTTCACTATTAATAAAATAATCTCTTACTTTTTCTTCTAAATCCTTATTTATTTCTTCTTCAGAAATAGTAGGACTAAAATCTCCATGTACAAATAATTTAATAGTTACTATTACTTCTTTCTCTACATAAATATCATCACAAGGGTCTCCTATCTCACTCATTTTAACTTACCTTTACAAAATTTCCAAACTATTTCAGCATTTTCTTCAGTATCAGACATATGTTCATCTAAGAAGTCTTTTCCTTCTTTAAGACCAATATTTTTATAGTAATCTTTAGGATTTCTACTAAGTTCTACCATTCCTTTTAGAACTGTTAATTTATTACCTTTTCTTATATTTTCAATAAAAAAGATAATAAATTCATCTTTACTCAATTTCTTTTCCATCTTTATAGTATAATAATGTTGGATTATTCTTATGTATATCTACTGGGAATTCTTCAAAAGTTGTAAACTCTTTAATATTAAAAGGTCTAGTAATTAAATGCCAACCATTTAATGTAGGAATTTTACCTAATACATTTACTTCAAAACCTGATTGACACTTATTAATACTGTCAGTATAAACATTTATCACATCCTCATTAAAGAAATCTAAATCAACTATCCACAGTTTATCACCAGTAGTATATTGACCACATACACTATCAAAAGCTGATTTAACTGACCAAAACTGGTCATTAAGTATCTTATCAGTTACTTCCTTTAGCATATAAAAAGCTAACTTTTTATAGTTTCTTCTATTTAAGCCAATATAAGCTCTAGCATTAAAGAACTTACATAACTTTTTAATCTCGTCCTGAATAGAATCATAGTACTCTAAAGTACTTATATAATAAGTTTTAATAATCCTATTATTATTATTCTCATCAGGATTTTCTTTTCTCCTTCTTATAATTTGTAGAAAGTAGAAATCACCTTCTTTAAATTTAAGAAATTGCTTAATTAATTCAAAATTATCAATCATAATATTTCTTCTTTAATAAGTATTTCTTTTACTTTAATAATTAAATCTTCAATAGTACCATTATTTTCAATTACATAATCAAACTTATAATCATCTAAAGCAGTTTCAGATTCATGTTCTATAGCTAAAGATTTTATTGCAGCATCAAATATATTAGGTCTATTAACTCTAATAGTTATACCATTTCTATCTTTAATAGCTTTAGCTTCATTAGGAAATCTACAATCAGTTATAATCCAATTAGGATAACCATTATTATATCTTTCAGGATTAGATAAAATTGTCATTTCAATTTGTCCTCCAAAACCAATATTTCCAGTAGGTTTTACTTTATATTCATATCCTTCATTAGGAGTATAATCCCCCATAGTAGCATTAACCCAAATATCAGGATGAATTATTTGTCTACCACATTGAGTACCTATTAATTGTAATAACTTTCTAGGTGTTAAAGGAACTTGTTTACATTCACAAAATGAACAATTTTCTTTATCTAAATTTTTACATACATATTCTTTGGGTTGATTCCATTCCTCACCTAATTCAGTCTCTTTAAATTTTTGGTTTTCAAGTTGTTCTCTTGTACATCCTATTAAAAGACATACAATATCTTTTAATTTATCTGCAAACTTTTTAATTTCAACTCCTGATACCTTACTTAAGTCTACAGTAGCTAATTCTTCTATAAATACATCAGGTGGATAATATCTTCCTCTAACTTCTTTAGTCATATAAAGATGATATTGAATTATTTTACCTACTAAGTCTTTTCCCGACCCTATCTTACCACTAACCCCTATTAACATTCTTTTCCTCCTTTTCTTTATCTTTTAAAGTGATATAATTATCTAAAAGGTATTTAGTTTTAATAGCTATTTGTCTGTACTCTAAATCATTATCTTTATCATCTAAAGCTATTAATAATATAGCTGGATAAGCATGTTTATCTTCATCATTATAAATCCAACAATTTTTAATAGCTTTAAATCTAAACCCTGATTTTTTATTAATAAATATCCTTTCTTTATCTACAGTAGTTTGCATTTTACAAAGTAAATATATACCAAATAGAAATATAATACTAACAATACCTAATACAAGTATCAATTTTAATATATGTGGGTCCATTATTTTAAAATTTAAAAGTGGCACTATTACTAATGCCACTTATTTATTATTAATCACTTAACTCTTTATTAAGAAGTCTTTTTACTCTTCTTTTGTATATTCTCATAAGTTGTGTTTTACCTATACTTGGTTTAAAATCACTTTTTCTATCACATCTTTTTGATATAATATACTTTCTAAATAATCCTTTTTCCATATTAATGAATCCAATATTTAGCTGTTTCAGGTACTGCAACTAATTTAACTGATTTACAGAATATAGCAGCTGCTTCATCCATAGCTTTTTTTAAATTTGCTGCTACTTCATCTACTATTTCATCAGGAGATTCAACTAAGTACTCATCATGTACATCATTAGGAATCCAAACTGTAAACAATAGATTATTTCTAAGTAAATAATTAAAGAATCTAATACCTGCTATTTTTGTAACTATAGCTGCTGTCAGCTTTGTTATCTTATAGGCTCTTTATCCTATAATTCAATACCTTTAACTTTCGGTATTGCTCGGACTATATCTTAAAATATTATTACAAAAATTTATAAGTTCTTGTGTGGTAGCAGAATTTTTCATAGAGTTAGCTTTCTTACTGATAATCATAATGTTATTTTTAGTGTAACCAATACTATTATCTATCCTATCTAGAGATGGACTATACTCGTAGTTCCCCTTACTGCCTTTAACTAAAGGAACAAGTAATATAGGACAAATATCAGGAATAATTATATCTTCTACTGTTAAAGTAAATTCCATATTTTTTCTTTCTGCCCTCTTTTTAGCTGCATTTAGCATACCTACTTTATAAGGAATATCCTTTTTTAAAGAATTTCTCTTTAAAAGATTAGTTCTTTCCTTAAAACTAGTATCATATAACCTTCTAAATTGTCTCATAGACATATCTTCTGGTTTAGATTCTATACAATCTATGCAAGCCCACTCTCTTTTATACTCTCCCTTATAAGCAATTCTAAAAGAATCTAGGGGAAGTAATCTTCCACATTTTTTACAAATTTTTGTTTCCATACATATAGTTATTTATTACTTACACAAAGGTAAGTAATAATTTTGATATATGCAAATATTTTACCCCTTTTCTTGGTGTTTTACCTTCCCATAGGGAATCCATACACTAGTCTCTACACCTTCTACTTATTACTAAGTAGCTTGGCTCGGTATTCCCATCTCAGGGTTCACCGAATTTAAGGGTTTTAAATAGGGCACAACTTTATGTCCACCCTGTACAGGTGCATTTAAAGCATTTCTCTCATAACCACTTTTAGTCTGAAAGAATTTACTTACATCTAACATCATTTGAGGTCTATCATCTCTATTACTTCCATTAGCTATCCATTGCTGTTTAACTACTCTATACTCTGACCAAAACTCATAATCCATTGATTTTTCAATCGCTTTTAATTCTTTCCAATCATGTATAAACATTTTATGACCAGTTATAGAATTAATAAGAATATAACCTTTATCCCACATATCTTTCTTTACTCTTTTAAAGTAAACTTCTATATTAGGTAACCCAGTTAAATAAGATTTTTCAATAGCATTACCTTGTTCTAAAGGTAAAGATAAATTTCTTGCAATAGTTGAACCATTTCCTCCATAATGTATTGAAAATTTAGCTTTTTTTGCTAATGTTCTTAAATCAGGTCTTTTAGGTTTCACTTCTTCTTCAGATAAAATATCTAAATCTTTAGGAAAGCAAATTTTAGCAACAAAACTATGTCCATCTCTTTTTCTAGTATCATTGTAAAATTCAATAAGTTTTTGTTCCTGAGATAACTCAGCAAATATAAAATCTTCTTGAGCAGTATAATCACAATCAATTAAAGTATAGCCACTTTGAGCTACAAAACTATGTCTTGTCTCATCATTATTAGGTAGATTTTGTAGGTTAAGATGCTCTATATTATTAGTTTTATCTTTACCACCACAACTTAATCTACCAGTGTCCATCATCTGATTAAAATTAGTATGAATTCTACCACTAATAGGATTTATTTGGTCTATAACACCTTGTCCATAAGTACTTACTACCTTATCAAAACCTTTATAATCTAAATAAGGTTGGGTAATAGTTGATACATCTTTCTGTAAACTAATTACTTTAGCTTCAACAGATTTTTTCATCAATCCAGTTTTCTTATCTTTAGTAAGTAATTTAAATCCTAAAATTTCAAACAACTTAACTACTTGAGGAGAACTAGCCCAATTAATATTACATACAGGTTCAGCATTAAAACCTTCAAATAAATCACCTTGTAAATCAGTTTCTGTAAATTTTAATAATCTTGAATCAGTTTTACTATTATCTACTACCCATTTATTAAGTACTATTCTAGAATCTTCTAATTTCTTAGAATCATTAGCCATTTTAGACTTCCACTTCTCAATATCTAACTTAATGCCACTATACTCAATATAAGCAAGTACTTTAACAAATTCATTTTCAACTCTAGCAGCTGAATGTAAGTCTTTTTCTGTTAGAGCTAACTCTTGAGCATCTTTGATTTGACTAAGATATTTTACATCATTACAACCATATTCTATAACTTCTTCTGTTAAAGCTCTTTTAATATTACCTCTTTCTGATTTATCAAGATAAATGTTTAGATAATTACCAGCACAGCCTTGTAAACCCATGCTTCTTTTACCTGGAGGATAACCCATATAGAGTAATTTCTCTACTACAAAAGTATCATAAACATTCCTTATAACAATTCTTTTATGATACAAGAATTGTAAATCAAATTTAGCATTATGTAATATAAATAGCTTAGAAGAATCTTCTAATAATGGCTTTAATAATTCAATATTGATAGTATAATCTATAGCAAATTGATTCTCAAAATCTCCCAACTGAAGTAATAATAATGCTTTTGTATAAACATCTAATCCTTCAGTTTCAGTATCAAGACCTATGATAGGTTTATCAGCAAAATAATCTAAACAAAATTGTAAATTACATACTGATACTCTATCATAGGTATTGAATAGTTGAACATTATTAGTTATAAAATACTTCATTACTTAAATGTAATTATACAACCTGTTCCAGGAATAAAATCAATAAATCTTACAATAAATCCCTCAATATCAGAACCTAATCTAATATTGGGACCATCTACTATGTTTACATAAATATGATTAAACTCATCATATTCAGGTATAATCCCTTCACTAGCTTTAACAATATAAGTTTTAGAGTCAATTCCTTCAGTTACAGAGTTTAATTTCTGTAAATAATTATTAGCTCCATTTTTACAATTTAACTTTATGATTTTGTCCATATTACCATGTTATTAAAGTCAAGTTCCCATTGATGAGTAGTAAAGAATTTACTACCTAATACACCATGTAACTGTATATTATTATCATGTAATACTACAGTAAATACATCTGTCATAGGCATTAATACAAATTCTTCTCTAAATTTATAATTATCATAATCAAAATTTAAAGTACATTTAGTACTTTCTTCTATACCACTACCTGTAGTAACTTTACTATTAGGTAATTCTTCTAAATTATTAGTAGTTTTAATATTATTAAATATGTCTTTATTAAACATATTAACATCAGCTCCACTATCTAATAAGAAGTTGTATTCTACACCATATAAAGTTAATCTTATGATAGGTAATTTATGCTTCTCAAAATCCTTTTTAAACTTTAATTTATTATCTTTAAGTCTTAATACTCTTAGATTAAAAATATACTCTTTTTTAATTACTGCTCTAATATGTTTTACCATATAAAACAATGGAATTCCTAAAATTAAAAGGAATCCTAAAATTACCAAAATCATTTCTATCATCTTCTCTTTATTTTTTACCAGTTGAGCCAAATCCACCTCTATTAGGATTTTTCAAACTCTCAACTTCTACAAATTTAACTTTGCTTGTAAATAACCATTTTAATTTTATCCATACTGGAGCTGTCTGAGTAGGTCTTATTCTAAACTGACAAATTCTTTCTCCTTCTTTAATGGTAGTAGCTCTAAAGGCAGTAGCTAAAAATCCCCACTTATCATCATCTCCACAATAAGTATTATCAATAACTCCTTGAGAGTTATTAGATATAATGCCATATTTATTATAGGTACTAGACCTAGGTAATACATTAGCTTCAAAATGCTTAGGTAACTGCATACTTACTCCTAATGGAATAATAGCACTATTGAAGAGGATAGAGTTATCACTGTTAACTTTAGGACCTTGTAAGGTTACTTCTTTTTCAGCTCTAAGGTCTATCCAATCTCCAAAGGATTCAATTTTACAAATAGGATTACTATATTTAATTTTAATTTTCATGTTTTATGTTAATGATTGATGAATAAAGAAACATTTAGAGTAAGTACATTCAGAGCACTTAACACAACCTGCTTCATGAACTAGTGGTTTACCACAATCAGGACAAACTTCTCCTTTAACTTCTTCTTTAGGAATATATTTACCTAATACTCTACACATTGCTGAACTAAATGAAGTAATATTATCATTTATTTTTCTAGTAGTATCTATAATAAAAGATATTGCAGCCCCATGTCTTAATAACATAGAAGTATAAATAGTACAAGCTTTTTCTTCAATCTTATCATTAGCTAATTGTAAATTAGGATAAACATAAAATTCAGAATTAAACTGATATTGTCCTTTTTTAACTTTAGTAATAGTACCAATAGTATTCTTAGCTAATTTTTCTCCTAATGAATCTTTCTTTAATTCATAAGCAAATATCTCAAAAGGTTTGCCATCTAATAATCCTACTATAACTGCATAACTAATACCTTGAGATTTAACTACATACATTTCAGCAGGTAATGTTTTAGGTCTTTTGGGAGCAGAATTTTCTTTAATTGTACCTAATTTTTCTTCAGTAGTAATGTTATTTAATATACCATCTCTACAACCATCTCTATAAATAGTAATACCTTTAAGATTTTTATTCCAAGCCATCATAAATATCTGAGAAATAGTCTCTTCTTTTACATCCTTAGGTAAATTAATAGTAGAACTAATAGAATGAGTAGTATATTTTTGAACTATTGATTGTAATTCAATTCTATCCTCCCAATCAATACTAGCTGAATCAGAGTTGTACCAAGGAGATTTTTTAAAATAATCTTCTAACTCAAATGTTTTTATTCCTTCACAACCATCATCATATTTAAGTTGAATCCATTGTTTAAATGGTTCATGTAAAACATAGAATTTAGTAAATTTCTCTCCAGTAATATCAGTAAAATCAACTCTATCATTCTCAGACATACATTTCTTACTTCTCTCATAATAAGGAGCAAATATAGGTTCAATACCTGAAGATACTTGTGCCATAATACTTACAGTACCAGTTGGTGCTACAGTAGAAAAAGAAACATTCCTCCTCCCATACTTTTGCATTTTCTCATATTGTTGTGGAAAATTTTCTTTTATAAATTTATACCAAGCATTCATATTTTTTTCTTTTTTGATTTAATGCAATTTTGGTGCACATATTTATAAAATGTTCTTGAGTATATACATTTTTCATTATATTAATATCCCTATGTACCCATTGTACATTTCCTTCAATATAACCCTTTGTAGAATCTATTCTATCCAAAGAAGCATCAAAAGCTCCAAAATCTAGATTACCACTATAGACATTTTTTTTATTAATAAGTACTCCTGGTTCAAATAGTTTTATATCTATACCAGATAAATTACATTTTTTATTTTGTTTAATAAATAATTCCCATAAATATTCTATAGATATATTAAATTCATGACCTCTTGACTTGGCTGCATTTTTATAATGCCAATATAAAGATCTTGGTAAATCCCCTATTCCTTGATGTTTAGGAGAATATCCAACTGAACATATTCTGCCATTTAATTTATTATTTTTCCATTTTTCTCTATTAGAACATTTTCTACATCTCGTAGACTTTTCTGATTTTAAAGTATCTCCTCTAATTAATTTTTCAGCTCCACATTTAATACATTGTACTTTTATAAATCCTCTATGTATATTATTAGTTTTATTCTTAACATTATATACAGTTGAATCAATTACTTTATAAATACCATATATTTCATCTTCTTTAAAATTATATTGTCTTGGCATTATAATACTTTTTCTAATTCTGCATCATAACCATCAAATGTACCTCTTATTATAGCTAAATCAATAGTAGAATCTAATTCTCCCATCATTTTAGTATAAAGAATTAAATCAGTATATTCTAAAGACTCTTCACTACCATATCTTATACCTAACATAGCAAATACATCTGCTAATCCAGTAAATCCTACTCCAGCTCTTCTACCTTTTTTAGCAGTTTCTTGGATTTTAATCCATAAATCTAATTCTAATATATCAGGTTCTTCTGCTCTACTAATATGGTCTATAATTCTATCAATTGCTTCAACTTCTAAATCAATTAAATCATCTGCTAATCTCATTGTTTTATAAGCTACTTCATATAACTTATCTGTCTCAAATTGAGCAGAATCTGTATAAGGATTAGATACAAAACTAGCTAAATTAATATGAATTAATCTACAAGAATCATAAGGTTGCATAAAGATTTCACCACAAGGATTTGTTGTAACTCCTCTGTATTGAGGATATACTCCATCAGGACTATAATCATGATGATTATCTTCAAACATAATTCCTGGCTCAGCAGTATTCCAAGCACAATGTACTAGAGAATTCCACAATTCTTTTGCTTTTACTTTCTTAAACCATAATGGATTTAAACTATTTTGAGCTGAATATAACTCATTATAATTAAAATCTCCTATAATCATATTAGCTCCTGCATTAATAGGAAACTGTTGTATAAAATCTTTATTTTTATCTACTGATTCCATAAATTCAGTAGTAAGCTTTACTGATATATTAGCACCAGTAATCTTATCTAAATTCTGTTTAGAAGTAATAAAATCTCCACTATCAGGATGTACTATACTAATAGTTTCCATTAATGCCCCCTATTTGGACTATATCACACCTTAATTTAATAATTAAGGCTTGGGTTCTAATTCTGGTTATTAAGGGAAACCAATTTCCCTCCAGTAGTCTCTACACCTTCTATAGAATGGTCTATAGCTCGGCTCGGTATTGCATTATCACTAATGGTTTCACCGAATTCTCCCAATTCAAGACGCAGGGCATTGAATTTATCAAATTTTCTCTTTAATGGTATAAAATCTCTATCTTGGTATAACCAATCATAGAATTTTAATACATCTTTTTTATTAGAGAATTCTAATACAAAACAATCAGATTTTGTCTTAGGTTTAATAGAAGTAGATATCCCTATTTTATATAGTATTTTTTGAGTAGCTAATAAAAGACCATAAGAAGAAGTAAAAGACACTTTTTGCCATATTCTTCCTCTATCTATTCTTTTGCCCCAAGTTATACAACCATCAGCATCAAATAAACCTTGTATCATATACTTTTCTAAACTATTTTTTAAAATAGGAAGATTTCTTTCTTTTTTAAGAGTATTTCCTAAAAATTTAGATAATCCATTTATCTTTCTAGTAATACTAACATCAGGGAATTTTTTAGTAATTTCATTTCTAGTTAAATCTTCAAATGTATTACATCCTAATATATTACCTAAAAAATCAATCAATTCTTTATCCCTATGTTGTAGTACTAATTGTACCATATCATTATTTATATAACTATCAGCAGCTATAAATCCAATAAGATAAGCCCATTCTTTTGTTTCTATTTTATCTAAAATTAAAGTTGGATTTTTTTTATGAATCATTAAATTAGTTAATTCATACTTTTTAATCCAATATCTTAAAGATAAAGGTAATAACCCTAAATCTCTTTCTATTTGTCTTACACTTTTTCCCTCTAATAGGAAATTTGATAATTGTTCTTTTGTAATATTACATACTCTATTCATTTTCTGTATATATTTAATTAAAATTTAATTAAGAACTTGTTTACGTCTACCTCCCTGAGCCACTTCTCTAGTGATTTCAGAGTCTACTTCCATAAAAGAAACAGGTCCTGTAGAAGTCTTTGCAGCATTGTTTACAAAAGCTCCATTAGGTCTAAGTAAAGATAAATCTTTACCTACTCCTCCACGTCTCTTCATAAGTTGAGCTTGCTCAGTTCTTTTAAGCATAATGCCACCATAAGAATCACTAGGTTGTCCAATTACAAAACAATTAGATAATGAACCTATTTGAGTAGTATTACCTAACATACTCATTACTGAACCACCTGGAATGACATATTTAAAATTCTTAAATAATCTATAAATATCAGAATATATATCAGCAGAAGTAGCTTTTAATAAATCTACTTGTAGCTTTTTTCCATAATCTGATAAAGAATTAACATCATAAGATTTATCTGATTGTTTATAATTCCATTCAATCCTAGTAAACTCTTTTGCCATTCTTTTGTGCATATCATCAGGAGTTATTTCTCCTTCAATAGCATACTTACTTTTCCAAGCTTGTGTAGCTAATTCATCTCCATTAAAATACTTAAGTATTTCTTTCATCTTAGTTTTTTAAAAATAAGTTAGTTATATCTCTTTGTCCATTAGCTTGATAAGAAGCAAATGAATAATCTATTTTTCCACTTTCTATGTGCCAATTAAATTCAGTTAATAGATTGTACCAACCTTTATAAAGAGTGCCATCTATTGATATTCTATCTCCTGTAATTTTACTGTCTTTATAAATCCAACACAATGGTTTCTGATTATATCTATTAATACAAATAAACATAAAAGGTAATATCTCAAAATCTTTAAAATATTCATCTTCTGAGCATATTTTTCTTAATATATAAGAATACATAGTAGCTTGTAAATCATATCTCCATGCTGTAAAAGAATGTTCAAATTCTTCTTCAGGTTTACCTGTAGTTTTTAAATCTATAGGTTGAATAGTTTTTTCTTTATGATTTACTATTACTCTATCAAACATACATCTAATAGATAATTTACTACCAATTATTCTAAATTTAAGTTGATAGAAAGCTTCAGTATCTGTATCAAAAGGATTATCATAAAAGAACTTAGATGTAAATGGATGTGTTTTTAATACTTCTATACATTGTTGTGCTCTATTATAATCATTTTGAGACATTAAAGTTTTACCATCACATAATGCTAATAATTCAAAATAAGATTGACCCTCTTCTATAATTTTATTAATTCTAGTAGTATCTTTCCAATTGGTATAGTAATTTTCTTCATTAATGTACATAAGTATAATATCATGATTAACTTTACTAAGATTATTATTAGTCTTATCAGATTTATCCCATATATTAGTAATAATTTTGGTAATTACTTCTGTTGGTTTATTAAATTCAGCTATGACAAATTTATCATTAAGTAACTCTGGCTCAGTCATTAATGTATCTGTTAGTGACCCAAATCTTAAGGCTTCACTATTTTTTTTATCTTTTAAATGAGGTATGCATTTAGCTCCCTCTCTTGCAAACATACTTAGAGTAGAATATGAAACTGCTTCACTTGCTCTATATGTTTCTTCATCAACATCCCATGCTAATTCTTTAATACTTTTTCTTTCTAGCATAAATCCTCTTCATTAACTATAGGTTCATCTTCCTTATCATCTACTCTATACACCTCATCGTCATCATCTTCAATTCTTTGTGCTCTATAAGATATAATCATAGCTAGTAACATCTCTAAATCAGCCATATTTATACTTAAATATTCTTCTTTAGGATTCTCTCCTCTTAGATTATATTCTATTATAACAATAGCAGAATCTACTAAGTTCTGTAACTCAGAAAAGTTTCTATCATCTAATAATTTTAGACCTATAGTTACATCTGATTTAGGTAAAGAACTTATCAATAATTTTATTTTATCTATTGTTTTCATAATTCTTTAATTATTTTAATACACTCTTTCATTTGTTTTTTACTATGAGGTTCAAAAAATATAAATTTATCTCCAGTTTTAACAGCTTCTCTCTCTAAATAAGCTAAAAATAGCTTCTTTTTAAGAGGATAAGTATCATTAGGATTACCTTTTGATTCAATAAATATTTTATATCCTTTATATTCTAAGTAAAAATCAGGAGTATAAGTCATACTTATTATTTTCTGATGATTTAAACCAAATACTCTTCTTAGATTTCTTGGCTTATATACATCATAAATTATAAGAGAATTAGAGGGATAAAAACCTTCTAATAATACTATTTTAGTAGTCTCATAGCCAAATTTAAAATCTTCCTCTAATTCTAATAACTTATAACAATTGCATTCAAGTTCACTTCTGAATTTTATACCATTGTACTCAATTCTTTTAGCATTCTTGACCTTTTTATTTTCTTCTTCCACTGAAAATTTCCTTCTTTAAAGGAGCTAAGATTTTAATAGCTACAATAGCATCTACTTCTGACCTAAATAAACCAATTGTATTGGTAGATTTAAGAAATCCTGGTTCAATAAAATAAGGATTACCTGTAGCAGAACTAATAGTATATAATCTAGGAGAATTACTAATATGGTCAGGATATTGACTATCTAAAGCAACAGCAATTTCTTTAAGTATTAAACTAAAATAAGCACCTTTATTAATATGTTTAATTGCTTTTATGTATTCAACAGCTTCTACTATTGTCAAATTTTCACTAGTTCCTGCCACTTTTTTAGCAAGAATAAACTCATAGTGACTAATACTAGTATGTACCAATTTAAGTGTATCAGAAATAGCCACACTAAGGTTAGACTTATCTGCTTTTACACGTTCAATATTTGGTTTATATGTAGCTATTTCTTTTTTTCCTTCTTCTTTAATATTAATTACTTGGATAATTCCTACACTTATAAGAAAAGGAATTGTATCTTCTGATACTATTACTTCTCTATGAGTACTACTAGTATTATCTTTTGAAGGAGTAATAAGTAAAACAGTATCACCCATAAATACTTCTTTATCATTCCCCTTAAATTTCAGGTTCTTCATACCATTTTATTTTTAAATTGTTTTTTAATTTAAGTAAATTATTAATTTTTATAAACACATCATAGTTGGTTTTAACTCCTAATCTAGCATAATAAGCTGGGTGTTTATATTCAAAAACATAATTAAGTTCTTGATTTATATAAGGTTTAAAAGTTTTAGCAGTCTCACCAAATAAAACATAAACAATTCCCATATTTTTATCAGATAATTCAGATAATAAGGAGCTAATAAACGGTCTCCAAAACATTGTATGTGACCCTACTTTATTTGCCTCAACTGTAAGAGCTGAATTTATCATTAGAATACCTTGTTTAGACCAAGATTCTAATGTTGTATCAAATATTATAGGATTCATCATAGTACTTTTAGTATAATCAAGTACATTTTCTTTTATTAGTTCTAAAGAGGGACTTAAATTAATAGTTCCCTCTTTATTACCAAATAAAATTCCAGTAGCTATGTCCTTTTGAGGATAAGGGTCTTGCCCTATCATAACTACTTTTAAATCAGAATAGTTACATAAATTAAAAGCTTTAAATATATTTGATTGTAAAGGATATACTATAGATTTTGAATATAAAATACCCAATTTCTGTAGTAATTCTAACAATTTATTTTTATCTATTACTTTCAACCAGTCATTAAAAAAATTCTCTAGTAAATCCAACTTCTGAAGTTATAAAGTTAATACTTTCTTTAAGTAACTCATTCATTACAAGATTAACATTTTCTTTAGGTTTTACAACCTTTTGTAACCAAGAGCTTTTATCCTGAATTTCTATATCAATAGGTAAACCACCATTATAATTACTTTTACTTATATAAGTAGGAATAATCTTATTTATAATAGTTTTAGATATTAAATCTTTAGAAGTAAATGCTATAGGATTAACATAAATAGTTCTTTTAATTTGTGCTACTTTAAACTCACTTATATTATACTTAATAGTAGTCATTAATAATATATTATAATTAGCATCTACTATTAAACCTTTGCCACAAAAGAATTTATCTCCATTAGTTATAGTAAAAGGTACAAATCTTGCATTAGCATTCTGTTCATATATAAATTTAATAATAGCATCTCCTGTTTTTAATACAGGAGTAATAATATTTTCTCCCCAAGATAAATCACCTACTTCAGGCATAGGTATTATTACATTTTTAAAATCATTTATCAAAGTTTCAGCTTCTTCTACTGAACTATTTAATATTATACTTCTATAGTTTAGCATACTTCTCTCAAATATAACTTTTCCAATAGTAGGAATTTCTACACTAGTAGGATATACATTAGTAATTAAAAACTTGGAATATAATCTATTATCTACTAATAATCTATTATAATAAGAATTACTACTATTGGAACTATTACTTATAAATACAGCAAACATACGTTCTATAACAGATTCTCTCATATCAATCTACAGTTTTAAAGTACATAGTACTTGCATTATATTCTGTTAAGAATGGTAGAGTTCTATCTATAATAGGATTACATTTATTAGCTATAAAATTTACAAATAAATTAACCATAGTAGAAGCTATATGATTAGCCATAAAAGTAGTTTGCTTATAAGAGCAAATAGTAGGGTCAGCTTCTTCATCAGAGAATAAGTACTCATTAGTATATTTATTAATAGAATAATCATCATTACCTTGAATACATAAAATTTGATATTCCTCAGCAGCTAATCTACCATCAATAAATAAAGCATTGGCTTTTTCATTACCTTTTAATCTCTTAACATGTTTAAGCCAATTAGTAAAGTATACTTTTCTTGCTTGCATATTATCAAATCCACAAATCATAATGTTTTTAACTGAATTATCAACAGTATATCTATCATTATAAGTGTAAATCTTATGAAATTTAGAATAAATTCTTATCATATTAGCTATAGCTCCTACTTTACTACTATTTATATCTTGAATACTAAATAGTTGTCCAGACAAGTTACCTTCTTCTACAATATCATTATCAAATAAGACTAATTGTTGTATATTTAATCTTGATAATAAAAATGCTACATAAGAACCAATACCTCCAACACCTGCTAACATTACCTCTGCTTTCTGTATTTCTTCATACCATTCAGCTGAGCTAAATCTAGAAGTTACTACATCTACACTTAAAGACTCTGAGTTAACTGGTATTAAATCAGGTATAGGTTCTAATATAGTTGGTACTGGTGGGGCTATTTGTATAGCTTCTCCACTTCCTAAATCATCTATATCAAAAAATTCTTCAATATCCAAGGATTCTTCAGTATGTGTACCTGTTATTGGTACTGGTACATCTTCTGCTAATTGATTTGTTTCATGTAAATATGCTCCTATACTACTAGCATCTATTGCATCTCTACTAGTAACACTTCCAGTTGAATCTACTTCCAATGAATCTAATAATTCATCTATTACTTCATCTTCATCCATTTTTATTCATTTTTTAAATTACATAATTAGAAAGTTCTGTTATAATAGCATTAAGATACTCATTCATAGGAAATTCTTGCAAATAACTTATAAGAGAAAATGCAGCTATTGCAGCTGTTTTATCTTCATCAAATGAATATAAATTAACATCATCAATATTGAATAAGATAGTTTCAATAAATCCTGAAATAAAGAAATCAAATGCTTCTTTAGTAGGTAAAATAGCTGTATAAGCTTCTTCCATCCTAGGTATAAAGTTATTTAAATTTATCTTATTATTCTCAGGAACTAACATAGACCCCATAACTATTTTTTTAGCTAATAAGTCAGTTAGTTTATCTTGCAATACTGTATCATAAAGTAAAGAGTTATCCTCTTCATCTGTAGCTGTTTCCTCTTTAGTAGGAACTGTTATTACAGAATCTTTAATCCTTTTGTCTGAAAATTCTTTAATAGGAAATGTTTTAGCAGTAGGAACTTCTCTTACAACAGGAATCTTAAAATCTCTATTAAAATCCATTTCCTGCATACCTTTAGTAAAGCTATTATTAGGATTATTACCTTGCCAACCTGCTGTACCATTGTACTTATTAGATTGATATATAGGAGCTCTATAAGCTTCTCTTTTTTTCTTAGCTATTTCATCTAATCTAGCAATAATTTCAGCATTATTATACGCAGGTACATCAATGATTACTTTTAATTTAGACCAAATAATTTCTGACTTTTCCTCATCAATTTCAGTTTCTTCAGTATCAGAAATAACACTACCATCAAAAGTTACATATTCATATAACTCTGTTACTTTTGATTTAGATTTAGTTTTAAGAACAGTAGTAACAGCAGCTGTATAAGTACGTCTATTATTTACAATTAATGACACAAAATGATTATGACACATTGCTTCTTCTCTCAAAGTATTAGTATCAGTACCACTAAAGAAAGTTTCCATATTATTATGAGAATGGATTAAACCCATACCACAATCTAATAGGTCATTTTCTGCCATATATGTAATAATATCAGGTGATTCTGTATACTCTGTATAAGCAGCACTACCAATATCCATAACATAAATATCTTGAGCTAAGACATTTAAATTATTTTCTGTAAATGAACCTTCAGTTGTATAAAATAATACTCCTGACCATTCATCTTTATTAATTTTTGAACAAATTAAATCTATTTTGTCCTGTACCTCTTTTTTAATTGTTAATGAAAAAGGCTTTTGGACTTCCTTGAACCCTATAACTGGTAATTTCTTCTCCTGTATAGGGATGGGTATCTGTGTGTTTTGTTCCATAATTTACGTTACTAATTACTATTATTTTTTTAACTATGTGTTGTACTAATCCTGGATTTAATAAGATTGAGTGGTTATCTACTGTATTCTCTAAGGTACTTCTTGTAATAGTTATAGGAATTCTATTACCTTTAAAGGTACAGGCAGATTGTCTCTCTGCTTTTTCTATATCACTATCACTAACACTTTGAGAAACTGACAATACTTTAATAAAAGTAGATGATACTATAGCTTTTACTAATAATCCTGATGCTAACATAGCATTTAAATTAGGAAAAAGAATTCCTTCTTTATTTTTTTCATTGATATACTTTATAAAAGTATTACTAATTAAAACATTAGTATCAACAAAATTCATAGCTATATTATAAGCATTATTATTAAAATTAAATGGCAATACATTACTATTAAATAAGTATTCTAAGAATCCAGTGATTATAGGTTTAATACTAAATCCTGGTATATTATTAATTGAAGTATAATTTTGCTTATCTAAAGTAAAACTTTTATGTTCTCTATAACTAAAATTTCTTTTACCTATATTTTCAAATCTTTGATAAGGAGTTCCTTTAATAGATTCTACTTGAACATATTTAGATAACTCTAGACAGAACATTAACCATTCATCTTCATCATAATGAGTAGTTAATCTTAATATAGTATCTCTAATTGGACCTGAGCCAGTACAACATCCTTTAAATAAGTTAAGTTGTGATAATTCAATTTGATGTACATGGGAATGCATATATAAGCTTGCAAGTTCATCTTCTGTATATTCAGCTCTATTAAACTTCATAGCTTGTCCTCCCATAGTACCTTCATTATCTATATGGATTCTTGCAAATAACTTATTAATCTCCATATGTTTATCATTCTCATTAGAAATGGTAACTTTAGGAAAATATACTAATATAAATATTTCTTTAAAATATTCAAATATTATTCTTTCAACAATCTTATTAAAGAATAAATCTAAAATATCAGGATTAAGGATAGTTTCTATTCCCTTATTAGCTTTTATATTACTATAACAAATAAATTCAGGAGAATCTTCACTATACTTAGAAAAACTAACTATATTTCCTATCTTTATATCTTTAGCTATGATTGAAAAATCTTCATAACTTAAAATATGCATGTCTACTTTATCTTCTCCAAAAAAATCTGAGAATATAGTAAAAACTTGGTTAGGAATTCTAACCAAGTCTTTATATTTATTTGTAAGAATCTCTTCTAACATACTTTTTCTACTTATTTACGAATAGAAGCTTCAAATTCTCTTAATTCAGCATCTGAGTAAGAAGAAGTTAATTCTTCTACTTTAGCTACTACTTTATCTTCAGACTCAGTAACTGCATGGTCATCAATACTGGCAATATCTGTTACTAAAGTATCATACTCATCATCAGCAATAACTTCAGCACCAAAGAGTAAACCTACTATTGCAGTCAATACACTTTTTACAGTAGCTTTAGAAGCTTTTACTTCTTTAGAAGCAGCTGGTTTTTTAGCTTCTTTTTTAACTACAGGAACAATTTCTTCCACTTTAACTACTGGAGTAGCAGGATTTTTCTTACTAGCTTTAGATGCAGTAGTACTTACTCCTTGTTTAGAGTTTTTATGTCCATCAACAAATTTTAGCAAATCTTCAGTTTTTACCTGAGTATAGTTTTTACCATCAAATTTTAGTTTAATAGCATCACCTAATTTGTTTTCTTTGATATAATCAAAGGCATCAGTTCTATCAGAACCTGATTTGATTTTTTTGTTTTTGAGAGTAAGCATAATTACTAACTCATTGGTGGTTTCACCTTTATAAGGAAGATTTGTAGGTAATACAGAGCTGTCATCCAATAATTCTACCTTAGCAATTGCTACATAGAATGTCATATCATCAAAGTTAATATTGTTTTCAATTAAATTTCCTTTTAATTGACCCAATGTTTCAGCATTACTTACAAAAGTGATTTTACCTTGACCTGCTGCTTTAATTACCGTAATTTTTCTTGGTTCCATAATAATTTTTTTTGTTTGTTTTTAAAAAAGTTTTTTATTTATTTATAAGTTTAAAGATTATTTCTCTAAACATTTCTACACCACAATTTTTTCTTAAATCTGATGAGTCTTTTGATAGATACTTTTGATTAATTTCTATCTGAGGTAGACCAAACTCATTTGCTATTTTAGCTCCTAATGTTCTACCAGGATTATCTTTCTTTTCCCAATCATTATCATATAAAACCCAAACATTTTTAAATCTGGATTTTAATTCTTCAACTACTTGTTTCTTAGGAAAATAAGATTCTGCTTGTAGACTGCAACTAGGAATACCTGTATTCTCCCATATACATAAAGCATCTTTTCTACTTGAAGTGATAATTACATCATCTCCATATTGAGGAAGTTGTTGCCATAAATCCCAAACGGAAGAATCATGATTATTAGACCATTTATGGTTAATACTATAAGGTTGATAGATTTTAATAGACTCTACTCCATCCTTAAATTCAACATATACATATGCATATTTTTCTGCTCCAATGACTATTTTTTGGTCATCTTTTGTTATTATAATATGAGAAATAGGATAAGTACAAGAGAATTTTAACCAAGGAAGGGATATACCATATTGTTTCCAATATGCTATATCATAGTCCTTCCATTCTCTAACTTTAACTTGTAGTGTTACTGGGGTTTTATTAATCTTAATTTCTTTTATATTATTTAATTTGGAGTTTAATGTATAGTTAGGTTCTAATAAGTTACTATTATCTAATAACTCTTCAGTTATTTTGTTAATAGTTTCTTGTATAGTAGTATGTCCCCACATTAATTGTAGTAAATTAAAGGTATTACCTCTTTCTTGAGTTTTAAAATCTCTAAAGAATATATGTTCACCATCATAAGTATTTAAACTTAATGAGGGATGATTATCTACTCTTAAAGGAGAATGTATTAAACAAGGAAGTTCTGTTATACCTAAATAATAAGCTAATATCTTAGATTCTGATACTATACTACTTAATTCATTGATAGACATACTATCTTTTCTACTTTTTCCAAATCCCATAATTAAATTTTACATAGGTAAATCATTACCTCCAAAGAAACTACCTAAATCAGCAGCTGCTACTGGAGGTTGTCCAGCTGGTGCTTCTGTAAATGTAGTAGCATTTACTACATATTCATGCAAAGGTTCAATACTAAATTCTGTTTTAGAATAAGCATTATTAGCCTTAGCATCTTTAATAGCTGCATCTACTTTAGAGTAATCAGCAATACTATTTCTAATAGGCATTCTACTAAAAATATCTTGATACTGTTTACCTTCATCTATAGTTTTAATACCTACTGCTAACTTGATTTTATTTTCAGGTTGTAACTTGATAAGTTCCTTAATTTCTTTTACATTACCTGTAAAATAATTAGCAATATTATCTAATCTTGCTTCAGCATCAGATATATTATCAAGAGTTACAACTTCCCCATTTTTCTTTTTGTAAGACTTATTAGGAATATTCAAATACACTTTTAAGAAGGCAGTTAATTCTTCTTCACCTACTACTACTTTTTTGTAAGGTCCTTCAAACCAAGTAGCAACTTTTTCAGGGATTGCTCCAGTAGCTACATCATCAACACCTACCCAAGTACATTCTCCATAAGCATTGATAACCTGAACTTTAGTTTTATCTTTATTCAGTTTATCTTCTTGTTTAAGGAAGAAGCTTTGTTTAGTAAGTAATTCAATACCATTATTTTTATCAGGTACTGTTTTAATAATAAAGTCAAGTCTTACTTGATTAGCACCTGTTTCTTCTTCTACTGAAGTATATTCAGGTTCTTTCTCAAGTTCTCTGCCATAAATCTTTTCAGATTCAGCCATAGTAGGATTTAAAGCAATTACATTGAATACACCAATACCAATGTATTTAGGATAAACTACTGCATCTGTAGTTTCTCTACCACCACCAAATGCCATAAACAATGAACCACTACTTAATTTTTCTTCTTCTTTCATTACTCTTTCTATTTTTATATATTAAAGGATATTTTTTTTATTTTTAAAGTACTATTTCTTCTGTAGGAGTATTAGTAGGTTCAAGAATCTCATCTTCAGATTGTTGACTTCTCAACTCAGCTGTTACATCAATTTCTTCAGGAGTAGCAGTTTCATCAATATTATTGGCTGAAACTGAAGTAGATGGAGAAATAACAGACTGAGGGTTAAGTACCTCTTCAATTGTTTTACCACCTGTATAAGCTATAGCAGCTTCATGTATACGTTTAATTTCAGTTTCTAACTCTTCTTTTTCAGTTTTGTTTTTGTTTAACAATTCTGCTTCTTTTTCATTGATACGGTCAAGTTTTCTTTGTAAAGATACTAAATCTCTTGACATGCTTTTAATAGCATTTACTTTAAAATTACTTAAATCACTCATTTTTTCTTACTTTTTATTTATTTTTAATTATAATACTCATCCATAGCTGTAAATACTAAAGCTAAGTCATTTGGTATTGTTTTTGATTCAAACATTTCTTCAGGAGTCTTAGCAGGTATTTCTATACCATTAATAAGAGCTTTCCTTGTATAAAATTGAAATACTGGCTCATTGTTTTTATCAAAACTAGGGGCACAATATAAACACATTGATACTACTTCAATTGGATTATAATGAGCTTCTACCATTTGTCCAACTAACTTACATTTTTTACCAACAATAGTTTTATCATTGATAATATCATCATCATGTAGCATCATTACTACTTTTAAATCTACTCTAGCTTGTTCAGCAGCTTCAATAATACTATGAAAATGTTGAGCATACTCAGTAAACTTAGTATATCCAACTTCTTTTGCTCTCTTCATAAATTCTTTTTCCATTATGAATCTAGCATCATCAATAATGATAGTTTTAACACCTGGAGCTTGAGAGCTAACCATCTGAATAAATGGTACTACTTTATCCCAAGTATCAATACTAACCATATTTTTATTAGCCTCAGAATACAATGTTCTTGACCCTCTAAAAGGTAAATCCTTTTTTAAAGTATTAATAATGATTGTTTCTTTTGGATTTAAGTTTTTAGTACTCCTACTCTTTCCTGACCCTGTTGGTCCTAGCACAATTAAAATCTTTCCCATTAATTTAATAAATTGTTTAACATTACTTTTCTGGTTTTATGTAATGTTGATTGTAAAAACTTAGGAGTGTATTTATCAGCTCCATATAACATCATCATCAGATTATTTCTTAGAATAATCTCTCCACTTCTAATTCTATCTAGCATTTTAAAGCTAGATTTTAATAACTCAGATTCATTAGGTAAAGGTAATTCACTAAAGAAATTAACACCTCCATCAAAGAATAAGGGACATACTGTTCCACCTCCTCCTTCTCTACCAGCAATAAGTTCCATGAATCTTATATTATCTCTAAATTTAGTTATATCATAATTTTCATAGCTTTGTATGCCATGTCTAAAAGGACTAAATAAACCAATAATTACATCAGCATCTCTGGCTATTACTTTAGCATCACCATAACCATCTAAAGTGGGTTGTAACTTTCCTAACTTTCTATTCTCATTACCTTCTTGAGCAGCAGCTTGTTGTATAACTATAATCATAATATATCTATACTTATTTCTTAAAGTAATAGAATATTCAGAAGAGAATTTTACAATAGCATCCCTTAATGTACCATTTTTTTCAGGGCTTAATAAAGCAATATGGTCTATAACACATTCAACATATTCATCAGGGTCATTTGCTTCATAATAATCATCAATTTCTTGTTGAGATTCAACTTCTCCTGTATTATTATTAATAAAAGGGACTATTTTAGTATGCTGCACACCGTTAGACTGAGCATATTGTTTCATGAATTTATAAATCCCAAAAGGATTTTTAATATTATCAATAAATACAACAGTCTCTTCAAAGAATTGAAAATATTGCTTATAAATATCAGAAGCTAATATATCAAGAATATCTTGAGATAAAGGGTTTCTAATATCAGCACTTCTTAAATCTTTTGGTGTAATTCTTATATTACCTCTTGAAAGCATAAATAATAAGTGACACATAAATTGCTGATACTTTTGTTCTTTACTCATTTCAAGAGTAAAATAAAATATCTTTAATCTAATTTTTTCTTTATTTTTTAATGCATAAAAATAAGGAGTATAAAGAAATAAATAATCAGATAATTGTGTCTTACCTACTTTAGTACTTGCTGTAACATGATAGGTTGTTTTCTGCTCAATTCCAGGCAATTCGGTAGAGAATCTATGTAAATTAAAAGGTATTGAATTAACTTTACCTTCTTCTAATCTATTCTTTCTTGTTATTAAATCATCTATAACTCTATTATATAATTCCATTATAATAGTTCATCAATTCTAATTAAAAAACTAACTATATCACTTTCAGTTAATCCTTCTTCTTCATATTTTTCTTCTGCTTCATTCATGATATTATCAATATCCTCTTTAAGCAAAGGGAAGTCACTAATTAGCTTTTTAGCATGTTCTCTTAATCTTTTCATCATCTTCATTTTTTACTTTAATTTACTAGTCCAATTTTGGTCTAATCTATTCTCAACAGCACCAGCATTCTCAATATAATTCATCAACTCACTTACTTCATCACCTTTATCAGGACTTTTTTTCCAAATAAAGTATTTAAGTAATTGCATATAAGTTATATCATTCTTAAAAGACTGCATATATCTTGTAGTTGCATCTACTAATTGTTCATCTGTATAGTTACTACCATATTTTTTAAAAAAAGATTGTAGTTTCTTTACAATATCAGGAACATTACCTCTCCAGTAATAATTAGTTCCTTGCTTCTTACCTTCAGGATAAATGACTTGTAATTTAACAGCAAGTGCTTTTAATCTATCTAAGGCAGGTACATCTTTATCAGACTCTAATGTAAGGTCCTCTAATACTGCTACTCCTTTATCCATTATAAAAAGTTCATTAGTAGGTTTAGTCATAAAATACTTTCTACTAACATATCCTTTCTCTAATAAAATAGGAACAGTTTTATCCAAATCTACATGGTAATATAAAGCTAGTAATACAACAGCTTCTTGGAAGCTAACATTATGTTTCTCTAATATATTAGAGGTTATATTAATACCATTACTCATTTTTTTCCTCCAATTTTTTTCTTAATTTATTAGCAATAAATAATCTTTTAAACTTAGGTCTAATTAGGACATCTCCTATAAATTTTACCTTAGCTTCATCTTTAATATTATCTAATTTAGCAATTTTTTCAATATTTATTAATTTACTCTGTACAGAATTACTATTATATGCTTCCATAATAATAGTTGCTGCTTCAATTCCATAAGAAAGGATAACATTTATATTAATATTATCCTTTCTAGGAATATTCTCTTTAACTGAATTCATAATAAAACTTTTTTAAGATTATAAAATATCTATTTCCTCTGCACTTGTAACTATGTTAATATATTCAGGGTCTATATCCTTGATTATATTTTGCATGTACTCTTCATCTCTGGTATCTTTATAATAAAATACTAATAAAATTGGCTCATCTGCTCTTAAAGTTCTACCACTTTTTTGTGTAAATGGTCTTTCTACTCCATCTAATTGAATAATTACTCCTGCTTCAATACCTGAAAGATTTTGACCCTCTTGCAACATTCCTACTGCAAAGATACTATTTATTTTCCTTTTATCAAAATTATCAATAACTTCAGCTGGTGTACTATCTTTCATTTTAGAATGTATAGCATTCTTTTTACCTAATAATTCAGCTTGTACAATACTACCACAAAAACAAATAAATCTCTTTTTCTTAAGTAACTTAATAAAAGGTTTTACTTTATTTGTCTTAGAATCAGCTAGAAATCTCTTTCTCTCAGACCCTATTAACATCCATTTTACCTTAGCAAATTCTTGTCTTGTTCTCATATAAAGATTCTTGTAATAAATGAATTGAGCATTTAAATGAAAATTCTTTTCATATTGAGTACAGGAAATTACTAATTTTACATTAGGATATGTATCTTTTTTATGCGTTAAATATTGCCATCTATCACCATAATTACAGTAAATAGTAACTCTATCTTTTGCTTTACCCCATGATTCTTCTACAATACAGTCTCTAATAACTTTTTCAAGTGTGAGAGGTATAAGAAAAATTCTAGGTTTAGGGAGTATACCCCATAGAATAGCTTGTTTTAAAGATATTTTAAATTCTTTAAACTTACCATAGATTCCTTCAATATAGTACTTATTTTCCACTCCTAATGTAGCAGTTAATAACACTATTTTATTAGCCTTAATAGTAGATAAATAATCTAATCTTATCTCTGAAGCAGCATGATGCCCCTCATCTAAACATAATAAATCAATATTATCATTAACATTGTTTTTAAGAGAAGCATAGCAGAATATCTTAGTTTTTTTAAGTAATTCTTCTTTACCATGCTTTTTATACTCATCTTCCCAGTTTTTAATATGAGCTATTTCTGCTACTACAATCCAAGTAATCTCAGCTTTAAGATATTCTTGTATTTTAATAAAAGCATAACTTTTACCACAACCAGTTGCCCATGATAATAATAATCTGTTATTAGTACTTATTAGGCTAATAGATTCACTTTGTATGTCATCTTTAGTCATTTTTTACTTCTTCTCTCTATTTTTTAAAATCTCTAAAGCAGCTTCAATACCTTTTAATAAAGCAGCATCATAATCTTTTCCATGTGGAATAAATGTAGCCATTCTATTAAAACTAGCATAAGTCCTATTATAACTATTAATATCAAATAATTCTGCCCAATATAATCTTTCTTCTCTTGTAGTTGAATAAGTAATATCTATTCTAATATGAATATTTTGAGTATCTCTTAACCAAGCTTGTATATCTGTCATAAAATTATGACAATTACTAACAGGACATCCTAGTTTAATATATTCTTGTAGTATATCCATTTTAAATACCTTTAGAGGAAAGAAGTTTATAAATACCACTTACTGTCTTACCCTCAAATAGACCTTCATGATTAGCCTTAAAATAAGCCATACATACTCCTATTGAAGTAAAGCATTGTTCTGTAATAATATCACTTATTTCTTCTTTACTTAATTGAGTAGGAAGGAATAAATTTAATAACAAATTCTCATCCTCTAATTCTTTAGTTGCTACACACTTATTATTATCAGTAATAATACCTTTAATAATTCTTATAACATCAGAATCACTAGGATTTCTAGGGTCTTTAGTATTTAATTTGCTATTTAATTCCTCATCTCTTGAAATCTCTGCAAGAACAATACCTAGAATTACTCTACTCTCTTTATGAGTATTTCTATAGGTAATAATTTTTTCTAACAATGTACTTTCTGCCATTCTACCATCTGTTTTAATTTATAAATATACTTCTTATCTTTAGCATATTTTATTCTTTTTAAGAAACTAAAGTAATCCTCACTGGGAGGTTTAAATCTAGCTTGTATGAATAAAGAATATGCTTTTACTGATTCATGCCAATGATTAAATTTCATATACTTACCATTTTGTCCTGTTAGACCAAATAAGTTCTTTCTTAGTATAAAATTATTAGATTTAAAATGACTTGATTCTAGTAAAGCTTGTACTAATACTACATTTTTACATTTTATACTATAATAATCTAAACATTTATTTAGTTCTACAATACTTATAGAATCTGAATTTAAGAAGTTAGGTCTTATCTCAGGCAATAAAATGCCTATATGAGGTCTACTATCTATATACTCAGTTCTAACAACTCTAGGACTACAAGAAGATATAATATTTAACACCACTAACATAATAATTACTACTTTCTCTCTCATACTTTATTATTTAATTAATACTAAATTCTTTCTCTCTCTCTCTGTTTCTTTTTAAAACCTTTCATTAACATAGTAATACCTAAGTCAAATTTTTGTAAATCTGTACTTAAAGTGTTTCTTCTAATTAAATCTTTGTTTATGAATCTTTTCCTTCTCTTTGCTGTATAAGCTACATCTAATCTTCTTATAGCCATGAGTAAAAGACCTTTTCTCTCTTGAGTACTAAATACTAAATCATACTCTTTATCATTAAATCTTTTTCTCACAGCTTCTTACTATTATGATAAATAATAAAACCCTGAGTAAACATTATACAAATAATTAAAAACCATTTACCTATAAAGTTATATTTAGTACTAGATATTAAATCAATTTGTACATGCATACAGATAGTTATAAATCCAATAGTTGCTAATAAGATATAGACAAATCCTAATACTTTGTTTAATTTTTTGCCTGCCATAATGTGATTTGTTTTTAAGTTATTAAAATAATTGATTAATGTATTGATTAATGTATTGATTATCAACACTTTGGTGGAGCTAGAGGGAGTCGAACCCTCGTGTTATCTTAATACTTACTAATAATCTTATATATGCTTAGTATTTACTGTACTTTTTCAGCTATTTCTAGTAATAGAGTGAAATATTGAAAACTCTAGGACTGTTTGGGACACAAACAGACACCACCATGCAATGAGATTGCAATACTTAATATTCCTCAGTAAGGAGGCAATATATCTCAAGACTTTTTAAGAAAGTTTAAACTTTTTACAACTTTATTTGATAAGGTTGTTGTCACCCCAGTTCTCTTACGCTACTAAAGCAAGCTTTGCAGCAGGAACAAAAACAATAGTTTTGCCTGTTATTCTTCTTTGAGTATTTAAAGGACTCCTCCATGCATAAATTACTACTTTTCTTGAGATAGTCTAAACCAACTAGCCCCAGTTTTTTATTTAAAAATAAGAGTATAACATAGTTACCTATGTTATACCCTTAATAAATTAACTAACTTCACAGTCTGCTAATTTTCAGTGTTAAATTTTCTATTTTAATAAGAAATTTAATACTTATAATACACAATACACATAAATAAAACCGTTATCAAATGTTTAATATTTTATATTTTTACTTTAATAGAATTAAAAAGTAAATAGCATGACTATTAAAGCCATGCTATTTAAAAATAATTCTATCACCTCTTAAGCCTTCAGTTATTTTTTCAAATCCTCTATGTATTTCATTCAATTAATTTAATATAATTTAGTCTTTCAGATTCATGCTATAGTGTTTCACTGATGAGAGCATTATCTCATTCAAAGAGGAGTATTTAGATTATTGTTGTCTACAAGTTTTATATACCAAACAGTATATGGGGAGACACTTACCCTGCTTGATTTAAGAATCTCACTTAAATCTCCTTAACTTCATATTATATTATATAATATGTAAGGTATGGGTCTAACCAGCCTAGATTATTACTAATCTATTTTTATTTTAGCATAGCTTCTAACTCTTCATCAGAAATTTGAGTAATTTTCAACTCTTTTCTTCTTGCTATTTCAACAAGAATTTTCTGATTATTTTCTTTAATAGCAGCAGCATCTCTAAGAGTTTTAGCTGCATCCTTTTTAGTAATGTAAATATCTTTTAAGATATTAAAAGATAATTCAATTAACTTATCAACTTTACTTTCAGATTCTTCTAAAAAGTCAAGTTCATCATCATCACTAGCTTTAAGAGATTTCTTAATAGCTTTAATAGTGATTTTTAAAGTTGTTACAGAGATTACAATTGTGTACTGATGATTTAGGGTCTCTAAAAATAGGGTCATCTATAGGTGAAAAGGATTCTAAATATAAATCCCAAGCTTGTTGTCCAGTAATACTACTTCTAAATAGCTTACCTCTCTCGCACATTTTATCAAATTGTGCTTGCATTAATTGATTTAATTCTTTCATTTATTTAATGTTTTGATTTATAATCTAAAAGTATTTATTAGCACCCTCCTCCTTAGACTCACTAAGATTTATTCCACGCATTTAAGGTAGGGTCACATTATAACAATCTCAGGTTAGTAGCCCAATGCTATAATTTGCTGAGAACTCATTTGTGTTGATATACTACTTAGGATATATTCCCTACACCTTTCCTTTCTCAAAGGAACAACACATTCAGACTCTCATCTGATATCCAATTATTTAAGTGGTTTTCAATGTTTAGTCCACTATTTCTCAAAATAATAATCAATAGATTTGGTAATATGAGATATTTTACTTATATTTGTATTTTAAGATTTAAAATTATGAATAAAGAAACTTTAATTAATCTGATTAATCAGAATTTAAGCACTTGGCAGATTGCTGAACAATCTAATACTACTCAAGCTAATGTAAGATATTGGCTTAAAAAGTATGATTTACAAACTATTAGAACTATTAATAAAGAGAATGAATTAAAATTATGCCCTAAATGTAATACATCTAAGTTAAAATCTGAATTTTATCAATATAAGAAAAGTAGTTCTTATTGTAAATCTTGTATTGTTGAATCTAATTTAGAAAGACAAAGAGATACTAAATCTTTAGCTGTTGAATATAAAGGAGGAAAATGTTCTATATGTGGTTACAATAAATCTATTGCAGCTTTAGAATTTCATCATTTAAATCCAACAGAAAAAGATAAAGATTACTTTAATATGAGAGCAGGATTAACTCCTACTCTAAAAATAGAATTGGATAAATGTGTACTTCTTTGTGCAAATTGTCATAGAGAAACACATCATTTAATTCAATAATTACCTCTTATTAGTTAGGTAACATGCATCATTATTTACAATCACAATACCTGCATTAGTACAATGAATAATTGAGTTAGCTGAAGCTACAGAACAATCAAATTCAAGTATTGGATTCATATCTAATAATCTAGCAAATTGTATTTTATTATCATAAGGTATTACTGCTAAATCATTATTAAGCACATCAAAGTATTTTAATTCGGTCTCAGAAGCTAAATAAGTAAGTTTTAGATTTGAGATACTAGCATATTGATAAGTTACCTTCTCATTAGCTATTTCTTCAAGTAAAACTAAGTTTCCTCTTTGAATTATATTCTTAATTGCTATATCAGCCATTACATAGTTTAAACTATTCTTTTCACAATACATCAATACAGTTTTACCTGATACACTCTGATAAATACTATCTATCTGAGTAAATCCTCTACCATATACAGAAGTTATAGTATAAGATAATCCTAATAAACTTTTACTTAAATCAAAATTATACAGTTTATCTTCTGTTACTAATACAAGATTAGAACCATATAAATCAGCTTTGATTTTAATAGTACTAGGAACACTAGCTATATGTTCTAATTTAGGATAGAGTTGAAGTAAGTTACCATTACTATTGAGACAATAAATAGCTTTTTCATATACAAAAAACTTAGGATTTTTAGCAGTTATTTTGTCACTTTTTACAAGAGTAGCAGTACCTTTAAGTGAGGTATTATATATAAAATACTCACCTCTAACTGTATACAATAATAACAAATCCTTACTAGCAGCTGATTGAATAATCTGAGTACCTACTCCTCCAAACATTGTTCTTACAGTCATATTAGCTGATTGTATATTTACAGGTTGTTTAATTACAGTATTAATAATTAAAGTATTAAGACTTATAATAAATCTTTCTCCATTATTAAATACTCTATTAAATTGATTGAGTAACATATTATCAGAAATAGGCTCATAGCACTTAGGAATTATAATATCAGGAGAATTAGACAATATTGATTCCTTCTTAATCATTCTATCTGCTATCTTAGGTATCTTTTTATGCATACCTTTGAATGGGTGTACATAAGTAAGCATATTAAATACCAAAACAGACAAGGCAAAATAATCAGAATTAATAGATACATCTCCATTAAATAAAAAGTCCCTAACATCTTCTAATAACACACCTGAATGTTTAAATCCAGGGGTCTGAAAGGAATCAGTATCTATAAAATACACAATTCCATCTCTATTAATTAAGATATTATAAGGATTTAAATCTCCTATAACTACCTGATTGCTATGAGCATATTTAACACCTTGTATTAAAGCTTCAATTACTTTTTTCTTTGTATCTAAAGTAATTGATTCTCTATTACAAAACACTTTATTTAATAATGAAACTAAAGGAAAGAAATCACTAGGAATTTTCCTCATTGAGAATCCAAGAACATGTTTATTAGCATCATAAAGTAATGATTCAGGCTTGATAAACATGGGATTATCTAATTTGTGTAATTCTAGAAATTTACTTTCAGCAATAGGTTTAACATTGGGAAGATACAATTTAACCACATGGTTAGCATCCAAATCAAGGACTCTTCCTTCTCCACCTCTTGCAATCTCTTTAGATTCATTAATATCATAAAGTAGTTGACCATTCTTATCAAATACTTTCATCAGTTGGCTCTTTTATGAATCTAACAATACTAATATCATCAAAATTAATATAACCTTTTTTTCTAAAAATGTTATACTTTCTTGATAACATAGCATCTGACCCTATTAAACTTCTATCATTTAAGAATGTATCAATTGCTAATGCTGTAGCATCTTCTTTAAGTGCATTTCTAAATGAACAGATACCATCACTACAGATACTTACATCTTTTTTAAATGTAAATGAATGTAGATTAGTATGTTTAGCCATTACTAGTGTAGGATTCTTATCTAAGTAGTAAGCCATATAATCAGGAGCATTATCTTTAGATTCAAGAATTATTAATTCATCATCCACTTTTATTACTCCATCACCTGAGCTAAGAATTAAAACTTCATCACCTCTGATAATACAAATTATCATAGTTGATACTAATTCTAATTCTTTTAAATCTAATAAATGTTGTACTTCTTTAAATCCATCAAATATATCATGAAATAGTATATTCATAATAAAATGAAGATTTAAATCAGCTACATTCTTAAAATTATTACAGGAATGTTTTAATACTTTAACTAATAGAGAAGAAGCAAAATGAGAATCCATACCGGTGGAGCAACCATCAAAGATTGCTCCAATGTATAAAGGTTCTTTTGCATCTTGAACTCTAAAGAATAAGGAATCCTCACAATAAGTGAGATGGTCATCTCCTTTTTTAACAAGAGTTCTAACTTCCATTAGAAAGTTACATCTAAAGGATTAGCACCACTACTTGATTTAGAGATAGAAGAAGAAATGAAATTAATCATTTTTCTTATCTCAGCACCAGTATTACCTACTTTAGCCAAATGTTGAATACCCATTAACTTTTGAGCTCTCTCAAAAGAAGAATCATCTCCTACTCCAAATAAGATTGAAGTAAAAGAAAAGGCACTTGCTTCATTTTTAGCAATATCATCAAGAGTAGTTTTAACAGCATCAGCTGCACCTCTCTGTGATGAATTATCTTCACCATCAGTAATTACAAATACTAATGTTTTAACATTAATACCAGTATTTTCAAGGTTCTCTCTGTACTCAATAGCATTTTTAATACCTTGAGCCACTGCATCATATAAAGCTGTACCATGACCTGATGGAGTAAATTGAATAGTTGGTACTCCAATAATAGGTTGGAATCCACTTCTTACTTTAACTTTATCATGGAATTCTACAATAGAAACAAATAATCTATCATGAATATGACTTTGTTGCATAGTTTGAATAAAATCATTGAAGGCATTATTCAAGTCACTAGAATATGGGTATATTGATGGAGAAATATCCACAATGAATACAGCATTAATAGTTTCTTCTACTTGAATTTGCTCTGGGTCAAAATTATTAAAATCCAGAGATAAGTCTAAATCATTAAAATCCATGATAGTTACAGTTTAATATTGGTTGATATTTCAAATTTAATTCCCATAGCTTGAGCATCTGCATAAATACTATCAGCCATATGTTCAAATCCTGTTACAGGACTCATACAGTCAGTTAAGATTATAAATTTCTTAGCTAACTCAGGAAATTGCATGGCTTGTTTAAGAGTATTAGCCACACAATGAGATTGTGCTTCTCCTGCAAAGTAAATAACATCAAATGTTTCCAGCTTTTGTAACAAAGCTTGATTCAATTGAGTCTCAGGATGTCCTGCTACTGGAATATTTGCTCTGAATGCACCAAAGTGTTCAGTTAAGGGATAAGTTCCTTTTGCTACTACTTGATAGAAAGATTTTGTTTCTCTAGCCCAAGCTGTAACAGCATCCATAATAGGCTCAACAAAAGAAGCTCCTTTAGTTCCAATAACACAATGCTCAGCCCAAATACAATGAGGGAATTCTCCTTGTTTCTCAAGTTCCTCAATATACTTAGTAGCTTCATTAGGCACAAATCTTGGACTCCATTTACCATCTAACACATCTTGATATGTTATGATTGTAAAAATAGGTGGGAAATTACCATCTTTATCTGTCCAAAATCCTGGGTGAGCAATATCTAATACTTGGTGACTGTCCATAGTCATACCAATGTAATTAATGCTGTTTTTATTTTTAGTAATAAATTCAGCTAGTCTCAACATGTCTTTATCTGCATTATCTACAAATAATGATCCTTTTGGGTCACAAAAGTCAAATTGAGCATCTATAATTAAAAGAGCTATTTTTTTATACATTGTGTAAATATTTAATAAGTGAATTTAAATCTTTTTAGTGAGAAATGTAATAATTTTACCTGCTTTATATACAATATTCTTATCATCAGTATAATACTGAATTATTAGATTTATAATAAAAGCTAATGACATAATAATATTAATAAAAGGAATAAAGAATGTTATTCCCATTACTATATATACAATTAATGGATATTTTACTCTTTCAGTAGCTACTGAATCTTCAATTAATTCTAATTTATTAGAGTAAAATCCAGTATTTTTTCTAAAACAATCTTCAGTATATCTATAAGATTGTTTTAGCATATTGTATAATAGAATATACAATATTAAAGCTATGATATATCCTATCCACATAGTACTACTTAATTAATAGTCCACCATTAACTCCATAAGTAGTAGGATATTTACCATCCCATACTTTTAATCTTTGTAATTCTACAAGAGCAGGAGTTAAAGATTTTGATACTTTCTGATTATAATATTCTTCTGCATCTGCTTCAATTTTTCTTGCATCTGCACGTCCTTTTGCTTCAGCTATAGCTATATTGGCATGAGCTGTTGCAAGAGCAACTTTATTCTCTTCCTTTTGAGCATCTTGAGTCATTGCAACTTTAGCATCTAAAGCATCTTTTATAGATTTAGGTATTCTTACTGAACCAATTAGATATATATTATCAATTAATATACCATCATTCTTAAGATTAGCTGTTACAACCTTTTTAACTGAATCAATTAATAATCCTTTACCAGCACCATACACTGATTCAACAGGCATATTACCACTAATTCTATTCAATGCATCTCTTACTGTATTCCTTAATACTATACTTCTTATTTCTTCAACTTGTTTATGATAGGTAGTATACATATGAGGTAATTTATCAAAATCAAAATGCATAGCTATTCCTAAATCAACTGCACATTCCATTCCTTCTTTTGTTTGAAATGTAAATTCTTCATTGTCTTTAGAACCTTCAGTTGAACTGGCAGTAAATGTATAATTAACCTTAAAGGTAGGGAAATCATAGTAGTTTTGACCCCATGATTCAAAATAATTACCTGGTCCAACTGCTTTAGGTTGTACTCCTTTATTATCACCATACTTTTCAAGAATAACTGAAGCTGAGCCTATCTCAGTTCTGTGCATACAACTTGTGAGAGTCATAGTCAAAGCTACCATAAGTAGCATAGAAAAAATCTTTAATCCTTTCATCTTTTTACTTTTTTTGTTTGTTTTTAATTATTATTTTGAGAATTTAAATCCTGATATAAGAAAATACCAAATCTGATTATTTTATATAATGCAAATAGTATTAAAATTGCTGAGATACTTATACCTCCAATAAATGCAATAGTACTTGCCTGACTCATAAGTCTAGGTATTTCTATTGCAAATGCTATAAAATAAATTGCTATAAATATAAGCAATTTAATAGTAAAGGTTGTATAAGTAATTTTATTAAACTGTTTCATTTAATGTTTATATTTACTATGAACTTCTTCATGATTATCTATTAGTTTAGATAACCATTTTGCTAATTTAAAAAATGTTATCACTATTAAAACTAATTCAATACCTACAGCAATAATAGTTGTAAGAAATATTTCTAATTTTAATAATGCAGGGACCACTAAGAACATTAATATAACATATATCAATATCCATAGAACATATTTACCTAGTATTAATAGCAGGTAATTAAATTTATAAGAACTCATGCTATAAAAGCTTTAATTATAATTACAATAATAATAATTAAGAATAAATGATATATAAAGAATCTTCTTATTGTATCAATTCTTATAAATAGAATGTTAGTTTGTATTATCTTATATAATAAATATATAAGTCCTAATCCAGGAATTAAACTAACAATAAAAGGATAATGATTATGCATATTATATTTTTTTAATAGTTTAAACTTATTAGATTCTAGGTCTAAGAAGATAGATAAAATATATTACTTTATACTTACCTCATTATTATTCACTGTTTTAGTAGGATGTTCAGGTATATTAAACCATCCAATTACACCACCTATAGGGGGCATAAATATACCTACAGTATAAAGAACTTCTCTTTTACCTAGATTATTTATATCCCAATCAGATTTAATATCTTTTACAACACATTGAATCCATCCTATTATTAGGAAAATTACTACTATGAATGTAAAACATCCTGAACTTTGTGCTATATGATTATAGCCAAAATTGCCACCACTTCTTCTCATACTTTCTAATTAATTTATTTATAAATTTTAATCTTACTTTAAAATCTCCTTGTTCCCACCAATATAAACTAATGCAATATCCCTTACGAAGTTCATCATAATTTTTATAAGGTTTTTTAGGTCTGTTTATTGATAAAAACCTATTTAATGTTACATACTCATATGTATTAAG
>Ga0302287_10000125_pt1 | contig 53786 bp, 48 predicted proteins | sample III_Fen_E2_4_FD_200452 | JGI IMG/M metagenome (GOLD analysis project Ga0302287, IMG submission 200452) | Peat permafrost microbial communities from Stordalen Mire near Abisko, Sweden - III_Fen_E2_4 | ecosystem: Environmental > Terrestrial > Soil > Wetlands > Permafrost | place: Sweden: Abisko... | reverse complement strand
CGACAAACGATCCAGACGATGCCAACGATCCTGTAATCCTTCCGACATCTCGGCCTCCTTGGAAAGCCGACAATGATCGTATTCACAGCGAGGACAAGCCAGAGCGGTTTACCGAGCACTTACGGAAGGCCTATCGCGTGAATCAGGCCGGAGCTTGGTCGGAGTGGAGTCCCAATAAGCCGGGCGAACTGTACTTGACGAGCATTGGCGTTACCCGCAAGTCCGGAAACTTCGAGTTCTCCCTAGCTCCGGATTTTCTAGGATCCGAAGCTTTCATTGAGAGGGGACGAGGCGACACAAGGAGCTCACATGATCGAGGCAAAATTCTGCGCCAGTCGTCCCAAAGTTCTTTGGTTGTTTTGATCTTAGCGCTAGATATTCGTAAGCGTTTGATGCAAAGGGGGTAAACGTGAACTTAGGTGCCACCTTGTATGTGAAGGATAGCGTCCATGCTGTCGCTTTCTATATGGATGCTTTTGGGATGACGGTGGGTTATAATGTCAAGAATCCAGATGGTACCTTCCTTCATGCAGAATTGCACAAAGATGGTCAAGGCGTATTTGCGCTGAGCGAATCGGATGATGTAACTCTTGCAAAGGCTATGCTGAATTCCTCAAGGCCAACGATGAGCTATGGAATAGATCTTGAAAGCAATGCGGCTTTGGAAAAGGCGTATGCCATGCTGACTGCGGGCGGGAAGATCTTGAGGCCATTAGGCTCTCTTCCCTGGAGCCCCTATTCAGCTGATGTCATTGATAAATATGGCGTATGCTGGTATTTGTTTGTGTCCCAAGAAAAGCCCAGCGATTTGGCTATGGATGAATGGTTTAAAGTAAAGGAACAATGACGTGATCGCCATGGCCTGTTTGAAGTGCTTTTTTTGAGAAAGGTGTTCAAAGCGGGGGGCGTTGAATGAACTTCATGAACGCTGCTCCAGGCCGTTCCAACATCACCGAGAGTGATCATCGCATACACAACCCTTTTACTCCTGTGGAGTGCTTGCTGGTTATGGCCATGTTGGGGAGTCTTTGCACTGATCAAGCGTGATTAAGATGCGGTAAGCTAGCGGGAGCCTTCGGTCAAAAGCCGGAGGCCCCCGCATTGGCTGAGCCGCTCAGCTAACGAAAGAGAATCATGAAAGAACTGCACGGAGTGATGGAGCGCCAGATTCGCTCAAATCGCAATGCGAACTTGTTTTGTTCTGGAGAGGCGATTCCTTTAGCGTTTACCCCGGAGACCATCGAGTCGCTAAAGGACAAGGAGTTTGCACGCTCGTTTGATGAGTCTCTCATGGAATATGTTGTGCAGAGAGTGCTGGAAGAATTTTGCTATACCAATCAGTTCTATTCGTTTGATGCTGCTGCCAAAGGGACCTTGAAAGTAATCTATAGAGTGCTTGCTGCTGATATCTCGGCGCGTTCACCAAATTTTGCTAAAATATCGCGGGAGCATTATGCCAGATTGGCAAAGTGGCTGCAAGCAACAAATAAGTTTTCCAAGGATCTTTACTCGTCAAAAGCAACGCATGTCACGCCGGCGGTCTGTTCTGAGTATTCTGCAGATTTTCAACTCCGTACGCTTGGAATATCGCTTTGCGAGATCAATGGCCCGGTATTGGATATCGGTTGCGGGAGACAAGGCAATTTGGTCCGCTATTTTAAAAGCCAAGGCTTTGATGCTTACGGAATCGATCGGTTTCAGTCCGGTGAAGAGACGCTAATCAAAGCTGATTGGCTTGAATATGATTATGGTGAAAAGAAATGGGGACTGATTATTAGCAATATGGGATTTAGCAATCATTTTCGCAATCATGATCTGCGTGAGGATGGAAATCATGTGGCGTATGCACGAACGTACATGTCCATTCTGAGATCTCTGAAGCCTGGTGGGAAATTCATCTATGCCCCGACACTGCCGTTTATTGAGAGATACTTGGATGCAAAATCATACTCAATAGCATATCAGCCGTCGCAAAATCAAGATTTACAGGTTGCCACGATTAAACGCGCCAGCAAGTAGACTTGGCAGAAAATTCGAATTAGAAATCTGATTGGATGAATATGGCTCTGACGATCAAGACGGATTGCGCAGGAATCGAGTGGCAGGCCGTCGCAGACTTGCTGCGGCAGGTCGGCATGGCCTACCATGAACCGGAGGTTCACCGGAGGGCTTTCGAGGCGAGCTATGCGACCGTCTTTGTCTACGAGGAAGCGCAACTGCTGGGCTTTGGGCGGGCGCTCTCCGACGGCGAGTACCAGGGGGCGATTTACGATGTCGCTGTTTCGCCAGAAGTGCAGGGCAAGGGCATCGGAAAGACGATGGTCCAAGTCCTCCTGGAGCGTCTTTCCCACAGCAACGTCATCCTTTACGCCGCCTTGGGCAAAGAGGGATTCTATCGCAGCCTTGGATTCCGGCGCATGAAGACGGGAATGGCGCTGTTCACGACGCCCCAGGCGCGGGAGAAGTTTACGACGGAATAGTGTTGTGGTCTCCATTGACATCGAACTTCTTGCTATAATGCTGTGCCATCGAAAGGATTGCCATGCGTACCCTGATTGCTCTTCTATTGCTCTCTGCGGGGATCACCCTTGCGGCCTCGGACCCGGTTGCTGAGATCCAAAAGAAGGATCACGACCTTCAGAACTATCTGCGCCACAACCGGGGCGCTCTCAATCACACCCAGCAGGATAGCCTTAAGCACCTGATCAACGGCATCTTCGACTTTTCTGAGTTGGGGAAGCGCTCCATGGGCAAGAACTGGGCGCCTCTCACCAAGTCCCAGCAGGAGGAGTTTATCTCGGTGTTCAAGACCATGGTGGAGAACACCTCCATCAAGCGCCTGGAAAACTACAAGAGCGACTCGGCCCACTACACGCTCACTGGATCGGGAGCTCAGACCGTGGTGCATGGCACCGTGTGGTCCAAGGGCAAGTCCAGCAAGGTGGAGTACAAGCTGATGCAGGTCGGCGGTCGCTGGCGCGCTTGGGACTTGGTCATGGACGATCTCTCGACCATGAAGAATTACCGCGAGCAGTTCCAGACCATCATCAAGAAGGAAGGCTTCAACGGCTTGTTGGCTCGTCTGCGCAAGAACGCCAACTGATGCTCATGGCCCTGGCTGCCTTCGCCTTGGTGGCGATTCTGTGGCCGTGGCACTTTTCGCTGCTGGTATGTTGGGGCTCCCAGGCAACTTGGGAGCTTTCTTTTTGGTCCTGGAAGCTCTTGGGTGGACGCTTGCGCGATGTCTTTGCGCGCTCCGTGAAGTCAGCGCCCAAGCCTTCTGAAAAGAAGCCCCACAAAACTCGGCGGCGGCGTCCCTTTTCGCTGCGACGCTTGGCTCTTGGGCTTTGGCAGGATCGACGCGAATTACTGGCCCTCTCGCGGGCCAATCAAGCCAGCGGCATGGACCTCTTGGACACCGTCACGCGGCGCTTCACCGTGGTGCTGGCGGAGCTTGATCCCGAGTCCTGCGGTTGGCTTTCGGTGGTGGAAGCCATGCGCCTGGGGGCCGGCTGGGGCAAGAAAATCCGCATCCTGCCTGATTGGAACCCCGAAGCCCAAGGCGGAGCGGTGCGTTGGGACCTCGGCTTCTCGCTCGGCTCGCTTTTGCTCTTAGGGCTGCGCATCCTCTGGAAGACGCCTTGGCGCATGCTTTGGCGCCTGCGCTCCTCGGGGCGCTCTCGGCGCGCGGCAAAGCCGGCCTAAGGCCGCACGATGCCGGTGGTGGTGCAGCGTTCGGCAAACCGAAAGACGTCTGGATTTAGCGAAAGACCCACTGGAAGAGAAGCTGTACCTTCCCAAGGCCGCCTCTGTTGCTCGGGACCGAGAAACCGTCGCCGTTGCTTTGGGTGATGTCCCAGTTGCTGCGGGCGCGCAGGGCTTCCCACCGACCTTCCACTCCGAAGCCGTGGTTCACCGAAAGCGACCACTGGGCACCGGCCACGAGGCCAAGCCATCCGTCGACGGCGCGGGCGTCCTGGACGCTGCGGTCTTCGGTCCAATAGGTCTTGCCGGCCGCATCTCCGACCGATTTCAAATGGGTGTGGGTCGAATCCCAGTGTGTGTACTGTTCGGTTCCCAGAAAGAGCCAGCTTCCGCGCACGCCGGCCTGGATTCCGGCCACCAGGAACAGGCGGCGGATGGGAAAGCGCAGGCCCCAATTGAGTGCCAGTTCGCCGGTGGCAAAGCCGGTGATGGGAAGCGAGAGGGCTGTGTCACCACCACGTACAAAACTGTCCAAGGTCCCTTGGGCATCGCCGATGCTTCCAGCAAGGTCCAGGCCGAAGTACTGGTAGACGCCGTCTCCGGGGGCGTTGCCGCGGATTTCCAGGCGAATGGTGGGAGAGGGGGAGAGATGTCGCACGTAGAAGCGCTCGCCGCTGTTATCAGCCGTGGGAATTCCGGAGCTCAGTTGGGGATCGCTCCAGGCGTAGCCAAGCGTGGACCACCAAGTTCCGGGGACTTCCTCCAGAGACATGCCAATGTAGGGGGCTTGGCCGCCGATGTGGCGTACGCGACAGGTGGAGTCTCTCTGGACGCGATCCAGGAAGCCGTAACCGATGACTTCGCTGTGGCTCTGGCCGTTCTTGCCTTCCTGAGTCTCGATGTAGCGGAAACGCCGATGGACGCGCAGATCAGCTCGCGTATTGGCTTGGAAGACCGATGCCGGACGCAGCCAAGTACCGTCCAGGGAAACCGTCTGACTGGTGAAGCGAAAGGCCGGCAGTTCCAGGATGCGGCTGGCAAAGATGCTAGCCCCAGAGGCCATCTGTTGTCCGATGCTGGTGGGGGAGCCTTCGGATTCGGAACGCGAAAGCTGGTCCTTGAAGGCCAAGCGAAAAGTCTTGGTGATCGGATCGAAGCTGTAGAGGGAAAGCTCCATCTCGGCGTTGCCGACCCAGTGGCTCTGCCTCTCTCGTCGTTCCTTTCCCTTTTCCTTGACCTTGATCTCGCGTTCTTCCAGGGCAAGATCCACCTTGCGTACGCGCAGCAGTGCCACGTAGGCGCTCTTGCGCACGATGGAAAGCTCCGATTCTGTGAGGTCTTCAGTCTTGAGCTTGTCGCTCATGAGGGAGTTCTTCTGGTAGTCGGCTTCCAGATGGCGACTGCGCGAAAGGGCGGTGGCGGCAAGCAGGGAACGCAGAGTATCGCTGAGGTCTGCTTGCAGGCGTTCGTTCAGCCCTTGGTTTCCTTGGGCCAGGAAGAAGTGCGCATCGCCCGCCAACCTCTCTGGGGGCAGACGATTGACGTCGAACCGCTCCATCGACAAAAGCCCCGACCAGTCTCGCGACAGGCTTCGTTCCATGGAACTGCGCATCTCTTGGCAAGCTGACCTGAGCTGAACGGCGTGATGGCGTGCTTTGATCCAAGCTTCTTCGCGCTGGAACAAAGGGAGTTGGCCAATCCTGAAATGAATCTCGGCGCGCTTCAGGAAGACTTCGTCGTTGGGGCACTCGGCGACGGCACCGGGCGCGACGGAGAAGGACTTGCGGACCCAGGTGCTGGCATCGAGTTCACGGGCGGGTTGGGACCAGGCACAACAGCCTAGCAGGAAAACGGAACGCAGGATTTTTCCCATAAAAGGGAAAGGTACTCTAGCGCTCCAGGGAAAGGCGTTCGCGAAGCTGCGAATAGATCGCCTGGGTGGCCGGATCTTGCGAGAGAAGCTCCCGCGCCGCAGCCAGCGAATGATGGACGGTGCTGTAGTCGCGGCCGAAGTGAATACCGATGGTGTGCAGCGTGTTGTCGGTCAGTTCACTCGAAAGCAGCATGGCGACATGGCGGGCCAGGGCGACTTGGCGCTTGCGAGTGCGGGTGCTCAAGAGAGCTGGGTCGATATTCATGGCTTCACCCACCGCCTGGGCAATGCCGGCGATGGAAAGCGTGTGGGTGCGGTTGCGGGCGGTGTCCCCCAAGATGGCCTGGGCGGCTTCGCGATCGACGCGACCACCGCACAGGTCGCTAAAGGCGCACAGCTTGAGCAGAGCGCCTTCCAACTGCCGTACGTTGCCAGTGAAGGCGCCGGCGATGAGCTCCAGGACCTCGTCGTTGAGGATCCAGCCACCGTCGATGGCCTTGCGGCGCAGGATGGCGAGGCGCGTCTCGAGATCAGGAGCCGAGAGATCTACCAAAAGACCTGTCTCAATGCGCGAGAGCAGGGGCTTATCGAAGTGCTGGACTTCCGAGGGCATCTGGTCGCAACTGAGGATCACCTGCTTGTTCTGGCTCTGCAGCATCGCAAGCAAGTTCACCATCTCGGCGCGGAAGCGCTGCTTATCTACCCGACCGCCGAAGAACTGGATGTCGTCGATCAGGACGATGTCGGCATCGCGATACAGCTCCTGAAAGCTGCGATTGCGTCGCTGGAAGACGACGTATTCAAGGAATTCGCGTGAGAATTCTTCACTGGTGCGGTAGAGCACCTTCTTGGCGGTCTCTTGTTGCCAAGCGAAGTTTCCTACGGCCTGCAGCAGGTGGGTCTTGCCAAGGCCCGTGCCTCCGACCAGCACCAAAGGGTTGGCCAGTGCGCGTCCTGGTTGCGCCGCCACCTGACGGCAGGCAGCCAGGGCTACGCGGTTGCACTCGCCTTCCACGAAGTTGTCGAAGACGAGGCGCGGATGCAGGCGGGCCGCTTCCTTGCGGGCGCTTTCGCTGCGCGGAGCTTCGCGAGGTTCCAGAGAGAGTTGCGCCGGAGCTGATACCATGGCAACCGGAAGCTCGCTGCGCGGGATGATGCCCATGACCACGCGGACATTGCCGCCCAGTTCGTCGGCCAAGGCCTTTTCCAGGAGCGGCTTGTGGTGGAGGGCCACAAAATCCCGCACGATCTCGTTGCGAGCTTGGATAACGGCCTGATCGCCGTTCACTTCCGCAAGCAGCAGGGAGGCAAACCAAGCGGAATAGGCCGAAGACGTCACCTGAGCTTGGATGCGCTCTAAACAGGCACTCCAAAGGCTTTCCAGGGAATCGGAGGCAATCTGTGCGGTCATGGACGAAGCTCTTGGAAGAGATAATGACTCAACGAATTACGCACAAGATATCCACATGGGAGAAACGGCAGGGGGCAGAGTGACGTTTCGATGTCCTTCTGCCGCGTCGCTTCGATCATCGCTCTCCTTAGGATGTGAACCTCGCCGCCGGTTCCTGCGTTGCCGATCATGGTGAGGAAATGAGAATATAACTCGCCGTAATCATTCCGAAGTGCATTTGCCTAAAGACGTATCAAGAGGAAATCCGGGCGCCTTGTTTTTTTTGCAGCGCATCCCCGATGCGTTGCAGGCAGGCCAGGGTGATGGCGAGAACGGCTCCCGGTGCGGCGACTAGCCACGGGGCGATGTCCATGTTCTGGGCGCCGTCGGCCACCAGGAGGCCCCAGGAGCAGTCGCTGGCGTTGAGCCCTAGAAAAGAGAGGAAGGCTTCCTGCATGACGATCTGGGGTACTGAAAGGGTGGCGTAGACGGTCACCACGCCAAGGCATCCGGGAAGGACGTGGCGGATCAAGAGTCGCGCTGGCGAGACTCCCAAGGCACGGGCGGCGGTCACGTAGTCGCGAGTGCGCAGCGACAGGGTCAGGGCACGCACCACCCGGGCGATGGGAAGCCACTGCACCAGGCCAAGCGCCAGGAAGAGCGCCAAGAGGCTCTTTCCCATCACCGCCATGAGCACGATCACTAGGAACATGTACGGGAGCGACTGCAGAATTTCGACGAGGCGCATCAGCGCGGCGTCCAGGAGGCCGCCGTTCCAGCCGGCCAGGGTTCCCCAGGCCGTGCCCATGGTCACCGAGACGGCGGTGGCGACCAAAGCCACTAGGAGCGAGAGCCGCCCACCCACGGCTAGGCGCGCCAGCAAGTCACGCCCCAGGGCGTCGGTCCCCAGCAGGTGCAGTCCCGAAACGCCGCGGGAAAGCGGCGGCAGCAGCTGCTCAGACAGATTCTGTCTGACCTCGGAGGGTAGCATGAGCGGCCCCAACAGGCAGAAGAGGGCCAATAGCCCCAGGAAGGTAAGCGGAAGCCGCGTCTTCATGGCCGGCCTCTGCGGGTGCGCGGATCGAGCCGTCCCACCGCGAGGTCGGCCAGCACGTCGAGGACCAGGAGCAGCGCGGCGTAGAGGCAGAGAGTCCCGAGTGCGAGCGGATAATCTCGCTGCAGGGCGCTCTGCACGAAATGGCGCCCGAGCCCCGGCACCTGGAAGATCTGCTCGATCACCAGGGTTCCGGTCAGGAGTCCGGCCGCCGCCGGCGCGAGGTGCTGGATCAGGGGGACTAGGGCCGCCGGCAGGGCGTGGCGCAGCAGGATGGCCTTTTCCGAAAGGCCCTTGGCGCGGGCGGTGCGAATGTGGTCTTCAGAAAGCGTCTCGAGGAGGCTTGCGCGCAAGAGGCGCGCCACGAAGGCGGTGGTGGCAAGGCTTGCGCAGAAGGCGGGCAAGACGCGGGTCCAGGGGCTTTCCCAGCCGGCCACGGCGCCGATCCGAAGGCCGATCCATTCCTGCAGGAGCGGGGCCACCACGAAGTTCGGGATCACCACCCCCAGGGTCGCAAGGCCCATGGTCAAGGTATCCCAGGTGCTGTCCGGTCGTGCGGCCGCCAAAATGCCGGCGGGCATCCCGACCATGAGTGCCACCAGCAGCGCCCAGCCGCCGAGTTCCAGGCTCACCGGCAAGGCGTCGAGGAGGATGTCGCGCACCTGCTGGTTCGGGTGCTTCCAGGAGGCGCCGAAGTCGGCATGCAGCAGGGCGCGCTCCAGGAATGGTCCCAGGTGCATGGCGTACTTCTTCTCCAGAGCCGCCGTGGCCTCGCGGCTCAGGGCGCGTTCGGCGGCCCAAGGGGAGCCGGGGGCGTGGCGCATCAGGAAAAAGGAGGCGACGAGCACGCAGAGGAAGGTGGCCAGTGCCTGGAAGAGCCGGGAAAGCAGCCGCTTCACGGCCGACTCCAGCGCACCCGGGTCCAGTCGTAGAGGCCCAGCGGGCTTTCTGCGATGCCGGTGAGGCGCGGGTTGCGCCACTCCAGGTTGCGGTAGACGTACACCGGAAGGATGGGGGCCTCGTCCAGAAGCAGCGCCTCGGCTTTCCGGAACAGTTCCTGTCGCCGCGACGGTTGGCTCAGGGCGAGGTCCAGGAGGCTGTCGTAGCTGCGGCTCTTCCAGCCGGTGCGGTTGTTGCCGCTTCCGCTCCGGAAGATCTCCAGGAAGCTCTGCGGATCCAGGTAGTCGGCCACCCAGGAGCTGCGGACCACCTGGTAGTCGAGCTTTTCCATGGCTTCCAGGTAGCTCTTCCACTCGTAGTTGACGAGCGTGGCGGGAATCCCCAGCGAGTCGCGCCAGGTCTTGACCACCACCTCGGCGATGCGGCGGTGGAGGTCGAGCGAGTTGTAGAGGATCTCGAGCTTCGGAAAGCCTCGGCCACCGGGGTAGCCGGCCTGGGCGAGCAAGGCGCGTGCTTTGACAAAATCTGTCTTGACGGTGCCGGCCGGGCGGTAGCGGGGTGAGGCAGGGACAAGTCCTGTCGCCGGCTCCTCGCCGGATCCGGTCACGAAACGCGTGATGGCCTCGCGAGGAAGGCTAAGCTGCAGGGCTTGGCGCACGCGGCGGTCGTTGCAGGGACGGCGGGTGACGTTGAGGCGGTAGAAGTAGGTGGCGTACTGCGGCGTGCTGCGAAATCCGGGGCGGCGCAAGGCGATTTTCTGGCGCGACAGGGGAAGCTGGAAGAGCCAGTCCACCTGGCCGGCGCGGCTCATCTGCCAGGCGGTGAGCGGGTCCTCCACCGGCAGGAAGAGGAGCGAGTCGATGCCGGGACGCTCGGAGCGGTCGCGCCGCGCCACCGCAAGCAGCGAACGGTAAGGATGCCACCAGCCCAGGCGCCAAGGGCCGTTGCACACAAAATGGACAGGATCTGTCCAGGAGTCCCCGAAGCGATCGACCACGGCGCGCTCTACCGGGAACATCACCGGCTGGGCTAGGAGCTGTGGCAGGATGGGGGTCGGCTGCGCCAGCTCCAACTGGAGCGTGGAGTCGTCCGGGGCGCGCACCAGCAAGGTGTCGCGGCCGTTCTTGAGCCGCTCCGCTCCGCCGCGGAAGATCTTGAAGCTCTCGGCATAAGGGGCGGCCATGGCGGGGGCGGCAGCCCGGTTCCAGGACCATACGTAGTCCCGCGCCGTGACCGGGTGGCCGTCGCTCCAGGTGCGCGGGACCAAGTGGAAGGTCCAGACGAGTCCGTTACCGGAGACATCCCAGGAGCGGGCCTCGTCGGGGCGTGCGGAGTCGCCGGATAGACGCGTCAACCCCTCGAAGAGAGCGGTGGCGATGCGGGCTTCCGGCATCCCCGCCACGCGGGCGGGGTCGAGACTTGCCGGCTCGGCGATGTTGGCAAGCTTCAGGACATTGGGGCTACGCGTGGGGTCGGGGCGGCATCCTAGGAGCGCAAGCGCCGCCAGCAGGATTCCGCTCCCGCCACGTCTCATGCAGGCCGATGCGTTCCGCGTCCCACTCCGTAATAGGTGAAGCCGAGTTCCACCATGCGCTTGGGATCGTAGATGTTGCGTCCATCAAAGATCACCGGGGTCTTGAGAAGCGTCCGGGCCTGGGCCACGTCGGGCTGGCGGTAGACGGTCCACTCGGTGCAGACGAGCAGGGCGTCGGCCCCCTTCAAGGCGCCTTCGGGAGTCTCGCTGAGCTCGATGTCATTCCCCAGGATGCGTCGCGCTTCCTTCATGGCCTCGGGGTCGTGGCCCACCACGGTGGCGCCGCGGGCCTTGAGGGCGCGGGCGATCACGATGCTCGGCGCCTCGCGCATGTCGTCGGTCTTGGGTTTGAAGGAGAGTCCCCACAGGGCAAAGCGGCGCCCGGTCAGATCTTGCCCGAAGTGCTCGCACACCTTGCGCACCAGAAGGGTCTTCTGGGTGTTGTTGACCTCGTCCACCGAATCAAGCAGGCGCAGCGGGTAGCCGGCGTCGCGTCCCATGCGGCGAATGGCCGAGACGTCCTTAGGGAAGCAGGAGCCGCCGTAGCCGATGCCCGGGAACAGGAAGGCCGGCCCGATGCGGTTGTCGGCGCCCACGGCGCGACGCACCAGGTCCACGTCGGCGCCCAAGGCGTCGCAGAGGTTGGCGATCTCGTTCATGAAGGTGACCTTGGTGGCCAGGAAGGAGTTGGCCGCGTACTTGGCCATCTCGGCCGAGCAGGCGTCCATGAAGAGCAGGCGCTTGCCGGTGCGCATGAAGGGGTCGTAGAGCTCGGCCATCACCTTGCGGGCGGCCTCGTCGTCAGTGCCGATGACCACGCGGTCGGGACTTGTGAAGTCCTCGATGGCGTTGCCTTCCTTGAGAAACTCAGGATTGGAGACGACCGTGACGGGATGGTCCGTGACGGCGCGGATGGCGGCGGCCACCTTGGCGGCGGTGCCCACCGGGACGGTACTTTTGTCTACCACGATCTTGGGGCCGTGCATCAGCGTGCCGATGGTGTGGGCGGCCGAAAGGACATACGTGAGATCGGCCGAGCCGTCCTCGTCCTGCGGAGTTCCCACGGCGATGAAGATGACCGAGCCATGGTCAATCGCCGATTGGGCGTCAGTGGTGAAGGAGAGGCGTCCTTCGGTGCGGTTGCGGCGCACGATCTCCTCCAAGCCCGGCTCGTAGATGGGGATGCCGCCCTGGTTGAGGGTGTCGATCTTGCGTGGGTCGACATCCAGGCAGACGACCTGGTTGCCGCTGTCAGCAAAGCAAGCGCCGGCGACGAGCCCAACGTATCCGGTTCCGATGACGGTGATCTTCATGCGATTCCCTTTCCCGAAAAGGCGAGGTGAGAAGTTTAGCTATTCGCAAATCCTTGCCGAGCTCGGTGTGGGGAGATATCATCCTGATATGCTTCTTCCTCTGGAGACGCTTTTGGAGCAGTGTGCCGACCAATTTCTCCCCCAACTTCTGGAGGAGATGGCCTTTGCCGATGCCTGGCCGGTCGGATCTGTCTCGGAGGGAGCCGTCTTTTCCTGCGCCTGCGATTTCGAGGCGCCTTGGGAATGGAGCCTAGTGCTGGAAGGGGAGAAGCACTGCCTTTTTGACCTCGCGGCCGGTTTTCATTCCCTTCCCGATGCCCACATGGATGATCTCTTTGCCGAGGAATTCCTGCTGGAACTGGTGGCGCGCTTTGGCGCCCAGCTCAAGGCCGCCGCTTCTGAAGCTCCGGCTCCGGGGGTGGCCTATCCGCGGCATTTCCCCATGCAATTTCCTTCTTGGGAGCGGTATTTTGCCGTCAACGAAGATGGGGGATGGTTGCGTTTGGGGCTGGTGCCGCCGGTTTAGCAACAATGCCTCCGCTGTTTCAACGAGCTTGCATCTTCTGTGAGACTTGACTTTGCAGCGATATGCCAGTAGATTCAATGCGCAACCGGTTAGCACTCGTTCGTGGTGAGTGCTAACATTCTCAAACAACACATCACGGAGGACGAAACATGAGTCTGTCTCCCCTTGCCGATCGCATCGTCATCAAGGCCCTTGAGGCCGAGTCGAAGACTGCTGGCGGCATCATCATTCCCGACAACGCCAAAGAAAAGCCCCAGAAGGGCGAGGTCGTGGCCGTTGGTCCCGGCAAGACCGACGACAAGGGCAACGTCATCAAGATGGAGCTCAAGGTCGGCGACAAGGTGCTTTACGGCAAGTACTCGGGCACCGAAGTCAGCGTGGACGGCAAGGATCTTCTGATCATGCGCGAGTCCGACGTCCTGGCCAAGTTCTAAGAACCCTTTAAAACCCAACTGAACAGGAGATATTGAACATGGCAAAGCAGCTTTCGTTCAACCAGGAAGCCCGCGAGTCCCTGAAGCGCGGTGTCGACAAGCTGGCCGATGCGGTCAAGGTGACCCTCGGACCCCGCGGTCGCAACGTCGTTCTCGCCAAGTCCTTCGGATCGCCGCTGGTGACCAAGGACGGCGTCTCGGTGGCCAAGGAAGTCGAGCTCGAAGACGTCTACGAGAACCTTGGCGCCCAGCTCGTCAAGGAAGTCGCCTCCAAGACTTCTGACATCGCTGGCGACGGCACCACCACCGCCACGGTCCTGGCGCAGGCCATCGTCCGCGAAGGCCTCAAGAACGTCACCGCCGGTGCCAATCCCACCGACCTGAAGAAGGGCATTGAGCTTGCCGCCACGGCCGCCATCAAGTCGATTGAGAAGCTTTCGACCAAGGTCGCCGGCAAGAAGGAAATCGCCCAGGTTGGTGCCATTTCCGCCAACAACGACTCCTCCATCGGCGACCTCATCGCCGAAGCCATGGAGAAGGTCGGCAAGGACGGCGTCATCACCGTCGAAGAAGCCAAGTCCATCGAAACCACGCTGGACGTGGTCGAGGGCATGCAGTTCGATCGCGGCTACGTTTCTCCCTACTTCGTGACCAATCCGGACACGATGGAAGTGGTCATGGACGAGCCCGTCATCCTGATCCACGACAAGAAGATCTCCTCCATGAAGGACATCCTCCCGATTCTGGAGAAGGTTGCTCAGCAGGGCAAGCAGCTCCTGATCATCGCCGAAGATCTCGACGGCGAAGCGCTGGCCACCTTGGTGGTGAACAAGCTGCGCGGCACCCTGAAGATCGCCGCCGTCAAGGCTCCGGGCTTCGGTGACCGTCGCAAGGCCATGCTGGAAGACATCGCCGTCCTCACCGGCGGTCGCGTGATCTCGGAAGAGACCGGCTTCAAGCTCGACAACACCGTTCTTGAAGACCTCGGCAAGGCCAAGCGCGTGTCCATCGACAAGGACAACACCACCATCGTCGAAGGCGCTGGCGACAGCAAGGCCATCCAGGGCCGCATCGCTCAGATCCGCAAGCAGACCGAAGAGACCACTTCTGACTACGACCGCGAGAAGCTCCAGGAACGCCTGGCCAAGCTCGCTGGCGGCGTGGCCGTCATCAACGTCGGTGCCGCCACCGAGGCCGAGATGAAGGAGAAGAAGGCTCGCGTGGAAGACTCCCTGCATGCGACCCGTGCAGCTGTCGAAGAAGGCGTGGTTCCCGGCGGCGGTGTCGCTTTGATCCGTGCCCTCGACGCTCTGGAGAACCTCAAGGGTGAGAACGACGACCAGGACATCGGCATCGCCATCGTCCGTCGCGCCATCGAGGAGCCCCTGCGCCAGATCGCCGGCAACGGCGGCTGGGAAGGTTCCGTGATCGTGAACAAGGTCAAGGAAGGCAAGGGAGCTTTCGGCTTCAACGCCCGCACCGGCGAGTACGAAGACCTGGTCGCGGCTGGCGTCATCGACCCCGCCAAGGTCACCAAGACCGCTCTCAAGAACGCCTCTTCCATCGCCGGTCTCTTGCTCACCACCGAGTGCCTGATCGTCGAGAAGAAGGAAGCCAAGCCCGCAGCCCCCGACATGGGCGGCATGGGTGGCATGGGCGGAATGGGCATGTAAGAGCTTCGGGCGGCTCTGCCTGCCCGGTCTCTCATTTTGGCCCCGTTCCCGGAGTACCGGGGGCGGGGCTTTTTTGTTGAGCAAAGGCGAAGGCTTGCGCTCAGGCCAGGGCTATTTCCAAACGCTCCTTGCGGCGCTGCCAGTCGGGCATTCGCTTGGCCAGGAGCTTGAAGAATGCGGGGCCGTGGTCGTGATGGGCAAGGTGGCACAGTTCGTGGCAGACCACGTACTCGATGCACTCGCGAGGAGCGCGCACGAGATCCGGGTTCAACGTGAGGATGCCGCCCTTGGAGAGGCTTCCCCAGCGGGTCTTCATGGACTTGAGCTGGAGGCGTGGCAGGGGGACGCAGCGAGCGTGACGCTGCCAAAGATCAGTGAGAATGGCTTCGCAGATCTTCCGTGCATGGCTGCGGTACCATGCCCTGAGCAGTTGCTCTGTGCGTTCCCGCGACGGTTCCGGATTGTCCTGGACGGTCAGGAAGCCACGTGAAAGAACCACGCGCTCGCTCGGGCCGGGCTCCACGCGCAGGCGGTAGCGGCTTCCCAGGTAGAGGTGGGTCTCTCCGGACAGAAATTGACGCACTTGCCTGCGAGGCTGGAAGCGCGCGAAGAAGGCGCGCTGGCGCAGGATCCAGCGGGCACGGGAACGTACTTTTTCGCGCACGAGACCTGGCGCGGAGCCTATCGGGGCCGTCACTTCCACCTCGCCGCTGGGCAGGACCGCGATCTGCAAGGTGCTGCGCGCGCTGCAGCGCACTGTGTAGTTGATCATGGTTGCGCCGAAGGTTATGGAGTCCGTCGTCACGGGCGATCGGTGCGGTGCCGAGCCACCCGCATCACTTGTTCCAGGAGTTCGTCCATCTGGGCCGTGGTCAGCGCGATGCCGCGGCGTCCCTTGACCTCGTCGTAAAGGAAGTCGTCGATCTCGTTGAGGGCTTTCTTGCGGGCGATGTCGTCCTGCCAGAAATTGACCTTCCAGTGCCGGGCCACGGCATCTTCCACCACTACCGCAATCTCGGCAGCGATCTCGCGCGACAGGTCGGGTGAGGCGACATGCGGCTCCAGGAAGGGACGGACCACGCCGTAATAGGCGAGCGCGTCTTCGCGTCCGGCAAGCGTCGCGGGGACATCGTCGCGGGTCTTGTGGACCACCTGGTTACGGATCTCGCCCACCTTGTGCAGGTAGTCGAGATCCGAAAGGCGGCTAGCCCGGAAGGCCGCGATGGCCTCCTCGATGAGTTCGGAGAACTTGCGGTAGAAGGCCGGGTCCTCGTCCATCTTGAGGGTGATGGTCTTCTTCAGGGCATGGGCAATGGAATCGGCGCGGGCCGCCGGGGTGCGGCTCGACGTCTCCTCGCGGGCCTCCAAAACGGCGCCAAAGGCTTCGTTGTCGAAGATGCTCACCGGTTCGTTGAGCTGGACCACTTCGTGGGCCTGGATGTGGTTGTCCAGAAGCTTTCGAATGCGCGGCTCGTAGTCCTTGAAGTCGACCGTCTCGGCGTAGCGCAGGCGCACGGCCCCGCGCAGCTTCTGGAAGCGCAGGAGATCGGTGCGGTAGCGTCCCAGGCGCTCGTCGCCCACGGTTTCCAGGAACCTCTGGCAGGAAAGCGCGATGGCGAAGGTCTTGGAGTACTGCGACAGGCGGTGGTAGAACTCTTCGCGCAGCGCGTCGTCGGAAAGCAATCGCTCGTACGACTCCTCGTCTTGGCGATTCTTGATCGGGGCGAACAGGCCCCACAGGTCGGAGTGCCGCTGGGGCAGATGGTCGATCTCGGTGGCGATGTCGGAGAGCGCTCCCTTTACGTCGTCGGGATCGAATCCGGAGAAGGCGCTGTACATACCCAGCGCGTGGTCGAGTTCGCCCAGCACGTTGGCGTAGTCGATCACGTAGCCGAATTCCTTGCCCTGCCCGGCTTCCTCGTCCTCGAAGAGGCGATTCACGCGGGCGATCGCCTGCAGGAGCGTGTGCTCCTTGAGCTTGCGGCACAGGTAGAGGACCGTGTTGCGCGGCGCGTCGAAGCCCGTCAGGAGCTTGTCGCGCACGATCAGGATCTCGGGGTCGCCGGCGCCTTTGAAGCGCTTGAGGACGTATTTGAGGTAGGCCTCTTCGGTGCCGTGGCGCTTCAGCATCTTTTGCCAGAATTTGACCACCTCGTCGCTGGGCTCGTCGTCTTCGGCGTCGTCGTAGCCTTCGCGCTGGTCCGGGGCGGAGATCACGACTTCGGAAGTGACCAGGCCGATGTCGTCGAGAAACCTCTTGTAAAGCACGGCCATGTGCTTGGAGGGGGCCACGATCTGCGCCTTGAGGCCCGTTCCTTGCCAGTTCTTCTGGAAATGCTCGGAGATGTCGAACATGAGCATGTAGGCCACCTGCTCGGAGCTGCTGAGGGCCTCCACGCGGGCGTACTTCCTCTTGAGGTCGGCCTTCTGCTCCGCCGTGAGCCCTTGGGTGTGCCGCTCGAACCAGCGGTCGATGGCCTCCTTGTTCTGCTCCATCTCCACCATGCGCCCCTCGTAGAGGAGGGGCAGGACCGCTTTGTCCTCGACGGCTTGGGTAATCGAGTAGTGCGGCTCGATCATGTCGCCGAACTTCGCGAAGCTGTTGCGCTCCTCCTTGAGCAGCGGCGTCCCCGTGAAGCCCAGGTAGCATGCGCGCGGCAGCATCTGGCGCATGCGCGCATGGAGGCTCCGGTATTGCGAGCGGTGCGCCTCGTCCACCAGAAGGAAGATGTCGGGCGAGTCGTCGACCATCTTGCGGACGTTCAGGGCTTTGTCAAATTTGTGCACGAGCGTGGTCACGAGCGAGGCCTTGTTCTCGCCCAAGAGCTCCAGCAGGTTGCGTCCCGAGGTGGCCCGTTCGGGATCCATGCCGCAGGCCTGGAAGGTGTTTCCCAGCTGCAAGTCCAGGTCTTCGCGGTCGGTCACCAGCACGATGCGCGGATTGGGAACCCCCGCGTCCATGGCGATGCCGCGGGCGAGCAGGACCATGGTGAGCGACTTGCCCGATCCTTGGGTGTGCCAGATCACGCCGCCGCGCCGGCATCCGTCGGGTCCGAACTGGCGGATGCGTTCCAGCGTGGAGCGGATCACGAAGTACTGCTGGTAGCGGGCGATTTTCTTGTCGGGTCCGTCGAAGACGGTGTAGCGGAAGGAAAGCTCCAGCAGGCGCTCCGGGCGGCACAGGCTGCAAAGCGCCTTGTCCTGCTCCGTGACCGCGCGTTTTCCGGTGCGGAAAAGGGACTCGCAATCCTTGCGGGCCGAGGCGAAGGGCTCGGCGAACAGGACGTCGGCCTGCGACGATGCCAGAGGTCTTTCCACGGCGGCCTCCACGTCCGCTTCGCGGTCGCGCAGCTCCTTCCAGACGCTCCAGAACTTGCGGGGCGTGCCCGTGGTGGCGTAGAGCGCCTCGTTCTTGTTCACGGAAAGCAGGATCTGCGTGAAGGCGAACAGGTGCGGGACGTGGTCGTCGTTCTGGTTGCGCAGGAACTGGGATACGGCCTCGTCCACCGCGACGTCGGGTGCCTTGCACTCGATCACGCACAGCGGGATGCCGTTGACGAAGAGGACGATGTCGGGACGGACAGTTTCTGTCGAACGGGCGCGCTCCACCGGGAACTCGGCGGTGACGTGGTAGCGGTTGCGTTCGGGACGCTTCCAGTCGATGTAGGCAAGGTCGAAGCTGCGCTTGTCGCCGTCGATGGTCTGCTCCAGCGAGGTTCCCAGCGTGAGGAGGTCGTAGATCTGCTCGTTGGTGCGCACCAGCCCGTCCCACGGGACCGACTTGAGCTTCAGGATGGCGTCCCGGATGCTCTCGTCGCTGAAGCGGTGCTCGGATCCCTTGTGCTGGATGCGGTTGATGGAGGCGAGCTGCTCGCGCAGGATGCCTTCCAGCAGCACTTCGGAGGTCTTCCCCTGCCGCTGGGAGAGCGCCTGGGCCGGCGTAAGGTAGGTCCAGCCGATGTTCATCAGGAGCTGCAGGGCGGGCAGCTGTGACAGATTCCGTTCATTGATGGCAAAGGCGTCCATGGGTTCCTGCGGGTCTCGGGCTTTCCTGCCCGGTGTGGCGCTGCGGTCCTGACGGGCCGGAGGCGCGTCGCGCGGCGTCCGTGCCGCGGGAGAGCTTTGGGAATCAGCTTACCGACGTCGGTAAATTGATCGGCGGTGATTCAGTCTCGCTTGCCAGTGTCGTAACTAGACAAATCCTGATCAAGTGACCAAATCAAGACACGCGACGCTTTATGCCGATCTTTCAGTATTCCCCATTCCTTGAAGATCGTGAGGTCGGAAAGGCTTCCGCCTTCATTGGGCTTGTTTTCCCGTTTGCTTTGCATCGCATGCATGGGAAAGTCATCCAGCCATTCAAGAAAAATTTCTCTGGAGGGAAATGTGGTCGGCTTGTAGGGGGTTTCGCCCTTTAAGGCCTTCGTCACCTCATCCACCAGGATTCTGGCATACTTTCTTCGCAAGCTCCCGTTGGAGAGGTGAGCAATATGATTGCCCGTCTCCCAGATCGTCGCCATCGGCAGGATGAAATGAGCCCCGTCTTGGATTTTTTCTCTGAACCGAGATAGGATCTCCTCGCGGTTCTGGTTCCATCCCTCCACATCCAGGACGTTCAAATAGACCGAGGTATCTAGCAGGACGATGTCATTCATGGGCTACCGTCCGGATGCTATCCAGCCATGCCAGAGCCGTAGCCTGTCGCTCTTCCGGTTGCTTGGCCTGCTTGACGAAACGCTCCAGGGCGCCCGTGGTCACAAGGCTCCCCAAGGTTCCTTGAGCGATCAGCTCCGGATAGTCGGCGATGTCTTCCAGGCGCACTAAGCGACTCGAGCCGTCGGAGAGATCCCGGTAGCAGAAGACCACATGCGGAATGGCCTGATCTGGGAGGGCATCAAGCATGGCTGGATTATGCGTTGAGAGGAGCACCCGAAGATTCCGCCGCTGTGCGATGGTCTGGATTTGTTCCAGAAGATGGCGCGCGCGGCTAGGATGCACGCCATTGTCGATCTCCTCGATCACCACGAGGCTTCCTTCGGTTGCCGAGAGCATTGCGGCAGCGATGGCCAGCACTCTTAAGGTTCCGTCCGAAAGAAGGCTCGCCTCGTAGTTCAGGCGATTTCCGCCGAAGGTCTCGGTGAGCTGGACCATGACGCCGCCCCTAGGTTCTTTGAGGAAGTCGATGCCTGAGATGTCCTGTTCCGGAAGGCTCTGGATGAACTTCAGGATGTCTTGGCGATTCTGCTGCAGGCTATTTGACTCTTTCTGGTTTACTGGAGCATTCGGGTTGCCACCCCAGAGATGATACAGAGCTCCCGATAGGTTTTCTCCGTCGCCGCGAATCTGCTTCTCCGAAGGGAAGCTGTAGTCGCGCATTCTTGCGGGTACGGGATCCAGGAAAAGCATCGCTGCGAGCGTGGTCTCGAATGAGCGCGTCGTCAGGGGAATCTTCTTCTGTGATTCCTTGTGACTGGCTGCAAAGCTTGCGGGGCTGGTCAACTGTGTAAAGATTGCCCCTTGGTCGTTGCAGGTGATGCGTGGCTTTACTCCGCCCCTGGCGAAGTTGTCGTACACAATCCCGACATCGGAGCTTTGCCCCGTCGATGGTTGGTCTAGACGGTAGAGCGGGATGGACCTCAGGGGAGACTCAATGGCTTCTTGGCTGATGTGCAAGTCGCCAGAGCGGATGGCAATTTCCAGGTTGAGATTCGGATACTCGAGTTCTTCCACCTCGCACCCGATTTTGAAGGAGGTTCCGCGGCGAAAGGAAAGGTCCTCGACCTGTCCGCGCACCAGCTGGTCGCCGTTTTGGATGGCGTAGCGGATGGAAGACAGTTTTTGTCCCTGCGCCAACCAAGACAGGAAACGCATCGCCTCGATGGCATTGCTTTTGCCCGAGGCATTGGCGCCGATCAGGACGGTCAGCGGGGCCAACGGCAACCGGGCTTCGCGGTAGCTCTTGAAGTTCTCAATCTCGATAGCCTTGAGCATCAGGTTCCCTCCATGGGGTTTGAATTCAAAGGTACGCGCCAGTTGCCGGTGAGCAGCTTCTGCATCAGCCCGCGCTTCTGGCGCTTGAGGAGTTCGAGCTGCTTGCGCATGAGCGCAATTTCACTTTGAACCAAGTTCAACTTGTCGGCGATCCGGTCTTGCGTCGCCTTGTCTGGAATAGGGATCTCCAGGTTGAAGAAATCTTCACGGGAGACGTTCAGAAGCCCGTGACTGCGTGCCCCTTCTTGGCAGATCTGTGAAAAGCCTCGATTGAGGTATCCCGCCTCGAAGACATGGACGAAGTAGTCGGAATTTTGTTTGTCAGAATCTGTCAAAGATAAGCAGATGTTCAGTGTCGAAAGGACCCCACGCTCCGAATCGTCAAGCCGCTTGATCGCCCCATAGGGGTAACCGTTGGAAGAACTTCGGTTATAGGCGAAATCTCCGCGTTCGACTAGGAAGTAGCCTTCCAAGTTCTCTGATGCGACAGATTTGGAGAAGTACGTCTGTTGACTCACCAGGCCTCGCTGTGCGGATGTCGTTAGGACGTTGGCCTCGCCCACGGTATTCTTGCGAGTCAGTGGTTGGAAGGCTCGGTTAAGGGGGCAAAGTGTTGCGGATGACTTTGCTACCTGATGAATCACTTGTGATCGCAAATGGCGAAATGAAAACTCCTTCGCCGCGATCAGTCGTTCCATCGTCGTAATGGCGCTGTCCCAGGTGGAGAGTGTGTCGGCGATGGCCTTCTGTTCGGGGAGAGGGGGGTAGTAAATTGGAATGCTACCGATTTGAGTTGAGTTTAGTGACGCCAAGCCCGTTGAACCCTTTGCTCCTTCTAGCAGATGAGCTTTGATAGCGTTTGACTGCATCCACATTGATAAGAACTCATCGTGGATCACATTTTTGTCAGGTCGAACGCAGAAAATGTGATTCTGATGAACGCAAGGGTCGATTGCAGCTTTCCATAAGCATCCGCGTCCTAGGTTTGCCGGATTGCCGTTGCCTTCAACCATCAATAGATCACCCCGTTTGAGCAGGTATCGATCTATAGATTCTGATGGGACAGGAATTGTCTGAATGTCATCGAGTGACAAGTAACCATCTTGGACGTTTGCAACTCGTAGGTATGGAAGCTTTATGCATTCACCGCCTCGATTGGATGACTTTGAGAGGCCCGTACGTACTTCTGCGAGTTGACCTAGGCGTGTGGATTTCCACCCTTCCGGTAATTTCACTTTTCACCCCCCAATTCCTTCCGCTGCCTGGTCTCCAGGGTACGGATGCTGTCCGGAGGCGTGGGCAGGTTCTCGGGCAGGTCGCCGCCAAGTTCCTGGATGGTCTGGCGGACCTTCTTGCCCACCTCTAAGTGGACCTTGTTGGCCTTGCCTTTCCCCTGCGTTCCGTCGCGACGCAATTTGTCCTCGGTCTGGGTGGCGCGGAAGAGGTTGGCCGCAAGCTCGGTGCTTCCCATGTGGTCCAGGATCTTCTGGCTCTTTTTGAGCCCCTTGCGCGCGTGCAGCTCCTTGGCCCCCAGGCCTCCGTAGAGCCCTTTGTAGCCGTGGTCCTGGAAGATGGCGTAGGCGAGCGGGGTGTCGACGCCGGCATCCTTGGCTGCCGCGGCCAGATGCTTGTTGTGCTCAGACAGTTCCTGTCGTATTGCGAGCCGCTTGTCGTCCTCGGCGAGGCGTGCGAAGGATGTGCCGTCCTGCAGCTCCTGCTTGCGGGTCTGGAGGGCGAAGTAGGTCTGTCCCTGGGCAATCACGGGCTTGGAGGGATCGCCGTTTTGGACGATCAGGTAGCAGGCGTAGCGCGATAGCGCGAAGGAAGGCATTTCCCGCCGGGCTCCGGATCCGATCTCGACCATCTCGTGCATTCCCACGAAATGGTTTGCCACAGGATGGCCGCTCTCGATGCAGGCGGTCTGCGCCTTCTCGACCACGGGAAGGAAGTTGCGGAACTCGGCGTACTCCAGCGCCTTTCCCAGTTCGCGTGCCCACCAGAATTCGCGCCCGGCCGCATCGGTCTTGCGCAGCGATTCGAAGACCGGGGGGGCAGAAAGTTTCTTCATCGCCGGATCTCCGCAAGTTTCTTGGACATCTGCTTGCGGACCTCGGCGAGTTCCTTTTCGAGCTGGTCGATCTCGGTCTGCACGGCGTTGACGTCGATCTCCTCCTCCTCCTCGAAGGTGTCCACGTAGCGCGGGATGTTCAGGTTGAAGTCGTTTGCTTCGATCTCCTTGAACTTCGCGACGTGGGCGTACTTCTCCACGTTGTTGCGCTTGCGGAAGGTCGCGACGATGTGCTCGATCTGCTCTTCGGAAAGGGTGTTCTGGTTCTTGCCCGCGACGAACTCCCGGCTTGCGTCGATGAAGAGGACGTCCTTGCACTTGCCGCGCACGCCCCCTTCCTGGCGGGCGCGGTCGAAGACCAGGATCGCCACGGGAATGCCGGTGGTGGGGAACAGGTTGGCGGGCAGGCCGATCACGGCGTCGAGCAGGTTTTCGCGGAGCATGGCCTCGCGGATGCGCCCTTCGGCGCCGCCTCGGAACAGGACTCCGTGCGGGACCACCACCGCCACGCGGCCGGTGAACTCGTGGGCGGTCTCGACCATGTGGGTGATGAAGGCCCAGTCGGCTTTGCTCTTGGGCGGCACGCCGCGCCAGAAGCGCTTGAAGCGGTCGGCGTCGGCGTTCTCGGCGCCCCACTTGTCCAACGAGAACGGAGGATTGGCCACCACCACGTCGAAGCGCATGAGGTGGTCGTGCTCAACGAGCTCGGGGCTGTTCAGCGTATCGCACCATTCGATGCGGGCGCTGTCGGCGCTGTGGAGGAACATGTTCATGCGGCACAGCGCCCAGGTGCTGCCGTTGGACTCCTGCCCGAAGAGCGCGTAGTCGCTGCTTCCCACCGCGCGCGCGGCCTGGATCAGGAGGCCTCCCGCGCCGCAGGCGGGGTCGCAGATGCGGTCGCCCTTGCGGGGATCTGCAAGCTTTGCCACGAGCTCGGTGACGCGCTGGGGCGTGAAGAATTCGCCCGCCTTCTTGCCGGCGTCAGAGCCGAAGCGCTCCAGCAGGTACATGTAGGTGTTGCCGATCACGTCTTCGTCCACGCGACTGGGACGCAGATCAAGCTCAGGTTTGTGGAAATCCTCCAGCAGGGACTTTAGACGACGGTTTCTGTCGCGCGTCTTGCCCAGGTTGGGCTCGGAGTTGAAGTCGATGTTGCGGAAGACGCGGGCGAGCTTCTGCTTGTTCCAGGATTCGATCTGCTCAAGGACGATGTTGATCAGTTCGCCGATGTTGTCGGCGGCCCGTCGTTCGTACAGGGAATAGAAGTCGGCGAGGAAGGAATCGGTCTCGTTGCCTTTCTCGTCCTTCAAGAAGACGGTGGGCAGTGCGAAGCGCTCGCGGGCGAGCTTGCGCTGGATGCGCGTCTCGTCGTCCCCGTACTCCTTGCGGTAGGCCTCGTAGTGGTCCCGCCAAGTGTCCGAGAGGTACTTCACGAAGAGCATCACCAGGATGTAGTCCTTGTACTGTCCCGGATCGATGGTGCCTCGGAAGGTGTTGCAGGCGGCCCAGGCGGCGTTGTTGATGTCCTTCTGATCGATCACGGATGTGTCTCCTGCAGGGCTCGCGCCAGGGAGGTGGCGACGAGGTTTGAACGTTTTTCGGAAATGCTTTGGAGTATCTGAGTTTCGCGGCGCGCCAGGCGCACGAGCTCGGTCATTTGTCGCTGCCGCTCCAGGGGGGGGAGCGTTACCGGAAGCTCTTTGAGGTCGGCGACGCCCAACATTTTCAGGGCGCTGCCGGCAACGCGCGATTCGAGATGGGAACGCCCGTGGCAATTGATGAACCAGCAGAGGTAGGCAGGATCGATCGCTCCGGAAGTGACGCGAATGCGGAAGAGCGGAGCCGCAAGCATGGTCTCGGGGAGGGCATCCGATACGAGTGCGCAGCTAGGACGGGTGCCGCGCGAACGGAAGAGGATGTCGCCGGGCAGGACGCGGTGGGTCTCGCGGATGTCGCCGAACGCGATGCGGGTGAGAGAATCGAAAGCTGGAGTGTCGTCATCCGGGACATCTTTCAGCTGGATCACGCAAGTGCCGCCCTTTGGATCGGGGGACAATCCGGCGCGGAAGGTATAACCCACCTGAATGCTTGCGAGTTCGCCAAGCATTGCTGATGGATGCTTTGTGTCTGTAGGGAGACTCATGTACATAAGCTACGCCAAATAAGTCAGAAAGCAAGAAATTTTACAGTAATCAATAAATAGCATCTCAAAGAGCTGCCATTTCGGCACCAGTGAAGCCAAGATTCGATTGTGGCATCAAAGCTGTGTCCGTTTTCGCACCCGCGATTCGGCGTTTCCGTTAGGTACATTCACGCATCCGGATGCCGCATGCCGCGGCGTTTGGTTTCGGCCGGAGAGTGCCATGTTTCGCGAAAAGATCAAGGTCCTGGATTGCACCATCCGCGATGGCGGATTGGTGAACAAGCACGATTTCTCCCACGAGTTCGTCCACAAGTGCTATGCGGGCGCCTCGGCGGCTGGCGTCGACTATTTCGAGATCGGCTACAAGAACAGCCGCAAGCTCTTTCCCGACCCCTCCTTTGGACCCTGGAAATTCTGCGCCGACGACGACATCCGCCGTGCCATCGACGGAGTGGAGCACGGCGCCAAGATCTCGGTGATGGCCGACGTGGGGCGTGTCGAGATGGATGCCGTTCGTCCGGCCTCCGAAAGCCCCTACCAGATGGTGCGCGTGGCAAGCTACGTGAAGGGTGTGGATAAGGCCATCTCGATGGTCAATGCCTTCCACGACCTGGGCTACGAAACCTGCATCAACCTGATGGCCATCTCGCGCGATCAGGGATCCGAGCTCGACGAGGCCTTCGACCAGTGCGAGAAGGAATCACACGCCAAGGTCATCTACCTGGTGGACAGCTTCGGAGCCCTGTACCAGGAGGACATCGCTCGCCTGGTGGCTCGTGCCCGCAAGTACATCAGCAAGGAGCTGGGCTTCCACGGCCACAACAACCAGCAACTGGCTTTTTCGAACACCATCGAGGCCGTCATCCGCGAGGTCAACTACCTGGATGCCTCGGTCTACGGCATGGGACGCGCCGCCGGCAACTGCACGCTGGAACTGCTCTTGGGATTCCTCAAGAACCCCAAGTACGACATCCGCCCTATCCTCGACCTCATCAGTCACGACTTCATCCCGCTGCGCAAGAAGCACGAATGGGGCTACATCCTTCCCTACGTGATCATGGGTCAGTTGGGACTGCATCCGCAGGAGGCCATCGCCATGCGCAAGGGCCCCGAGGCCGAGCACTACCGCGAGTTCTACGACAAGGTCGTCTCGGCGGGACTCGAATAGCAGCGGTCCGGCCTGCACGTTTTTGCCAAGGCTCCGAGGATGCTCGGAGCCTTTTTTGTAGGCAATGTGCGAATGCCCCGTTCGGGTGTTAAAATATGAGCGTTCATATTTTATGCACTGATCGGTGGTTAATTTCTGAAAAGTGTAATTATATTCCCCGAAAGGGGGCTTTATGCGGCGTTCTTTGCAGGAAATTCAGGAAGATGTGGGGGCGATCGCCTGGTTCGTGCGGACCCGACGCAAGCAGAGCGGGCTGACCCAGGAGGACTTCGCCGAGGCGACCGGAGTGGGAGTGCGCTTCCTGAAGGAGCTTGAGCTTGGGAAACCGACTCTGCGCCTGGACAAGATTTGTCAAGTGCTCCAGTACTTCGGCTACGGGCTGGTGCCTGCGCCCCTTCCGGAGGATCGCCGATGAGCCGGCGCGGACGGGTGTACTGGGACGAGATCCCGGCGGGAAGGCTTGAGGAGCTGGAGGACGGCGACTGCGTCTTCGCCTACCTGCCGGAGTACCTCGCGCGCCCGGACGCCGAACCCCTCTCGTTCACGCTTCCTCTTGGGACGGAAACTGTCAAAACCCGCGGCCTCCATCCCTTCTTTGACGGCCTGGTGCCAGAGGGTTGGCTGTTGGAGCTCGCCACGCGCAACTGGAAGCTCGATCCCGGGGACCGCATGGGAATCCTGCTCGCCGCCTGCTCGGACTGCATCGGTGCGGTGCGGGTGCTTGCGGAGGCGGACGCATGAGTCCCTGTCCCGTCTGCCTCGAAGGCGAGGGCCTGCACGAGACCTGCTGTCGCCGCCTCTACGGAACGCCCGAGGAGCCGACTCTCGGGACCAGCCTCGCCGAGGTCGAGTCGCTTGCCCTGGAGACGGTAAATCGCCGCCTTTCGGTCCCGGGAGTGCAGCGGAAGCTGTCGCTATCCTGTCTCGAGGAGGGGCGAGGACGTCATCGCCTCACCATTGTCGCGGCGCTTGGCGGGTCCCACATCCTGAAGCCTCCGACGTCCAACTATCCCGGTATGCCCGAGCTTGAGCACTGGACCATGCGGTTGGCGCGTCGCATTGGGATCTCCGTGGCCGAGTGCGGGCTCATCCCGCTTGCCTCGGGGGAGATGGCCTACGTGGTGCGGCGCTTCGATCGCGAGGGAATGCGACGCATCGCCGTGGAAGATTTCTGTCAGCTTGCTGGACAGCCTACCGCCGACAAATATCGCTCAAGCCTGGAAAGGGTCGGGACGCTTGTGCGCCGCTGGACCTCCGTACCGGGCCGCGAGGCGCTGCGCTTTTTCGAGGTCGCTCTCTTCTCGTTCCTGACGGGAAACTCGGACATGCACCTCAAGAACTGGTCGTTGGTGCGCGATCATGGGCGCGTGGAGCTCTCGCCAGCCTATGATCTTCTGCCTACGCGGATTCTGCTCGAGGATCCGGAGGAATCGGCTCTGCCCATCCATGGGCGCAAGGCACGCATCGAGGGATGCGATTTCCTCGCCTTGGCAGCTCACCTGCGGCTTCCCGAGAAAGCCGCCCGCGCCCGCATGGTGGAGATGCCGCGGCATCTTGCGGAGGCTCTCGCCGTGCCTTCCCCATGGGTGATGCCCGCTCAGGCGACACGGCTCAGGGAGCTTGTGGAGGCAATGACGGGCCGGCTCAGACTCTAGTGCAAGTCCAAGTCCGCTTCGGGCCCGTCCTCTGGATGCCGTCTTTCCTTTAGGCCGCGAAGGGCTTCTGCCAGGCTTTGACGCAGGCCTCTGTGGGCACCCGCAGGAGCTCGCTACCTTCGCTTGTGAACACCACCTCGGGAGTTTCGGTGACAGTCCCCACGCAGGCAAAGGCGCTGCCGGCAAGGCGCGCCTCAAAGGCTGCGGCGTTCTCGGACTTCACGGTGACCACGAAGCGGCCCAGCGACTCCGACCAGAGCAGGACAGAATCTGTCAGCTCCTCGGCGGCCGGCACCTTGGAAAGATCCACCGAAAGGCCCAGGCGTCCGGCCATGGCGGTCTCGGCAAGCGACACGCCGAGGCCACCGTCGGAAGCGTCGTGGCAGCTGGCCACCAAGCCTTCGCAGATGGCCGCGTGCAGGGCGCGGTAGAGGGGGACGGTCTCCTCAAGGCACAGGCGCGGCACCTTGTTGCCGATCTTGCCCACGCGGGCGAACCATTCCGAGGCGCCCGTCTCGTCGCGGGTGAGCCCCAGCACGTAGACCAGATCACCAGCGTTCTTGGCGTCCATGGTGACGGCCTTGTGGGCGTTCGGGAGCGGCGCCAGCGCCGTGACGAGCAGGGTGGGGGGGATGCTGATGCGCTCCTCTCCGGCTCCGTAGTCGTTCTTCATCGAGTCCTTGCCCGAGACTAGCGGCAGGTTGTAGGCCTTGCAGACGCGGTAGAGGGCGCGGTTGGAGCGCACCAGCTGGGCCATCTTGTAGGCGCCGTCGGGATTGGTCGGGCTGACTACCGGGTCGGGCCAACAGAAATTGTCGAGGCCCACGGCGGCGTCGGGGTCTCCGCCCACGGCCACCAGGTTGCGCATGGCCTCGTCGATGGCGGCCTCAGTCATGGCTTCGGCGTCGATATCGGAGTAGCGTGGCGCGATGCCGTGAGAGACGGCCAGGCCCCGCAGGTTGCTTGCCACCGGGCGCAGCACGGCGGCGTCCGAAGGGCCGTCGTCCTTGGCGCCGGTGAAGGGCTTGACCACCGACTGCCCCTGGACCTCGTGGTCGTACATGCGCACCCACGGCTCCTTGGAGCAGATGTTCCAGCTGGAGAGAAGCCCCAAGAGCGTCTCGCCGGGAGCGCCGGAAAGCTCTTCAGCGGAGGGTTCGGGATGGACGGGGGCCTGCCACAGGGCCGGGATCACCAGGGTGGGGAGGCCTTCGTGCAGGAACTCCATGTCCAGGGCGCCTACCAGCTTGCCGCCGTGGCGCAGCACCAGGAGGCCGTTGTCGTCAAAGGCGCCGAGGTCGGTGGATTCCACGCCGCGCCGGCGCGAGAGTTCCAGGAAGGCCTCGATCTTGTCCGGGGGCACCGCTAGGCTCATGCGCTCCTGGGCCTCGGAGACGAAGATCTCCCACGGGTCGAGGCCGGGGTACTTGAGCGGGGCCTTTTCGAGGTCCACCACTGCGCCGCCGCACTCCTTGGCCATCTCGCCGATGGAGCTGGAAAGGCCGCCGGCGCCGTTGTCGGTGATCCAGCGGTAGAGGCCCAGGTCGCGCGCTTCTAAAAGCAGGTCGTTCATCTTCTTCTGGGTGATGGGGTCGCCGATCTGCACCGCCGAGACGGGCGAGGCCTCGGTGAGGGCTTCGGAGCTGAAGGTGGCACCGTGGATGCCGTCCTTGCCGATGCGTCCGCCCACCATGACCACGCGATCGCCGGGTTTGACAGATTTCTCCGAAGAGTCTTCGGAGACGCCGTCGGGAGTGGGGAGATTGGCCGGCATCAGGCCGCCGGTACCGCAGAAGACCAGGGGCTTCCCGAGGAAGCGCTCGTGGAAGACGATGGAACCGTTGACGGTCGGGATGCCCGACTCGTTGCCGCCGTCTTTGACGCCGCGATGGACGCCGCGCAGGATGCGTCGCGGGTGCATCAGCCGCGGGGGCAGGGGCTTCACCCAGTCGGGCGGGGCGAAGCAGAAGACGTCGGTGTTGAAGATGGGGCGGCAGCCCTTGCCGGTGCCCATGATGTCGCGGTTGACCCCGACAATTCCCGTCATGGCGCCGCCGTAGGGGTCCAGCGCCGAGGGGCTGTTGTGGGTCTCGGCCTTGATGGTCACGTGGTGGTCGGCGTCGAAGCGCACCACGCCGGCGTTGTCCACGAACACGCTCACCAGGTCCGAGCGCTTGGGCATCAGCTCAAAAGTCAGCGCCCGCACGTAGGTCTTGAAGAGGTTGTGGATGGTTTCCTTCGCGCCGTCTTCCTCGTACTCCACGGTGGCGGCGAAGATCTTGTGCTTGCAGTGCTCGCTCCAGGTCTGGGCGATCACCTCAAGTTCCATGTCGGTCGGGTCGAGCGGAAGGCCCAGCTTCTCGCGCTTTTGCCGCACGGCGGGATCGGCGTAGTGGGCTTTGACGGCCCGCATTTCCTCGAGTGTGAGAGCAAGCGTCCGGGAGCGCGAGAGGTTCACGAGGCCCTGATCGTCCTCGGGCAGCGAAATGATCTCCACCTTAGGGGTGTGGCTGGAAAGTACGGCCCGCGAGCGGGCGGAAAAGCGCTCTCCGGCCTTCCACTGGGCGGCGGTGCGGATCTCGCAGTCTTCGATCAGGGTGTTGTGGAGCGAGGCGGCGGCGGAAGCAATCTGCGCCTCCGAAAGTCCGGTCACCAGCACTTGCAGGCTAGCAAAGACCTTGCCGGCAAAGGGGCGTCCCCACAGCTCCGAGAGGCCCTCGGCCGAACTGCGGCCCACGTTGTCGGTGACGCCGGGGCGGAAGCCGATCTCGAACACGGCGTCGAAATCTGTCAGCACTTGTTCGGTCAGAGGTGCGTCCAGGGTCCAGTCTTCCGAGACGGGGTCGGCGAAGAGACGCTCTCCGGCACGCTGGAGCTCCGCGGGGGAGGCTTCGCCCTCCAGGGTGAAGACCCGCAGGGTCCGCACGGTGCGAACCGGGATCCCGGCGTCCTCGGCGAGCTGTTGAGAGAGACGGCGGGCCAGCGAGTCCGTGAGTCCCGGCTTGATGGCGACTTCGATGCGATGGAGCGTGCTCATGGACGGGAAATGTACTTCCGCCCGAAGTCCCTCCGGCGCCAATGGCGGCGCAGCGATTACGTTTGCCCGATGATTCGACTGGAATTGGACTGGTCCACCTGGGATGGACCGCAAAAGCTTATCCGCCGCCTGCGCGAGGCCGGGCACGAGGCCTGGCTTGCCGGAGGCTGCGTGCGCGACCTGCTCCTGGGCGCCGTTCCCAAGGATTACGACGTGGCGACTTCGGCCGAACCGGCAGAGGTGATGGCGCTCTTCCCCAAGGCCATCCCCCTGAAGCCCGAGCTTGGGGTGGTGCTGGTCCCCAAAGGAAAGCCCATCGAGGTGACCTCGTTCCGCTCCGAAGGCCCTTACTTGGACGGTCGCCGTCCCGCCTGGGTGAAGCGCACTACGGCCGAGGGGGACGTGCAGCGGCGCGACTTCACCATCAACGGCCTCTTGCTCGATCCCGAGACCGGCGAAGTGGTGGACATGGTGGGTGGGGTCGACGACCTGCGCTCGGGTCGGCTGCGCTGCATTCGCGACCCTCGCGAGCGCTTTTCGGAAGACCACCTGCGGCTTTTGCGGGCGGTGCGCTTTTCTACGCGGCTGGGCTTTGCCATCGATCCCGAGACCTGGACGGCGGCTTGCGAGCTTTCGGGAAACGTCGTTTCCCTCTCTGGAGAGCGGGTCCACGAGGAGCTCGGGCGCATGTTCGAGCAGGGGCCGTTCCTGCCTTCGCTCGTGCTCCTGCGCGACATGGGGGTGCTTTCGGCGCTCTTTCCGGAGCTTGCCGCGGCTTTGACGAATCCTGTCGTCTGGTCGCGAACCGAGCGTTTGTTTGCCGCCAAGTGGCCCGCTGAGATTCCTTGGATCGCGGGGCTCCTGCTTCCCCTGTGCCCGTGGTTTTCCGAAGATCCGCCGCAGGCAGGGAGCAACGTCTCCGAGGTGGCCGAGTCCTACTGCGAGCGGCTGCGCCTTTCCAATGGCGAGCGGGACGCCGCGCATCTGGTGTGGAGGCGCTTTCCGGAATTTTTCCTTTCGCAAAAACGGCTTTCGGAGAAGGCGAGCCTAGTGCGCGAGCGGTACTTTGCGGCGCTTTCGGGACTTTTGGCAATCTGGCCCGAGGCTCCTGCGGGACTCCACCAGGCTTGGCTTGAAGATGCCCGTCGCGTGGCCGAAGCGCCCCGTCCTCCGACCGGGCAGGTGTGGATGGCCGCCGACCCGCGCGTGAGGGGGCGCATGGTGGGAGACGCCATCCGGCGCGCCGATGAAATCCTTTTGAATGAAGGGCCGCGTGAAATGCAAGTCCTTGTCAATCAAGTGCTTGGAACTATGTTTAAGCCCGGATGAGATACGGTCCAGTCTTCTTGCTATGCTCCGATTCCGAACGCGCCCAACGGGTGTGTCGGTGGATTCTTGAATGGATGGAAGGGAACGATACGCCCTTCGAACGTACGGTCTATGTCTGCGATGACGTGGATATCGTGCGCAAGAGCCTCTGCGAGCCGCTCAAGGAAGGTGATCCGCCAGCCCTGATCCTTCTAGATCGCGCCTCCTGCGGTGGCCCGAGCTTTGCCGCCGAAGTGGCCGATGGCATTCCCGAGGCCTGGATCGCGGAGCTTGTCGATGAGCGCGACTGCCTGCCGTTGCGCTCCAACATCTTGGCCATCCGCTCTAGCGCCCGTCGCGACGAGTGGGAGGAGTTCTTGGTTCAAGTGCTGGACGAATGCGCCTCTCCGCAGTGGGCCCAGGCCATCGAAGCTCAGGATCCCTAAGGCGTTTCGCGTAAGTCGGTGTTGAGCGCTCGTTCAACCCGCATTCGTGCAACGTGTGGCGCATGTGCAAGGGGCAGACTATCCTTCACGGGGTGGTCAGCATCTACGAACATACCGACTATCGCGTATTCCTGCGGGAGTGGTTTGAAGAAGAGAAGACGCGCAAGGGCTTCATGTCCTATCGCTACCTCTCGCGCCGCGTAGAAATCGATGCGGGCTTCTTGGCGCACATCTTCCAAGGCTCTAAGCACTTGGCCGAGGCGGCCATTCCCCGCATGGCTCAGGAGCTGCACCTGGATAGCGGAGAGAGCGAATACTTCCGCGAGTTGGTGCTGTTCAACCGCGCCCGCTCGCCACGGCAGATCCGCGAGCACTTTCAGCGCCTCTGTGAATTGCGCGATCTGCAGACCCGCGAAGTCTCGGATCGGCAGTACCGCTACTATCTCAAGTGGTTCTATCCGGCGGTGCGCGTGGCGCTGCTGGCGTATCCGTTTCGGCAAGGTGAGGAAGCTGAATTCGGCCAGAGGATGGACCCGCAGCTTTCTGCGGCCCAGGTCAAGGAAGCCATCGCGCTGCTTTTGGAACTTGGGCTGGTGGCGCCCGGCGAGGATGGCTGCCTGGAGCCTGTTGCGCCCTTCCTGACCACGGGCGACCGCTGGAAGGACGAGGCTGTGCGCTCCTTTCAGGATCAGACCCTGGAGTTGGCGCGCCGCTCTCTGCAGTGCCATGATGCCTCCCAACGCGAGGTTTCCACCTTGACCTTGGCCATTCCCGCCGCAGAGATTCCCACGCTTCAGGAGATGGTGCGCGACTTCCGTCGCCGCGTGCTGCAATGGACCTCTAGCCTCGACACGGCCGACGCCGTGCTGCAGGTGAATATCGCGGCCTTTCCGCTGGTGCAACTTCCGAAGGTGCAGGCATGATGCGCCTCGGCACGCTAGCGCTGGTGGTGGGGCTTTGGCTGAGCGCTTGTTCCAGCATGGATCCGCAGGCGGGACGCCCAGGAGGTGACGAGACGGGAAACGGTCTCGCCGCCATTGTGGTGGATCGGCAGGGCAAGCCCTGCGCTGGAGCGCTGGTGCGCGTTCGGCCGTCTTGGTATTTGCGCCAAGGGCGCGACTCCTCGGATCTCGCGCACGGCATTGTGGATTTGCGTTCTGACGGCCAGGGGCACGTGCGCATCGATGGTCTGCCAACGGGAAGCTATCGTGTCGAGGTTAGCGATTCGCTCCAAGGAATCTTGGCCACGGCCGAGGTAGACTCTTCGATCACGGACCTGGGGACTCTCGTGCAGGCTCCGCTGGGAACTTTGACAGGAACTGTCGCGCTTTCCGGAAAGACTCCCGCCCATCTGCAGCTCTGGGGCGTGGAACGCGATGGCTGGACGGACAGCCTCGGGAACTTCTCCTTGTCGGGGTTGCCATCGGGGACGCTGCGACTGCGAGCAGGGGCGAAGGGGGACGATTCCCTCTTGGGGGAGGCCGTCGTGGCGCTGCCGGCGGGATTTGTCGCCACCGCCGCGCTTTCGAGCCTCCCGAGCGATCCGCAGACCTGGGATCATGCGGCCCTGGTGGATGTCCGCACCACCTCGGCGGGAGCGGGGGTCTCCGAGGATCTCCTGAACGTTCCCGTATTGGTCCGGCTGAACGCTTCGAATTTTCCTTTTGATCAGGCGAGCCGTGACGGTTTGGATCTCGCGGCCCAGACGCTTTCCGGAGCGCCTCTTGCGCTGGAAATTTCATGGTGGGATCCGGCATCCCGCCAGGGGTGCGCCTGGGTGCGCCTAGATACGCTGCGGGCAAATTCTGTCGGCACCTTTCGTTTGGTGTGGGGAGCGGGAACCGCACCGCACCGCGGAGTCTACGACACGGCTTCCGGATGGAGCGGCGTCTGGCATCTCGCTCGCACCTACTGGGACGCTGCGGGGCGCTTGCGCACTCCTGACGCGACCGCCTGGGGGCAGGATGCCTTCCTTTCGGGAGCTGGCCTGGGAAGCGCCGTGACGGGGCCGGGAGTGCTCTTCAGCCAGAGCGGAGATGCGATGACGGCCGGCGCCAAGGGGCAGCAGTTCGGACGGCGCAGCTTCACCTGGGAGTCCTGGGTGCGCGTGGGGCAGGGCAATGTCATTCTGATGGAGCGCTCCAATGGCGACACGACCTGGGACCACGGCGAAAGTCGAATCCTCCTGGGCGATGCGCGCTATGGGCTTCATGGCACGGGAAGCGGCCTGACGCCGTGTTTCCTGACCTGGGGCAACCACTATGCGGCCGCGTCGTGGGCTTTTCCAAGCGGGACCTGGGCTCACCTGGCGGTGCGACGCACCGTGGTGGGAACCGACAGCGGAGCCGTGCGCTGGTTCCTGAACGGCGTTCCCGATACGGCGACCTCGTCCGCCTACCTGGCGGAGTTTGATAACGCAAGCGACAGTCTGCGTTGGCGCAGTGGTGCCTCCGGAGGTGCCGTCGCCTTGGACGAGATGCGCATCTCCCGCGTGGCGCGCAGCGATGCTTGGATCAAGTTCGCCTACGAGAGTCAGAAGCCGGGCTCGACCGTGGTGTCGGTGCGCGGAGTCCGTTGAGCGCGCGTTCAACCGCGATTTCGCAAGTCTCCGGCGCGTACCCCTTCCGCGAGGGTATCGTAGAGGCATGGACAGAAAAGTTGAACTTCCCGCTTTGTTTTCCCTGCGGCTGCGTCGCGTCCTTGCCGTAGCCTTGGTCGGCCTGGGCTCGGTGTTTGCCTGGACGCAGGCCGTGAGCACGCGCATCGTGATCATCGGCGATTCCACCGTGTGCAACTACGCTGCAAGCAAGTATCCATGGGCCGGCTGGGGGCAAGAAATTGCCTACTACTTCCGGCCCGGTGTGGTGACGGTGCTCAACGAGGCCGTGGGCGGTCGCAGTTCGCGCAGCTTCGTTACCAAGGGGCAGTGGGCCACCACCTCGGCGGCCTTGAAGAGCGGCGACTATCTGTTCATCCAGTTCGGGCACAACGACCGCAATTTTTCCGACACGTCGCGCTACACCGATACGGCGACCTACAAGCAGTACCTGACCATGTACGTCACCCAGGCGCGCGCCAAGGGCGTCCATCCCGTCTTCGTGACGCCGATGAACATGAACACCTGGACTGGCACGGCGGTGCGCGAGGTCTTCACCGAGGGGGCGAACAACTACCGCGCGGCCATGATCCACGTGGGCAACAGCCTCCACGTTCCGGTGCTGGATCTTGAGAAGAAGTCCAAGGCGCTGATGGACACCATGGGGCAGGACTATATGGCGAAGTTCCACTTCATGGGCCTCGATACCGGAGAGTATCCCAACTACCCGACGGGAAATGCCGACGGCACTCATTTCCAGGAGACGGGTTCCCTGGAGAACGCCCGCATGATCACTGAGGAAATTTCTCGGCAGGCAAGTGATTCGGTGCTTGCGCCGCTAGCTGCGCTGCTCGCGCCTCGTCAGCCGGTGACGGTGAACTGCAATATCAAGGCGCCGGGAGCCCTTTCCAAGAGCCGCGTCTTTCCCTACGGGGCGACTGTGACCCTGAAGGTGAAACCGGCCGCGGGAAAGACCTTCCGCTACTGGGCCAATGTTCGTGGGGACAGTCTCACCGATTCGCTGCGGCACACCTTCGTGATGGATTCGCTTTCCCGCAGTTTCACGGCGGTCTTTGCGGGGGGAGCGAGCGTGGGAATCGCGGCGCTGCCTGCGATCATTCCGCTGGAGGTCTGCGTTGCCGGCTCCGCGCTGCTGATTTCGAGTTCGCGCGGACTGCGCCGGGTGGAGCTGCGCGAGGCCTCGGGACGTCTCTTGCTGCGGCGTTCTTTGGAAGGAACGCAGGCGCGGCTGGAACCGGACATTCCGGTCCGCGGTGCTCTGATGGTGCGCGTCCTGACCGAGGCTGGCTGGACGACGCGGATGGTGCGCTTCTAGCCGCAATTGTTGAGCGCGCGTTCAACTGCGTTTTCGCCAACGTACGGCGGCAAAGCTGGGCTGTTCGTAAGCTATAGGTGAGGAAAAGGGGAGTGCCATGAAGAAGATCTACAAGACATTTGTCGTCGCCATGGCGCTTGCGGGAGCGGTGGCAACGACGGCTGCCACGCGCAATCTGGAGTGGCTGGATCGTGGTCTGGTGGCGGTCAACACCGGCGGCTCCAATGTCTACCTCTCGTGGCGACTGCTCGCGACGGAATGGAAGACCGCTTCGTTCAACATCTATCGCGACGGGGCCAAGATCGCCACCGTTCCTGCTACGGGGGCGACCAATTATTCCGACAACTCGGGAAGTGCCACCGCCAAGTATTCGGTGCGTGCCGTGGTCGGCGGCGTAGAAGAATCAGCCGGAACGCCCGTGACCCCCTGGAAGAACCAATGGCTTTCCATTCCATTCCAGCCACCTGCGGGAGGCACGACCAAAGCCGGAATCGCCTACAGTTACATCCCTAGCGACGCCTCCGTGGCCGACCTCGACGGTGACGGTCGCTACGAGGTCGTGGTCAAGCTGGACGCCGTGAAGAGCGGCACCGACACGGGGCTGGGGCAGGACAATTCCCAGCCCGGCTACACGCCTCCCGTGGTGCTTCAGGCCTACACTCTCGACGGCAAACTGCTCTGGAGCATCGACCTGGGCATCAACATTCGCATGGGGGCCCACTACACCCAGTTCCAGGTCTACGATTACGACGGCGACGGCAAGGCCGAACTGATCGTCAAGACCGCTCCCGGCACCAAGGACGGCACGGGAGCCTATCTCTCCACGGGAAGCGCGGCCGGTGCCGACAACACCAAGGATTACCGCAACTCCTCGGGCTACATCCTCTCGGGGCCGGAATGGCTTACGCTCTTCGACGGCGCCACCGGCAAGGAACTCAACACCGTCGACTACCTGCCCGGGCGTGGTACGGTCTCAGCATGGGGGGATTCCTACGGCAATCGCGTGGACCGCTTCCTGGCCTACACCGCATGGCTTGACGGGGTGCATCCTTCGGCGGTCTTCCAGCGCGGCTATTACACCCGTACGGCACTCACGGCGTGGGACGTGTCAAACAAGAAGCTCGTGAAGAAGTGGGCCTACGACCGTCCTCTGCCCAGCGGCGATAAGGGACAAGGAAACCACAACGGCACCGTGGCTTCGGTGAGTGGCGACGGCAAGGACGAGATCTTCCTGGGCTCTTCGGCGGTGGCTAGCGACGGCACTCTCTTCTGGGACAACCAGTGGGGGCATGGCGACGCCATGCACCTGGGCGCGATGGACCCGGACCTGGGCGGCAAGCAGATCTGGGCTGTGAAGGAAGACAGCATGGCCTCGGTGCTGTGCGACGCCAAGACGGGAAAGACCCTCTGGAGCATTCCCGCCACTTCTGACGTGGGACGCGGCATGGCCGCCGACATCGACTCCGTCCACAAGGGTTACGAGGTCTGGTCCTCGGCCACTTCCGGCGTCTACGACATCAAGGGCAAAAAGATTTCGAGCAACCTGCCTTCGGACAATTTCCGTATTTATTGGGATGGTGACCTCTACGACGAGGTGCTGGACGGCACCAAGCTCGACAAGTGGAACGGTGACGGCACCACGCGGCTCTTCACCTTCTACAACTATCCGGCTGGAGACGGCGTGGCGACGAACAACAGCACCAAGTCGACGCCTTGCCTAGTGGCCGACATCTTTGGCGACTGGCGCGAGGAGGTGGTCTACCGCACTGCCAGGAACGACAGTCTGATCATCTTCACCACCACCATTCCCACGACGCATCGTATGTACACGCCGATGCACGATCCCGAGTATCGCGCCGCCATCGCTTGGCAGAACGGTGCCTACAACCAGCCGCCGCACCTTTCCTTCCTGCTTTCCGATACCGTCCACTGGCCGACTCCAGATGTCAATCTGATCGGGAAACCGGCCATTTCTCCGGTAGGGATATCCGCTTCGAGCGGACGGCTTGCCGCACTTTCCAGCCAGTCCATGTTCCAGTTCGTTGGGCAGACGTCGATCGCCCTCCCTCAGGGGATGGACGAGCGGACGGGACTCTTCGAAGTGCGCGACCTGCGTGGGCGTCTCTGCGCTAAGGTGGATTTGCAAGAGGGGCGGCTTGTCCTTCCGGCAGGTATGGTCCACGGCATCTACTTGCTGAGGACCGTTCGGAACTAATCGCGCGCCGTGTCGCCGGAGGCCCATTGCCGCCGGGAATCTGAGGGAGGATGACATGAGTTCCGTTCGATGGGCGCTTTGGACAGGCGCTGTTGCCCTGGCGGCCTCGCAGGCTCTCGCCACCGTCGTTATGGGAATCCCCTTCGGGAGCCACATGGTGCTGCAGCGGGGTGCCCCCGTTTCCGTCTGGGGCACGGCTGCGGCCGGCGAATCCGTGTCGGTGAGCCTTTCCTCTCAGACAAAAACTGTCAAAGCCCAGGCTGACGGGACTTGGAAGGCGACGCTTGCAGCCATGGAGGCCGGTGGTCCCTATTCGCTGGTCGCCAAGGGAACTTCCAACACGGTGAGCTATTCCGACGTGATGGTGGGGGAGGTCTGGCAGTGCGCCGGTCAGTCCAACATGGACACGCGCCTCAACTACTGGGAATATCCGAGCCTTGCCGACTCCATCAAGTCGGCCAACTACCCGAATCTCCGCTATCTCACCATGCGCCAGCCGGGACAGACCGTCCAATGGCAGCAGGTGACGCCGACCACGGCAGGTTCCCTCTCGGCCGCCGGCTACTTTTTCGGTCGCGACCTGCTGGCCCACCTGAATGGCGTTGCGGTGGGGTTGGTGGTCACGGCGGTGGGAGGCACCATCATCGAGCAGTGGATGGATTCGCTCACCGTCTCCTCCGACGCGAGCTTGCAGAAGGACACGAGCTACGGCGGCATGTACAAGGCCTGGGTGAGACCGGTGGTGGGCTACGGGATCAAGGGGACGATCTGGCTGCAGGGAGAGAACAACACCAGTTCGGCCCTCTACAAGAACTACGCCAAGCGACTTCAGCAGCTCGTGCCGGCTTGGCGTCGCGCCTGGGGAATGGCCGACATGCCTTTCCTGGTAGCCGGCCTTTGCCACAAGGGAGTGAAGCAGATCGCCGTCGGCGAGACGAGCAACGAGGCCTCCATCCGGGAGGCGCAGCGCACCGTGACCGACACGCTGGCGGGGACTTGGCTCTCGGTGCTGGTCGATCTGGGCGCCGATTCCACTTGGCACTATCCCCAGAAGCCGGAACTCGGGCGGCGCCTGGGGAAGCTTGCGCGCGGCGCGATCTACGGGCAGACGGGCTTCGTTTACGAGCATCCGCGGCCCACAGGGTGCTTCCTGCGAGGCTCCACCATCGTGATTCCCTTCGACGCCCGCGGCGATCATCTGATCTTGGATTCGGGGAAGGTTCCGCTGGGGTTCGCCGTGGCCGGTGCCGACGGTAAATGGAGCTGGGCGACCGCCTCGATTCAGAAGGACACCGTCTTCCTGACCACTTTGCTTGCTACGCCGACTCAGGTCGAATACGCCTGGGCGAACCAGCCGATCAGCAATTTGCGGGGCGCGTCCGGTCTTCCGGTTACGCCCTTCCGTCTGATGATCGCAAGCGGCGGGACTGTCGGGCTTGGTGCGCCGGGAGAGACCGCAGGAATCCCACGACTTTCCTTACGGCAGTGGAATGACCGCCTTGAAGTCGAGGCTCCCTCCGCAGTACGGACGTGCGAAGTCTTCGATCTCGCAGGGAGGAGGCGCCTTTTTTTCCATCCCGGAACGGCCGCCTTTGATGTGGATTGCGCCGGGCTGTCATCCGGGCTCTGGATTCTGCGCGCCTCGTGGGACGGCGCATCTTCCCAGGTGCTATTTCGCAGGTAGCGAAAGCCTTAGCGGAACTCCCGGTCCAGGATGCTGCGGATGAAGCGATCGAGCGAGACGGGGTAGAGCTTCGGGTCGGGGCAGGAGACGAGGCCCGTGCGCACGTCCTCGCTGCGGGCCAGTTCGTCCTCGTGGGCGTCCAGGCGATCCTGATGCGAAGCGTCAAAGCGCTGGATGCGGAACTCCTCGTTCTTCACCTGCTTGGAAGGGTCGCGGGCGGCGGCGAACTGGAAGGTGCGCATCTGCAGCTCCCGGTCCATGAAGCCGTCGTCCTCGAAGATCTCCCCGAATTTTTCCAAAATCTGTCGCGGCGTGATCAGAAGCCGCGGCGAGACCTTGATGCGTCCGGTGATCTCGGTGCAGCCGCCTTCGGGCTCCGGGCCCACCAGGATGTAAGGGAGCTCGTGGTAGTCCGAGACGATCCCCGTGACGGGGCGCCGAAGGATCCGCGTCCTGTCGAACACCTCGCGCAGCTGCGCCTCGAAGTCCATCAGAGGTGGCCGGTGCGCCAGCGCAGTTGGTGCAGGATGGTGTTCTCAATGTCGGACATGGTGGCCGGGAAGGATCCGACCCACTTCCGATAGCCGCCGTACTGGTCCACCAGGAAGAAGGTGGGCACAGAACGCACCTTCATGCGGCTCCCCAGGGCCTTGGCGGTATCCTGAAAGATGGGATAGGTGAAGGGGCCGAAGTCCTTCTCAAACCACTCGAGGTCCTCCTTGGTGGAGTAGCCCGAGGCCACCGCCTCGAAGACGACGCCGCGCCGCGAAAATTCGCGGCTCCAGGCCTCGACTTCCGGCCAAGCCTTGTGGCAGTGCCCGCAGGTCGGGGAGAAGAAGAACACTAGCGTCAGGTGTTTGGCGCCGGTGTCGAAACGCACATCCGCCGGATGCCAGGTCTTTACCGGCAGTTGGAAGCTGAAGTCCTCGGGCAGCGTGTCCGCGGGCGGCTGGGCCGGGCCGGCCAAGAGGGCGGCGCATAGGGCAAAAAGTGTCATCATGGCAAAACCTCCTTTTCCAGGCGCTGAACCAGGGCAAGCACCTCGGGCAGCGTAGGCATTTCCAGGTCGTGAGCAGTATCATCGGGCCAATCAGGTCCCAGGCGCATCCATTGGGCGTGCCAGGTCTTGAGGCTTTCCAGCGTGGCCGAGCCGGCGTCGGGGCTGTGCCGCAGGAAGGCGAGCAGGATGTGCGCTGCGCCCTTGGCGCGGGCGTCGCGGAAGCCGCGGCTGGGCAGACGGGCGCTCCAGAAATCCCCGAGGCGCAGTCGGGTTCCCGAGAGGCGGATCTTGGACGGTGGCAGGGAGCCCAGTTCGAAGAGCTCCGACAAGGCGTTTAGGGGCAGTGCCTGCGGTAGCGCAGTGGCTGCCTTGGCCTCGGATTCGTGGGGAAATTCCAGGCGCTTGGTGGGCTGGTAGTCTTCTAAAACGAAGACGTGGTCAGCGAGGTCCAGCCAGCGGCTGCTGGCTCCGGCCACCACCACCAGGGAAACCCCAGAGGCGACGAGGCTCTGCACGCGCTCGGCTAGCGGCACCAGCGTCTCGCCATGCGAGAAGAGGGCACTGATGCGCGGGTCGCGAGTGAGCAGGTTGGCGGCCGAGGCGTCCTCGTCCAAGAGCAGCAGCCGGCTTTCGGAAGCCAGCGACTCCAGGATGGCGGCGGCTTGCGAGGTGGCGCCGGAGGCGGCCTTGGTGGTGAAGCGATGCGGATCGTTGCCGCCGGGAAGCGACTGCACGAAGAAGGAGAGGTCGAGTGGCCGGACGGCGCGGTCTTCCTCGACGCAGGGAAAGGTCGCGGCTGAAAGGCTTGCGCAACGTTCGCGTCCGTCGCCGGAAATGTGGTCGAAGACGCCTTGCGACAGGGCTTCGAGAAGTGTCGTCTTGCCGTGAAAGGCCGGGCCGACAATGACCGTCAAGCCCTTAGGAATGCCCAATCCCGAGACGTTTCCGATCTCGGGGACGCTGAGGACCGTGCGGATGGCTTCGGGGGTTCGGAAGGGCTTGGCTCCCTTCAAGGGGGCATGGCCGTCGCGGGCAAGCATGGATCCATCGGCCAGGAAGGCGCACAATCCTTGGGCATCCAGGGCTTCGCGCAAGGCACGGTTGCCGCGCAAGGCCGCGAGGTGTCCGGCAAGGCGCTCGGGGGAGATGTAGTTCGCCAGGGCGGCCGTCAGGGCCGGCAGGCGGAAGAAGAAGATCTCAGTGACAGGTTCTGTCATGATCTTGCGGGCATCGCCGGGAAATGCCAGCGTGAAGCGCAACACCAGGGTGTCGTTGCCTTCGATGCGCGCCGCGCTGCGGGGCAGGATCTCGGGGCCCGGGCGCAGCGTAGCCAAGTGGCCTCCCGCGGCGTCTCCGGCCGGAACCGATTCGTCGGGCAGCATGCGGGCGAATTCGCGCAGTGCCAAATCTTCGCAGGCCAAGCGTTCCAACGGATCCGAAAGTCCGGCGCGTGCCAAAGCGGTGTCCTTCAGGGGCAGCCGCAGCGAAAGCCGGCTCGGCGGGGCGTAGACGTCCCCTTGCACATGGTCGACGGTGAAGGAGACGCCGGGGAGCCGATGGGCTCCACTCAGGCGACGCCAATAACCGTAGGGACGGCCTTCGGCCTCCTTGAGAAAACGCTGGATGCCGCGTGCGTCCAATTAGAACCTCCAGGCGAGGCGGCCTGCCGCGCCTTGATATGTGGGTGTGACTTCGGCCTGGACCCAAGCGGTGCGATGGATCCAGAGGATGTCGGCAAGCGAGAGCAGTCGGGATACGGCCATGGCTCCGATGGAGAAGTTCAGGGCGATGCGACTGGCTCGGTAGATGCGCAACTGGCTCTCGAAGGAGCGCAGGTGGCTGTCATTGTTGGGATTTTCGGAGGAGCCCCAGTCCCAGTCATATTCGCTGGTCTCCGGGAATTCCCGGGTGGTGGACTCTCCAGAAAGCAGCATCGTCTCGTCATAGCTGTCGTGGCGGCTGGGACTGGTGATGCGGCGGGAGCGGTACTGGGTCATGAGCTCCAGGAAGGAGGCGCTCTTGCCGTCGGCCTGGGCACCGGCGTAGCGGTTGGCGAGCTCGCGGGCGCTGGTCAGGGCGTCCTCTTTGCTGCGCCAGGAGAGGTAGGTGGCGGCGATGTAGAACAGTTCGGCGCTGATGAAGAACTTCGCCCGCTTGGGGGCTCCCAGATACTGCTCCCCGGTTCCGGGGAAAGCCAGCGAGAGCCCGGCAGCAAGCCAGATGGATTTTTGGGCCGCGTGGCTCGAGTGGGTGTCGATGGCGATGACCACGCGCGGAAGTTCCGGCAGGGAGGTGTCCGGAGCAAGTACGGTGGCGGCCGGAGCTATGACGGGGCCTGGGCGCGGAACAACCGGGGCCACAGCCGGGACAGAGTCGGCGGGGCCGTTTGGGAGCGAGGATGCGGTCACCGAAGGCAACGCGGAGTCCGAGACGATTGGCGGTGCGATGACGGCGGGAGCTGGCGCTGGCGTAGGACTTTGCGCTTTGGGAACGGAAACGGGCGTCGCAGGCAGGGAGTCCATGCGTTCGGCACCATCCTGGGCCGAGGCGATGCCGGCAGCCACAAGCAATGCTGCCCACAGGCGCATCAGAAGTCGATCCACGTCTGGACCTGGGTCGTCGGCGTGTTGCTGTTCCAGGCGAGTCCACCCCAGACATGCACGTTTTCCCACCAGCGAGTTTCCATTTCGTAGAGGCGTCGGTTGGAGGACTGAGCCAAGAGCGCCGCATCCAAGGCGGCCGCGAGGTGGTTGAGCAACATGCCGCCCAGGAACCACTTCTGCAGGCGGGCGTAGTCGTTGGACTTGCTGCGCATCGAGTTGTAGACGCTTTGCATGTTGCTGGTGCCGAAGGGGTACAAAGTGGTGGGCTTGGTGTCGGGATTGCCATCGGCGAGCACGTCGTAGTAGCTCTGGAGGGCGATTACGTCTGGAGCGGCAGCGTCACTCCACCCCGTGACAAATTCGTTCTGGTCGCCAACGAGGGAATAGAACGTGGTGGCATCATGGAAGTTCCGGTTGGACGGATTGATGTCCTTGGACATGGTGTCGAGATGGGCGCCGTAATTGGCGTTGGAGATGTCGTTGCAGTAGCTGTAGAGGGAAGAACCGGTGCCGTAGATGCTGGCGCAAAGGCTGGAGCGCGAACTGTTGAGGGTGGAGAAGACGTTGGTGTCGGCCTTGCTGCTTTTCAGGGCGCTATCGATGCTGTAGTAAGTGGACTCGTATTTCTTGCTCGACCAATTTTTGTCCGCATAGGTGTGCGCCTTGTTCATCTCTTCGTCGCTCTTGTGGATGGCGTAGTACCACCACCCAAAGCCCAGGGTGAGGTCGACGGCCAGGAAAGCGGCGCCGCGTCCCCAATGGCCCACATAGGCCTGTCCAGCACCCGGAATGATCAGCGAATAGAAGAAGGCCTTGCGCGGAGAGCGGTACAGGGAGGAGGCCTGCGGATCACTCTTGAGGTGATGCGTCTTTCCTAGCGCCGTGGTATCGAAGACCGCGGGCAAGGACGAAGCCAGGGGAGCGGTGACTTGCAGCTTAGGCGTCGTGTCGGCAAGCGGCGCGGCAGGAAGGGCCGTTGCGGCTTGCTGTGCGGTGTCGGTAAGTGGCGCGAGGGGCTGGGCAACCGTTGATGAGGAATCTGTTGGGGGTGCGGCGGAATCGGATGGTGCTGAGGTTGCCACAGGCTGTGCCGGCTGGGATGTGGTCGCTGCCGTCGAGTCCGGAGCCTGGAGCTGCGGCGTAGGCGTTGTCGCCACCGCGACAGGAACGGGCAAAGGAGCCGCTGAGACCGGCGTCAAAGCCGGCTCTTGGGCCAGGGCGGCCATGGACGTAATCGTCAGAACGAAAGCTGTGCGCCACGAGAATCCGGACATGAGAGGAATGTACATAGCTCCTTCGCGAGCAAAAACGAAAAGGGCCGCGGAAGCGGCCCGGAAATGCGATTTTACCAAATAGCTCAGACGGGATCAAATCCCAACACATGACGCATGGTGTAGAGTCCCGGCGCCTTGCCCGAGAGCCATCCGGCAGCCCGTACGGCGCCTTCGGCAAAGGTGCGACGGCTGGTGGCCTGATGGCGCAGCTCGACGCGTTCTCCCTCGCCGTAGAAGCTCACAACGTGATCTCCCACGACATCTCCACCGCGCACGGCATGGATGCCGATCTCTCCTTGCGGACGAGCTCCGACCATGCCTTCGCGTCCGTAGCAGGCGACCGTCTCCAAGTCGACCGCGCGTCCACGAGCCACCGCTTGAGCTAGGCCCAGGGCGGTGCCCGAAGGGGCGTCCTTCTTGAAGTGGTGATGGGCTTCCACAATTTCGGCGTCGTAGCTTTGGGCATTCAACACCTTGGCCACGCGCTCGGTGATTTCCAGGAGCACGCTCACGCCGATGGAATAGTTCGGCGCAAAAACCACCGGCACGACCTTGGACGCTGCTTGGATAGCTTCGCGACCTTGGGCGTCGATACCGGTGGTGCCGATCACCAGCGGACAGCGATGACTCGCTGCCGCTTGGGCAATCGCTACCGTCACGGCAGGAGCCGAAAAGTCGATCACCGTATGGCCGTCCTTCAGGACGGGATGCCAGTCAGTGATGACCGGAACGGAAACGCCGGACACGTCCGATGATCCCTCTTCGCGATCCACCAGTCCGACAATCGTCTGACCGGCAGAAAGTGCGGCTTCCTGGAGCGCATGCCCCATGCGACCGCGTGCCCCTACGATGACCAAGCTCATCAACCGGCCTGCTTGACCACCCAGACCTTGATGCGCGTTTCAACTTCGGGGTGCAGCTGCACCGAGACGTTGAAGACGCCCAAGCTCTTGATGCCTTCTTCAAGGAGGATCTGCTCCTTGGTGACTTTGACGCCGGTGGTCTCAGCCAGCTTGGTGGCGATGTCCTGGGTCGTGAGGGTACCGTAGAGCTTGTCGCCCTCGTGGACGCGCACGGACAAGGTGATGGATGCACCATTGAGCTTGGTGGCGAGCTCTTCGGCAGTGGTCTTGAGCTTGGCGAGCTTGCCGGCTTGGCGTTTCTTCTCGGATTCGAGGTTCTTGAGGTTGCCGGTCGAGGCGGTAATGGCGAGCCCCTGGGGCAGAAGCCAGTTGCGCCCGTAGCCGTCGCGCACCTTGGCGACTTCGAAGGCCTTGCCCAGGCCTTTGATGTCGGCTTTCAGGATGACATTCATGGGTTTTCTCCGATGGATGGATTCAGACGTTCACGTAGAAGGAACCACTGGTCGAAAAGGCCAATGGCGATCGTAGCGACCAGGAAAAGCTGTGGAAAGAAAAGGATCGTGCCGGTCAGCGCCAGGAGCCAAAGCAAGTTCCCGCGCAAGCGTCCCACCGATGCCGCTGACCAGACGGACATGCCTCGCACCAGATAGAACGCCCCGCAGAAGAGCGCCAAGCACAGAGACCAGCTCTGCAATTGGACGCGCTGCAAGGCAAGCAGGAGGAGGCTTGCAGCCACGCCCCAGATCGGCCAATGCGGGAAGACAAGCTTCGCCAAAGGACCGATGGAATGGGACAGGCTGATGCGTCCAATGCCGTTCTTGCGCCCAAGCCACAGCAGAGCAAAGGTGGCCGCAAGAAATCCGGAAGCCGCCGAAAGGCCGGACTGGATCCCGAGCGACTCCCAAAGCTGGGCGCGGGTAGGTATATCGATGGCTGTGCTCGCCTGCGTGGCCATCGTGTGCAGGAACTGCAGTTGGATGTCCACTAGGGATGCGCCCAAAGGCTGCCACAGATTGATGGTCAGCCCGGCGATGATGCCGGGCAAGAGTGCCCACAAACCGGCGGGAAATCCCAACGGAAGCGCCAGGCACAAGACCAATGCAAAGAGCGGGAACTCTCCCATCCAGAGCAAAGCGCCCCCCACTAGGGAGCCGCTGGGCATGGATGCGGAAAAGAGCGTCAAGGCGGGAAGCAGCGACAGCACCATGATCGCCCCGGCCAGCACCTTGCGGTGGGAGGCCCACGCCAAGACCACCACAAGGACGAAGATCGCCTTGAACGTGGCTTGCAGGAAGACGATTTCCGGTGCGAACGACACGAAAGCCCCTTTTTAGCGCATCGATTCCGAGACGAAAGGCAACAGGGCGATGTGGCGGGCGCGCTTGATCGCCTGAGCCAGTTCGCGCTGATAGGATGCCGACGTTCCGGTCATGCGGCGCGGTACGATTTTGCCGCGCTCGTTGAGGAAGCGACGCAACAGCTTCTCGTCCTTGTAGTCGATGTGTTCAATTTTGTTTTCTGTGAAGAAACAGGTCCGCTTCTTCTTACGACGAATTGACATCATCAGTCCTCCTTGTCCTCGGTTTCGACGTTGGTGAGAACGTCTTCAGGAACGGCGGCGGCCAGGGCGTTCTCCGGCGGCATGCCGACGGGATTGTCCACCACGGTGAGGAAACGGATCACGGATTCGTCGAGCCGCAGTGCGCGTTCGACTTCAGCGATCGACGCGGGCTTTTCAGTGTGGTAGTAGTAGATGACGTATTCGGCGTGGGTGCGCTTCTTGATGATGTAGGACAAGCGACGCTTGCCCCAGCGGTCCACACGGATGATGTCGCCGTTTGCGGCGATCATTCCCCGATACTTCTCGACGGTCGCCTCAATGGCGGCGTCTTCAAGCATCGCGTCAATCAGTACGACGGTTTCGTACAATTTGGCCAATCGGCCCTCCCTTTGGTCTTCGGCCCCCGGGGAAATCCGGGAGCAGGGTGGATGTCGGCAACGGTCGCCCTGTGCGTTCGTGCCTGCAAGAGCGGCAAATATATCTATCCCGGCGCGATTTGCAACAAAGGAAGCCTCTTGGCAGCCTCTGCGGGGGGGATTCGCTCGCGGCCCTGCCGCTGGGGGCATCGGTAGGTACATTTGCTTCTCGTCCTCATCGTGCGTGGGGATGTATGAGTTTCTTTCCTGGAGACGACAATGCCTGAGCTTCGTTCCCGCACCAGTACCAATGGCCGCAACATGGCCGGAGCCCGCGCCCTGTGGCGTGCCACGGGCGTGCAGGAGGCCGACTTCGGCAAGCCCATCATTGCCATCGTCAATTCCTACACCCAGTTCGTGCCCGGGCACGTCCATCTCAAGGACGTCGGGGACATCGTGGCCGAGCAGGTGCGTCGGGCCGGCGGCATCCCGCGCGAATTCAACACCATCGCGGTGGACGACGGCATCGCCATGGGACACGACGGCATGCTCTACTCGCTGCCCAGTCGCGAGCTGATCGCCGACTCGGTGGAGACCATGGTGAACGCCCACTGCGCCGACGCCATGGTGTGCATCGGCAACTGCGACAAGATCGTGCCCGGCATGCTGATGGCCGCCATGCGCCTCAACATCCCCTCCATCTTCGTGAGCGGTGGCCCCATGGAGGCCGGCAAGGTGCTGCTCTCCGACGGCGAGCACCACATGGACCTGATCGACGCCATCGTGAAGGCGGCCGACAGCAAAGTGTCGGATGCCGACGTGGAGAAGATCGAACGCAGCGCCTGCCCGACCTGCGGTAGCTGCTCGGGCATGTTCACGGCCAATTCCATGAACTGCCTCACCGAGGCGTTGGGGCTTTCCTTCCCGGGGAACGGCACCGTGGTGGCCACCCACGCTGACAGAAAACGTCTTTTCGAGGATGCTGGCCGTCGCATCGTCGAGCTGTGCAATCGCTGGTATCAGGAAGACGACGCTACGGCGACTCCGCGCGGCATCGCCACGCTATCTTCCTTTAAAAACGCCATGGCCCTGGACATCGCCATGGGCGGTTCCACCAACACCATCCTGCATCTTCTGGCGGTGGCGCAGGAGGCCGAGGTGCCCTTTGATCTCGCCGAGATCGACGCCCTCTCGCGCAAGGTGCCTTGCATCTGCAAGGTGGCGCCCAATCATCCGGTGTGGCACGTGGAAGACGTCCATCGCGCCGGCGGAATTTTCGGGATTCTGGGAGAACTCGATCGGGCTGGTCTCATCGATCGCTCCGTGCCCACCATCTTCACCAAGACCCTGGGTGAGGCCATCGACGCCTGGGACATCAAGCGCACCGAGAAGAGCCACGAGTTCTTCAAGGCGGCGCCGGGCGGGATTCCGACTCAGGTTCCCTTTAGTCAGGCACGCCGCTGGGAGAGCCTGGACGACGACCGCTCGACCGGTTGCGTGCGCGACCTAGCTCATGCCTTCACCAAGGACGGGGGCTTGGCTGTCCTCAAGGGCAACATCTCGCTGGACGGCTGCGTGGTCAAGACGGCCGGCGTGGATGCCTCGATCCTGAAGTTCACCGGACCAGCCAAGGTCTTCGAGAGCCAGGAGCAGGCGGTCGAGGGAATTTTGGCGGGCAAAGTGGTGGCGGGCGACGTGGTGGTGATCCGCTACGAAGGCCCCAAGGGGGGGCCCGGCATGCAGGAGATGCTCTATCCCACTAGCTACCTCAAGTCCATGGGGCTCGGCAAGGCCTGTGCGCTCCTGACCGACGGGCGCTTTTCTGGAGGTACTTCGGGCCTTTCTATTGGGCACGTCTCGCCCGAGGCGGCCGAAGGCGGCGCCATCGGCTTGGTACGCGAAGGCGACACCATCGAGATCGACATCCCCGGCCGTTCCATCCGTGTGGCTCTCTCCGACAAGGAACTGGAGACGCGTCGCGCCGAGATGGTCGCCAAGGGCAAGGACGCCTGGAAGCCCCTCGCACGCGATCGCAAGGTGGGCAACTGGTTGAAGGCCTACGCTCACTTCGCCACTAGCGCGGCCACGGGCGCGGTTCGCAAGGTCGACTGAGCCTTCAAGGGTTACTATTAGGCAATCATGGCGCAACGGAGACGCAGAAAGAAGATCGGCGAGATCCTCCTGGCTCAGGGGCTGATCAGCCAAGAGGTCCTGGATAAGGCCATGGACGAGCATCGCAGTTCCGGCGAACCGCTGGGCAAGGTGCTTGTCAATCAGGGCTACATCGACCTCGATACGCTGCAGGGGATCTTGGGACTCCAGATGGAGCTTTCTGGCCAGAGGAAGCGCCTGGGCGAAATCCTGATCGATCGCGGCCTGATCGATCAGGAGAAGCTGGGTCTTGCCCTGGAGGAGCAGAAGCGCCAGGGCGGCCAGAAGCTTGGGACAATTCTTGTCAAGATGGGCTTTGTCGACGAGCAGGCCATGGTGGAGGCCATCTCAGCTCAGCTCGACGTGGCGCGCGTGGTGCTGGAGAATATCCAGATCGAACCGGCGGTAGCCAAGCTCATCCCCCAGGACATGGCGCGCACCTATAAGGCCGTGCCGCTCTGGGAGCAGGACAGCGTGATCACGGTGGCCATGAGCGATCCCACCAACTTGCGCACTCTGGACCACATCAAGTTCAAGACCGGCAAGGAAATCGATCCGGTGCTGGCCACCGAGAAAGAGATCGAGGTCGCCCTCAACCGCATCTACGCCAAGGAAGGCGACGAGGTCCTGCAGGAGCTCTTTGATGCCAGCGAAGGCGACGACAAGGATCTCGAGGTCGTCAAGAACCAGGTCGAAGAAGAGCAACTGGCCGACGAGGAAGGCCGACAAGTCGTCAAGATCGTGAACGTGATCGTCAACGAGGCTATTGCTTTGGGCGCCTCCGACATCCACCTGGAGCCGCAAGAGACTCACTTGCGCCTGCGTTACCGCGTGGACGGCGATCTGATCGAGCGCAACCACATCCCGCCGCGGCTGATGAACCAGATCATCTCGCGCATCAAGGTGCTTTCCAGCATGGACATCGCCGAGAAGCGAAAGCCGCTGGACGGGCGCTTCACCATTCGCCACAACGGCAAGGAGGTGGACCTGCGCGTCAGCTCCTTCCCGGTGTCGCTGCGCAACCGCGGCGTGTGCGAGAAGATCGTGATGCGTATCCTCGATCCCAACGCCAACAGCATCGCCATCGAGAAGATGGGCTTCCTGCCTTCGATGTACAAGCAGTTCGAGGAGATCATCAACCTCCCCGACGGCATCATGCTGGTGACCGGCCCGACAGGTTCTGGCAAATCCTCCACCCTCTACTCCTGCATCCGCAAGGTGCTCAATCCGGAAGTCAACATCGTCACCATGGAAGACCCGGTGGAGATGAACATTCCCGGGATCAGCCAGGGGCAGATCAACAACGCCGCCGGTTTTTCCTTTGCTGCCGGTATCCGCGCCATCCTGCGTCAGGATCCCGACATCATCATGCTGGGAGAAATGCGCGACAAAGAGACGGCCGAGATGGCTGTCCAGGCGGCCCTGACTGGCCACATGGTCTTCTCGACGCTTCACACCAACGATTCTTCTGGTGCCTTCACCCGCATGCTCGATATGGGGCTCGAACCTTTCCTGGTGGCTTCTTGCGTGAAGGGGGTGCTGGCCCAGCGACTGGTGCGCCGCCTTTGTCCCAAATGCACCGAACCCAAGGCTTACCCTGACGAGATGCTGGTCAAGCTCGGCATCCGTCCCGGAACCATCTTCTACCAAGGCAAGGGCTGCAAGCTCTGCGGCGGCACCGGCTTCAAGGGGCGCATGGGCATCTTCGAGCTCCTGGTCCCCGACGACCACATCAAGAGCATGATCCTCGGACGCGAGAGCTCCGACGACATCAAGGCCTACGCCAAAACCAAGGGACTGGTCACGCTGCGGCGCGACGGTCTCATGAAGGCCATCCAGAAACTCACCACCATCGAGCAGGTCATCGCGGCCTCGCAGAACGACATTTGATGCCCACTGAAGAACGCCTAGCTAGGATGCGCGCCGTCGCGGCGGCCCGCACTCGCCATTACACCTTCGTTCTTGAGGACTTCAATGATCCTCACAACATCTCGGCGGTGATGCGCACCTGCGAGTGCTTCGGGCTGCAGGACGTGCATGTGATTGAGGAAGTCCGCAAGTTTCGCGCCTCGCCGGCCATCCTGCGCGGTGCCGGCAAGTGGCTTACGTTGCACCGCTGGGAGACCCGTTCCGCCTGCCTCGAGTACCTGCGCAAGGAAGGTTATCGCATCGCTGTGGCCTCCTCCAAGGCTGAGAAGTCCTTTCATCAGTGCGACATGGAGCCCAAGACGGCGATCTACATGGGCACCGAGTTCTTTGGGCCGTCGCAGCACATTTTGACGCATTCTGACCTCGTCTTCCGCATTCCTCAGCACGGATTCACCGAGAGCCTGAACGTCTCGGTGTGTGCCGGCATGCTGGTGTTCCACCTCGATCGCCACATGGAGATCATGGGACGCGAGAACTTTGCCATGCCGACCGCGCAGCAGGAGGAGCTGGTTTCCACCTGGGTCGCCTCGCACGGCACCGGTGAGCTGTTTCCGGGGTCCGAACCGGAGTGAGCGACCTCTTTCGGGAGGACGCCCCCGCTTCGGTTGCGCCGCTTGCCGAGCGGATGCGGCCGGCTGGCTTCGCCGACCTCCTGGGAGATGCTGGGCTCTTTGCTTCCGAAAGTCCTTTCCGCATCGGGGCCGAATCGGACCACCTGGGTTCGGTGATCCTCTGGGGGCCTCCCGGCTGTGGCAAGACCACCGTGGCGCGGCTTCTCAAGGGGCTTTCGCGTCGTCCTTGGCGCACCCTCTCGGCGGTGGAGTCAGGACTCCCGGAGCTTCGCAAGCTCTTGGCCGAAGCCGAAGGCTTGCGCAAGCTCGGTTCGCCCGCTCCGCGGCTCTTCATCGACGAGATCCATCGTTTCAACAAGGCCCAGCAGGATGGCCTATTGCCGGCGGTGGAGTCGGGCACGGTGCTCCTGGTGGGGGCCACCACCGAGAATCCGTCCTATTCGTTGAATCCGGCTCTGGTGAGTCGCTGCCAGGTCTTTCGGCTGGAATCCCTTTCGCGACAGAATCTGTCATCACTGCTGGAACGCGCCTGGAGCAGCAGTGAACAGGGCCTCGGACGCCGCGAGGCTTTGGAGCCGGAGGCCTTGGAACGGCTGCTCACCCTCTCGGAAGGGGACGCACGGGCTGCCCTGAACCTTTTGGAGTGGTGCGCAGCCACCCTCTCGGAAGGACAGAATCTGGCACCAGAGCGCGTGGAGGCCTGCGCCCAGCGGCGTCCGCCGGCCTACGATCGTTCCGGGGACGGTCGCTATCAGGCGATCTCGGCACTGCACAAATCAGTGCGCGGTTCGGATCCGCAGGCGGTCGTCTACTGGCTTGCCCGCATGCTAGAGGGGGGCGAGGATCCAGTCTACGTGGCGCGGCGGCTGATCCGCATGGCGAGCGAAGATATCGGCCTTGCCGATCCGCAGGCGTTGCCGCTGTGCATCGCCGCTCGCGACGCTTGCGAGCACCTGGGACTTCCCGAATGCTCGCTGGCGCTTCTGGAAGCCGCCGTCTACCTGGCGCTGGCGCCCAAGAGCAACAGCCTGGAGGTCGCCTGGGATGCCGTCCGCGCGGCCGTGCGCGAGTCCGGTCAACTGCCCGTTCCCGAGGCCTTCCTCAATGCGGTCACCAAATTTGACAAAAAACGCGGAGTGGGGCAGGGCTATCTTTATGACCACGACAGCCCCAACGGCTATTCGGGACAAAACCACCTTCCCGAGGCGCTGCGGGGGATGGTATTCTGGAGCCCTGTCGAACGCGGTTATGAGCGCGAACTGAAGAAACGTTTGGATTGGTTTGAGTCGCGGCGTGATGTGCCGCCCCCATCAGAAGGAACTTCCCTATGAGCAGTCGTGTATCCTCCCTGATTCGCCGTTACATCGGCTTTTCGCAGCGCCACAAGGGTTTGGTGATCGGACTTTCGTTCGTTCTGATGGCTCTGGG
>Ga0302287_10000122_pt1 | contig 54750 bp, 49 predicted proteins | sample III_Fen_E2_4_FD_200452 | JGI IMG/M metagenome (GOLD analysis project Ga0302287, IMG submission 200452) | Peat permafrost microbial communities from Stordalen Mire near Abisko, Sweden - III_Fen_E2_4 | ecosystem: Environmental > Terrestrial > Soil > Wetlands > Permafrost | place: Sweden: Abisko... | reverse complement strand
GGCATGAGCGCGACACCCGATCCACGGATCGAACTGGAGACATTGCAGCAGCGACTGCGAGGCTTTCGCGTGGGCGGCATGGCCAAGGCCCTGCCGGGACGCGTGATCCAGGCGCGGGCCCGCGAGTGCGACTACCTCGAATTCCTGGACGAACTGGTCACCGACGAGCTGGACAAGCGTAGGCACACCCTGGTGGAACGGCGTTTCAAGCTCTCGCGTCTGCCCTGCCGCAAGAGCCTGGAGGAATTCGATTTCCGCTTCAACCCATCGATCCCCAAGCGGCGGGTCATGGAGCTGGGATCGGCTCGTTTCATCGCTCAGGCCTGCAACGTGCTCATGATCGGGCCTCCGGGAGTGGGCAAGACGCACCTGTCCGTAGCGCTGGGAATGAACGCGATCCTGCAGGCCTACACCGTGGCCTACCGCAGCGCCTTCGATCTGGTCGACGAGCTGGCGGAGGCCGCCACGATCTCAACGGCGGCACGCAGGAAGCGCATCGGGGCGATGGTGCAGGCGCAGCTTCTGATCATCGACGAATTCGGTATGCGCTCACTCCCGGCAAACGCCGCCGAGGATTTTCTGGAGATCATCCACCGACGGCACGGCAAGGGAGCCACCCTGATCGCCACCAACCGACCAGTCGAGGACTGGGGCAAGATCCTGGGAGACAACGCGGCCACCTCCGCCATCCTCGATCGATTTCTTGACCAGGCGGAACTCATTCCCATCGAAGGGAAATCCTATCGGACCGGACGCAGGAAGGAGGCCTCGCCAGCGACTGACTAACTTTCCCCACGATCGACCGGTGAATCACTTTCAAGTGTCCACGGATGGATCACTTTGAAGTGTCCGGCGACACTACCGGGCCCAACCGCCTCCGGGTGGGGATCCGAGGAAAAGCCGGGTGTTCGTGGTGGTCAGCCGCCAGCTGCTGGTGGATTCGCGGTACTCCACGGTGATCTGCGCGCCGGTCTTTTCAGCCTACGACGGCCTATCCACTCAGGTGGAGGTGGGCACGCGGGAGGGGCTCAAGCACGAGAGCGCCATCCATTGCGACATGCTGGTCTCGCTCCCGAAGGCGGAACTGACCGATTGGGTGGGGAGTCTCTCCTGGACCAAGCTTGCGGAGTTGGCGACGGCCTTGGAACGGGCGCTGGAACTTGATGAAATGTAAAGGTCCCGCAAGCATTGCTGGCGGGACCTTCGAAGGGGAGTCTCAGGAGTTCTTTGGAGGTGGGCGTCCGCCGCCCTGGACCATCTGGGTTAGCTTGTTGGCCAGTTCCTCCTGCACTTCGGGCTGGTCGTAGTAGCCTTCTTCCACGCGCTTGCGGGCCAGTTCGATGCGCTCTTCCCGTGATTCCGGCAGGGCGTTGGCCCGCATCGTGGCGGCCATGTCCGGTCGAGCCTTGTCGTTCTCGACCGCCTTGGACGAAATCTCGACCGGGTCGCGTTTGGCGGCCTCCTGCCCTTTTCCGGGCAGAACAGACTTGCGAAGCTCCGGATTTTGGAGCACAGCGGCCTGTTGCGGTGACAGTCCTTGGATGTTCATGGCTACCTATACTATCGTCAGTCCTTGAGCGAAACTTTAGTCAGATTTCGCTCTCGTCTTGAAGAATCGCAAAAAAACGATCGATGGCGACCATCTCAAAGAGATCGTGGATGTCGTCGGGTAGGTTCAAGAGGCGCAAGTCGCCGCCTTGCGCCTTGAGTTCCTGGAGGCAATGGATCAGCATGCCCACACCGGCGCTGTCGATGAAGGACACCTCGCGCATGTTGGCGACCAGGAGCAGTTCGCCTCCGCGCTGGCATTCCTGGATGGCCTGACGGAAGCTGGCCACGTCCACGCCGCGGATCTGACCTGCGACATCCAGAACCGTGTTGCCTGCCACCGTACGCTTTTCGATCCTCATGTTTTCACCTCCACCTGCTTTTGAGGCAGGATCAACTGTGCCTTGGTGCCTTGTCCGGGTACCGATTCGAGATGCAGTTCTCCACCCATCGATGCCAGCATCTGCCGGCTGTTCGCGAGCCCCAGTCCGTTGCCCTGAGGTTTGGTGGTGAAAAAGACCTCACCAGCTCTTTCGAGAATTTCATCCGCCATCCCGGTGCCGTTGTCGGTCACCGTGATTCGAATCGTACCATGTTTTTGGCTTTCCGCCAAGAGGCCAAGCTCAATCTGTTGGCCAGAAGGCACCGATTGGAGTCCGTTCAGGGCCAGATTCTGCAGAATCTGCAGCAACAGATCCCGGTCGATGCTCAATTCCAGCGTTCCCGGGCACTCCAGACGCACGATGGGTTGATTGGATCGACTGGCTTCCGGGCGTTGCAGCAGGAAGAGGCGGACTTCCTCCAGCAGCGGCCGCAGCCGGATCTGGCGGAAAGACGGCTGGCGGATGCGGGAAAAGTCCAGGAACTCCTGCAAGGTGCGGCTCAGACGGGCCGATTCGTCCTGGATCAGGCGCAGGAGCTGCTGGTCCTCGGCATCCAGCCCTTGGATGCTGCCCAGCAACTGTGCCGAACCGGAGATGGACGCCAAGGGGTTGCGGATCTCATGGGCAATCTGGGCTGCCACCGAACCCAGGGTGGCCATGCGCTCGGCGCTACGGACCTCGGCTTCCATCTTTCGCAGGTGGGTGATGTCCTGCAGGGTCAGGACCAGGATGCGCAGCTTGCCCTTGGCCCAGTGCCCCGAGGCTTGGAAGAAAAGTGTGGACCCTTTGCTGACGCGGGTCTCCATCTCCCAGGAGATGGCGCTTTCGAGCACCTGAGCGCAGCCATCCAGCACCGATTGGCCCCAGGATTCCTTGGCAATGATCTCTGACAGGCGCTTTCCGGGATGCAGGCCTGCGATCTGGGTGGCGGCCAGGTCGTTGGAATAGAGCAGCCGAAGCCCCTCGTCGAAGACCAGAACTCCCGAGGAGATGCGGTTGACGACGGCATCCATGTCCAGTCGCGCCATTTCCAGGGCCTGCGAAGTGCCGATCAGGGCGATGCGGTGGCTGCGCAGGGATTCCGACAGGAATCCTGCCAGGATGGCGATCAGGAAGCCCAGAACCGAGGTGAAGGCCCAGCGGGAAAGCAGAGCCGGGCCATCCAACCCTTCCAGGGCGACAAAGCGATGCACGCCCAGCCCGTGGGTCAGGCTGAGCAGTCCGAATCCCACCGTGAATCCCATGGCCACCGGGATGGCTCCCCAGAACCGGTACAGGAATCCGGCGATGGTGCCTGTGAGCAGGAACAGGAGGGTGGGATCGCTCATGCCTTGCGGGTTGAGCACCACCAGGTGCAGCTCGCACAGGAGCTCCATGGTCAGGCAAAGCCCGTGCCCCCAGTCCAGGTCCAGCTCCTCGGCCGCTTGCCGGCGTCCCCTGTCCCACAGGAATCCGACGGACAGCAGGAAGACCATCCAGAAAAGCCAGTAGGACTTTCCCACGCCGGACTGGATCCCACCCATCAGGAGCACCAGGGCGATCAGGATCTTGGCGCCTCCGAACCAAGCAAATGCCCGGAACCGAGGCGTGTCGGAGATCACTTAACGGCGCCTGCCATCGAGAACATGGGCAGGTACATGGCGATCAGGACCGCACCGATGATGCCACCCAGCAGCACGATGATGAGCGGCTCGATCATGGACGTCAACGCGTCCACGGCGGCTTCCACCTCGATGTCGTAGAAGTCCGAAACGCGGGTGAGCATGTCTGAAAGACCACCAGTGCGCTCGCCCACGGCGATCATCTGGATCACCATCGGGGGGAACGCCCCGGTGGCCTTGAGCGGTTCGGCGATGGACTGCCCGCCCGAGATGGCTTCCACGGTGCGGAAGATACCTGCCTCCAGCACCTTGTTGCCCGAGGTGCGGGCGGTCACGGTGAGGGCGTCGATGATGGGCACGCCCGAGGAAAGCAGAGTGCCCAAGGTCCGGCAGAAACGGGCCACGGCGCTCTTGCGGGTGAGGTCTCCGAACAGGGGTAGCGTGAGCATCATGGTGTCCCACTGCCATTGCCCCTTGGGGGTCTTGATGTAGCGCATCAGGGCAAACACCGCCACGATGGTTCCGGCCAGCATGTAGAGGATGTAGGCCTTCATGAAGTCCGAGGCGGCGATCACGAACTTGGTGGGGCCGGGCAACTCTCCGCCCATGTCCTTGAACATGGTGGCGAACACCGGAACCACGAAGGTGAGCAGGGCCGCCACGGCACCTACGGCCACCACGGCCACCATCACCGGGTAGGTCATGGCGCCCTTGATCTTGCGGCGCAGCTTCTCGGCAGCCTCTTGGTAGTCGGCCAGACGATTGAGAATGGTGTCGAGAATACCGCCCGCCTCGCCGGCACGTACCATCTGGCAGTACAGTTCCGTGAATGTCGGTTTGTGCTTTTCCAGCGACTCGGCCAGGGTGCCGCCGCCCTGGATGTCCATGGAGACCTTCCGGACGATCACGGCCATGTTCTTGTTCTCGGTCTGCTCGGCCAGGATGTCCAGGCACTGGATCAGGGGCAGGCCCGCCTGGGTCATGGCAGAGAACTGGCGAGTGAAACGCGACAGGTCCTTCAGACCGATGCCGGTGCCCAGCTTGAATCCCAATCCGCCGACCTTGCGGATCTTGATGTCGTTCAGGCGCTTCTTCTTGATCAGCGAAAGCGCGGCGGCGGAACTCTCGGCCTCGACCTCGCCGCTGACCTCCTTGCCGTTGATGCCCTTGCCAGTGTAGGCGAACTTCGCCATTCCAGTCTCCTATCGCAGTCGGGTGTAGGTTCAATCTAGCGCACGCAGCGGTCGTTGCGTCCGGATTACATCCGGAAATTGCCGGTGATGAACTTTTCGAGTTGCTCCGGTTCGCTGCAATAGAGGAGCGCCTCCTCCTTGGCGATCTGACGCCCGATCACGAGTTTAGCCAAGTGGGCCGTGAGAGTCTGCATGCCGTATTTCTGGCCGACTTCCATGATGCCCTGCACTTGGTGGATCTTGTCGTCGCGGATCAGGGAGCGGATGGCGGGGGTCACGGTGAGCACCTCGCAGGCCAGGGCGCGTCCTCCGCCGATCTTGGGGATCAGTTGCTGGCAGCAGACGCCTTCCAGCACGAATCCCAGCTGGCCGCGCACGGCGTCGCGCTCGCCCTGCTCGAACATGTCGATGACACGGTTGATGGTCTGGGCCGCCGAGTTGGTGTGCAGTGTGGCGAAGGTCAGGTGGCCGGTCTCGGCGATCTGGAGCGCGATCTCGGCCGTCTCCTTGTCGCGGATCTCACCCAGCAGCACCACGTCGGGATCCTGGCGCAGCGCCACCTTCAGGGCCTGGGCGAAGCTTGCTGTGTCCGAGAAGACCTCGCGCTGGTTCACGATGCACTTCTTGTGCTTGTGCACGAACTCGATGGGGTCCTCGATGGTGAGGATGTGCTCGGAGCGCTCGCGGTTGATCTTGTCGATCATGGCGGCAAGCGTGGTGGACTTGCCCGAGCCGGTGGGGCCGGTCACCAGCACCAGGCCCCTGGGGCGGTCGCAGAACTCCGAGAGGATCTTGGGGGCTCCCAGCGCGTCGAAGTCCTTGATCTCGGTGGGGATGTGGCGCAGCACCAGGGCGATCATGCCGCGCTGCATGAACACGTTGGCGCGGAAGCGGGCGTCGAAGGGCCTGCCGTCGGTGGTCTGGTGCCGGATGCCGAAGGAGAAGTCCACCTGGCGGCCCCGCTGCTTGTCTAGGTCGAAGTCCTCGAACTTCTTCTTCTGCTCGTCCTTCATCACCGAATAGGCCAGGGCCTGGACCTCCTCGGGGGTCAGTGGGTGGTTGTCGAAGGGGCGCAGGGAACCGTCGACGCGCAGCATCGGGGCGGCGCCGACCGTCAGGTGCAGGTCGGACGCCTTCCATTCGATCATCTTGCCGATCAGGTCGAGGATGTTGGCCATTTCAGTTTGTCTCCTTGAATATCACAAAAACTGTCAAAATACCCGTCGGGCTCAGCCGTCGGTGCTCTGGATCACTTCCGATGCCGTGGTCAGCCCCTGCTCCAGCAGCCGCATGGCGGCCGAGCGCAGGGTCAGGACGCCGTCGGCGACGGCCTGTTCCCCGATCTCGGAAAGCGACGCCCGGTCGATGATCAGTTGCCGGATCCCTGGACTGATGGGCATGATCTCGTAGATGCCCTGGCGTCCCTTGTAGCCGGTGCCCGAGCAGGTGTCGCAGCCGCGTCCCTTCCACAGCCGCAGCGTCTCAAACTCCTGGTCGTCCAGGCGCAGCAGGCGCTTGAGGGCGATGGGCTTGTCGGTCTCCTCGACGCGGCATTCGCTGCAGACCTTGCGCACCAGCCGCTGGGCGATGATCAGCCGCACCGAGCTTGCCACCAGGAACGGCTCGATGCCCATGTCCACCAGGCGGTTGATGGTGGAGGGCGCGTCGTTGGTGTGCAGCGTGGAAAGCACCAGGTGTCCCGTGAGCGCGGCCTTCACGCCGATCTCGGCGGTCTCCAGGTCGCGCATCTCGCCCACCATGATGACGTCGGGATCCTGGCGCAGGAATGATCGCAGCGCCGCAGCGAAGGTCAGGCCGATGTCGCTGTGCACCTGCACCTGGTTGATGCCGGGCAGGTTGTACTCCACCGGGTCCTCGGCGGTCATGATGTTGACGTCGGGGGAGTTGATGTTCGAGAGGGCCGAGTAGAGCGTGGTGGACTTGCCCGAACCGGTAGGGCCCGTCACCAGGATCATGCCGTAGGGGGCATCCAGCGCGTCGGTCAGGTCGCGCAGGCCGCGCTCGTGGAAGCCCAGCTTGGTCAGGTCTAGCTGCAGGTTGGACTGGTCCAGGATGCGCATCACCACCTTCTCGCCAAAGATGCACGGCAGGCACGACACGCGCAGGTCCACGGTCTTTCCCTGCGGCGTCTTGAGCTTGATGCGTCCGTCCTGGGGCAGGCGCCGTTCCGAGATGTCCAGGTTGGACATGATCTTGAGTCGGCTGATGATGGCGTGGCGCAGCTTGAACGGCAGCGTGCTCACCTCGCGCAGCGTGCCGTCCACGCGGTAGCGCACCCGCATGACCTTCTCGTAGATCTCGATGTGGACGTCGCTGGCGCGGATGCGGATGGCGTCCAGGAGGATCTTGTTGACCAGCTTCACCAGCGGCGCGTCGTCCACGGCGGCCATGGCGGCGGCCTCGGCGTCCTGGTCGGCCTCCTTGAGCACTTCCATGTCGTCCGACACCGCTCCGAGGATGTCGGCCATCTCGCGCTGCATGTCCACCTGGTAGTAGCGCTCCAGGCAGGCGCGGATCTGGCTCTCGGAGGCCACAACGGGCTTGACGGTGCAGCCGGTGATGAACTTGATGGCGTCCAAGGCCTGGGCGTTGCGGGGGTCGGAGGTGGCCACGGTGAGCACGCGGTTGGTGCGCGAGACCGGCATGATCAGGTACTTCATGGCCAGGTCCTGGGGGACCAGACGGACGGTGTCCTCCTCGATCTCGATGTCCGAGAGGGAGATCACGCCCAGGTTCATCTGGCGGGCCACGAAGCTGGCCAGCTCCTCCTCGTCCAGGATGGCGCCCACCTTCACCAGGTTCTCGCCGAGCTTGCCTCCGTTGGTGCGCTGGCTCTTGAGCGCGGAAAGCAGCTGCTCCTTGCTGATGAGCCCGCTTTCGACAAGCATTTCCCCGAGCTTCAGTGCCACTGACGTCTCCGTTCCAAGTCCGCTGCTAACTTATGTACGAAAGTAGTGAAGGAGGGGAGAGTCGTGGAGAACGAACGTCAAAGGGTGCGCCTGAGGAACGTGGCCAGTCTGCCAGTCGGGGGGACGGTGCCGTTTGCCATTCCCGGTTCGGAGAGCACGGGATTTGCCGTAAACACCACCCAGGGCCTGCGCGCCTGGCTCAACCGTTGCGACCATTGGCCGGTGCCGCTGGACATGGATGACGGCGACTTCGTGTCGCCCCTTTCGGGACTGGTGACCTGCAAGTCCCACGGCGCGGCCTACGATCCGGCCTCGGGGCACTGCCTGATGGGGCCGTGCCGAGGGGCGCAGCTGCATGCGTTCGCGCTGGAGATCGAGGGCGAGGACGCGTGGGTCGATTGCGGGGATCCGGGGAGCCTGCCCAAGCTGTATCCGTGACGCCGGGTCGATCCTGAGGCGTTTTTCGGAGAATGAGCCGGGATTGCAATGCGGAGGAATCGGGAACGAAAAGTGGTTTCGGTAGGTTTCCGACCACAGACGTGAACCTGGAGACTTCGATGCCGAACTGCCGATCCGTATTGGGCCTTTGTGCCGGAACTGTCCTTTTGATGGGCGCTGCGGGGGCACATGCCGCCGTGAGCTTTGTGGGCGTGGCCCAGATCGCCGGAAACGGCATCGACTCGTCGGGACTGGGCCCCGGAAAGCTAGAGGACGGCGTGTCGCCGAAGAACGGCCTGAACGGCTTCGGATCCGGGCTCGCCTGGGCCGGAGGCAACACCTTCTACGCCCTCTCCGACCGTGGGCCCAACAAGGTGGCCTACACCGGCGGGACTGCCGTGGACAACACCACCAGCTACCCGTGCCGGTTCCAGAAGTTCGAGATCGCCCTAGACACGACGGGCCCTCGCGCCAACGGCGTGTTCGCAAGCTATGCCGTGAGCGCCACCCTCAAGGGGACGACGCTTTTCAAGACCGCCAAGGGCGACAACTACATCGGCATCAGCACGGCCTTCGCCCACGACCAGACGGAGAACCTCCGCCTGGACCCGGAAGGATTGCGCGTGGCTCCGGACGGCTCGTTCTGGGTCTCGGACGAGTACGGCCCCTGGATCCTCCACTTCGACGCCAAGGGCAACCAGATCGGATCGCTTGCGGCACCGGCGGGATTCCGGGTGGCCAAGGAGGATTCCACCGGCGCCAAGGAGGATGCCGCCAACACGGTCGGACGCACGAGCAACAAGGGCGCCGAGGGGCTCGCGCTCACCCCCGACGGCAACACCCTGGCGGTGATGATGCAGTCCCCGCTGCTGCAGGACAGCAGCACCAACGGCCTGTTCAACCGCCTGATGGTCTACGACCTGGCCCATCCCGGCCAGGCGGCGAAACAGTATGTGTATCCGCTGGACAACAACAGCTTGACGGTGAGCGAGATCGTGGCCGTCAACAACCATCAGTTCCTGGTGGACGAGCGCAACGGCAAGGGAGGTAAGAAGGGCGTGAAGCTCCTGTACCTGATCGACATCGCCCAGGACACCCTCCCGACGGACCTGTCCGCTACCAGCTATGATGGCGCCACCAAGGAACATGGCCTCCCCGGTGCCGTCCTGCCCGCCGGCATCATGCCGCTGCGCAAGAAGCTCTTTGCGGACGTGGGCAAGATCCTGCTGGCCGCCACGCCTTGGCCCTTCTCGAACGCAAACGGCGTGGACAGCCTGCCGGACAAGATCGAGGGATACGCCTTCGGGCCCGACCTGCCCGACGGCCGCCACCTGCTGCTGGTCGCCAACGACAACGACTACGTGACTCCGGACAAGGCCGCCGGCAGCGGCTATCCCGACTACTTCTTCGCGTTGGCGGTCGACACGGCCGATCTGCGCGGATTCGAGCTGCCACGCTTCGACGGTCCTACCACCGGCATCCGGCAGGTCGCAGGCCGCAAGCCGGGCTTCGAGGCTTTGCTGCGCGGCGGAAACCTCGCCATCGCCTCCGACGTGGCCGGGGACATCCGTCTCGAGATCCTGGGTGCCGACGGGCGTCTGGTGATGGACCTGGGCAACCGCACCCTGGTGGCTGGGACCCGCAGCATCGCGTTGCCCGCCCCGATGGGCTCCGGACTGCACATCCTGCGCTGCAGCGGCGCGGTCACGGGCAGTCGTGTCTTGATCCGGCCCTGACCAATCGCTTCGATACGAGCGGGAAAAGGCCCGATCCGCAAGGACCGGGCCTTGTTGCTTAAGGGACGGAAAAGCCCAGCGCGAACTCGCGCGTTCGGCTTGCGATGCGTCCGATCAGGGCGTCGTCGGCGGGATTCTTCAGGACCTGGGCGATCCAGGCGGCGATGCGGGCCATCTCGGCTTCCTTCATGCCGCGGGTGGTGACGGCGGGGGTGCCCAGGCGGATGCCCGAAGGCGTGGCGGCCTTGGCCGTGTCGAAGGGCACGGTGTTGGCGTTGCACACGATCCCGGCCCGGTCCAGGAGCTCGGCCGCCGGCTTGCCGCCGATCCCCAGGGGACGCAGGTCGGCAAGGACCAGGTGGTTGTCGGTTCCGCCGGTCACCAGCGGGATGCCGGCCTCCAGCAGCCCTTGGGCCAGGGCCGAGGCATTTGACAGGATCTGTCTTCCATAGTCCTTGAAGGACTCCTGTGCGGCCTCGTGCAGCGCCACCGCGATGGCGGCGGTGGTGTGGTTGTGCGGTCCACCCTGCAGGCCGGGGAAGACGGCGCGGTCGATCCTGGCGGCGAACTCCCGGCGGCACAGGACCATGGCCCCGCGCGGTCCGCGCAGGCTCTTGTGGGTGGTGGTGGTGACGATGTCGGCAAAGGGCACCGGATTCGGGTGCACGCCTGCGGCCACCAAGCCTGCGAAGTGGGCCATGTCGATCATGAGCACGGCACCGACCTCGTCGGCGATGCGACGGAAGGCGGCAAAATCGGGAATGCGGGGATAGGCGGAATGGCCGGCGATCAGGAGCTTGGGGCGGTGTTCCAGGGCGAGCTCCCGCACAACCTCCATGTCGATGCGGCCGGTGGCGGGGTCCAGGCCGTAGCTCCTGCAATCGAACCACTTGCCTGTGACGCTGGCCTTGGAGCCGTGGGTGAGGTGGCCGCCGTGGGGGAGCTCCATGCCCAGCACCGCATCGCCCGGCTGCAGCAGGGCCGCGTAGACGGCGAGGTTGGCGGGAGATCCGGAGTAGGGCTGGACGTTGGCGTGCTCGGCCCCGAAGAGGCGGCAGGCGCGTTCGATGGCCAGGCTCTCCAGCGGATCGATGCACTGCTGGCCTTCGTAGAAGCGCTTGCCCGGATAGCCTTCGCTGTACTTGTTGGTCAGGACGGATCCTGTCGCTTCAAGGACGGCCTTCGAGACGTAGTTCTCGCTGGCGATCAGGCGGATCTTCTCGCGTTGGCGCTGTTCTTCGGCCTGGATGAGGCCATGAATGGCGGGATCGAAGCTGGCAAGGTTCATCGGGTTTCCTTTCTGCACACGATGGCGAAGGACCCGAAACGAGACGTCTTGGGCCTTCAGTGACGAAGAAGCCCAGACGCGCGGCAATGCCTAAGATCCACACTTCCTTGAGGTCATCCCTCGGTTGCGTCAGTCATGTGGACACGATGAAGATCGCTCCGATTCGGGCGAAAGTCAAGAGCGAAAAGTCTTTTATCCGAGAATGTGCACGAAGATGGGCAGCAGCACGGCCGTGACCAGTCCCGTCAATCCCATGGCTAGGCTTGCGAAGGCCCCTTCGGTCTCGCCCATCTGCAGGGCGCGGGAGGTGCCGATGCCGTGGGCGCTGACGCCCAGCCCGATACCAGCCGCGCGCGGATCGCGGATGCGCAGGAGCCGGAAGAATCCGGCGCCGGTCACGGCTCCCAGGATCCCGGTGAGGACCACGCACAGCACGGCGCGCCCCGGATCGCCCCCGATGGCCTCCGAGACGCCGATGGCGATGGGCGTGGAGACGGACTTGGGGGCGATGGAAAGGAGCGTGAGCCTGGAGGCTCCCAGCAGCCGGGCGATCCCGACGGCGCTGCCGGCGGCCGTCACGGATCCCAGCAGGATGGATCCCAGCACGGGCACGAGTGAGGCGCGGATGCGTCCGATCTGGCGGTAGAGCGGAACGGCAAGGGCCACGGTGGCAGGTCCCAGCAGATGGTGGACCAGGTTTGCTCCTTGTCGGTAGTTCGCGACGGGGATCCTGGTGAGGTAAAGGAAGAGGGCGATGGCGATGGAGGCGATCAGGACCGGCTGGAGCAGGGGAGAGTTCCCCAAGCGCTTCTGGAGTTGCTGGGCCAATACGAAGGCGGTCAGGGTGATGGCCAGCCCGAAGGGGATGCTGGAGGTCAGGCCAGTGAGGTCGGTATTCACGAGCGGCCTTTCCCGAGCCGTTCCAGCCCGACGAAAGCTCCGGCGGAAACGCCCATGGCAAGCCAAGTGCTGACGACCACGGCAAGGCTGATGGCCAGCAGTTCGTTCGAGATCGCCCCGATGTCTAGGAAGGCTGAGACTCCGGCTGGAACAAAGAGCAGGGCCAGGTTGTCCAGCAAGCCGTTGGCCGCCAGCTGCAGGCCCCGAGGCACGCGACCCAGCCACAGCAGCCACAAAAGGAGCAGGAACATCCCGATCACGGCGGCAGGCACAGGGAGATGGAGTGCGCGCATGGCCAGTTCCCCACACAGCTGGAATCCGGTCAAGATGGCCATGCCCTCGAGAAATCCGCTCTGCCGTTTCGAATCTGCCATGGCTCCTCCCTTTTCGGAAGGAGTCAATTTAACCGCTTCGGGGCCTCAGAACTTGAAGCGACCGATGTCTTGGCTCAGCGTTCCGGAAATCTGGTTCAGTCCTTTGGACGAATCCTCCATCTTGACGGCGTTTTGGGCCAGGTTGCGCACGGCTTCGTGCATCTGGGCAATGCCCTCGGAGACTTCGGCCAACCCTTCGGCCGATTGGCTGGTCCCTGCAGCGATGGAACGCGACTCCTGGTCAACCATGGCCACGTTGCGCGAGATCTCGCTGATGGTGGAATTTTGCTCCTCCACGGAGCGCAGGATGCTGTTGGAGAGCGTGTCGACCTTGGCAACTTCCTTGGACACCTCGGCCATGGACAGCACGGCCAGCTTGGTCTCGTTCTGGATCGACTCGATCCGCTCGCGGATCTTCTCGGTGGACTCGGCGCTTTGGCGGGCCAGTTGCTTGACCTCGCCAGCCACCACGGCAAAGCCCTTGCCGGATTCGCCGGCCCGTGCCGCCTCGATGGTGGCGTTGAGGGCCAGGAGCTTGGTTTGCTCGGCAATGTCAGAGATGACTTCCAGCACCGACCCGATGTCCTGCGCAGAGGCTTTGAGGTGGTCGATGCGCTCCTTGGTGGTCTCCACCCGCTGGCTGGCCTCGCGGGCGACGCCGACTTCCTGCTGGCAGGAGCGGGAGACCTCGGAGAGGGATGCGGTCATCTCCTCCAGCGCTGCGGCGATGGTGGTGATGTTGCGCCCGGATTCAGCGACGGACGAGGCGATCTGCTTCAGGTTGGAAGAGGATTGTTCCACGGCGGCGGCCATGCTTCGGGAGGAATGCTCCATTTCCTCGGCGGCACTGGCGGTCTCATGGGAGATGCTGCGCACGCCGTGGGCGGACTCGGTGAGCTGGCTAGCGCGACCTGCGATGCCGTGGATCAGCGACTGGATGTTGCCGACGAAGGTGTTGAAGGCCCCTGCGGTGCGGCCGACCTCGTCGTGGAACTGGATCTCGATGCGCTGGGTGAGGTCTCCGGACCCTTGCGAGATGTCGTCCAGGCGGTCCTTGAGGCTTTCCAACGGCTTGAGGGCCTTGGCGGCGATGACGGTGGCAAGGAGCGAAAGTAGCAGCACGACAAGGGCGGTGATTCCTCCGACATGGATGATGCTCTGACGCACGGAGTCGTCGATTTGAGTCTGCTTCTGGGCGATCAGGGAGTCAATCTCGTCGATGTACACGCCGGTACCGATCATCCAGCCCCATTTGTCAAAACCTTTGCCATAGCCCAGCTTGTCGCAGGCCTTGTTGGTGCCGGGCTTCTCGATGGCGTAACGGACGGTGTCTCCGCCCTTGCGAGCGGCCTCAATCATGTCATGGACGAAGGCCTTGCCTTGGGCATCCTTGATCTCGATCTTGTTCTGCCCGATCCAGTCTGGTTTGGTGGCAAAGATCCTGCAGGTACCGTTGTACTCGTATGCGAAGAAGTAGCCGCTCTTGCCGAAGCGCATCGCTTCGATGGTGCGCTTGACCTGGGCTTGATGGAGCCTGCGGGTGGCGTCGTCCTCGCTGGAATCCTGGTACTGGGCCAGTACGCCGTAGGCGATCTGGGCTTGTTCTTCCAAGGAGTGTCGCACGGTCTCCAGGGCGTCGCGCCTGTAGTTCTCGATTTGCTGCCGACCATCGCTGCGCAGGCTGTTGATGAAGAACGCAGTGGTGATCACGCTGGTCACGACCAGAAGGCCTGCAAGCAGTATGGCGACTTTGGTTCGCAGCGAGAGGTGCTTCATCGTGGCTCCGAGGGTTCTGGAATGGCGGTCTGCTAGCATCATGACATGATCGTTTCCGCATGTGCAAGCGATGATTTGACAAAAGGCACTTCGACTGGACTCTTGAGAGCGTCAGAATCTGACCAGTATGAAGGGCAGGTTGCTACCTTGGCCACCCATGAGCATGGAATCCAAGTACAGTCCGAAGGAAGTCGAAGCCAAGTGGGAAAAGCTCCACCGCGAGGGTGGCGCGTTTGCCGCAAGCGGGGAAGGGAAGCCCTACACCATCGTCATTCCGCCGCCAAACGTCACGGGCGCGCTGCACATGGGCCATGCCCTCAATCACACCATCCAGGACGTCCTGATCCGCTTCAAGCGCCTGCAGGGCCGTCGCACCCTGTGGCAGCCCGGCACCGACCATGCCGGCATCGCCACCCAGAACGTGGTGGAACGCGCGCTGGCCAAGGAAGGCAAGAAGCGCCGCGAGATGGGCCGCGAGGCCTTCGTGGAGCAGGTCTGGGCTTGGAAGCAGGAATACGAGGCGCGCATCGTTGGGCAGGTGCAGCGCATGGGCAACTCCTGCGACTGGGACCGTCTGCGCTTCACCATGGACGAGGGCCTGTCCCGCTCGGTGCGTGCGGCGTTTGTGCACCTCTTCGAGAAGGGCCTGATCTACCGCGGCAAGTACATCGTGAACTGGTGCCCCAAGGACCGCACCGCTTTGTCGGACGACGAAGTGGAGACCAAGGACGGCGGCGAGCCGGGCCACCTCTGGCACCTCAAGTATCCGCTGGCAGACGGTTCGGGCCACATCATCGTGGCGACCACCCGCCCCGAGACTATGCTGGGCGACACCGCCGTGGCGGTGAATCCGAAGGACGAGCGCTACCAGGCCTTGCTTGGAAAGTCGATCGCGCTGCCGCTGACCGACCGCGAGATCCCCATCATCGCCGACGATTTCGTGGAGATGGATTTCGGAACCGGCTGCGTGAAGGTCACTCCCGCGCACGACCTCAACGACTTCCAGGTGTTCCAGCGCCACCCCGACATCGGCGTGATCAACATCATGAACGAGGACGCCTCGCTCAACGAGGAAGTGCCCGCCCGCTTCCAGGGTCTGGACCGCTTCGAGGCGCGCAAGCGCATCGTGGCCGAGTTCGAGGAGCTCGGGTTGCTCGAGAAGATCGAAGACCGCATGACTCCGATCGGGCGTTCGTACCGCTCGGGCGAGCCCATCGAGTACCGCCTCTCCGACCAATGGTTCGTGGACATGAAGCCCCTGGCCGAGAAGGCCTTGGCCTCCACCCGCGAAGGACGTGTGCGCTTCGTTCCCGAGCGCTGGAACGACTACTACTGCAAGTGGCTGGAGAACGTGCGCCCCTGGTGCATCTCGCGCCAGCTGTGGTGGGGACACCGCATCCCGGTGTGGTACGACGAGGACGGCGTGGCCTGCAGTGCCGTCGAGACTCCCACGGTGCATCCGACCACCGGCAAGCCCATCGTGCGCCAGGACGAGGACGTGCTGGACACCTGGTTCTCGTCGGGCCTGTGGCCGTTCTCCACCCTGGGTTGGCCGGGCGAAGGCGCAAAAGCCGGAGCGGCGACCGAGGACTGGATCCAGTCCGAGATCCCCGGGCATTACCCGACAGACGTGCTGGTGACCGATCGCGGCATCATCTTCTTCTGGGTCGCCCGCATGGTGATGATGGCGAACGAACTGACCGGCAAGGATCCGTTCCACACCGTCTACATCCACGGGACGATTCTTGACGACAAGGGCCGCAAGATGTCCAAGTCGCTGGGCAACGGCATCGATCCGCTGGAGATGGCCGACCAGTACGGCGCCGACGCCGTGCGCTTCTCGCTCCTGAACCTCTCCTCGGAAGGCCAGGACATCAAGCTCTCGCCGACCAAGTTCGAGATGGGTCGCAACTTCGGCAACAAGATCTGGAACGCCGCTAGGTTCCTTTTGCCGCACCTCGAGGGCGCGGACATGGGCGCCGTGGCGCTGGACCCGGCCGACCGCTGGATCCGCTCGCGCCTGGCCACCGTGACAAATACTGTCACCAAGCTCCTGGAGAGCTACAAGTTCGCCGACGCCGCGATGGAGCTCTACCACTTCGCCTGGGGCGACTTCTGCTCCTGGTACCTCGAACTTCGCAAGAACGAGATCCACGGGGAGGACTCGCCCGCCAAGCGCTCTGCGGTGGGTTCCTGCCTGCGTGTGCTCTCCGACATCACCATGCTCCTCAACCCGTTCATGCCGGCCCTGACGGAAGAACTGCGCGAGCACCTGGGACTGCCGCAGGCGATTCGATCAGCGTGGCCGGTCGCGGACGAGTCCGCGATCGACGAAGGTGCCGAGAAGGCCTTTGCCCGCCTGATCGCGGTGGTGGAAGGCATCCGTGCCCTGCGCGGCCGCTACCAGATCGCTCCGACCAAGGAGCTGTCGGTCACGCTGCGTTGCGACAGCGCGGTGGAGTTTGCTGAGCTTGAGGGCAACCTCGTGGCACTCGAGGGACTTTCGGTCACCAAGGCCGTGCTCCAAGTGGGCGGCGCCAAGCCCGAGTTCTGCGGCACCGAGATCCTCAAGGGTGTGCAGGTCCACGTGGCGCTCGAAGGGATCCTCGACAAGGCCGTGGAGATCGCGCGCCTCTCGAAGGAACTAGCGGAAGCGACAAAATTTGTCGCGCAGATCGAAGGGAAGCTAAGCAACGAGTCCTTCGTGTCGCGGGCCAAGCCCGAGGCGGTGGAATCGGAGCGCGAGAAGCTCGTGACCCAGAAGAACCGTGCTGCCCAGCTCCAGGAGGCCCTAGCCGGTTTGCAGGACTGACCTGGACTAAAGCGCGGTCGAGATCAAGACCCTCTCAAGCGATTGCCTGGGAGGGTCTTTTCGTGGCAGGGATCATGCGCCAGGGATGCCGCCCGCAGGGCAAAGACCCCCTGCGGATGCAGGAGGCTTTGCAGGCAGCCCGGTGCCGCGAAGCGGCAGGCGCCCCTTCGCTTCTGTGCATGCGCTCCTAAATTCAGACAAGTAAGTATTCTATATTGCGCCCATTGCGGTGTTGAGAGGCTTCGGATCGTGCCTGCTGCGCGGGGACGGTCCAAAACAGGGGAGTGAATCACATGGGATGCGAGAAGACCAACCAGTCCGCTTGGCGGGGATTCATTCCGGGCAGTTGGACCACTCGTGTGGATGTGCGCGGGTTCATCCAGAAGAACTACACCCCCTACAAGGGGAACGATTCCTTCCTGGTGGGGCCCTCCGCCAAGACCCTCAAGGTCTGGGAAGCCCTCGAGCCCCTGCTTGCCGAGGAGCGCAAGAAGGGCGTGCTCGATGTCTCGGCCGACCGCCCCAGCTCCATCACGGCGCATGCGCCCGGCTACATCGCAAAGGAGCACGAGACCATCGTGGGCCTGCAGACAGACGCGCCTTTGAAGCGCGCCATCATGCCCAACGGCGGCCTTCGCATGGTCGAATCGGGGCTGGAGGCCTACGGCTTCTCGCTGGCCCCGGAGCTGCACGAGATCTGGACCAAGTACCGCAAGGACCACAACCAAGCCGTCTTCGATGCCTACACTCCGGAGATCATGGCCTGCCGGAAGTCCGGCGTGATCACGGGATTGCCCGACGCCTACGGACGCGGACGTATCATTGGGGACTACCGCCGCGTGGCCCTCTACGGCACGGCCTGGCTCCAGAAGGAGAAGACCCGCGAGAAGGCTCTCTCCGAGAACTTTGATTTCACCGAGGACGTCATCCGCAGCCGCGAGGAGATGTCGGAGCAGATCCGTGCCCTGGGCGAGCTTGCCGCGATGGCCAAGTCCTACGGGTTCGACATTTCCCGTCCCGCCGAGAACGCCCGCGAGGCAGTGCAGTGGCTGTACTTCGGCTACCTGGGCGCGGTCAAGGAGCAGAACGGAGCGGCCATGTCGATCGGCCGCATTTCGACATTTCTTGACATATTCATCCAGCGCGACCTCGATGAAGGCATTCTGGGCGAGGAACAGGCGCAGGAACTGATCGACCAGCTGGTGATCAAGCTGCGCATCGTGCGCTTCCTGCGCACCCCCGAGTACGACCAGCTTTTTGGTGGCGACCCGACCTGGGTGACCGAGTCGATCGGCGGCATGGGCGAGGACGGACGCACGCTGGTGACGCGCTCGAGCTTCCGCATCCTGCACACCCTCTACAACCTGGGTCCGGCCCCCGAGCCCAACCTCACGGTGCTGTGGTCCACAGAACTGCCCAAGGGCTTCAAGGACTTCTGCTCCAAGGTCTCGATCGAGACCTGCTCCATCCAGTACGAGTCCGACGACCTGATGCGCCCTCAGTGGGGCGACGACTACGCGATCGCGTGCTGTGTCTCTGCCATGCGCGTGGGCAAGCAGATGCAGTTTTTTGGCGCGCGCGCGAATCTCGCCAAGGCGCTTCTGTACGCCATCAACGGCGGATGCGACGAGAAGACCGGCGTCGTGGTGGCTCCCGGGTTCGAGCCCATCACCGACGAGGTGCTGGACTACGAGGTGGTGATCGCCAAGTTCGATTCCATGATCGAGTGGCTGGCCAACACCTACGTGCGGGCGCTCAACGCCATCCACTACATGCACGACAAGTACCACTACGAGCGCCTCGAGATGGCCCTGCACGACAAGGACATCTACCGCACCATGGCCTGCGGCATCGCCGGCCTCTCGGTGGCTGCTGATAGTCTTGCCGCCATCCGCTACGCCACCGTGAAGCCCATCCGCAACGAACAGGGCATCGCGACGGACTTCGAGATCACCGGGCTCTTCCCGACCTACGGCAACAACGACGACCGTGCCGACGAGATCGCCGTGTGGCTGGTCGAGGCCTTCATGGAGAAGATCAAGAAGCACAAGTGCTACCGCAAAGCCGTGCCCACGCAGTCGGTGCTCACCATCACCTCGAACGTGGTGTACGGCAAGAAGACCGGCAACACCCCCGACGGCCGCCGTTCCGGCGAGCCCTTCGCCCCGGGCGCCAACCCCTCCAACGGCCGCGACACCCACGGCTTCCTGGCCACGGGCCTTTCGGTGGCGAAGCTCCCCTACGAGTCGGCCCTGGACGGCATCAGCTGGACGGCCTCGGCCACGCCGGCGGCGTTTGGACAGAATCTGTCCGACCGCATCAAGAACCTGGCCAATTGCCTGGACGGCTTCTGCGCCTCGAAGGGCTTCCACATGAACGTGAACGTGCTCTCGCGCGAGGTGCTGGAGGAGGCCATGGAGTCTCCCGAGAAGTACCCCAACCTCACCATCCGGGTGTCGGGCTACGCGGTGAACTTCGTGAAGCTCTCCCGCGACCACCAGCGCGAGGTGATCGACCGCACCTTCCATGTGAAGCTGTGAGGTAGGGCGCTACCCGCCTTTCCGTTCTCGCTGCATGGCTGTGACCACCTACGCGTAGGCCGAAGTGGTCTCTATATCAGTTCCTGTCCAGACGTAGACGGCAAGCAGCGGCTCGTCCCGCGTCTCCATGGCGTGGAGGGTGTTGGAAGGATGTAAGATGAAGCTGCCGGGAGCGCGGTCTTGGACGGTGCCCTCCAAGGTCCATGCGGCCTTTCCCGAGACCACGTAGTAGAGCTCGATGGCGGGATGCAGGTGGAGCGGATAGAGGGTGCGCGGTGAGATGAAGGTCCAGCCCAGACAGATTGTGTCACTGTGGATCGGGGAGGCGGGGCCGATGACCTCGGCAAAGCCCATGCGCCCTCCGAGGCCCGGGGCGTCCGCGCGCTCGGCGTAGCGGTATTCCCACGGCAAGAAGCGCGCCACCGAGAGGAATGACTCCAGCAGCGAAGACGGAACCGCTGCCGACCACTTGGCTTCCCGCAGCGCCTGGCCACTGGGGTGGTTGTTCAGAGGAAAGGTTTCCGTCACCGGCGGAAGTTCCTTGAGGAAAACTAGGGCACGGGAGAGTTCGGCCTGAGCTGCAGGATCAGGCGGGGAAAGTTCTGACAGAACCTGTCGCATGGCCTCCACCATGGACAGAATCTGACGATTGACGCTCACCCGATGCGCCTCGAGGCGAGCACTGCCACGGTGTGGCCGATGCGGGTGCCAGCCTTCCAGGCCTCGTAGGCGGCAAGGGCATCCAGGCGATGGGGAGCAAGGGCCGCTTCGATCTCGAGCGCATTCCGACCGCTCTTTTCCAGGGAGATGTTCGCGAACGCTTCTTCCAGCGCCGCCGCCGGATAGAAGTGGAACGGTCCGAGTCCTTCTCGCTGCTTGGCGACGTGACCTGACAGCACGTCCTCTGCCTCTGCCTGCACCTTCCAGGTGTAGGTGAGAAAGGTGGATTCCAGGCCCGCGAGCTTCCCGAGTTCCAGGAACACCGCCAGCGGCACGCGCGCCCCGAGGGTGGAAAGTACCACGCCGCCGGGAGCCAAGAACTCCTTGGCCTGCACCAGGGCGAGGTAATGGAGGTCTAGCAACTGATGACGCACCAGTTCGGGGATCACTTCGCGGCGCGGGGCCAAATGGACGGCGCTCTTGCGGGACTCCGTCACGTCCTCGTTTTCTGGGATCGGCACGTTGGGGAGGTTCTCGTAGATCACGTCGTACCTGCTGCCGTAGTGCCGCAGCGGCTCGAGCAGGTCGCCAAATCCCGTCTCCAGAACCACCTCTTGCGGAGCCTTCAGATTGTTCTGGATGTTGCGGGAAGCCGCCTGCACCACTTCGTCGAGCACGTCGGTGAGGCCAACGCGGTGCGCCCCCAGCACTTCGATGGCCGAGAGCACATCGAGTCCCGCTCCGGTTCCGATGGAGCAGAAGGACTCGATGGGAGCGCCTTGCCGTCGCAAAAGCTTGAAGGCCGGCGTCGCCACATGAGAAACCCAGTCGCTCTTGAGGTCGATCACCTGCGGCAGGAAGACGTGGCTGGAAAGCTCCACGGCGACGCTCTCCTTCACCCGCTCCAGCGCTGGCGTATCAAAGTACTCCGCCGCCCGGATGGAGACCGAATCGAATCCCGAGGCAGCTTCCAGAGCCTGGGAAAAATCAGCCACGATGTCCGGGGAATCCTCGATCCCCACGGAAACGCGGATCATGTCGGGAGTGATTCCGGCGTCGCGCTGTTCATCCGCAGTCATTTGGGAATGGGTGCTGGAAGCTGGATGCAGGACGCTGGTGCGAGCATCACCCACATGAACGACCAGGGCCGCAAGTTTTAAAGCCTTCACGAAGGCGCGAGCTGCCTGGTGGCCCCCTTTGAGACCGAATGTCAGTACGCCGCTGCCGTTTGGGTGCAGGAAGTATTTCTGGATGCGCTCGCGGCCGACATTTTCCGCCAGGCCAGGATAGACGACCCACTCGATGGCCGGATGCCCTTGCAGGAATTGCGCGAGCGACAGGGCATTGGATCCGTGGCGTTCCATGCGCAGATGCAACGTTTCCAGACCCAGGTTGAGGAGAAAAGCATTGAAAGGGCTCTGGCAGGCTCCGAAGTCGCGCAGGAACTGGGCCCGGGCCTTGGAGATGTAGGCCGCCTTGCCAAAGCTCTCCAGGTAGCGCACACCGTGGTAGCTCGGATCGGGCTCCACCAACTCGGGAAACTTGCCGTTGTCCCAATTGAAGTTGCCGCCGTCGACAACGATGCCGCCGATGCTGGTGGCGTGGCCGTCGATGTACTTGGTCGCCGAGTGGACGACGATGTTTGCTCCCCACGAGAATGGATTGCAGAGGTAGGGGGTCGCCAAGGTGTTGTCCACCACCAGCGCAATGCCGTTCTCGCGGGCCAATGTGGCGAACTTTCCGAAGTCAAGGATCCCCAAGCCCGGATTTCCCAGGGTTTCGGCAAAGAGTGCCTTGGTATTGGGGCGTACGGCCTTCTGCAGTTCGGAGAGCGGAGCTTCGGGATCCACGAAGGTGGTCTCGATGCCGTACTTGGCCAGAGTGTGGCTGAACAACGTGTAGGAGCCGCCGTAGATGGTGCTAGAGGAGACGATGTGGTCTCCTGCTCGGCAGAGGTTCACGATGGCAAGCAGGGTGGCGGCCTGTCCCGAGGCGGTAGCCACGGCACCGACGCCTCCTTCCAGCTGAGTCACCTTCTGCTCGAAGGCTGCCACGGTGGGATTTCCGGTGCGGGTATACTTGTAGCCCGATTCCTTGAGAGCGAAGAGTCGCTCCACCTGGTCGAGGTCTTCATACTTGTAGGTGGTGGTCTGGGCGATCGGCAGCGTGCGCGGCTCGCCCACGTTGGGTGCGTAACCGCCTTGGATGCAGAGGGTGCCCGAGCTCCAATGCTGTCCATGGTCGGTGTTCGTTTCGTTTCCCATCATGCTCTCCCGTAGCTTAGAGGATTCGTTCCGCTTCCAGAAGCCGCTTGTAGTAGAAGCTGCTGGTGTAGAGGGCTGCTGCCGGATTGTGACCAAGTACCCGGTCCTTGGTGATCAAGGTCGTGACCGGTGCCTTCACATGGCGGATGAACAAGGAATCGTGCCCTACGCACAGGCCTACGATCACGGCCAGCTCCGTGTTCCAGCGGTTCAAGAGTTCCGCCTGGAGTATGGGATTGCAGGCCGCCTCGAAGGATCCTGGCTGCACCTTGAGTTCTTCGGGAATGCCGATTTCTGTCTTGTCTACGGACCCGACCTTGCACAGGACCGCATAGGACTTCAGGCCGTGGGCCTTCAGGATCCGTGCGAAGATGCGGGTTTCGCTTAGGAGTCCGATGCAGGTGGCGATGCCGATCCGTTTGGCACCGATGCGATTGGCAAAGGCGATGATCTCTTCCACGCGGGTCAGGCTTCCGTAGTAGCGTCCTTCTACCTCGGCGCCGGCATGGGCCATGCGTGCATCCAGTCCATCTCCCTGGTACTGCGATTTCACTTGCGAGCGCAGTTGTGTGTCCGTCCCTTCGGTCAGGCAGAAATCCGGGTATTTGCTCGCTTGTCGGAAGCAGTTGGTGGTTCCGCAACTGGTGCAATCCTGTGCTCGTGTGTCTTCAGGCATGTTCATTCTCTCCAAGCCAACAGTCGTTTTTCGATCCGGTTCACCAGGAACACGATGAGTGCAACCAGCATTCCCATGACGATGATCCCGGCCAGCATGCGGCGGTGATCCTGGATCTGGTCCGAATACATGACGTAGTAGCCGAGTCCAGCGGATATGCCTCCGCTGGCCCCTATGAACTCGGCGGAAGTCATCAGGACGAAGGCGAAGACCAACGCCACCGAGACGCCGCTGCAGAGCGAAGGCATGGCGGCAGGCAGCACCACCCGTCGCAGCAGCGCCACGGTTCCAAGGTTCAGGGTGCGCGCCACATCGATGTGCTGGACAGGCACCAGCCGGACGCCTTGCATGGCGTTGGCAAAGAGCGGCCAGAAGGCGCCGATGAAGACCACTGTGACCGCTGCCATGCGGAACGAAGGAAGCAGCGCGATGATGTAGGGGATGAATACCACCGGAGGAAGGGGGCCGAAGACTTTCACGACCGGTTGTGCCGCCCGGAACAGCCGCAGATGCCATCCCACGAAGATGCCCATTGGGACGGCAACTGCTAGTGCCAGACTGAAGCCCCATGCCAGCAGGGCCAGCGAGTGCCAGATGCTTCGGTACATCTCATGGCGTTCCGTGATCAGCATCCTCAGCACCTCGCCCGGAGAAGGTAAGAGAAGGGGAGGGGCGACATGCAGGCCTGCAGTGGCTGTCTGCCAGAGGACTAAGACTCCGAGGAGGATTCCCGCTGCATCGCGCCAGGCGTTGCGGAGCTTGAGTGTCAGAGGAAGGACGATTGTAGACAGAGCCAACAGTTCCAAGAAAAGACCCACGATGGCCAGTTCCCAGGATGGCGTGGATCCTGCCGATGCCAAGAGTGCAAGGAGGACGAAGGCTCCATGTGGCCAGAGGCATTTCCCCATCAGATACCTTGCCCGATGGATGTGATGCTGATATTTTCTTCCAAGACGGACTGGACATCGCGGTGGTAGCTTTCGAAGATCGCATTGCGCAGCTTCGAGAACTCGTCCGAGGCGTAGAGCTGTTCGCGCCGGCGTTTGCCTGGGAAAGCGACAGGAAGATCTGCGATGACGTGTCCCGAGGCTGCACCCAGCACGACGACCCGGTCACCAAGGAACAGGGCCTCTTCCACGTCGTGGGTCACGAAGACGACCGTTTTGACGGGATCTGCATGCTGGCACAGGTCGTGCAGAAGATCTTGCATGGCCAGGCGGTTCACCGGATCCAAGGCGCCAAACGGCTCGTCCAGCAGGAGGATAGGGGATCCCAGCGCTAATGTCCTGGCTATGGCGGCCCGCTGGCGCATGCCTCCGGAAAGCTGTCGTGGCAGGCTGCCGTACACGTTGCGCAGGTTCACGAGTTCCAGGAATTCACTGGCCAGTTCCCGGCATTGGGAGGATTTCTTTCCTGGGTTTGCTTGCCGTAATCCCAGCTCGATGTTCTCCCCAACGGTCATCCACGGGAAAAGGGAATAGTCCTGGAAGACCATGCCGCGATCCAGGCCGGGGCCTTCGATTGGGAGGCCGTTCACGGCGATGGATCCTGCATGGGGACTCTCTAGTCCTGCGATCAGGCGCAGCAGTGTGCTCTTGCCGCAACCGGAAGGTCCTAGCAGCGAAACGAAGCTCCCCTTCTCCACGGAGAGGTCAATGTGGGACAAGACGGCCTTCCGATCGCCGTAACCGAAGGAGACATCGTCGATTTTCAGGTAAGACATGTTGGCCTCTGTTACTCGCACCATTTCAGCAGTCGTTTCTCGATCCGCCCCGTTGCCGTGGTGGCGGCAAAGACCAGGATGGTCACGAAGGCGACTCCGACCAGGACCCTTTGGAAGTCCCCGAAGTCGGCGCTGTTCTTCACGTACCAGCCGATTCCCGAGGCGGATCCCAGGAGCTCTGCAGCCGTGAGCAGGATGAAGGCGAAGATGAGTCCTTGCAGCGCGCCTGTGCAGATCATAGGGGATGCGCCTGGCAGCAGTACCCTGCGCACAAGCTCGGGTCCTTTCAGTTCCAGGGTTCGAGCCGCATCCAGTTGGGTGCGCGATACGCTTTGCAAGCCGCTCAAGGTGCTCAGGAATACAGGCCAATAAGACCCGATGAAGATCACGAATACCTGCGCCGACACCAGATTCGGAAGGAAGCAGATGGCGTAGGGGATGTAGATCACCGGCGGAATGGGGCCGAGGGCCTTGGCAAACGGAATCGTTGCGTTGCTGAGCCGTTCGTTGAGGCTGAGCAGCACCCCAGAGCCGATGCCCAGGATCAGGGCCAGGACAAATCCTGTCAAAAGTTTGGCGATCGATCCGCCTGCCCCGCGCACCATGGCGGGAAGTTCCTGGAAGAACAGGCGTGCGATTTCCTCCGCCGGCGGGAAGAACATGGCATCGAGCCGCTGCGTGTAGCCCGTGACCCAATGCCAGGCAAGCAAGGACGCATAGAGCAGGATCGCCACGTCGTTCCAGGTCGTCCGGAGGAGCGCATGCGGCCGTGCCACCGCATGCGCGATCCTGGCCAACTCGATCGCCGCCACCAGTGCCAGCAGCACCATCGGCCGGGGGCCGTAGGGTGCCTGGTGCCACAGAAGTGCCACCAGCGCAAGCCACAGCAGGTGCGGGACCACCTGCAGGATCGTATGGAGAAGCGTCCGGGATCGCGGTTGCGGCGCCATGGTCTTCTACTTGTCGTTCTTCTTGAAGAAGATATCCAGATCCTTGTAGGCCTTGTCCTTGGGATAGCGCTTCAGGACCTCATTCAGGGCCTGGCGGTAGATCGCTGTATTGACGTGCTTGTTGATGTCGCACTCTCCCGTGATGTAGCCGACTTCCTTCATGATGCGCCAGAAGTCCAGGGTGGCTGTCTTGTAGGGATCGGGATTGATGTCGAAGACCTTCTCGGTGTAGGTGTCCTTGCGGACGATGTCCTCGTCGATCTTCAGCCAGTCGCTGATCAGCTTCACCGTCTCGTCGGGATTCTCCTTGTAGAACTTGTAGGCGCGGATCAAGGCGATCAGGTACCGCTTGTAGGCTTCCGGTCGGCGCAGCAGTTCCTTGGTGTTGGCGGTCAGGCGGCAGCAGGAGTAGTTGGGGTAGAAGTCGGCGATCTTGGCCACCACTTTGAGTCCAGCCTTCTTCTCGGCGATGGAAAAGTGCGGGGCATAGGCAAGCCCGGCATCTACCTCGCCTTTCTGGACGGCCTGGACCACTGCACCGATATTGCTCAACTCAACCAGGGTGACTTCTCCTTTGCGCCAGTCCACATGGTGCTTGATGAGGGCTTCCCGGAGGATCACATCTCCTGTGGAGAGCTTTACCAGTCCGATCTTCTTCCCCCGGAAATTTTCCAGTGTCTTGAGCTTTTCGGCATTCTCTGGCTTGGCGAACAGGGCCTGGCCGTTGATCATCATGCCGCCGAAGATGGTGAAGTCGCTGCCCTTGGAGATGAAGGAAAGCGGGCCGGCCGAGCCGAAGGTTCCGATGTCCAGCTTGTTGGTCTTGAGTGCGGTCAAGCCCTCGGGGACGTTGGAAAACTGGAACAGCTCGACATCCAGATTCTCGTCCTTGAAATATCCCTTTGCTTTGGCGATGTAGTGCAGGCCATGGGATGGTTCCATGATGTAGCCGACGCGGAATTTTTCCGGTGCATTGCCGGCCAAGGCCATCCCTGCCAGGAGCATTATTGCCTGCACGAGTGATTTGAGTCCCTTCATCTTTTCTCCTTCTTAGCGGTGGATCGTTCTGTGAATCGCAGCAAGTGGATTGTCATGAAATAATTGAATAGATGGAATAGATAGACTAAATGATTTGACGATCTAAAGCCGTCTAGCCAACGGTTGCTGTATTGTTGTGAAAGTTAGTTGCCCTGCAGTCCTGCTGAAGTGGCTTAACCCAAAAACATGTCGTCTTTGTATGAATTAAGATAGCTGCAAATGGATTGCTATCCAATGGTTAAAAAGATCGAGCATATAGTTTATTACTGGGGTGGAGTATCTGACCGGAGCGGCTTTGACGTACGCTCAATCGGGCGCCTCCCTCCGGGATCGGGCTGCCTGCCAAGTCTCCTCGCAAGCTGCGGGGTCTTAGGCAAAGCCGGCATCTCTGGCGCGATCCATCGGACCAGCCGCCTCCCCCTCTCCACCGGAGGAGCGGCAGAGAGGGGGGGGGCGTCGCAGCGCCCCCATTCACGTGGGCCGCGTTTGTAGCTTTGCGGGAATGCCGTTTCACTTCCTGCGCAGGATCCTCTGCCTAGTGCTGGTCGTTGCGTTCTCCCATGCGGCCGCAAAGGGAGCGCGTCTGGATTCCTTCAAATTGCGTTGGAAGACCGGTGAGGGCGAGATCTTTTCCCATTGCCACAGCATGACCTGCGTCGAGACCATCTTGGGGCGCTCGGTGTTGCTACGTTGCGCGCGCGGGCAGGACAGTTGCGCTGTCCGTGGCGCCGAGGGGATCTACGCTTGGGCTTGCACGGATCGCAGCAGCGGAGTGGATTCCCTGGAGGATCTTTCACCTGCACTGCAACTCCCGATTCGCGAGCGCATGCGCATCGAGGACAGTGCGGTGGCTTGGGAAGATGCTCGGTACCGCACCTGCAGCGATCTCGGTCAGGACACCGTCTATACCTACGAGCAGGTATGGGCAAACGGCCGGGTCGAGCGTGTCCGCCTTTCAAAGAGCCATTTCGACGTGATCGAGCCTCCGGGAGCCGGGCATCCGGGATGGGTTTTCCATCTCAAGGACATGGACATGAACATCGGCTACGTGGAGAATCCTTCGCCCCTTTATTTCCTTCGCGATCCGGAGGATGTCTTCACGTCCTGGGCCACTCCGGGGTGGTCGGATGACAAGGAATCCTCGAAGGGCAGGTGGGACACAGGAGTGCCGCTCAGGGTCCTGCAGGAAATCCCCTTCTTTCCGGGCAAGGGTGACCCTAGCCGCTGGGGTGCAAGGAGCAAGGCAGCGTCCCGCAAGGACTCCTTGGAGACCCATTGTGAGGGGGCGGTGACGATCGCGGCGGGAAGGCTCAGCGGCCCTTTGCGCCTGGATGCGTTCCGGTCGGAACTGCTCAAGCTTCTGAGGGACAGGAGAGCGGGAGAGACCCTCCGGTTGCGCCTTCCCAATGAGCAAAGGATCCTTGTTGCGCTGCGAGGCCATGGCGCATGGCTGGAATACAACGGGAGAAGATTGAGGCCGGGGCAGTTCCCAGATCCGGAATGGAATGAGAAGCATGCGTTCGACAAGTGCCGCGCTCCACTGCGGTACTACTTGTATTGGCCGTACGAACTGGTGATCCTCCCAGGTGCGCGCACCTTGACCTTTGTCGGCAAGGACGTCTACGGGTTCATGGATACGGTGACGGTGAAGCTTCCGGCTGGACACAAGCCATGACCGATTCGACGCCCACACCTTGCTCCGGTGCGTGTATGACTCCTCGCGGTCTCGTCCATTCCACCGAACGCGGCTCCGCGGTGGACGGGCCTGGCATCCGCTACCTGCTGTTCCTGTCGGGGTGCGCCTTCCGCTGCCTCTACTGCCACAACCCCGACACTTGGAAGCGCGAGGCGGGAGAACGGCGCGAGGTGGGGGAGCTTGTGACAGAAATCGGCAAATACGCCGAATTCCTCAAGCGTGGGGGCGGCGTGACCGTCTCGGGTGGCGAGCCGCTCTTCCAGGCCGGTTTCGTGCGGGAACTCTTTCTGCGCGTGAAGGCCGATCTTGGTTTGCACACCTGCCTGGACACCAACGGCTTCCTGGCGTCTGACCTCCCCGACACTTGGTTCGATTGCGTCGACCTCGTGCTCCTGGACCTCAAGCACATCGACGACGAAAAGCACAGGGCGCTCACAGGCTTCTCGAACGCACCGGTGTTGGAGACCGCACGGCGATTGTCCGCGATGGGAAAGCCGATGTGGATCCGCCACGTGTTCCTGCCCGGGCACACCGACGCCCCCGAGGACATCGAGGCCTTGACGGAATTTGTCAAAAGTCTCGATGGCGTGGAGCGGGTCGAGATCCTGCCCTTCCACCAGATGGGGGAGGCCAAGTGGCGCGAATCGGGCATGACCTACGCCCTGGAAGGAATGCCCGCCTGCACCCACGAACAGGCAGAGCACGTGCGGGAAGCCTTCAGGAAGCAGGGGATTGAGGCGCAGTAGAGGGGGAGCTGGGAGCTTGCGCCGCGTCGGCGGCGGGGCTTGCGTGTAGGTTGTAGGCACACGGAGTCCTTGGACCGGCATTTTCCGGTCTTGTTCAGGGATGGTGAATGGGGAGTTCCGCCATCGACACCTGCCTGATCACCTGCGAGCACGGAGGCAACGGGATCCCCCAGGCCTACCGGCATCTCTTCGCCGGGCAGAAAGAGATCCTGGCCTCCCATCGCGGGCACGATCCGGGCGCCTTGGAGCTGGCTCGGGAGCTGGCTGCCGCGATGCGGTCAGAAATTGTCTTTTCCACCACCAGCCGCCTGGTGGTGGACCTCAACCGCTCCCGCAGGCACCCGCGCCTCTTCTCGGAGTTCACGCGCCGGCTTTCTCCGGACCTGCGCCGGGCGATCGTGTCCGAGCTTCATGTGCCTTACCGCGACCGGGTCGAGTCCTTGGTCGCGGCTGCGGTGGCGCGCGGGGAGCGCGTCGTCCACCTCTCGTCCCACAGCTTCGTGCCGGTGCTGGAAGGCGTCGTGCGCACGGCCGACGTCGGGCTGCTCTACGATCCTCGCCGTCCCGGCGAGGCGGGTCTGTGCGCCGCCTGGCGACAGATCCTGTCAAACCTGGCCCCGCAGCTGCGCGTGCGCCGCAACTATCCCTATCGCGGTCGCGGCGACGGCCTGACCACCACCCTGCGCAGGCGCTTCGATCCCGACCGGTACCTCGGCATCGAGCTCGAAGTCAACCATGCCGCCTTCCTCGCTGGAGGTCTCGCCTGGGAACGCCTGCGCGCGGTCCTGGTCCGCTCCTTCCAAACCGCGCTGGATCGGTGCGCACTTCCGAAACGAGAGTCCCCGTGAAGATCCGCATCGGCTTCGAGATGGTCTACGACTGCCCCCAGCCCACCCCCATGATCCTGACCCTGAACGCCCACTACAGCCGCGTCTCTGACCTGCTCACCCGCGACGACCTCGTCTTCGATCCGCCCGTCCCGGTGTCCTCGTACCGCGACTCGTTCGGCAACTGGTGCACCCGCATCGTGGCTCCGACCGGCCGCCTGGCCATTCGCGCCGATGCCCTGGTGAACGACTCGGGGAACTTCGATCCGTGCTTTCCCGGTGCGGGGCAGGTCCCGGTCGAGCACCTCCCCGAGGAGGCCCTGCAGTTCCTGCTGGGCAGTCGCTACTGCGAGACCGATCAGCTCTCCGAGACCGCCTGGAGCCTGTTCGGCCAGGGGCCGACGGGATGGGCCCGCGTGCAGGCCGTCTGCGACTTCGTGCACGGCCGCATCCGCTTCGGATATGAGAACGCCCGCATGACCCGTTCCGCTTCGGAAGCCTTCCACGAACAGGTCGGGGTCTGCCGCGACTACGCGCACCTGGCCGTGGCCTTCTGCCGCTGCCTAAACATCCCGGCGCGCTACTGCACCGGATACCTGGGGGACATGGGCACCACGCCGCCTCCCGGCCCCATGGACTTTGCCGCCTGGTTCGAGGTCTTCCTGGAAGGCGGCTGGCACACCTTCGACGCGCGCAACAACGTTCCCCGCATCGGGCGGGTCCTGATCGCCCGGGGCCGCGACGCCTCCGACGTGGCGCTCTCCAGCACCTTCGGACCCAACGTGCTCGCGAGCTTCCACGTCGTGACCGAAGAGGTGTACTGAGCCCATTTGACAGATTTTGGCGCCTCCGCCCGGTAGGGGCGGTCGGGCTGCCTGCCAAGCCTCCTCGCTTTCCGTTGTTGCACCTGCTTGTGCCGCTGCGGGGTCTTGGGCCTTGCGGCCGGCATCCCTGGCGCGGTGCGCAACACCCCTGAAACACGCCACCGCTTGCCTTCGTCCGATTTGCTGCTTATATTTCGACATATGACGAATAATCGAAATGAGATCCAAGGAGTGCCGGCCGAGGTTCTTGCCGAGATCGCTGCCGCCCTGGGAGAACCGCACCGCCTGCGCCTCTTGGGCATGCTGGTGCACGGCGAGCTGTGCCTGTGCGACCTCACCGACCGGATCGAGCTGGTCTCCTCCACCGTCTCCAACCACATGGCCATCCTCAAGCGGGCGGGCCTGGTGGAGGCGCGCAAGGAAGGCCGCTGGATGCACTTCCGCCTGACCGACACCCAGGCCGAGACGCCCGCCGCCACGGCGCTGCGCTGGGCCCTTTCCCATCTTCCCGCTTCCGACAAGATCTGTCACACACCCGAATCCGGAGCCTGCTGCCCATGAACAAGACCAAACTCCTCTTCCTATGCACCGGCAACTCGTGCCGCTCCCAGATGGCCGAGGCCTGGGCCCGCCACCTCAAGGGGGACCTCTACGAGGTCTACTCGGCCGGCATCGAGACCCACGGCCTCAACCCCAACATGGTGAAGGTCATGGCCGAGGTCGGCATCGACGTGACCTCCCAGGCTTCCGACAACATCTCGATGTACCTCGACAGCGGGCTGGACATCGTTGTGAGCGTCTGCGGACATGCTGACGAGAACTGCCCGGTCTTTCCCGGCCGCGTGAAGCGCGTGCACAAGGGCTTCGACGATCCGCCCAAGCTGGCCCGCGAGCTGGCGGCCAAGGGTGCATCCGAGGACGAGCAGCTCGAACCGTACCGCCGCGTGCGCGACCAGATCAAGGCGTGGGTCGAAACCCTGCCAGGAGCCCTCGCGTGAAAAATCGCATGGAAGAACAGATCCGCGAGAAGGTTCGCGAAGGCTACAGCGCCATTGCCGAACAGGACCTGGGATGTTGCGCTGGCGGCTCTTGCTGCGGCTCCTCCCCGGAGGTGGCGCGGGAGCTTGCCGTGAAGCTGGGCTACGATCCGAAGGTGCTCGAGACGCTTCCCGAAGGCACCAACCTGGGCCTTTCCTGTGGCAACCCGCAGGCCATCGCGGCGCTGGAGCCGGGCGAGACGGTACTGGACCTGGGTTCGGGCGCGGGCTTTGACGTGTTCCTGGCGGCCCAGGCCATCGGGCCCACGGGCCTTGCCATCGGGGTGGACATGACCGCTTCGATGCTCTCGAAGGCACGGAAGAACGCCATGGCCTTCACAGAGCGCACGGGCCTTTCCAACGTTTCTTTTCGTCTGGGTGAGATCGAGCACCTGCCGGTCGCGGACAACGCGGTCGATGCGGTGATCTCCAACTGCGTGCTCAACCTCTCGCCCGACAAGCCCCAGGTGTGGCGCGAGATCGCACGCGTGCTCAAGCCCGGCGGTCGGGTGGCCATCTCCGACCTCGCGCTCAAGCAACCGCTTCCCGAAGGCGTGTTCGCATTGGCCGAATCCTTGGTGGGCTGCGTGGCCGGTGCGGTGCTGGTGGACGAGATGCACGACGCGGCCCAGGCCGCCGGTTTGACGGAAATCGTCATCGAACTCAAGGGCGAGTACGTGGCGGTGATGGAGAACATCCAGGACCCGCTCTACGCCCAAATTTTGGAACTGCTGCCTCGTGGACAAAAACTGTCCGACTACGTGGTGTCGGCGGCGGTCACCGGGCACAAGCCCTGCGAGGGCTGCGACGGCAACTGCGGTTGCAACGAGCAGGAGCCCGGGCGCGGCGTCGTGGTGGACCTCTCGTCGCTGTCCCGGGAAAGCTCCTGCTGCCAGCCCGGATCGGGATGCTGCTGATGTTCGCTCCGCGCCTTTCCTTCCTGGATCGCTGGCTCACGCTCTGGATCGCTCTGGCCATGGGGACTGGACTCCTGCTCGGGAAGTTTGTGCCCGCGCTGGTGCAGGCCTTGGCCGACCTTTCCATCGGGTCGACCTCCCTTCCCATCGCAGTGGGACTGGTGGCCATGATGATCCCGCCCTTTGCCCGCGTGAAGCCCTCGGAGCTTCTGAAGGTCTTCAAGGACCCCAAGGCCCTCGTGCTTTCGGTGGTCCTCAACTGGCTCGTCGGCCCGGTGCTTATGTTCGGCCTGGCGTTCCTGTTCCTGCGTGACCAGCCTGACCTCTTCGCAGGGCTTGTGCTGGTGGGCATCGCCCGCTGCATCGCCATGGTGGTGGTCTGGAACCAGCTCGCAGGCGGCTCCGCCGAGGCTGCTGCGGGCCTGGTGGCCTTCAACAGCCTCTTCCAGGTCGCAACCTTCGGCGGTTACGCCTGGTTCTTCCTTTCTGTGGTCGCGCCAGCGTTGGGGCTTCCCGCCCAGTCGATCTCGGTGAGCGTCGGGCAGGTGGCCTCCTCGGTGCTCCTGTACCTCGGGCTTCCCTTCGTGTTGGGACTGAGCTTGCGACAGATCCTGTCGCGCACGGTGGGGGAGGAGCAGACGGCCCGCTTCAACGGGCACTTCGGCAAGGTGACGCTGGTGGCGCTGCTCTTCACCATCGTGGTGCTGTTCGCCCTGCAGGGCGGACGGATTCTGTCCCAGCCCCTCTCCGTGGTGCAGGTGGCGGTTCCGCTTGCGGTGTACTTCGCCGTGATGTTCGCCCTGTCGTGGTGGGCTTCGCGCCGCATCGGCATGGATTACGGCCGCACCGTGACCCAGGCCTTCACCGGCGCCTCGAACAACTTCGAGCTGGCCATCGCGGTGGCGATCGGATCGTTCGGACTGACCTCCGGTGCGGCCTTCGCGGCCACCATCGGCCCGTTGGTGGAGGTTCCCGTCATGGTTGCGCTGGTCCAGGTGGCCCTGAGGCTCAAGAATCACGCCTAGATTTCATGTTGCTAGATAATACTGGATTCATGTATTATTAAACATTATGAATGATTTCATGGCCATGGAAGAGGCCACCCCGTTGGCGGCCTCGTTGGGGGGCGTTTTGACGACCGACGACCTCTGCGCCTTCTTCGGGGTCGTGCAGCAGTCTTCGCTGCAGTCGCGGTTGCGGCCATTCCTTCAGGCGGGCATCCTGAGTCGGGTGCAGCGCGGTCTCTACGTCTGGCGAGAGGCCGACCCCAGGGCGCTCGCGCGCCGCCTCAGCCCTGATGCGACCCTGAGCTTCGGGAATGTCCTGGCGGATGCCCTCCTGATCGGGACGGTGCCGTCGCGGCAGTTCCGCTTCACGGCAAGTGCTCGGGATCTTGCCTTGGATGCTCCCCAATGGACCGTTGGATTGCATCGCTTGGCGGAGCACCTGCAGTTCGGGTGGCACCTGGATGCCGATGGCTACCGGGTGGCGGATGCGGAGAAGGCGGTGCTGGACTGCCTGTACTATCATCAGAAGGGCTTGAGCCTGTCGTTCGACGTCGAGACGGACATCGACCGCGGTGGCCTCGATCGGAAGCGCTTCCTTGCCTACGTGGAGCGCTACCCGAATCCCCGTTTCCAGTCCCGCTGCCGGAGGTGGCTCGATGCGGTTTGAATCCCGGGAAGGGCTGCTGGCCTGGCTGATCGGCCGCTTCGCCCAGGAATTCCGCCACGAAGCGATCCTCAAGGGCGGCATGGTGTTGCGCTTGCTCGACAGCCCCCGTTCGACCAACGATGCCGACTTCGTCTTCGTGCCGCGCGAAAGTCGCAAGGACATCCTGAGCGAGGTGAAGGCCCTTCTCGATGGCATTGAGGGATTGAAGTGGAAGCATCGTATAGACTCGCGGGCGCTGCGCCTGCAGATCTGGTTCGGCGGGCAGGTGGCGCAGGTGGAGATCACGGCCGCCAAGGAATGCCGCTCCTTCCCGCTTTCTACGGGCACTTTGGCCCATGCCCACGGTTTCGCGGGCGGGATCGTGCGGGTGATGGACTTGTCGGTGGCGCTTTCCAACAAGCTCTCGGCCTGGAACGAACGGCGGCTGTGGCGCGATGTCCACGACCTGTGGTTCCTGCACTCGGTGCGCCGCACGGCGATGGACTTCCCGACCTTGGACGCGCGTCTTGCCCATGTGGAGCGTCGGCGGGGAAAGCCCATTTCCATGACGCGACAGGAATTGGCATCCGCGTTGCGCAAGTGCGCTGCGGATATCGAAGCCAAGGATGTGATCCACGAGCTGGCCGACACGCTGCCTCCCGAAGATCTGGTCGGGATCGAGGTGCGGCTGGCCACCGCGATGGGGCGGCTGGCCACGGTGCTGGAGGAGTCGGTGCCCGGATAGGGGCTTTAAAGGGCGGCAAAAGGAACGCGCCGTTGAACCCCGGATTCAACGATACCCTTCCTCTCGCATGCGCGAAGTCCGGTTGGAGAGGTACACTTCAGGTATGGCGCGTCTTGGTCTACTTGTGGTCTGGCTGGCGGTGGGCCTGTGCCATTCCCAGCCGGTGAGCCGTCCGCTGGACGGATTTCCCTTGACGCGCGAATCGAAGCACTTCTGCCTGTATTGGGACGACTTGGGAACCCTGCCGATGGAGCAGGCAGATTCGGGCTTGGCGCGGCTGGAGGCTTGGTGGGACTTCCAGATCGGGGGTGACCGCTTCCCGAATCCCGACACGGGCCTGGCGCATCCTCGCCGCACCTGCGTGTTCCTGCTGGAAGCGGGCTGGTCCCTGGGTGGTCTGGACGCGGGCTGGCCCAGCCTCTGGTTCGCCCCCAAGGCGTTGCAGGACAACTGGGCGCTGGGGCACGAGTTCATGCGCAGCCTGCAGGCCCGCACTGGGGGCTTCCAGGAAAATCCCTACGTGGCCTGGTTCCTGGACAGCCATGCCAACTGGATGAACCACCAGCGCTACCCTCAGTACACCCACTGTTCGGAGCTGTACGCCCACCAGCAGCACGCCTATTTCGGGAGCACCCGCAACCGCTACTGCAACTGGCCCTTCCTGGAGTTTCTCAAGGAGCGGACCGGCGGATATGCCGTGATCGATAGCCTGTGGACGGGCTGGAGCCGATGGAACGATCGAGCGGCACTGGATGTTCCCGCAGCGTTTGCACGGCAGTTGGGCCTGTCTGAGGCGGGCTTCTCTGACCTGTGGGGTGAGTTCGCGTTGCACATGGCCCGCGCCGACTTCGTGCGCGGGGCCGTGTACCGCCGGGACTGGGAGTATCTCCACGCCGCCCAATGGCAGCGGTTGCGCTTTCCCGAACTGGAAGCCATCGACACGGCACTGGGGCGCTACCGGATCCCCTTTGAGGTGGCGCCGCAGCGGTTAGGATTCAATGTGGTCCCGATCCATCCCGGCGTCGCAGGTGACACGGTCCGACTGAGCTTTCGCGGGATTTCCCAGAACGCCCCGGCCGAGGCCTGGCGTCCTCTCACGCGACTGGATCCCGACACGGTGGGATCTGCTGGAAGCGACTGGCGCTGGGGCGTGGCGATCGTCGATACGGCCGCAAGCGGCGGGTTCTCGTTCCGCTACCTAGGCCCTTTTCCGGCTGGTGTGGAAATGACAAGATTTGTCTTGGGTACCACCGAGCATGCCTACCTGGTGGTGGCGGCCACTCCCACGGAGTCGCAGCCGATCGCCTGGGACCGGTCGTACCGCAGCATCTACCGCTATCCCTGGATGCTTGAGGTCCGGGGCGCTCGCCCGGAAGGCTACCAGCCCGGCCGCGGTCTGCCGGTTGGGTCCTTGGGGGCCCGGCACCCCAACGGTGGGGGATGGGTAGCCTACGGGGCGACAGTGGACTCGACCGCCTGGGTGGGGCCAGAAGCCATGGTGCTGGAAGAGGCCAAGGTGCTGGGGCGGGCGCGGATCGAGGGACGGGCCGTGGCGATGGGCACCAGCACGGTGCGCGACCAGGCGGTGCTGCGCGGGGCCGCCAGGACCTGGGGAGATGCTGTGGTGCGCGACCGGGCGGTGGTGGCGGGTCATGCGGTGGTCTGTGCCGGGGAGATCTTGGAGTCCGCGCTGGTGGATGGTTACGCCACCGTTGACGTGGCTGGTAGCCGCGTGGGTGGCAGCGCTCACTTGGGTGGAACGGCCTTCCTGACCGGAAGCGTGGATCTGGGTGGTACGGCTGTGGTGACGGGAGATGCGGAGCTCCAACCGCTGCAGCTGCGCTCGGGGAGCTTCTCGGGGTATGTGGACGCGGCTGCGATCCGGGAGACGAGCCTGGGTGCGGGGCTTTCGGGGGATCTTCCTGAAGTGACGCGCAGACCTTCGGACGATTGGGAACGCGGCGTCGGGATTGGGACTCGGCGGTCGCAGCGACAGGAATTGTCGCTGCGCCGCGTCTCGGACGGGATCGTGGTGGCCGGGCTTGCCGGGCGCTCTGTTGTGTCGCGTGCCGACCTGCAAGGGCGGACGCTGGAGCGACGCGCGTGTGGGCCGGAGGACGGCGAATGCCGTCTGGGCCTGGGGCGTGCGGGCCTGGAATGCGTGAAGGTGGAGGACGGCGCCGGAGTGCGCGTGCTGAAAGTGGTGATGCCGTGAAGTCCAGACTCTTCGAGTACCTCGAGTACCGCGATTTCCTGCGGGACTTCTACGAGGAGAAGAAACGGGTGAACCCGCGCTTCTCGCTGCGCATGATGGGCAACAAGATCGGCATCGACCCGGCCTACCTGCTTCACGTGATGCGCAAGGAAAACCATCTGTCGCCGCGACTGGTGGAGCAGGTCGTGCAGTACCTTGCATTGGACGACCGCGAACGGCTGTACTTTGAGGCGCTGGTGGGATACTCGCGGGCCCGCAACGATGCCGAGGCGCGCGGCTTCTACGACCGCATCCTCTCGATGCGCGCCCCTTCGCTTGCCACGCTCTCGGATGCCCAGTTCGAGTTCTACCGTGACTGGCGCCACGCCGTGGTGCTGGCCGCGCTGGAGACAATCCCCTTGAAAGACCATTATGGGGAGCTCGGTCGTCGCCTGTCCCCGCCGCTTTCGGCGGCGCGCGTGAAGGCTTCGGTGGAGTTGCTGGAGCGGCTGGGGCTGGCGGCCCGCAACGACGGGGGGTTCTGGGAACGCACTCACCGCAACCTGACCACTGCGGACCACACGACGCTTTTGATGCGGGAGTTCCACAAGGAGATGATCACCCAGGCGGCCCAGAGCCTCTCGCGCATCCCTCCCGACGAGCGCGACGTCTCGAGCCTCACGCTGCACATGCGGCGCGAGTCCCTGGAGGACGTGCGCAGCCTACTGCGTCAGTGCCGACAAGCCATCCTGCAGCGGGTGTCGCTCGATCGCGACGCCGACATGGTCTACCAGGCCAATTTCCAGGTCTTCCCGTTGACCACATCTGGATCTGACTCGTGAAGGGGCTGATGCTCTCGCTGCTGGCGGGAATCGGGCTGGCGGCCTGCTCCGACACGGTGGCAGGTGGCGGGGGAGGCATAGAGACAGGCAACGCCTTGGCCGTCACGGTCGTGGACTCGGCCCGACGGCCCGTCAGATCCCAGGTGCGCATCCTTCCCAGGGAATACCGCGCCCCGGCCTCCGACACGTCGCTTCCGGCTTTTGGACAGATTCTGTCTACAGACGATTCCGGCCGCCTGACGACGTTCCTGCCTGCGGGCGAATACCGTCTGGAGGTCCTGGGCAAGGGCTACGGCGCCTGGCAAGTGGCCAGCGTCGGGAGAATGCCGGTGGACCTGGGCACGTTGGAGCTGCAGCGGCGAGGGGCCCTGTCCGGCGTGGCCTTGCTGCCGGAAGGCTGCCGCCGCGCCTGGATTCGTCTGATGGGGCGGCCGGGCGGCATCTGGACCGACAGCGCGGGCAGGTACACCGTGCCGGACCTCCCTGCAGGGGCCGTCGAGGTGGAGGCGCTCTTCGAGGGACCGGGCAAGGTTGGTGGGGCGCAGACGGTGGTGCCGGAAGGCGGCAGCCGTTCCCTGGACTTGGCCTTGCCGCTTGATCCTGCGGCTACCGGCCGTACCGACACGGTGTGGTTGGATGCCAAGGCGGCTGGGGTTGCGAATGCCGTGGACGGCTTCCCGCTCCTGCTGCGTCTGGACAGTTCTTGGTTTTCCTTCGCGGGCACGACGCGCAACGGCGGAGACATCCGGGTTGCTTGGCGGGACCAGGTGCTTCCCATGGAAGTGGAACGGTGGGACTCCTCGGCAGGCAAGGCCGACGTGTGGGTCCGGCTGGACGTCCCGCTCCGCGATTCGATCCCCTTGGTGCTGCACCGGAGCGTATCCGGAGGCTCCATCTCGCGCGGATCGAGTGTCTTCCGAGCCGTGGACGGCTACCAGGGGGTGTGGCACCTGGGAGCCTCGCTGCGCGACGCGGTCGACGGAACCGTGGTCTCGGGCGCGGGTCTGCAGTCCGTGGACGGTGTGGCGGGCAGCGGGGCGCTCTTCTCGTCCGATTCCGCCTCGGCGGCGAAGTTCGCTTGGGCCGGGGCCCGCAGGTCGCTGCAGGTGGATGCCTGGGTTTTGACGGAATCTGTCGGATTGCGCTACGATGCCCTGGTCTCGGCAGGCCCGAACGGGCCGCGCCTGCACCGCTCGGGCGACCAGGCGGGAGCCTGCTTCAGCATGCCGGGCACGGTTCCGGGGGACACCGTGGGTTCCTTGGGGGCCTGCTCGGCCCGTCCTCTGGCCGACGGTGCGGTGCACCTGGTCTCTGGGACCTGGGAGAACGACACGCTCTCGCTGTGGCTAGACGGGGTGCGGGAGGCGGTGCAGCCGCTCAAGGTTCCGGTGCTGGACGCCATGCCGGTGTTCCTGGGGCGCCACCCGAACGGGCTGGGCGCCTTTACAGGGATCCTCGACGAGGTCCGGATCCAGACCACGGTCCGCTCGCCCGACTGGCTGCGTTTGCAATGGGCGACCCAAAGGCCCGGCGCCACAGCGGTGCGGCACGGCCGATGACCGGGGTCAAGCAAATGAGCGCCGGTCGCGCTGCATTTGAGTAGGTTTTGCTCATGCAATCAGCGCATGTCCTCCTGAAACTCGAGAAGATCACCTGCGGCTTCCCGGCAGGGAACCGTCCCATCCGCGACATCGACCTGGAAGTGCATTCCGGCGACCTCATCCTGATCGCCGGTGCCAACGGCGAGGGCAAGAGCTCCTTGCTCAAGCTGCTGGGCGGCTTCCTGCAGCCCTTGGATGGCGTGGTGCGCTACAACGGTGCCGACGTGCGCGAGCTGCCCGAACGGACCCTGGACGAGCAGATCCTGATGGTGCGCACCGAGGGAGACAAGATCCTGATCGGCCCCACCGTCGAGGACGAGCTCTCGCGTGCCTGCCGCCTGGCCGGACTGCGCGGCCCGGCCATTCCCCGTCGGGTGGAGGAAGCGCTGCAGATGGTGGGGATGGAAAGCTCCCGCGAGTGGTATCTGGACGAGATGTCCTCCGGCGAACGCCGCCTGATCGCCTTGGCCCACGCTCTGGTTTCGCGTCCCCGCCTGCTCCTGCTGGATGATCCGTACATGGGCATCGACCGCGAGGCCGCGACGCTCCTGAATGGCATCCTGCGCGACTTGGCCCGCCGCGGCACCGCCGTGGTCTTCACCGGCCACAACCTCGAGTGCCTGTCCTTCTGCGAGCGCTTGATCGCCATCCACGACGGTGAGATCGTCCTGGATGTGCCGTCCCGCGTGGCCGCCTCGGAGCCCCAGCTGTTGTCCCGCTGTGGGATCGCGCTCCCGTCCCACGTGTCGCTTGCCTTGGCGCTGCGCGAGCGCAACCTGATCCAATTCACCCAGTGTCCCCTGACGCTGGAGGAGACCCTTTCGCTCCTGCCCCCGCGAGGCTGACCATGAGCGGACTGTACCTGGTGGACGCCATGGCCTTGGCGTACCGTTCCTTCTTTGCCCTTATGACGGCTCGTCTGCGTGGGCCTTCGGGCGAGCCCTTGAGCGCCGTCTACGGCTTTGCGCAAGCGCTCCTGCGCGTGGCCGACACCCGTCAGCCCAGCCACTTCGCGGTGGTGCGCGACCTCAAGGGGCCCACCTTCCGCCACGACCTGTACGACGCCTACAAGGCCCAGCGCCAGCCCATGCCCGACGACTTGGTGGCCCAGCTGCCGCTCCTGGAGGAGCTGGTGGCGGCCTGCGGCCTGCCGCTGTTGTCCAAGGAACGCTACGAGGCCGACGACTTGATGGCCACCTATGCGGTGATGGCCAAGAAGATCGGCTTGCCTGTCTTTCTGATGACGCGCGACAAGGACCTGATGCAGATGGTGGGGGACGGCGTGTGCCTCTACGATCCGGGGCGCGGTCAGGAGCGACCCGAGGAGATCGGGCCGGAGTGGGTGATGGGGAAACTGGGCGTGAAGCCCGAGCAGGTGCGTGACTACCTCACGCTGGTGGGCGACGCGTCGGACAACATCCCCGGCGTCCCCAAGGTGGGACCCAAGACTGCCGTGGAGCTTTTGACAGAATTTGGCAGCATGGACAACGTCTACGCCAACCTCGACAAGGTCGCGCGCAAGGCCGTGCGGGCCAACCTGGAGGCGGGACGCGCCAGTGCCGAGCTCTCGCGCACCCTGGTGACCTTGGCCACCGAGCTCGAGGTTCCGCCCTTCGAGACGCTGGAGTACAAATGCCTGGACCTGGACGCCATCGAGGCCTTTCTGGTGGCGCACGGGATCAAGGCGCTGCTTCCGCAGGTGTACAAGCTGCGCGGCGGGGGCGCGACCGTCCCGGTGGCCGTGGGGCTGGGAGTGGGGAAGGCCTTTGATCTATTCGGAAGCGAGATGGAGGAGCCGGTGGCGGCGCCTGTCCCGAAGGTGGCTGTCCCCAACCTGCAGCCGGTGGAGGACATCGGCGACCTGGAGGCCCTGGGCGCCCAGATGCGCAGCTGCAAGCAGCTGGCATTGTGGCCGGTGACGGGTTCCAAGGGGATCGTGGGTTTTGGCGTGGCCATCGCTCCTGGCATCGCCCGCTACCTGCCGCTTTCGGGCGTCCTTGCGGCCCAGGAGCTCGAGCGCCATTTCTGGCCGGTGCTGCGCGAGAAGGAGGGCCTGGTGGTGTGGGGAGCCAAGGCCTTGCGCAAGCAGGTGGCCCTGGCCGGGCACGTGCTCTCGGACGCCGCCCAGGACGCGGAACTGGCCGCCTACCTGCTGGCTCCCGGCGAACGCACCAACACGCTGGAGCGGCTGGTGCTGCCGATGGGCATCGCGGTTCCCGACGAGGCGCTGGTGCTCGGATCGGGGCGCAGCCGCAAGGACGCCTCCGACCTGGCGCCTTCCGACCTGCTGAACTTCGCGGGCATCCGCGCCGATGCGCTGCTGCGCCTTTGGAACGCCCAGCAGGAACTGCTCGCGAGGCACGAACTGACAGGCATCTACCGCGACCTGGAGCTGCCGCTCTCGCTCCTGTTGGGGCGCATGGAAGCCCACGGCATCGCCCTGGACGTGCCGCTCTTCCAGGAGCTTTCCCGCGAGCTTGGACAGAATCTGTCGGAACTGGAGCTCAAGGCCCACGGCCTGGCGGGCCACGAGTTCAACCTGGCCTCCCCGAAGCAGTTGGGCGTGGTGCTTTTTGATGAGCTCAAGCTGGCGCACGGGCGCAAGACCGCCACCGGCGCCTGGTCCACCGACGGCGACGTGCTGGAGGAACTGGCCAAGGTCCATGAATTGCCAAAAACTGTCCTGGAGCACCGGGAACTGGCCAAACTCAAGGGCACCTACACCGATGTCCTGCCCACCCTGTGCGACGGACAGGGCCGCATTCACACCACCTTCGACCAGACGGTGGCGGCGACCGGACGGCTTTCCAGCATCGATCCGAACTTGCAGAACATCCCCGTGCGCGGCGAGATCGGACGGCGCATCCGCCATGGCTTCGTGGCCGCACCCGGGCACGTACTGCTGGCCGCCGACTACTCCCAGATCGAGCTGCGCTTGCTTGCCGAGCTCTCGGGCGACGAGCACTTGCGGCAGGTGTATCGCGAGAACCGCGACATCCACGCCCAGACGGCGTCCCGCATCCACGGCGTGCTTCCCGAGGAGGTGACCTCCGACCAGCGGCGCTTTGCCAAGGTGGTGAACTTCGGCGTGGTCTACGGCATGGGGCCGCACGCCCTGTCGGGGCAGCTGGGGATCCCCAATGCCCAGGCCAAGGCCTTCATCGAAGGCTACTTCGAGGCCTATCCGAGGGTGAAGCCCTGGATGGAGGAGCTGCTGGAAGAGGCCCGCAGGACGGAATTTGTCAAGACCTTGCTCGGACGCAAGCGCTGGGTGCGCGGCCTGAACGACCGCAACCGCGCCTTCCGCGAGTCATCGGAGCGCATGGCCATCAACACGCCGGTGCAGGGCAGCGCGGCGGACCTCGTCAAGAAGGCCATGCTGGAGGTGCAGGCCTGGATCGACGCCTCGGGAAGCGGTGCCAAGCTGCTCCTGCAGGTGCACGACGAGCTGGTGCTGGAGGTGCCGGAGTCCGAGGCTGCCGAGGTGGCCGCCGAGGTCAAGCGCCTCATGGAGGGCACCATGACATTGTCCGTCCCGCTTCTGGTGGAGGTCGGGCAGGCCCGCGACTGGGGAAGCGCCCATTGAGCGCTTGCGTGGTCGGGCTGTGCGGTCCCATCGGTGCGGGCAAGAGCCAGTTCGCCCGCGTGGCCTGCGAGCTGGGCTGGGAGACGGTGGACGTGGACAAGCTCGCGCACTCCCTGTACGCGCCGGGCACGGGGCTGTCGCAGGCGATCTTCGCGGCCTTCGGCGAGGGCGTCCGGCATCCGGACGGATCGGTGGACCGCAAGGCGTTGGGCGCAACCGTGTTTGCCGACGCGACGCGCATGAAGGAACTGGAGGCGCTGGTGCATCCGGCGGTGCACCGCGAGATGGATGCGCTGCTGGAGCGCGCCCGCCGCGAGGGGACGCGGCTGGTGCTGGAAGCCGCCATCCTGCCGCGCCGTCCGGAATTCTGCCGTCGGCTCGATGCCGTGGTGGCCGTGACGGCACCGCAGGCACTGCGGCTGGAACGGGTGATGGCGCGGGACGGGCTGGATCGCGATGCGGCGCAAGCCCGGCTGGCCAGGGCTGTGTCGCCCGAGATGATCGCCGCTTGTGCCACCCATGTGCTGGACAACGACCTGGATACCGTCGCGTTCCGGGAGCGGTGCCTGGCGTTGTTGGAGAAGCTGACAGTGGTGGGCACGCCGATGGCGGAGTTCACGAAGTAGGCGGTGTCCTGAGCCGCGCCAGGGACCGAAGCCCGACCGGGCCGGGACCGCAGGGCCCGGTTCACGAGGGCCCGACCGGCCGGTTGGCCGGGGGCGCCCGAATCCGCTAGACTTTGAAGGAACGCATCAGTTCCAGGGCCGCAAGCGTCGGGGAGTGGATCCCGGCGCTGACCTGGTTCTGGAGCGCATCGTAGCGCTCGCGGATGCCGGGGTGGGAAAGGAAACGATCGCGCAGCAGCTCCTCGACCAGGTCCTGCATCCAGCCCACGTTTTGTTCGGCGCGGCGACGGTCGAAGAAGCCGCTCTTCTTGGTCTTGTCGGCAAATGCAAGGACCGTGTCCCACAGTTCGGGGATGCCCACGCCGGTGTAGGCGGAGCTTGTCAGGGCGACCGGGGTCCAGCCTTCGGTCACCGGCTGCAGGTAATGGAGGGCCCGCTCGAAGTCGGCGCGGGCCATGTTGGCGCGGGCCAGGTTGTCGCCGTCGGCCTTGTTGACCACCACGCAGTCCGAAAGCTCCATCACGCCCTTCTTGATGCCCTGGAGCTCGTCGCCGCCGCCGGCGATCTGCAGGAGCATGAAGAAGTCGGTCATGCGGCGCACCGAAGTCTCGCTCTGGCCCACGCCCACCGTCTCCACCAGGATGGTGTCGAAGCCGAAGGCCTCGCACAAAAGCAGGGTCTCGCGGGTCTTGCGGGCCACGCCGCCCAACGTGCCGCTGGAGGGCGAGGGGCGGATGTAGGCGTTCTGTTCGCGCGAAAGCTCTTCCATGCGGGTCTTGTCGCCGAGGATGGAGCCGCGCGTGATGGTGCTGGAGGGGTCGACTGCCAGCACCGCGACCTTGGCTCCCAGGTTGCGCACCAGGTGGCAGCCCAGCGTCTCGATGGTGGTGCTCTTGCCGGCTCCCGGCACGCCCGTGATGCCCACGCGCAGGGACTTCCCGGTGTGCGGGAGCAGCTCCTGGACGATGCGGTGCGCCAGGTCCTGGTGCTCGGGGTGGACGCTTTCCACCATGGTGATGGCGCGGGAGAGGATGGTGCGGTTGCCCGAAAGGATGCCTTCGATGTAGTCGCCGAACTCCAGGACGCGCTTCTTCTTGGGGACGGTGGCCACGCGCACCACGGTGTTGTCGGGGTTGCCGTCGTGGCCGCCTTCAACGCCCTTCATCACGAAGCTTGCGAACTCGTGCCCGGCATCGTGCGGCGTCCATTCGGGTTTCCTGGTCTTGTCCATCTGTGCCGTGCTCCCGGAGTCAGTTTGAGGTCGTAGACTGCAATCTAGCCAATTCCGACCCGCAACAAAAAACCTCCGGCGCGTGGCCCGGAGGTACGAGACGGTGCTGGCGGCGGCTCAGAAGCCGGGGATGCCTGGCATGCGGAAGCCGTCCATCATGGCGGCGCTCTTCTGGTCGGCCTTCTCCTTGGCGTTCTTGAAGGCGGTCATGACGAGGTCTTCCAGCAGCTCCACGTCTTGCGGGTCCACCACCGACTTGTCGATGGAGATGGAGCGCAGCTCGCCCTTGCCGGTGAGCACCAGCTTGACCTTGCCGCCGGCCGCCTCGCCCTCGTAGTCGGAGTGTTCCATCTCCTCCTTGGCGGCGACCATCTTGGTCTGCATCTTCTGCATCTGCTTGAGCATGGCCTGCATGTTCATCGTCGGTTCCTATTCGCTTTGGGTCGGCACGGCATTGAAGGTGCGCGTGATGGCCATGAGGGTTTCGTCGTCTTCCACGGCGCGTCCGAAGGTCGAGGGGTTCTCGTCCTTAGGGCTTTGCGGCGGAGGATTGGATCGGGTGGGTTCCGGGGTGCTGCGCGGCGCCGGAGCCACGGCCGCCGGGACGGCTGTGCCGGTCCGGGGTGCGGCGGCGGGAGAGCCGCCTTCCAGCAGGGCGCGAAGGTCGGCCATCTTGTCCAGGCTGGCCATGCGTGCGGCCAGGATTTCCAGCAACAGGCGCGGGTTGTGGGCGTCGCGGATCTGCTGGGCGGCGTCGGAGATCAGGCGGGACCAGCGGATCAGGTCGCCTTCCGAGATGGATGCGGTGGTCTCGCGCAGTTGGCTGCGCTTCTCGGGCATCAGGGCAAGGGAGGCCTCGGGCAGGCCTTCGAGTCGGCAGAACAGCACGTTGCGCAGGAACTCGCCGAAGCCGCGCAGGTATTCCAGGGGCTCGATGCCGCGCTCCAGCGCGGCGTGGATCTCGGTGATGGCGCCGGAGGCGCTGCCGGCCACCAGCGAGTGCAGCAGGCGCTCGTGAGAGGAGTGGTCGGGCACGCCCAGGATGAAGCGTGCGCCATCGGCGGTCAGGGGCGATCCGCAGTAAGCCCACACCTGATCGAAGAGCGACAGGCCATCGCGCATGGAGCCGTCAGCGCGGATGGCCACGATCTCCAGGGCCTCCTGCTCGTAGCCGATCGATTCGGCGTCGCAGATGGCCTTGAGGCGTCCAGCCACCTGGGTGGGGGACAGGCGGCGGAAGTCGTAGCGCTGCACGCGCGAGAGGATGGTCTGGGGGACCTTGTGGACCTCGGTGGTGGCCAGGATGAACACCACGTGCGGGGGCGGTTCTTCTAGCGTCTTCAAGAGGGCGTTGAAGGCCGCCTTGGAGAGCATGTGGACCTCGTCCAAGATCACTACGCGGTAGGCGCCATGGCTGGCCGCGTACTTGAGCTGCTCGCGCAGCTCGCGCACGTCGTCCACGCCGGTGTGGCTGGCCGCGTCGATCTCCAGCACGTCCATGCTGGAACCGCGCGCGATTTCCTTGCAGGTGTCGCAGGTGCCGCAGGGGCGGATCATCGGGTCGGGGTCGGAGCAGTTGAGCATGCGCGCCAGGATGCGCGCCGAAGTGGTCTTGCCCACCCCTCGGGTGCCGGTGAACAGGAATGCGTGCGCCAGCTGTCCGCGCACGAGGGCGTTTCGAAGGGTCTGGGCCACGTGTTCCTGGCCCACCATGTCCTCGAATCGGCCGGGACGCCAGCGGCGTGCGGTGGCCTGGAAACTCAAATGCGCCCTCCTTCGGGTCGGACGCGTACCTGCGCCGTCACCACGTTGCCCTTTTCGTTGTACTCAAGCCTGTCGAAGGAATGCCGGGCCATCAGGACCCCTCTCCCGTGCCGCGCCTGCATGGCCTCGCCCTGGAGGGGGTCGGGCAGCTTGCGCCAATCGAAGCCCTTGCCTTGGTCTGCCACCGTGTAGGTGATGAGGCCGGAAGCCTGGTCCATGCAGGTCTCCACCCGCACGCGGCGGGAGACCCAGGGTTCGTTGTTGGACTTCTCGGTGGCAAGGCGGTAAAAGTAACTGCCGGTGAGGGCCTTGTGCTTTTCCTCGTAGTCGATCTCGAGATTGCCGTGCTCGATGGCGTTGTTGAGCAGCTCCACCAGTCCCAGGATGATGTGGTTGCGGCGCGGGTCGATGGGGGACAGGGTGGTGTCCACGAGGCTCTTGGCTAGTGGGGTCACCAAGTCGAAGTCGTTGCTGATCTCGATGACGCGCCGGTCGCTGAAGGAACGGGTGGCGTCGTAGCGTTCGGCCACCGAGGCCAGCAGGTTGCCCAGCGAGAAGACCACCTCGTCCCCGTGCAGGGGGCGGCGGATGAAGGCGTGGGCGCCAAGCCGCAGCGCTTCCACGGCGATGTCGCGCCGGTCCTCTGGGACCACGGCCAGGAAAGGAAGCCCCGGACGGTGGTTGAGGCAGGTCCGGATGTTGCTTATGGAGACCGGATCGAGCGAGAAGTCCAGGACTGCAGCCATGGCGCTTTCCTGGTGCAGGGCTAGTTTGAGGTCGGCACTGTTGTTCACGTGCACCGAGGAGTGGCCGAATTCGACCACCGCCTGCTTCAGTTGCTCGGTTTCCTCCGGATTCCCTGTCATCAAGATGACCGTCCGCACCTCGTATTCGCTATCCATCATGTTCGTGGAGGGCATAGACTCAAATATGACCATATCCGCCCGAGCCACGCACGCAAAATTGTGCGTGGCCGTTTTTTCTCGTTGCAGTCACTTGGCCTGTTCCCGCTGGCGGGTGACGGATTTCGAGAAGCGTCCCCAGGCGTCCTTGGCCCATTGGCTTTCGGCGGAGCGTTTGCCTCGGGCGGCGCTGAAGGACCCTTGTTCGTGCAGCAGTCCTGTGCCTGTAGCGGTCTCGCGCAAGGTGAAGACCGCCTGGTCGGAAAAGGCGGCGACGGAGTCGCGGCCGGCCTTGAAGCCTCCCTTGCGCAGCACCAGGATGTGGGTGAACCCCAGACGTTTCCCCAAGGTCGTGGCCTGTTCGCGGCGAGCGGCTTCGTCGGGCCCTGCGGTGTCGCCCAGGCGCCCCAGCGCCGCGAATCCGAGCCCGCCCAGCTTCCCGACGGTGATCGGGGTGCTGTCGATGAGGGACCAGGCCGATTGGGGGAACAGGGCTTCCAAAGCGTCGCCCCCCTCTTCCATCAGGGCAAAGCTCACCTGGTCGGCTTCGGGCACGTCGAGGTACACGCCCAGGCGGTCGTCGGGTCGGAGCGTGCCGTTCCATGGGGCCGCGGAGGCGGAGGCGATCAGGAGGGCGAGGGAGGAAACCAGGGCGATGGGCATTCAGAACTCCGGGCTGGTGGTGATGATGTAGGTGTTGCCGAGGCGGCCTCGGGCCAGCTGCAGCCGCATGAAGAAGCTGCTTTCGGTGCGCACGCGCAGGCCCAGGCCCCAGCCGGGCGCGAACTGGTCGTAGGAGAAGTTCCAAGGGGTGCGGCTGGAATGGGCGACTTCGGTGAACAGCGAGCCGTCGATGTATTTCCAGATGGGCCAGCGATACTCCAGGGAGGCTCCCAGGACGTTCATGTTGGTGATGCGGCTGTCGTAGGCGCGGGCGGGAGCGTCGCCGCCCAGGGAAGGCAGTTGGGACCAGGGTGCGGGTTCGTTGCCGTTTTCCCAGGCCTGTTTGATGGTCCAGTGGAAGGCCAGGATGCGCCGCTCGGTCAGACGTTGCCAGAGCGTGGAAGGGTCCATCACCTTCACGATGGTCTCGGGATCGAGGTTGAGGTAGGGCTCCAGGTCGGTGCGGCGGTACACGTACTTCTCGCTGCCGATCAGGAAGTAGCTGGTGCCCTTCATCGAGGCGGTGGCGATGCCGCTGCCCTTGGTGGTGAGCTTCTGGTCGATCTCGGCCTGGAACTGCCGACCCGCAGTGGGGATGCCCTGGTGATCCACGCTGCTGAAGCCAACGTTGGCCCCGAACCCCAGGGTCAGGGTGTTGCCCGAAGTGCCGCGGTCGCCCACCTGCAGCCATTCCCATTTGGAGCGGTCGATGTGGTCCGAGAGGCGGATGGGAAGGCCTTCGCGCCTCCATTGGGGGCGGATGTAGGTGCCGCTGTTCCAGCCGTCTCCCATGCCGGTGTACATGGCGAGAGTGAACTCGTGCATTGAGGTGGCCACGCTGCCGGCCGGAAGCGCCGTGGCCTCCAGATTGGCCTTCCCCGGGATCCACACCGGCGAGCCGGGGGACTGGTAGTAGGTGTAGTTGATGGCTAGGTAGTCGTAGGGGGTGGGCTGCCCTGGGAATCCGCCAGCTAGCCATAGCCCCCATTCTCCCACCGGAGCCCAGCGGATGGCCGCGTCGTAGTTGAACGTACTGCCCAAGCCGTCGCGGTAGCGCAGGCCGGCGCGGGTGCTGGAATTGCCGGTGTAGGTGGCCACCGGATAGAGCATGCGCCGTCCCGATGGATCACCCCAGTGGATCAGATCGTTGGTGCGGTCGATGATGTCGGAGGTGTCGCTGTAGACGATCAGGGGCCGCAGCGGCCGGCTCACGACGCGGAAGGCCGGGCGGCTGAGCGCATCGATGGGGTAGAACAGCAAGGTCAAGATCTTGTTGGGGAGGACTTCGATGCTCGAGAGGTTCTTCAGTCCCAAGGCGGTGTCGCGGGCCGGAGGGGGTGCGGCGGGGCTGTCGGATGCGGCTTGGGCGGCCGGAGGGGCATGGAACAGGCCGTGCCCGTCCCAAGTCTCGGGGAGGCTGTCGATGCCGGGTCCAGAGGACGCGACAAGTCCGGTGAGGAAGAGGGCAAGCACGGCTGAAAATTACCGCTTTGGTGGCCGGAAAAAGTAACGCATTTTAGAATGCAGAGAAATAGCACAGAAACCTGTTCAAAGGAGAGATGATGCGCATCACGGCAAGAATCCTGGGCTTGGTCGCAACGGTCGGGCTCCTGTGGGGCTGCGGCGACGATGAGACCACGCCTGCCGCGACGGCCACGCCTGCGGAACCGTCCCTGGTGAACACCTGGACGGCCGACACCGCCCCGACGCCTGCCGCCGCCTACGACGCGCTGCTGGCCGGTTATCTGCCCGTGGGCGCTGCGGCGAAGGTCGACACGACGCGCTTCACCTACACCATGGTCCTGGCGGCGGATTCCAGCTACCGCGCCACGGCCTCCCTGCGACTGGTCGCGACTGGCACGTACGTCGGCCTCAAGGACCAGAACGGCAATCTCCTGCCCATTCCCCATCACGAGCCGATCGATTCCATCTACCGCGAGTCGGGCAAGTGGAGCCTGAACGCCGCGAAGGATTCCCTCGTGATCACCCGCAGCGAATGCCACCTGTCGCAAGTGCCCTACGTCACCTTGCGCGACACCGCCAGCGCGAGCATTTCCAACGCGCTGTTCAATGACGCGCCGATCCTCAAGGCCTCCGCAGAACAGCCGGGGTATGCCTGCATTCCGGTGGAATCGCGCGTGAAGATCAGCATCGCCGGGGGCGTCTGGCCGGTCACGGTGTCGCTTCCCTCGATCGGACCGGTGTCGCTGAAGTTCAAGACCAAGTGATGCGTCGGCTCCTGGTATGCCTTGCGCTCTGCGGCCGGGTGTGGGCGGTTGCGCCTGCCTGGAGCCTGGACGTGGGGGTATCGGAGGGCTACAACCACTACGATGCCACCGACCTCAATTCCGTGATGGTGCTCTTGGAACGCACCACCCGCGAGGCCAGCGGCTTCAACCACTACGACGTGAAGGGCTTCGACGGGCACCCGGCCACGCAGCTGTTCCTGGGGGCCACTCGGGGCGACTGGCGCGTGGGGCTGGAGGCGGAGTTCTGGACCGAGACCTTCCAGCAGACCGAAGTGCCCTTCGATGCCGCCCACGCCGACCGGAAGTTCCGCGTCACCTGCGACGAGGTCAGGGCCCAGGCCGATTCGGGCCGCACGGGCTGCCTGGACGCCCGGGAGGTGTTTCGCTTCGTCCCCATCACGCTGCAGGCCAGCTGGATGCCGCGCTGGACCCCGTGGCTGCGGGCGGGTGGGGGATACGGGATAGGGATCCTGGCCGGCAGTGCCGACATCACCCTGAGTACCCAGTACTACGGGCCGGAGGCCTCGCCCCCCGACCGGATCACGCTGGGGGTGGTGCCCTCGCCGCTGGTGACCTGGGTGCACAAGTTCTGGGCCACCGCCGAGTTCCTGCCCTGGGACTGGCTGGGGATCGAGCTGCGCGGGGGATGGCGCTACACTGAGATGGGCGGAGTCAAGATCGATTCGCGCTCCGGGAAGTCGCAGGTGCTGGACCTGATCTTCAATTCGCCCAAGGAAGGCGACCGCCTCTACGTGCGCAACCCTTCGGGAACTCCCGAGCAGACCAGCCTGTTCATTGGATCCCCGCAGGCCGCCAGGGCCCAGACCCGCTACGACTTCCATCAGGTGACCGGCGACTTCAGCGGCTGGTTCCTCGCTTTGGGGCTCAATGCCCACTGGAGCCTGTGATGACGGCCCGTTTCCTGATTCCCGTCTTGGCGGGGCTTGCCGCCGTCGGATGCACCCGGCTGGAATCCGACATCACGGGGCAGTTCAGCAAGGGTGTCTGCGCCCTCACCGACACCCTGGCCATCCCCGACACGGTGACGGTGGCCAGCTACAACATGTCCATCGGCTACGAGGTGGAAAGCCTCATCGCCTCGGACCTCGACAACGACACGGTGGCCTGGCACCAGGCCCACCGCATCCTGGACCAGTACAAGGCCTCGCTGCCGGTCGAACGCGTGCAGGCCATGGCCGAGGCCATCCGGGCCCGCTGCCCCGACCTGGTGGGCTTGCAGGAGACCGAACGCCTGAAGGTGACCAAGGGCCGCACCGACATTCCCGACCTGCCCTTCCTGGACAGCCTGCTGGGCTACCTGGCCCGCAACGCCACCCCGGAGTGTCCCGCCCGCTACCGGGCGATCAGCTCGCCCCTGAACACCACCACGCGCCACGCCGCCCCGCCCGACAGCCTGCGCTATCCGGCGCTGGACCTGTCCTTCGAGGAAGGCAACGCCATTCTGTACGATGCCGACGCCTGGACCGTGGCGGGGGACACCCTCACGACGCGCTTCTCAGATTACCTGCAGACCTCCATCCTGGGCCAGATGATGCCCAGCGCCCGCGCCCTGCAGCAGGCCGCCTTCTGGCACGTGCGGGGCGGACGGCGGGTGCCGTACCAGGTTTGGAACACCCACCTGGAGGTCTTGCGCGGCGTGCGCGAGAACCAGTCGGCGGAGCTTGCCAACATCGCAAGCTCCAACTGCGACCGCACCTTGCATCCCGGCCAGATCTTGATGGGCGACCTCAACGATTCCGCCGGTTCGCGCACCTTGAACAACCTGACCCAGTCCTGGCAAGACCTATGGACCTTGGGACGCGGGACCGGCGAAGGGCTCACCTGCTGCGCCTCGGACGGACGACTTGCCGTGGTGGCCTCGCCTACGGGAGGCAAGTCGCGCCGCATCGACTACGTCCTCTCCCAGGGCGCCGACACCGCCTGGGGACTCGCGCACCCACTGGACAGCGCGGTTGCGACTCCTGCCGGTGCCGTCTTCCCGTCGGACCACAACATGGTCCTGGGCCGCCTGCGCTTCCGCATCCCGGCCCGCTGAACTCCTGTCAAGGGTGCTGCCTGGCACCTGTGATGATCGTCACAGGCAATCGATGGAAGGTGGTCCCAGAGACTAGCATTTCGAGTGTCGGCAAATTCCTGTCCGACCATCACTGGAGTGCCCCATGAAAATCCCAGTTGTCGCAGCTCTTCTTGCCCTGCCTTGTCTGGCATCGGCAGTCACGCTGACCAAGGTCGGTACCGTGCCCTCGAATGGGGGGCATTCGATCGTCGTGGCGGACGGTACCAAGCTTCACGACGGGACCTGGGTGGTGGGCGATAGCGCGAACGCCTTCTGGGGCAGTTCCGATCAGGGCAAGACATGGAGCCAGGTTCCCGCGCTGCCGGGCGACACCATCCAGACCATGGGTGATGCATTGTCTTCGGTCCAGTCCTACGACATCTGGACCCCGTCCAAGGGCTGGCACGAGATGACCTTCCCGGCGAGCTGGAACAAGATCTTCGCTACGGGTGGCTACACCTATGTGGGCAGCGATGGCGTGGCGGCCATTCAGGCCTCCGACACCTCGGCTGTACGGTACTACAAGACCGCGGACGGTTTCGATACCTGGACGGATTTCCTGACCGTCGCGAATGCCGATCTTCCTGTCGGCATCGATCCGGTCGGATGGGCTGCCTTGGGAAAGATCTGGTACATCCTTCCGGACTCCGGTTATGCCCGGGGGACCGCCGACGGAAAGGTCTGGACCCGCATCGCTTTGCCTTCCGGAATCACCACGAAAGCTCTCACGAGCCAAAGGGCGGATTCCATCCTGACGCTCATCGGTTCCGGCAGCGACAATCAGGCCGTTGCAGGCTATTCGCTGGACAAGGGGAATAGCTGCAACTCCTCGATGGCGGTCCAGTTGGATGCATCGCTTCTGGGCAGTTCCTGGCAGGTCGTCGGAGCCGACGGTGCGGTCCGGGCCCGTGGCACCGCTTCGAGCCTGCGGCTGGATCTTCCCACCTTGCGCGGAGCCGGTTGGTTGAAGGTCGGCAACACGACACTGGCGATCCCGTCGCTCTGAGTCGCGTGAGGGGGGCGGTCTTCCTGTCGGCCCACAACATGGTCTTGGGCCACCTGCACTTCCACATCCCTGCCTGCTGATCCTGGCTTACCGGTGCCTTCGGAAGCCTTGGCATGTGTCGAATGTCGGGAACACTCGGGAGAGTGATCGAGATACTCTGGAGAGTCTCCGAGACGTTCCGGAGAGTGATCGAGACACTCAGGAGAGTCTCCGAGACACTCGGGAGAGTGATTGAGATACTCGGGAGAGTCTCCGAGACGCTCCGGAGAGTGATTGAGATACTCGGGAGAGTCTCCGAGACGCTCCGGAGAGTGATCGAGATATTCTGGAGAGTCTCCGAGACGTTCCGGAGAGTGATCGAGATACTCGGGAGAGTCTCCGAGACGTTCCGGAGAGTGATCGAGATACTCGGGAGAGTCTCCGAGACGTTCCGGAGAGTGATCGAGACACTCAGGTAGAGTCTCCGAGACGCTCCGGAGGGTGATTGAGGCGCTCGGAAGAGTCTCCGAGACACTCCGGATTGGCTTTGTTGAATGGCTGTTTACAGAACTATTCTTGACGTATGGCTCCCCGATTGCCTAAGACGCGCTTCGCACGAAGCAAGATGGCGGCCCCGCCACCGCTGGATGCTTGTGACGAGAATCCGCCGACCGCCGATTCGGTCCGTGCCGTCACGCAAGCCTACTGGTCCGGTTCTTGGACGCGGACCCAAGCGCAGAGAATGGCCTTCAACA
>Ga0302287_10000120_pt1 | contig 55334 bp, 45 predicted proteins | sample III_Fen_E2_4_FD_200452 | JGI IMG/M metagenome (GOLD analysis project Ga0302287, IMG submission 200452) | Peat permafrost microbial communities from Stordalen Mire near Abisko, Sweden - III_Fen_E2_4 | ecosystem: Environmental > Terrestrial > Soil > Wetlands > Permafrost | place: Sweden: Abisko... | reverse complement strand
CAGCTTTACGATCATACACCGCGGATATTGTTTTCGTTATCTAGCCTCTGGGAATGCGCTGAAAGTTTTGTTTCTGGATTCTTGTGGGCAGGAATGCCTTAATTTATAAAATCGGAATGCAGCCAACATTCTTATTAGGAGGATGTTGTTTATGCGCACGGCGTCAGTCCGTGTGCCCTGGCCTTACCATGACCACACATTTGGAGGGTACAGATTGCGGCTTATGTGAAGTGTTGCGCTGTTCCAGCAATTGCTGTTTGTGCGAATGCACTCGGGGTAACTTGGGCGGTGCATCAGCCCTCGCGATGGCAGTGAGGATGGCGACGGCGGTTGCGATGCGGGTTGTGCATCAGGCATCCTTGGGGGATGTTTTCGGACCAAATAAACCTGTTTTAACGATAGGTCATGCGCAATCCTTTGGCCAGCATTGGAACCAGCCATTTTCGTTGAAATTTTTGCCTGATGCTGAACTACCGTGCCGGCAATTGCAGTCTCTACCGGGCTTGTGGGGCGCTTCGGTGGGTATCTTTGGGCATCCACTGATCCAAGGTGCCCGATGATGACTGCTCTCCAATCTCTTCTTTCCCAGTACCGGGCGGCCGCGCAGACCGAACGTGAAAAAGGCACGTACTTCGAGCGGCTGATCCTGTGCTATTTCCAGCACGAAGCCAGCTTCCGTGATCTCTATGCGCACGTCTGGATGTTTGCCGACTGGGCGCACGAGCACGGCCATAACGCCCAGGATGCCGGCATTGATCTCGTTGCGCAGACCACCACTGGTGAGTTCCATGCCATCCAATGCAAGCTCTATGCTCCCGACTACCGGCTGCAGAAGTCCGACATCGACAGCTTCTTCACTGCTTCGGGCAAGAAGACCTTTGCGCACCGCATCATCGTTTCCACAACGGATCTGTGGAGCAAGCATGCAGAAGAGGCCTTAGAAGATCAAAATCCACCGGTCACCCGCATCACTCTTTCGGATTTGGAAGAGAGCCAGATTGACTGGAGCCGTTACCAACCCAAGAAGGATGTAGCCCTCAAGGCCAAGAAGTCACTCCGTCCGCACCAGAATCATGCGGTCGAAGCTGTAACTCTTGGACTGGCGACCGCTGACCGCGGCAAGCTCATCATGGCGTGTGGCACTGGCAAGACCTTTACTTCCTTAAAGATTGCCGAAGAGCAGGCTGGTCCTGGAAAACGCGTGTTGTTCCTGGTTCCCAGTCTCTCGCTGTTGTCGCAGACGCTCACGGAATGGACGCAGGAAAGTTCCGTTCCGCTACACAGTTTCGCGGTCTGTTCGGATTCCGATGTCGGCAAGAAGGCAACTGTTGGCGGTGAAGATGATCTTGTCGGACTGAAAGAGCACGAGTTGCGCTATCCGGCTACCACGGATGCGCGTTCGCTTGCTCGTGAGATGGAGAAGCGCCGCGATGCCGAGCACATGAGTGTGGTGTTTTCCACTTACCACTCGATTGATGTCCTAAGCCAAGCTCAGAAGAAATTCGCCCTAGCCGACTTCGACCTCATCATCTGTGATGAGGCACATCGTACAACCGGTGCCATCTTCGAGGACAAGGGCGAAAGCAACTTCGTCCACGTTCATGACGCAAACTATCTCCACGGCGCCAAGCGGCTGTACATGACGGCCACACCGCGCATCTTCGCCGATGTTGCCAAGGCCAAGGCGGAAAGAGACAGCATTGCGCTGTGCTCTATGGATGATTCGGCGTTGTACGGCGAAGTCTTGTACACGTTGACCTTCTCGGAAGCCGTAAAGCAGGGCTTGCTGGTGGATTACAAGGTGGTGGTGCTGGCTGTCGAAGAAAGCCATATCAACCGCCGCCTGCAAACACTGCTGGCCGATGATAACAACCAGCTTCGTGTTGATGATGCCGCCAAGATCGTCGGTTGTTGGAAGGCCTTGGCAAAACAAGGGCTCACGCAAGATTTGATCGGTGACACTGAACCCATGCGCCGTGCTGTCGCCTTCTGTCAGGTCATTGAGCCGAGTACCAAGGCGAAGGGCTACAAAGTCAGCTCCAAGAACATCGCCTCCATGTTCCAGGCCGTTGTGGAGGCCTACCAAGAGCAGGAAGATATTGAACCTGCTGCTCGCATGATCTGTGAAGCTCAGCATGTCGACGGCACGATGAATGCCACGGAAAAGGAGGCTAAGCTTACTTGGCTTAAAGCGGCGACGGAAGGAAACCTCTGCCGCATCCTGAGTAACGTGCGATGCCTCTCGGAAGGCGTGGACGTGCCCGCCCTGGACGCTGTATTGTTTCTGACGCCGCGCAATTCGCAGGTCGACGTGGTCCAGTCGGTGGGGCGCGTTATGCGCAATGCGCCAAATAAGAAGCGCGGTTACGTGATCCTGCCGGTTGTGATTCCGGCTGGGGTCGAGCCTGACAAGGCGTTAGACGATAACAAGGTCTACGGCGTGGTGTGGCAAGTGCTGCAAGCGTTGCGTTCCCATGATGATCGCTTCGACGCCATGATCAACAAAATGGACCTGGACCTGAACCGTTCGATGCTCTCGAAGATGGAAGTCATTGCCATCACCGACAAGGTTCCCGCAAAACCCAAGAAGAGCCGGAATGCCGATGGATCCGCAGTGCCTACGAATCGCAATGCCGGGCGAAACACCTTTGGCGTTGGCGCATCCGCTCTGGAAGGGCGCGAAGATCATCCTTATCAGGAAGAGCTGCAGTTTGAGATCGGCGAGATCGAACGTGCCATCTATGCCAAGGTGGTGCAGAAGTGCGGCAACCGGCACCACTGGGAAGACTGGGCCAATGATATCGCCAAGATCGCACGCACGCACATCGACCGCATCCAGGCGATTCTTGAGAATCCTGCGAGCGTAACAGAGCGCAAGGCCTTCGAGGAATTTGCCAGTGAGCTGCGCGGCGACTTGAACGACAGCATTACCGATGCCGAAGTGGTCGAGATGTTGGCTCAGCACCTGATCACTAAGCCTGTTTTCGACGCGCTCTTTGCCGATTACAGCTTCGCAAGCCAAAATCCGATTTCTCAGGCGATGCAAAGCGTGTTGGATGTTCTGCAGGAACACCGCCTGAGCAAGGAAACCGACACGCTGGAGCGGTTCTACGCAAGTGTAAAGCAGCGGGCCGATGGTATCGAGAACGCGGCGGGCAAGCAGAAGATCGTGGTGGAGCTGTACGATAATTTTTTCCGTAACGCATTTCCAGAGATGCAGAAGCGGCTGGGCATCGTGTACACGCCGGTTGAGGTGGTGGACTTCATCCTGCACAGCGTGAACGATTTGTTGCAGAAGGAATTCGGCCAGACCGTGGGAAGTAAGGGCGTCCACATCATCGACCCATTCACCGGCACAGGCACTTTCATCACGCGGCTGTTACAAAGCGGCCTGATCAAGCCCGAAGAGTTGCCCTACAAGTACAAGCACGAGATCCACGCCAATGAGATCGTGCTCCTGGCCTACTACATCGCAGCCATCAACATCGAGGCCGAGTACCACAGCTTGGTCGGTGGCGAGTACGTGCCTTTTGAGGGCATCTGCCTAACCGATACCTTCCAGCTCTATGAGAAGGAAGACCTGATCAGCCAAATGCTGGTGGATAACAGCGAACGCCGCAAGCGGCAGAAGGCGCTGGACATCCGTGTGATCATCGGAAATCCGCCGTACTCATCTGGCGATAAGGATGATGATGGTGCAAAAAATATTGATTACCCTGTATTGGATTCACGAATAGCTGATACTTATGTGAAATCTTCTTCTGAAGGGATGGGAAAAAGTAAGGCTTACGATTCATATATCAGAGCTATTCGTTGGGCTTCGGATAGAATCGGTGATAGCGGAATTGTCGGGTTCGTATCTAATGCTGGATTCCTTGATACTAATTCTTCTGACGGATTGCGAAAGTGCTTGGCTGAAGAGTTCTCCAGCATATATATCTTTCACCTTAGAGGAAACCAGCGCACACAAGGCGAAAAGTCACGTCGGGAAGGCGGTAAGATTTTTGGCAGTGGAAGTCGTGCGCCTATTGCAATATCTTTTTTTGTTAAAAATCCAGCCATCACGAAAGAAGAGGGAATATTCTTTTATGATATTGGAGATTACCTCACTCGTGAAGAAAAACTCAAGGAAATTTCCGATTTTGGAAGCGTTGCCGGAATTTCGAGTGCGGATAGATGGCAAAGTATTATTCCAAATTCGCAGTGCGATTGGGTTAAACAACGTGATGAAGCATTTTCTGCTTTCATGCGTATAGGGTGCAAAAATAAAAATAGTGAATTGTCTATTTTTGACATTTATACTATGGGGGTGAAGTCGAATCGCGATGACTGGGTCTATAATTTTTCGAAGTTGACACTTGAAGAAAATTGCAGGCGTATGGTTGGCTTTTTTAATGGAGAAGTCGATCGGGTTCGTAATTTGGTGAAATCTGATCAAATGGTAATTGATCTTGTTTCGCGAGATAAATCTAAAATTAAGTGGACGTCTGACATTTTGAATGATCTTGCGAAAGGGCGTAAAGATGAATTTTGCGCAGACGAAATAAGGCCGATGATCTATCGGCCATTTTCGAAAATGTGGCACTATTATAATAGGCGTTGGAACTGGACAAGGCATCTTACTCAAAAATTATTTCCTGAGATGGATTCTAAAAATTTGACAATTCTGATCAATTCCAATTATTCTGGATTCGGCCAAGTTGCACTAATTGCAGACACACTTTCAGATTTCCATTGTAATGGGGATTCTCAATGTTTCCCATTGTATGTTTACGATGAGCCCTCTGAGGCATTCACTAACGATCTATTTACAAGCGATGCGCCCAAGACTCGCACGCGCCGCGAGGCTATCACCAAGGAAGGTTTGGCCCATTTCCAAGCTGCCTATCCTGGCGAGAACATTACTCGCGAGGATATCTTCTATTACGTCTACGGCCTACTGCACTCGTCCGACTACCGCGAGCGTTACGCCGACAACCTGTCTAAGGAGCTGCCGCGCATTCCGTGCATCAAGCAATCCTCCGACTTCTGGGCTTTCAGCAAGGCTGGTCGCGCCCTAGCGGCGCTTCACCTGAACTACGAGAGTGTCGAGCCATACCCGTGCGAGGTGGTCGCCAAGAGCGCTTCGAACCCCGATAACTACTGTGTCGGGAAGATGAAGTACGGCAAGATCAAGTGCGATGGCAAGACCGTTGATGATAAGACAATTCTTGTCTACAATGATTTCATCACCTTGAAGGGTATCCCTCTAGAGGCCTACGAGTACGTGGTCAATGGCAAGGCGGCTTTGGACTGGCTGGTCGAGCGCCAGTGCGTGAAGAAGGATCCTGACTCCGACATCGTGAACGACGCGAACGACTGGGCCACCGAAACGATGAACAACGCCAAGTACCCGTTGGAACTGTTCCAGCGCGTCATAACGGTCAGCCTGGAAACGATGAAGATCGTGAACGCGCTGCCGAAATTGGACATTGGCTGATCCATGAGTGACGAGAACGCCATCTTCGATCGCAAGTCGTTACGGCTGTTTACCGGCAAGAATGCTGGCTGGGATGACTTGGCCAAGGACTGTGTGGCCTTTGCCAATGCTAACGGTGGCCGCATCACGATTGGCGTAGAAGACAAGTGCGAAGCGCCTCCTCCAGGCCAGCTTATTCCCGAAGGCTTGGGCGAACAGATAACGAAGCGAGTGGCGGAACGAACGCTAAATGTTCCAATGGTTGTTCTGCCGCAGGTTGCAGAAAATGGCGGGCAGATTCTGGACATCGTCATCTCCAGGTCTCCAAGTGTTGCCTCAACTTCTGATGGCCGCTTCTATCTGCGCATTGCCGACACTTGTGTTCCTGTCACGGGAGACGATGTGTTACGCCTTGCCAGTGAACGTAGCGGACGGCCTTGGGAAGCCATGGACAGTGGGCTTGTGGCAACCCAAATCGTGCCTGCAGAAGCTGAGCATTTGTTTCAGCGCTTACGTGCTTCCGAGCGCGTGAAGGCTTCCGTCAAACTCAAATCTGATCCAGAACTTCTCGCGCACTACGGTCTCGTTCACGACAGCCATCTCACCCGCTTGGGAGCCCTTTTGATCGGCGGATCGTATGGCCGCCGCACGATCGGCACAGCTCCGATCATCCAGGCGATGCGTTATGATGAAGACGGACGCAAGATCAACAAGTGGAGCTGGGACGACTACGAACTGTCGCCCATCGATCTCGTCGATGCCGTCTGGAAGGAAGTGCCGGACTTCCGCGAGAGCTATGAAATTGCTGAAGGGCTGTTCCGCCGCAAGGTTCCCGCCTACGACGAAAGTGTGATCCGCGAGCTGCTTGTAAATGCGCTGGTCCACCGACCTTACACACAGCAAGGTGACATTTTTCTGAATCTGCGTCCCGATGGTATGACCATCGTCAATCCCGGGCGTTTGCCGCTTGGTGTTACACCGCGGAACTTGCTTCATGCCAGTCGCCGTCGTAACGACGGGCTTGCCAGAATCTTTCATGACATCGGCCTGATGGAGCGCGAGGGCAGCGGCTTTGACCTGATTTACGACCGGCTTCTTTCACAAGGACGTCCGGTTCCTGTTGCCCAAGAAGGGCCAGATTCTGTCGAGATCACCATTCAGAGGCGTATCCTCAAGCCCGAGGCTCTCCGCTTGATCGAAGAGGCTGACGGCTATTTTCAACTCACCCAGCGCGAGCGGATCACACTGGGCTTGTTAGCGCAAAGCGAAGGGTTGAACGCCAAGGAATTGGCGCAAGCTGTTGAGGCTGAGACTTCAACCGAAACGGCATCTTGGCTTGGGCGTTTACTGAAACTTGGCGTTGTAAGCCACACCGGCAAGACTTCTGCCACGCGTTATTTCATCGACTCGGAGTTGTTGCGTACGGCTCGCTTGGACAAGCAAACCACCCTTGTTCGCATCCAACCGTATCGCTTGCAAGAGTTGATCCGTGAGGACTTGTCGAGGTATCCTAACTCTTCTTCACCAGACATCAATCGTCGCATTGGCCCTGAGATCGCTCCTCGTACGCTCAAACGAGCATTGGATGTGCTCGTCCAGCAAGGAGTGGTGGCCTTCACTGGTGTCAAGCGCTGGCGCCTCTATTCGTTAGCCTCAGAATCTCATGGACAAAGTCTGGGGTAGTTTTAGCAGTTCATCATGGCCGGTGTCATGAGAACGGCTAAAACGCACGGGAACCCCAGTTTTTTGCTCTTTGAGTGTCCATAAGAAGCAGTGATGAGGATGGATTAAGCTACGCGCTCCAGGGCAGGGTGCCGCTTACGTCCATGTCCGGATGTGGCCGCCTTGGAGGCTATTCCTCTAACAGGGGGAGGGCTGAACGCCCTTTAGGCGTAAAAAATACCGCTCATAAATACGCAAAAAATCAGTTAATGCGACCGCTCGCTGCGGTATTACCCCCTTTTCGCGTAAAAAATCTTGCAAAACAGCTCTAAACTGATCACGGAGTGTCCCTAAACCTGCAACTCTTCTCGGCAGTGACAGTACCGGTCATGTGATTGGACTAGAAACTGCCAGGAGACAAATTATGCAATTCAAGACTCCGTTCCAGCAGCTTCCCGAAAATGCTGACAAGCCCATACTCGATTGGGCAACACTGAATATTGATGTTAAGTCCAAAGAGAGCAACCCAGGCTTTGTTGCTTCCGATCTTGTCGAGTCGGCTTTCGGCACAGCCGACGTACGCTACAACAAACGAAATGGCACTGTCGTTCGAAGTGGTGCAGTCCATGTAATTCGGAATGCCGAGACCGGCGGTGTCCTTCGTGTTTGCGCCAAGGCGAATAATCAGCTCATGCTAAAGGGCAATCCGATGAAGTGGCTGTTTGGACAAAACGCATTCTGTTGCTACGAACCACGGCAGGTGATGGTTAACGCGGCGTGGTCGTGGTGCACAGAACTGTTTTCAAAACTGTCTGCCGATGTCCGCGGTAAGTTTGCATTGGGAGCCTGCCACTTCTCAACCGTACATCTTGCGATGATGTATGAAGCCAGTTCTGCTCTAGAGGCACAACAGATGTTGGCGGACATGCAGTACAACAGCGCATGTGGAAATCGCACGCGCGAAGCGGCAGACTGCGGTGTTTATTTCGGCAAGTCTTCCAAGCATCACACTGTTAAGATCTACCGTGATCCGAGTAAGCCATGCACATCAGCTCCTCAGAAAATGAGTGGCCGATGTCTCCGTGTCGAAGTTGTCCTGCGTGACGATCTAATCGCTCAACACTTCCACGAAGTCAACGGGTCGCAATACCAGGGCTTCATGAGGACAGATCTCCGGAAGGTTTTTGATGCTGAAGTTTCTGCCCTCCGTACCATTGCGACAAATACGACAACCAAGCTGATTCCTTCTGGCCTCACCGATGCACAGCTTGGTGTATATGTTCGCTGGTTTTACGGTTGCCTTGAGGCTAGCCGCGAGAAGCTCCGTTATCACCATGATGCTATTCTTAAGGCGACAGGAACTGACATTTATCATCCTCGCGTCCCTGAGCAGTTCTCGGAGGCCTTCAAGCAGACTTCAGTTCTGGATTGGATGCGCCAACGGAACGTCACCAACAAGTACGGACAGATGGCGGCTGTCCGAAACTGAAGCTGTCCGGCGACACCGAGTATGTGTGTGAGCCCGGGTTTCGCCCGGGCTTGCTGATTGTGTTGTACGTCACCACTAGGTCGAGGCAGGTAAGTTCCCCAAGCCATCTTCGATGTTCGCATGCCCTTGTACATGGCTTTGATCTGTTTCAGTGGCTCATTGACCCGCGCATCCTAGGACAAGAGCGCCTTATGAAAAACGCCTCCGGGCTGCGCCCATCTGGTGGGCGTGTAGCTGATCATCGGCTTCCTGGGAAAGTTCTCTGGTGCCGACCAACAGATCAACAAGCTCTTGTTAAGTGATTTCGGTGATGCCTTGAATGCCAGGAGCGGGCCCGGAATATCTCTTCGCTTCTGACCAACTGGTGCCGGGCCAAGCGCATGCGGAATGCGGGCCCCAAGTGGGAGCTTGCAGAATAAAATCAGCTTGTGGGCCGAAAAATCTCACCCAAACCCCGGACGATTCAGCTTGCAAGGTGCCCGGTGCTCAACTTCAGCCAAATCTTGGCAACTGTCCGCCAAACAGCTCAAAATTCTTCAAATGGACGTTATGGGCAATGATCATGGCTGGCGGCGTTTCTTGGTTCGGCTGGTGCCAGCCGTTGTTGTCTTGCCTTGCTTGAGTGCGTCCAAGTAGTCCGCCCACTGCTGCATCATCTCGCGCCGATCTTCCAGGTGTAACGTGCGGTTGTACGCGGTCCCGAGGGCATCAGGTACTTGATGTGCAAGCTGCGCCTCTATCAAGATCGGGTTGACTCGTAGCCGTTCGTCCAGTAGGGTGCGTGCTGTCGCTCGAAAACCGTGTGCGCTCAGTTCTTCTTTGCCGTAGCCCATGCGGCGCAGAGCATTAAGGACTGCGACGTTGGAAATCGGTTTGTCTTTCTGCCGAGGCGAAGGGAAAAGAACTGGGCTACCACCAAACAGTTTTTGCTGCTCACGTAATGCCGTCAAGATATCCAAGGTCTGGCGAGCGAGGGGAACCGTGTGTGGCAACCGCATTTTCATTCGAGTGGCGGGGATGTCCCACTGGGCGCGCTCGAAGTTGATTTCTGCCCATGAGGCGAGGCGTAACTCTCCTGGGCGTGTAAAAACCAGAGGCAAGAGGCGGAGTGCAAATCTTGTGCTGTACCATCCTTGGTATGCATCAATGTCTTGTAAAAGATGTCCGAATTCAGCAGGATCGATGATGGCTGCGCGATGGCTAACTTGGGCTGGCTCCAGGGCACCACGGAGATCTGTGGCAATATCGCGTTCTGCTCGGTCTGTGGCCACAGCAAAACGGAAAACCTGACCACAAGCACCAAGCACTCGGTGTGCTGTTTCACGCTTTCCAAGCCCTTCAATGCTGCGGACAATTTCAAGAAGCTCTTGGCCTCGGATTTCTGAAATTGGTCGGCTGCCGATCCTGGGAAACACATTGCGTTCAAAACGCTGTTGGACGCCTTTTCGTGTTGTTTCGCTGCGGCCAGTGAACTTGGTACGGATCCAGTCTTCGGCCACCAATTGGAACGTCGTGATGTTCTTCTCTTGTTCTTCGCGCATCTCCTCGGTAGCTTGGAGTTGGGAGGCCTTGGCGATCTTGCGGACTGTCGCTGGGTCTTCATCCCTCGAGAGCATTTCCTGAAAGGCTTGCGCCTTTTCTCTCGCTACTTTTGCCCCCATCGCGGGATACAGGTTTGCTGGTAGCGCGATCTTTCTTTTCGTGCCGTGAAAGCGGTAGAGAAAAATCCATCGTTTGATGCCATCAGTGGTCACCTTGAGGTACAGGCCGTTCCCGTCAGCGATAAGGTATGTCGTCCCCTTGGGCTTTGCGTTGCGGAAAACCGTGTCAACTTTCTGAGCTGCGAGCTTTGGCATACGACCTCTTTGGCTACCTTTTTTGCCTCCAAGGAGCCCTTTTTGTCTACCCTGAAGTGAAGGTAGACGAAAAGGTAGCCAAAACCATCGGCTGCCCCTGGTTGGCCTCGGACGCAGTAGGACGCCAAAATGGCTGAAAAACAACAAAAAAGGCCGAAATCTCGTTGACTTCGGCCTTCCTTGGATCTTCTCGGATCTTTTGTCAGTTGCGGGGACAGGATTTGAACCTGTGACCTTTGGGTTATGAGCCCAACGAGCTACCGGACTGCTCCACCCCGCGATCAGGTACTTCAATATAGCAGAGGTCAGCGGCTCCGTCAATCACTAATACGCCATAAGGGAAAATGTCAACCTTTTGCCGCAGTCAGTTCGCCTAACAGGGAACGGCAACCGTCTTCGATGAGGGACAGTACGTTTTCAAAGCCTTCGGCGCCGCCGTAATAAGGGTCTGGGACATCGCTCAGTCCGCATTCCGGAGCGTACGTTGGCAGAAACAGCTCAATGGCGGCCGTGGTGGTCTTCGGGGCCATTTCGCGGAGGGCCTCCAAATGGCTACGGTCCATGGCAAGAATCCGGTCAAACTCCTTAAAGTCGGAAGCTTGCATTGCGCGGGCGTGATGATGGGACAGGTCGTAGCCATGCTGGGCTGCAGTTTCTGCTGCGCGTGCGTCCACACCTTGCCCTTGGTGCCAAGACGAGACGCCAGCTGAAGCCACCGTCAAAGGGAGCTTTGCGTCATGGGCCATTTTCCGGAGTACGGCTTCCCCGGTCGGGGAGCGGCAGATGTTGCCGGTGCAGACGAAAAGAATCTTCAAAAGCTAAGCCCCGATGCAGATCGATGATGGTATGAGATGCGCCGATAGCAGAGAGCGAGCGGCGTGGTTTTGCAAAAGTATCTTTCGTCAATGCCTGACAGTCTTTCCCAACGCCTCCATGTCCGGGCCGACACCTGCGGCAACAACGTCTGCTTGGGGCTGGACCCGGTCCTTGCCCGTATCCCCCTTGAAGGAACGGCCGCAGACGTCGTGGAAAAATTTTGCCTAGGCATTTTGGATGCCTGCCAATCGCGCGGCGTCTTGCCAGCAGCCATCAAGCCCAACATCGCCTATTTCGAGGCTTTGGGAATGGATGCCGTGGCTCGCTTGCCGAAGATCCTGGCTGCATGGCGCTCTGCCGGTGCGCATACCGTCTTGGATGCCAAGCGTGGGGATATTGGGCGTACCAGTGCCGCCTATGCCCAAGCGGCCTTCCAGACGTTTGGAGCCGACATCGTCACGGTGGCTCCCTACATGGGGCGCGATTCGGTGGAACCGTTCCTTGAGGATCCCGATCACAGCGTTTACCTGCTACTGCGCACTTCCAACAAGGGCGCCCGGGATTTCCAGGACCTGATCATTGATGGCGAACCGCTTTACCTGCACGTGGCGCGCACCGTGGCGGGATGGAAAAATTCCGAGAACATCGGTTTTGTGGTCGGGGCCACGGCACCCGACGAGCTGGAGCGCATTGCCGGATGGTTCCATGGCCGGTCTCTGGCGCCCTCGTTTCTTATTCCCGGCGTCAGCGTTCCTGGGGTTGCGGGGGGGCAAGGCGGAGGGATCGACGAGGTGGTGCGGCGTCTGCGGGCCGGAGGCCTTGATCCGCGCTGTCATCTGATCAACAGTTCCTCGGGAATCGATTATGCCTGGGAGCGGACGGGAGACAGGACCTCGTGGGCCATTGCGGCGGTGCAGGCTTTGGAAGAACTGGCGGAATTGGCAGCACTTTGACGTGCATTGACCTGTCTTGACATTTTTCTGACACTCGGCGCGATTGTCGATCGCGGGCCTCTTAATTGGCAAATTACGGTCTTGGCGCGACCTTTGAATCCTCAAGTTCTGTCGGACATTTGATCCGACTTTCTTCAGGGTTCTCGACCCCGCAATCCCAGACACCGCATCGCGAGCCCCCGCCGCCCTCCGCAAGGAGGGCTTTTTCACGGATACCTACTTTGGCAATATGGCGACACGTCTAGACCAAATCGAGATCGTATTGGTGCGCCCCGAAACGCCGGGAAACGTGGGGGCCGCGTGCCGAGCCATGCGCAATTTTGGTCTGTCGCATTTGTGCATCGTCGGTTCGCCCGGAATTGCCGATACCGGTGAAGCACGGGCCTTGGCACATGCCTGCGAAGATCTGCTCAAAAGCGTTCGTCTGTGCGACACGCTGGATCAGGCGCTGTCGCCGCATGCTATGGTCGTCGGCACCGCCAATCGAGTGCGCAAGGGGAAGCTCCCGCCTCTGGAAGGCCCTGACTTGGTGATTCCAGAGCTCTTAGAGACGACTGCGGGTGGCTCTTGCGCCGTAGTTTTCGGACCCGAGTCCTGTGGTCTGACCGACCAGGAGTTGGCACGTTGTGCTCGCCTGCTGCGCATTGCCACCGCCGTGGATTACCCGTCCCTGAACCTGTCCCAGGCGGTGTTGCTGGTGGCTCAGGAGTGTTGGCGTCGCAGCGGCGAGACCAGCGGACGAGAGGCTCAGGAAGCCTCGGAGATGCCGAGCAATGCCGAGTACGAACGGCTGCTCTCGCTGGTGGAGTCGCTGATGACGCGGGCTGGATTCCGTCCTTATGTCGGGGATTCAGAGACGTTTCGCTTGGCTGCGCGTCGGTCGCTCCAGCGAGGCCGTCTTGAGCGGCGCGATCTGCGAACGCTCTTGACCATGGCCAAGAGTCTCAATCGCCTATCGCGGCCGAAAGACCTATAGCACCACGTCGCGGATCAGGATCGAGGCAGGTGTCTCCTGACCCTCCAGAGCCTGTCGCGTCAATTCTTCCGCGGTGCCGTCCTTGGGGTCGTAGAGGCACACGGCAGTGCGGTCGCCGGGCTTTAGCCAGCCGCTCTCGCCAAAGGGGGTGTAGAGCGTGGCACCGATGGTTACCAGCACCATCTTGGGCCGTCCGATGGAGCGCAGCATGGCGCCAACATCTTCCAGAGGCCCCTGATCGCGCTGGGAGGCAAGTTTTTCAACGATCCAGTCGAGAATCTGATGATGGAAGTAGCAATAGCCGGCCACCGGGCTATCGACCCCGTAGGCGTGCAGGACACCATCGCGCAGCACGAAGCTGGCAAGCCACAGGCTGTCCAGATGGCAGCCGCGGGCGAAGCCTTCTACCGGCAGCCAGCGAGGAGCCATGCCTTTGCTGCCGGGGCCCCAGTTCTTCTTGACGCTGATCTTGGGGGCACCGGCCCGGCGTAGCGAGCAGTCGTCGAAGGCGGCGGCAAAGCGAGGGGTCAGGGAGTCGATCTCGTCCCCTAACCAGTCGAGCTCGCAAACGAGTGCCAGCTCCGGTTCCACTTGTGCCGTCTCTTGGAGGTTCGGCAAGCGCAGGAGATGGTCAGAAAGAGGGTCGGTGGCCAAGAAGGAGCCTGGAAGTCCTGGCATCCAAAAGGGGAAAATCCCCTTAGGGGCGCCTTGCTGAGCTGCGACGTTCTGGAAATCTCCAGCTTCGCGCGCTTGTTCCAGATGCCCGGCAAAGTTGCCGGCTACGCCAATGCCTGCTCCAAGTCCCCACGCCATGTCATCCCTCCGGTGTTCGTGTCGTAGGGAATAAAACAAAAAGGGCGGCAGACCGAAGTCTGCCGCCGAAGGAAGTCGCCGCCAATTCCCCGCGCAAAACGGCGATCATCCTGTCAACAACATAACTAAAAATAACTTCCGAGTCAAGATCTTTTAAGCAAAACTTCAGTTTCGCCTCTCCTTTCAAGACAGAGCTCTCTGCTAATCTCTCACTTTGATTGGCTTGATGAAGCGGAACCTTGGGGAGATGATCAAAGACCTACCGGCGAATCTTTCTTTGGTCTATATTTCGTTTGCGCCGCAAGGCTCGAGCATGTCCGCCCGCAGCCGAACGCGGTATAAGAGGATGAGCCATGTCGTACGCAGAGCTGTCACCTGAAGAAGCCGCATCCTTCATCCATCATGACATGATCGTGGGTTTTTCGGGCTTCACGCCCGCAGGAACGCCCAAGTTCGTCTCCAAGGCCGTTGCCGCCAAGGCCACCGCCGAACACGCTGCTGGGCGTCCTTTCAAGATCGGCGTGATCACGGGTGCATCCTCCAGTGACAAGCTGGACGGCGAACTGGCCCGGGCCGATGCCATCAAATTCCGCACTCCTTACCAGTCCAATGCCGACCTGCGCAAGGCCGCCAACTCCGGCCGAGTAGAGTTCTTCGACATGCACCTTTCCGTTGTGGCCCAGCAGATGCGCGCGGGCTTCTTTGGCAAGATCGACGTGGCCATCATCGAGGCCGCCGAAGTGACCGAAGACGGCGAGATCGTGGTGACCTCGGGCGTGGGCAACAGCCCCACCATCGCTCGCTTGGCCGACAAAATCATCATCGAGCTCAACGACATGTATCCTGCGGGGCTTCGCGGCTTTCACGACATGTACGAGCCCCTGGATCCGCCGTACCGTCAGCCCATCCCCCTGGTCTCTCCCAAGGATCGCATCGGAGTTCCGGTGCTCAAGGTCGATCCCAAGAAGATCGTGGGCATTGTCCGCACCACTGGCTCCGCCGGCGTAAAGCAATTCGCTGAGGTCTCTGAGCTGACCGCCAAGGTCGGCCAGAACGTCGCCGATTTTCTCTCGTCCGAGCTGAAGGCCGGGCGCATCCCCAAGGAATTCCTGCCCATCCAGTCGGGCGTGGGCAATATCGCCAACGCTGTGATGTCTGCCTTGGGCAAGGCTGATGACATCCCCCCGTTTATGATGTACACCGAAGTGATCCAGGACGCCGTGATCGATCTCATCGATTCCGGCAAGATCACCTTCGCTTCGGGCTGCTCGCTTACGGTGACCAAGCCCACCATCGAGCGCATCTTCGCCAACCTCGACAAGTACCGCAAGCATCTGGTGCTGCGCCCGCAGGAGATCTCCAACAATCCCGAGATCGTGCGCCGTCTGGGCCTGATCACCATGAACACCCCGATCGAGGCCGATATCTTCGGCAACATCAATTCGTCGAACATCATGGGCACCAACCTGATGAACGGTATCGGCGGTTCGGGAGACTTCACCCGCAACGGTTTCATCTCCATCTACGCCTGCCCCTCGACGGCCAAGGACGGCAAGATTTCCACCATCGTGCCGATGGTTTCGCACGTGGACCACAGCGAGCACTCGGTGAGCGTGATCATCACGGAATGGGGCGTCGCCGATCTGCGCATGCTCTCGCCGCGCCAGCGCGCCCGCAAGATCATTGAGAACTGCGCCCATCCCGACTTCCGTCCGCAGTTGCTTGCCTACCTCGAGAAGGGCGGCCTTTCGCACACTCCGGCGACTCTGTCGCGGGCCTTCCGCATGCATGAGCAGTTCAAGGCCACCGGCTCGATGCTGGGCGTGAACTGGGACTGAGACGGAAAATTTTGACGTTTTTTGCCACTGGCTGCTGCCGGTGGCTTTTTTTGTGCATGCTGGGGCATTTTTTGTCTGAGTGTCGAAGCGGAGGGGCTTGATGTGGAAGTGGATGGCAAATGACGCCATGCCTGCGGTGCAACGGGCTCTTCCGGTGCTCTTCTTGGCTCTGGGGCTTCCCATGGTGATTTTCTTTGCCTTGGCCGTCCCGCCATTGCAGGTGCCTGACGAAGGAAATCACTTGTTCCGGGCCGATCAAATTTCGCGAGGCGAGCTGATGGGAACGCGGCATGGTGGTGAGATCGGCGGTGCGGTGAGCGTGCCTTTGGCACGCCTCGTGGACAGTATTGAGACAAACGGTAAGGCTGCTTTGGGCGTTGGCGCAAGTTCGGCAAACGACTGGACGGCGAGGACGTTTGAAAGCTTTCCGAATACGGTTCAGTATGGCCCTGCAGCCTATCTGCCGCAAGCCTTGGCGTTGGTGTTGGCGCGCTGGTTCGGATCAAGCGCCTTAACGGCCTTCTATTGGGCAAGGATTCTCAATGGCTTGATGGCCTTGGGCCTTGCAACCATGGCTTTGCAGATCGCGCAACGCGGTCGTCTGCTTTTCTTTTGCCTGCTCTCGATGCCCATGCCTTTGTTCTTGATGGCATCGCTTTCGCAGGATGCTCTGCTGATCGCAGGAAGCGCTTTGTTTCTAGCCCTTGCGTCGCGCGCACTTTCCCGAAGTCGGCCGGCGACGGTTTGGACGGCAGCAGGAATGGTGCTTTTGCTTGTCCTTCTTGGCTGTGGACGTCCTCCCTATATCGTGCTGGGCGCTTTCTTTCTGTTGAAGCCATTGCGAGATCTCGAAGGGAGAGCTGGCTGTTTGCGCAGGGGGGGGCTTGTCGCGCTAGGTGTGACCTCCATGCTGCTCCTGGCTTGGATTGGAGCAAACCACGGATTGCAGGGGGGGCTGCGGACGGACATCTCGCCGAAGGGACAGTTGTGTTTCCTGGCCGGCCACCTCGGAGCCATTCCGCAAATCGCCGTCAATTCGCTGAAGCATCGTGGACTGATTCTCGGTATGTTCGGGATTTTGGGGCGCTTGGATCTCCTCTTGCCGCTGCCTTTCTATCCCATCGCTTTGGCATCGATGCTTGCGGCGTATGCTGCTGACATGAAGGTCAAGGATGGCCTGTCAGGATGCGACCGGTGGCTTGTGGCAGGCGCTCTTGTGCTGGGAGGGCTCCTCATTCATGGAATTCTGTACCTAACCTGGACTCCGGTGGGAGCTCTCGGCGTCGAGGGTGTTCAGGGGCGTTACCTGATTCCCTTAGCGCTTGCTGCGGTTTTCGCTATCCCAAATTTCTCCAAGATTCCCGCGTCTGTGCAGGCGGGCTTTTATGTCGTGTCGATCCTGACAGCATTCGTTGGTGCTGGTTGCGCCATTTTTGCTGTCCTTAGTCAGTATGCCTGAGGGGTGTTCAATCCTCGGAATCAGGTTATGAGTAGCTACCTTGCTAGGATTCACATCATAGCGAGAGATCCATGCAGAAGCTGACAAAACCGGTCACCTCCAAGGCGCTGCGCCAGTCGTTCATCGACTTCTTCGCCGAGCGCGGCCATCGTTTCATTCCCTCTTCGCCAGTGGTGCCGCAGGACGATCCGACCCTGCTGTTCACCAATGCGGGCATGAACCAGTTCAAGTCCATTTTGCTCGGCGGCGAAAATCCGCTGGGGCTAAAGCGTGCCGCCAACTCGCAGAAGTGCATTCGCGTCTCGGGCAAGCACAACGACCTCGACGTGGTGGGACGCGACAGCTATCACCACACCTTCTTCGAGATGCTGGGCAACTGGAGCTTTGGCGACTACTTCAAGAAGGACGCCATCCGCTGGTCCTGGGAACTGCTCACCGAGGTGTGGGGACTTGAGAAGTCGCGCTTGTGGGCCACGGTCTACCAGGACGACAACGAGGCATTCGAGATCTGGACCAAGGAGACGGACATCGATCCGACTCATGTGCTGCGCTTCGGCAAGAAGGAAAACTTCTGGGAGATGGGCGATACCGGCCCGTGCGGCCCGTGCAGCGAGATCCACTACGACTTCGGCCCTGAATCCGACCCGCGCACCGGGGAGCCGGGCTACGTGGCGGGCGTCAACCTGGACGGCTGCGAGCGTTTCATCGAACTGTGGAACAACGTGTTCATGCAGTACGAGCGCCTGGAAGACGGCTCGCTTGTGAATCTGCCCGCTCAGCATGTCGATACCGGCATGGGCTTTGAGCGTGTGCTGCGCGTCCTTCAGGGCGCCAAGTCCAACTACGACACCGACGTCTTCCAGCCCTTGCTTGCCAAGGTCGCTGAACTGACCGGAGTCCCCTACGACGCTGGCGAGAAGGGAACGCCGCACCGCGTGATCGCCGACCATGTGCGCGCCCTTTCGGCCTCCATCGCCGACGGTGCCACGCCCGGGAACGACGGCCGCGGCTACGTGCTGCGCCGCTTGCTGCGCCGCGCCGCTCGCTTTGCCCGCGAACTGGGCGCTAAGAAGCCCGTCATCTGTGAGGTCGTCCCGACGCTTGTGGAGATCATGGGTGAAGCCTTCCCGGAACTGGCTGCCCGCCAGTCCCACATTGAGACAGTTATCCGTTCCGAGGAGGAACGCTTCGGACGCACCTTGGATCAAGGTTTGGAGCGCTTCCGCAAGGCCGCCGAGGCGGCTCAGGATGGCGTGATCGAGGGCGAGAAGGTCTTCGAGCTCTACGACACCTACGGCTTTCCGGTGGATCTCACCGAGCAGATGGCCCTGGAACGCGGACTCACGCTCGACATGCCCGGCTACGAGAAGGCCATGGCGGCTCAGCGCGAGCGCGCCCGTGCCGGCGGCAAGTTCCTGGGCATCTTCAACTCGCTGGACGGCTGGACGGTACTGGAAGAAAAGACGGGATTTGTTTTCTTGGGCTACGATGTTCTGGAGGCCGAGGTGCGCGCCCTGCGCTTCCGTGAGTACGAGGACGACTGCTACGTGGTGACCGACCGCTCTCCCTTCTACGCCGAATCGGGTGGACAGATCGGCGACCGCGGCACCCTGCGCGGCCAGGGTGTGCTGCTTGCCGTAGAAGACACGGTGAAGGTCAACGAGTCGGTGGTGCATCGCTGCAAGGTGCTGGAAGGCGTGCCCACGGCCGCGAACATGGCGGTGCTGGAGGCCAAGGTGGATGGCGTGGCGCGCGAGCGCATCCGTCGCAACCACTCGGCGGTGCATCTCTTGCAGGCGGCGCTGCGCCAGGTTTTGGGCGAACACGTCCATCAGCAGGGCTCGTGGGTTGGCCCCGATTCCTTCCGCTTCGACTTCACCCAGGAGCGTGGATTGTCGCACGCCGAACTGCGGCAGGTGGAAGATCTCGTCAACGAGTCGATTCGCGCTGCCGTGCCGGTGGAGACGCGCCTCATGAAACTCGACGAGGCCAAGGCTGCCGGAGCCATGGCGCTTTTCTCGGAGAAGTACGGCGACACCGTGCGGGTGGTGGAGATGGGCGACGTCTCCAAGGAACTCTGCGGTGGCACCCACGTAACCAACACCGGCATGATCGGGTTGGTGCGGCTGACTCACGATTCATCCGTTTCGGCCGGCGTGCGCCGTCTGGAAGGACATGCCGGCGCCGGCGCCTTTGAACTGCTTTCGGCCCAAGCCGATGCGGCAAGCCAGGTGGCCGAGGCCTTCAAGTGCAGCGAGTCCGAGATCCCTGCCCGCGTGAGCGATCTTCAGGCCCGCCTCAAGGCGGCTGAAAAAGAGATCGAGGGACTCAAGGTGACAGCTCTGGCAGCCAAGGTGCCGGCCTTGCTGGCCCAAGGACAGGATGTGTCCGGTGTCCTGGTGGCCGCCTGCGACGTGAGCGCCGAGGTGCCCGATGCTGCGGCTTTCCAGCGTCTGGCAGACGCTGTAGAAAAGGACATGGGGAACGGAAAGATCGTATTGCTGGCTGCGGCCATCGACGGCAAGGCGACGCTGCTTTCCCTGGTGTCTCAGGACCTCTGCAAGAAGGCTCCTGCCGGGAAGCTCGTGCAGGAGGCGGCTTTGGCCGTGGATGGACGCGGCGGCGGCAAGCCAAACCGTGCCCAGGCCGGCGGCAAAGACGCCACCAAGATCCCCCAGGCGCTTGAAGCGTTTGTGGTGGCGGCCAAGGCGAAGCTGGCCTGATCGTGACAGGAACGCTGGAGCAAGGGCTGCTGAAGCGGCGAGAGCAAGTCGGATGTCTGTGGGCTGTGTTGCTTGATCCCGACAGTCTTCCTCCCGAGGAGCTGGCCTCCATTGCCACGGGTGTGGAGGCCGCTGGCGCTGACCTTCTCTTGGTCGGCGGCAGCTCGGCCCGTCCCGAGACCTTTGAAGCCGGCATGAAGGCCATCCGTGCCGTGGCGCAGGTGCCTGTCGTCCTTTTCCCCGGTTCCTATCATCAGGTGGTGGCTGGAGCCGACGGTATCCTCTTTAACACGCTCCTGTCGGGGCGCAACCCCCAGTACCTCGTGAACGAGCAGGTGAAGGGCGCCCCCAAGCTGCGGCTTCTTGGAATCGAACCGATCCCGACGGCCTACCTCCTGATCGAGTCGGGGCATCCGACCACGGTGCAGATGGTCTCGGGGACCTCGCCTCTGGATCCTCTGGATTCTCAGAACATCGTCGACCATGCCCAGGCGGCTTGGGCCATGGGCATGCGCTGGGTCTATCTCGAGGCCGGTTCCGGTGCCGAACGGCCGGTTCCGGTCAATCTCGTGCAGCAGGTGGCGCAGGTCGATGGCATTTCGGTGATCTGCGGCGGCGGTCTGCGCTCTGCCGAGGCGGCTGGTCTGCGCGCCCGGGCGGGTGCGGCCATGATCGTGACTGGCAACGCTTTGGAAGTGCGGCATGATCCGCAATACCTCAAGGCTTTTGCGCAAGCCATCCACCGCTGAAGGAAACGAGCATGTTCGTTCCGCCGAACAAAGCCGAGCGGCATGCTGCCGGTGACCCGTTCGCGACCAATCCTCGTCGCTGGCCGGGGCTCAACCTTTTGGGGTTTGTGCTGATGCGCATCCGCGAAGAGCTGCGAACGCCGCAAGGTTGATGCGTATCGCCGGACTTTGAAGCGGTCTAGTAGTCCTGTTCGTGGAAGTCCACGTTGCCATGCACGATCAGACGGAACCGGCCGCGCCCCGACTTCTCGATCCGGAGCGCAGGGCAGCGGTCATTCAGTCGGTCGGTCAGCAGCTTCAGGCGGCTTTCCAGGTTCGGCGCGTTGGGGTCGAGTCCAAGGTCCGGATCGCGGCGGAACTCCTTGTGCTCAAACTCCTCGCGACCGGTCACGGTGTAGGCGAACAGGACCTTTTGCAGGATCTTGGCCGGGGTGTAGCGCAGCAGGTGGCTGCCGTTGAAGGTGACGCTTTCGTCTAGGCGATGGTAGACGAAGCGGAGCGTGGATCCGAAATCCTCGACCAACTTTTCGAAGAGCTCTGCGGCGCGTTTCCAGGATTGGCCGCCATCTGAAAGCGCCTCGTCGATCAAGTTTCCCAGCATGTTGGGGAAGCTGAGCAGATCAAGCTTGCGGTACCTCAAGCGCATGATGTAGGACGGGCATCCGTACAGACGACCGGCCTTCACCACGATGCGCTGGCGAATCGGGCAGAACCAGTCGCGGGTCGCGACCTGTACGGGAAGATCGGGCAATCCTTCGGCGCCGGCGTCAAAGCCACGGACTTCGCAGGAAGCTTGCAATCCTTGTTCCCGTGACAGCTCTTCGCCATGGGTAAACCAGAGAGGTCCCCTTCGCTCCAAGTCTTCTGGGGAGACAATCTCCTCAAGACGCCGCACCTCACCCACGATCTCCACGTCCTCGAGTTCTGGAAGCCCCAGGCGAAGCGGGAAAAGGCGCAGCAGCGGTTCGATCCAGAGAGCAGGATCTAGGGCAGGAAGTGTGCGTAGGTAGCCACTGCCGTGACTGAGCAGCAACCATTGGACATGCCAATCGGGGGCGTCGCTCGGGACGGGAACTGTCCAAAGGCGCGTTCCCGGTGCGATGAAGGCATTGGTGTCGGGAATAGCGGCAAAGGCGCTGTGACGAGGGTCCTTGGAACCAAGAAAGGAAGCAAGCACCATGCGGAAGGTGCGCAAGGCGATCTTGGGAGGAAGGATGCTGCCGGAATTGAGTTCCTGCAAATTGCGCGTGATCAGATCCAAGGTGGAGTAGCCGTGGCGCAGCAGGAAGGGTTCCAAGTCGTTCATGACTTGGATGAAGTACCCTAGAGGGATCCGTTCCTCGTCGTGCCAGAGGTGGCGCAACAGCATGGAGCCTTCCAGCGTCGACTTGCCGCGGATCAGCGGGTGGCTGTCCCAAAAATTGCGGACCAAATGCATCGGACAATCCAGCAGCATGGCCGCTAGGATGAACTTAACAGCCGCAGTCAAACACTCCGGTTGAATCGGCTCGTCATCGAGATCGCTTGAAGAATCCGGCACTTTCTCTTGGTTTCCCCGCATCTATCCTTCTAAGTGTATCCAATTCAAACCGTTCTGCAAAGCCCAAGGGCCGCAATCGCGTAAATGAAATGCACGGTTTTTCGATTCTCGAATCGAGGATTGGTACTTTCAAGATGGATGAAGAAAGACCTCAACCAGCGAATCACGCATCTCGAGACGTCGAAGCTCCTTCGCTGGTGGCGCCAACCGGCCAATGCCGTGAATACGGCCATCATGCGCTTTGCGACATGGCTTGGAGACGGCTGGCTGTGGGGCTTTGTGCTGCCGGTGATCGTGTGGAAGACCGATCCTTGGATCGCCTTTGCGACATTGTGGCGGGCGTGTCTCGTGGGAGCTGCGAGCATTTTTGTCTACAAGTACCTCAAGGGGAAGTTCAATCGTCCGCGCCCCTTTGAACGCCAGAACCTGGAGCCGCTGCAGACGCCTCCCGACCAGTTCTCCTTCCCTAGCGGCCACACCATGAATAACGCCGTCACGACCTTCTTCCTGGGACATCTCCATCCGTGGCTGCTTCCGTACCTGCTTCCCATCACTGTGTTGGTGGGCTTTTCGCGCGTCTACCTGCGGGTCCACTACGCCACGGACGTCATCATGGGGTACCTCTTGGGAAGCGGCCTCGCCTTCATCGCCTACCACATCCCGATCTTGAATCACCTCTGACAAGAATTGTCAGAGGTCGCAAGCGGGAGTTTCAGATTCCTGCGTGAGCTCGACGATGTCGGGATGCGCTGCCCCAAGCGCCCAGCGCGGGTCGCGCCGCACCTTCACGAAGCGGCTCCGAAGGTGCAGCAGATCGATCACCCAGAGGCGGTTTTCTAGCAGTTCACCAGGCTCAGGGGCGTGCAGGTCGCGACCGCACACGATGCGCCGGGAGGTTGCGCTTGCGTCGTCCTTGCCGATGCCGAGCAGGTATTTGATGGCTTCGGAGGCCTGAAGCGTCCCGAGCACGCCAACTAGTGGCCCGAAGACCCCGGCTTGGCTGCAGCTGGGCACAGCTTCCGGCGGCGGTGGCGCCTTGAAGACGCAGCGGTAGCTGGCCGAACGCCACGGCAGGCAGGTCAGAAGCTGTCCTTCCCAGCGCAGCACGCCAGCGTGGCAGAAGGGAATATTCTCTAGCACGCAGGCGTCGTTGACCAGGAACTTGGTCGGGAAGCCGTCGGCGCAGTCCAGCACGAAGTCGTAGCCGCGCACCAGCTCTCGCAAGTTGGAGGCGTCGGCCCGCAGTTGGAGGGCATCCACCTGAACGTGAGGATTGAGCGCTTGCAGGTGGTCGCGGCCAGAATCCACCTTGGGGCGACCGATGTCTGCCGTGGTGTGCAGAATCTGTCGCTGGAGGTTGGAGACCTCGACCTCGTCGAAGTCGCAGAGGCCGATGCGGCCGACGCCGGCGGCGGCTAGGTAGAGCGCCGCCGGAGATCCGAGCCCGCCCGCTCCCACGAGCAGGACGGAGCCTTCGCGCAGCTGGTCCTGGCCGCCGGAGAGGAACTCCGGGAGGATCAGGTGGCGCGCGTAGCGCTCCAGGGCGTCGTCGGCCATTGGGCTAGAACAGCGACCAGGCCTGCCCGTCGGGAGTGTCGCGCACCAGCACGCCCTTTTCGGACAGTTCCTGTCGAATGGCGTCGGAACTGGCCCAGTCCTTGGCATCGCGCGCAGCAAGGCGCGCAGCAAGGCGTTCCTCGATCCAGGCGGCAAGTTCGGGCGAGGCTTCCTTCTTGGGAGGGTCGGGCAGGACAACGGTGAGGTTGAGTCCCAGAATCCTGTCCCAGTCCAGAAGCAGGCGGCCCTTTTCAAGGTCGGAGACATCCTCGGCCTTCAGGAGCGAATGGGCGATGCCCAGCACCTTCGGGAGGTTGACGTCGTTTCCCACGGCGTCCTCGAACTGCTTCTGCCAAGATTGAGCCGGCTTGGAGAGGGCGTCCTCGGCGATGTCTGGAGCGGTCGGGCGGCTGGCCTCAAAGGCCTCGATCAGGGGTTGCACGCGACGACGGAAGGCGCGATGGGCGTCGCGGGCCTGCGCGATGTTCTCCCACGAGAAGGTGAGGAACTTGCGGTAGTGGGCGGTGGCGCAGAACCAGCGGTAGTCGAGCGGCAGGAAGCCCTTTTCCTCCAAAAGCGAGAGCGTGAGGAACTCGCCGGAGGACTTGGACATCTTGGAGCCGTCCACCTTGAGAAACTCGCCGTGAAACCAGAATCTGGCAAATTCGGCGCCGTCGTGGGCGCACTCGCTCTGGGCGATCTCGTTGGTGTGGTGGACGCGAATGTGGTCGGTGCCGCCGCAGTGGATGTCAAGCGTGGTGCCGATGAGCGCGCCCGACATGGCGCTGCACTCGGCGTGCCAGCCGGGAAAGCCGACGCCCCAAGGGGAGTCCCACTCCATGGCGCGCTGCTTGTCCTTGGGGGAAAACTTCCACAGCGCGAAGTCGGTGGGGCTTTTCTTGTCGCCCATGTTGATGCGGCTTCCCGCTTGCAGGTCGTCGGCCTTGATGCCGGCGAAGTCCCCGTAGTGCGGAAACTTCGCGGTATCGAAGTAGATGCCGTCCTCGGTGCGGTAAGTGAAGCCGCGGCTTTCCAGGGCCTGCACTAGCTCAATCTGCTGGGCGATGTATTGGGTCGCGCGCGGCCAGTGACGCGGCTCGCGCAGGTTGAGCTTCTTCCAGTCGCTCCAGAAGACCTGGGTGTAGTGCTCAGCGATCTCCCAGACGGTGCGCCCTTCGCGGGCGGCACCCTTCTCCATCTTGTCCTCGCCCACGTCTGCATCTGAGGTCAGGTGACCCACATCGGTGATGTTCACCACGTGGTTCACGTCGAACCCCATGTAGTCCAGGGTGCGCCGCAGGAAGTCCTCGTTCACGTAGCTGCGCAGGTTCCCGATGTGGGCGTAGTGGTACACCGTCGGGCCGCAGGCATACATGCCCACTTTTCCTGGAACCAGCGGCTTGAATTCCTGGAGCTTGCGCCCTTTGGTGTTGTGGAGAAAAAGCTTCAACGCATCAACCTCCGACCAGCTGCACACCCTTCGCGCCGGGAACGATCTCACCCACGCGCACCGGAGATTCGCCGGAAGCCTTCAGTCGCGTCTCGACCTCGGCGACCTTGTCGGGGGAGACAATCACCAGCATGCCGATGCCCATGTTGAAGGCGCGGTCCATCTCGGAGCGCTCCACCTTGCCAAGACGCTGGATGTGCTTGAAGAGGGCCGGCACTTCCCAGGCGCTGCGGTCGATCTTGGCGTCGCAGTCTGCGGGCAGCACGCGGGGGATGTTCCCTTGGAAACCGCCGCCGGTAAGGTGTACCAGGGCGTTCACGAGTTTGTCTTCGGTAAGCGGATGGACAGCCTTGAGGTAGCTCTTGTGGGGGGCCATGAGCGCCTGCCCTAAGGTGCCATGAACGCCTTCGAGCTTTCCATTGAAGGGAAGCTGGGCGATCTCGAAGAAGACCTTGCGAGCCAGTGTGTAGCCGTTGGTGTGCAGGCCCGAGGAGGGAAGTCCCAGGATGATATCGCCCGGCCGTACCTTGGAGCCGTCCAGCAGGTTTTCGCGTTCCACCATGCCCACGATGAAGCCGGCCAGGTCGTATTCGTCGTCGGTGTAGAAGCCCGGCATTTCGGCGGTCTCGCCGCCCAAGAGCGCCGCGCCGTTCTCGCGGCAAGCCGTGGCGAGGCCTTCCACGATGCCTTCCACCACGCCCGGCTGCAGGCGGCCGGTGGCGATGTAGTCAAAGAAGAAGAGAGGTTTGGCGCCTTGGACGAGGATGTCGTTCACGGAGTGGTTGACGATGTCCTGGCCCACGGTGGTGTGGATACCGCTCTGGAAGGCAAGCTTGAGCTTGGTGCCCACGCCGTCGCAAGAGCTGACGAGAACCGGGTCCTTGCCAAGTCCCGCCGCCGAAAAGCAGCCGCCGAACGAGCCGAAGGCCCCCAGCACGCGCGGTCCAAAGGTGCTCTGTACGGCCTGCGCAATGTTGTTCTTGACCTTGTCGGAGCGCTCAATCGAGACTCCCGCCTGGGCGTAATCCATGACTCTCCCTCAAAAAAAGAAAAGGCCCTCCACGCTCCGTGGAAGGCCCTCCAAGATAGATTTCTGGAGCCGTTAGCGGTAGCGATGAGCCGAAGCCACCATGGCTCCCAGCAAAGCTTCGCGTCGGCTCGAGGTGCGGTCCATGTCCTTTTCCGACTGCGAGGCGAAGGTCCAGCGCAGATCGACGCGCGCATAAGGGCCGGAAAGATCCAGTCTTTGGTTCGTGCTCGTGACCGACTTGGCAGATTCGACGCAGGAAGGGCAATCGCTGGAGCTCATAACTTCCAGTCCGGAATTGTTGCGTCTTAGGTCGGCGTCCATGTCGCTGACATAGATCTCGTTGGTGAAGGCATAGCGCCAGCCGAGCTGGCCTTCTAGGTTCAGGCGGTCAGCCAAGTTGATGCGAGCTCCCACGTAGCCCGAGAAATTGAACAGCGACTCGTGGTCGGTGCCGTTGGTGCCCAGGAAGTAGCGCGTCGTGTCGCCACTGGCGACGGCATAGACAGGGTAAGGAAGGGTGAGGGAGACGAAGGAGATGCCGGCACTTCCGCCGATCAGGAAATTGACCGCGCTGGAATTCTTGAAGAGCGTCATGTCCACGAAGGCTTCCAGCGGCAGCATGTCGTAGGAATACTTCTGGTAATAGCTGTACTTCTGCGGCGAATTTGCGAGCACGATCACCGAGGTGCTGGAGTCGCTGGCCAAATGCGTGATCTGGTCTTTTGTCGTGTAGGCGGGCGTCGGGAAATATTCCGGGGAGGCTCCGCTGACGTTGCCGTTGTTGGTGGGCTGGTAGCCGACCGCGAAGCCGACATGGAAACGGTCATAGGCGACGCCGAGCTCAAGGCCACCTCCTGGCATGACCGTGGAAAAACTGGTCGAACCCGAAACCATGTTCTGGAGGTCGCTTTTGTTGGGCTTGTAAAGCCCGAGGTAAGCGCCTACGAAAGGTTGGAGATGCGACTGCACCTGCTCGTTGTCATAAGCCTGGGGAACACCGACAAGCCCTGCCATGAAGGCTGCCAAAGTGAACCAACGGACGCGATGTTCGCAAAGCTTCATGGAGGGATCTCCCAATCGTTCCGAAGTGCAGTTCTGCTGCAATTCCATGCAAGACAATAACTTGCAGAGTTTTCAGCAAGTTTGCAAGCCCAATTTGAGGCGAGCGGAAAATGCTGCGTCTTCGACAACGCCCTGTGGGAAAGTACCTTTGGCTAGGCGTGATCACCTCATCTTACCAACAGCCTCTTTCAGGAGGCGACATTTCCAGTGCCATGGAAACCGCACGACTCTTTGTTGAGGACGATCTGATTGCTGCCGTAGAGCACTTGGAACGCATCGTTGCGACCTCGCCGGGAGAGATCCCCGTCCGCTTGGCAGCGCTGCTTGGGCGTCAAGGCAAGCGCGTCCGTTCCTCGCTCCTTTTGCTGTTTTCGCGCATGGGCGGTTGCGATGTGCGACAGGAAGCGCAGTTGGGCGCGGCGGCCGTGGAGCTCCTGCATACGGCAAGCCTGGCTCATGACGACGTCATCGACGAGGCGCGCATGCGCCGTGGCGAGGCTTCGGCTCCGCAGCGCTGGGGCAACAAGATGGCGGTGCTTGTCGGCGACTACGCCTTTGCCCGATCCATGGAGCTTGCCATCACCACCGGGAACCCCGAAGTGGTGCGCGCCATCAATCGCGCCTCTTGCGAACTGGTGGCTGGGGAAATCGCCGAATTTGACTTCGCCCGCGAAACTAATCCCACTTTGGACGGCTATCGCAAGGTCATCTACGGAAAGACGGCGGTGCTGCTGGAAGTCTGCTGTCTGGCAGGCGCAAGTTTTTCCCAACTGCCTTCGTCCCTGATCGAAACCGCCGCGGCGCTTGGAGCGACCTTCGGCATGGCTTTCCAGATGTGCGACGACCTGCTCGACCTGAACGTATCGGGAACTCTCGACAAGCCGGCGCACCTCGACTTGCAGAATGGCTTGTTGTCGCTGCCCGCTTTGTTGGAACGCGAGATCAACGGCGGGGACTTGCGTGAATGGCTTTCCCGCGAGCCGCAGGCGATGGTGGAACATCTGCGTTCGACTGGCGTCCTGGAGCACGCTTGGCGCCTCATTCAGGAGGAACTGTCCCAGGCTGCCGCCTATTTGAATCAGTTCCCGGCCTGCGAGGCCCGCAGCCACGTGGCCAATCTGATCGAAGACCTGCGCTTGCGCACGCGTCTGGCGCTGGGCTGAGCTAGGTCTGGAAGATCAGCAGGGGTTTCTGGCCTGCAGGAGGTTCCTTCAGCCAGTTTAGGGTAAGGACTTCCGTGAGGCTTCCCTTGCGGATGTTGACCACTAGCCGGTCGGAGAAGAAGCGCGAGAAGAAGAGGCCTCGGCCATGCTCGTCCAGGGCGCCGATGGGGATGCCGCAGGGGTCCTTCCGAGTCTGACGATCCAGCCAATGCAGGATGGTGTCGCCGTTGAGTTTGCCGCCGTGGTCGCGCACGCACACGCCGATCTTTTCGTTGTCTTCAAGCCATTCGAATTCGATGGCCTCTTCGGAAGGCAGCGTGAAGTCGTGCACCCAACTTTCTTTGTTGGCACCGTCTTCGCCGCGGGCGCCGTAGAACATGCCGTTGGTCAGAAGCTCCTGAAGCACCAGCAGCAGCTGTTTCTTGCGCGATGCCGGCAAACGGGCGGAGGCTCCATCCAATGCCTTGTCGATGTCGCTGGGCGAATGCAAAAGCGTAGAGGAATGATCCTTGGGCGCCGGGAAGAACGTCTTGGTCCAAGAAAAGTCTGGATTGAGAAGCGCTTCCAGGGAGCTCAGGATCTCGCGCACGGGAAAGGGGACGTTCTTGGCCAGCACGCAGGAGACGCGCTCCTGCAGGAAACGCCCGATGTAGTCTTCCAGCAGGTTTCCCGTCAAGAGGATGCGAGGGACGGTGGGCCAGCGTTCGCTGGCGATGTGGAGAAGCTCCAAGCCGTCCACGTGCGGCATGGAGATGTCCGAGAGGATAGCGTCCACAGGTGTCTTTTCCAGGATGGCCAGCGCTTGCTTGCCGTCGCTTGCCGCTACGACTTGGTAGCCTGCGTCTTCCAGAATTTCACCAAGGCTTGAGAGAATGGCGGCTTCGTCGTCGGCGATCAGGATGCGGCGCGGAGGGATGCCGGACATATCAGCCGCGCTTTTCGCGAGGGACGTAGTCGCGCAGTTGTTCGCCCACGTAGATCTGGCGCGGGCGGTTGATGCGCACCTTGGGGTTTTCCCGCAGTTCCTTCCAGTTGGCGATCCAACCGGGCATGCGGCCAATGGCGAACATCACGGTGAACATGTTGAGCGGGATTCCGATGGCGCGCAGCAGGATGCCGGAATAGAAATCCACATTCGGGTAAAGACGGCGCTGTACGAAGTATTCGTCCTGCAGGGCCACTTCTTCTAGTTGCTTGGCGATGTCCAGGAGAGGATCGGTGATGTTGAGCTTTTCCAGCACCTTGTCCACCGCGGCCTTGAGAATGCGCGAACGGGGGTCGAAGTTCTTGTAGACGCGGTGCCCGAAGCCCATGAGCTTGACGCGCGCGTCCTTGTTCTTGACCCGGTCCACGAAGTCCTGGAGGCTGATCCCCGATTCGCGGATGTCTTCGAGCATCTCGATCACGGCCATGTTGGCGCCGCCGTGCAATGGGCCCCACAGAGCGGATACGCCGGCCGAGCAACTGGCAAAGAGATTGGCCCCGGAGCTTGCCACCATGCGCACCGTGGAAGTGGAGCAGTTCTGCTCGTGATCGGCATGCAGCACGAAGAAGAGGTTGAAGGCGCGAACCACGTCGGGATCGGGGATGTAGTCGCGATAGGGGATCGAGAACATCATGTGCAGGAAGTTCTCGCAGTAGCTGTACTCGGGGCGCGGATACATGATCGGCTGTCCCACCGAGGTCTTGTAGGTGGCGGCGGCGATGGTGCGCACCTTGGAGAGCAACGTCGCGGCGGCGGCTTCGAAACCGTCGTCCTTGACGTTCAAGATCTCGGGCTCGTAGCACGAGAAAGCATTGATCATGGCCGAGAGGATGGCCATAGGGTGCGCCGAGGAGGGAAAGCCCTCGAAGTGATGGCGCAGCGACTCGTGCATCAGTTCGTTGCTGGTGAGCAAGTGCGAAAAGCGTGCCCGTTCCTCACGGGAGGGCAGACGTCCCCAGATCACGAGCCACGCGGCCTCTACGAAGGTGCTGTGCTCGGCAAGCTGCTCGATGGGCACGCCACGGTGGCGCAGTACGCCCTTATCGCCGTCGATAAATGTGATGGAGGATTTGCAGGATCCTGTGTTTCCATAACCATCGTCCAAGGTGATGTAGCCGGTCCGATCGCGCAATTGCGTGATGTCGATAGCCTTTTCCCCTTCCGTGCCTTCGATGGTTGGGAATTCATAAGACTTGCCTTCGAGCTCGATGTGGCATACGTCGCTCATCGGTTCTCCTTCGGAAGATGGAATGGACGATCCTTGCAAACCTACAAAGCGATGATTAAGGAGCGACGACGATACGTCCGTCTTTGGCGCCTTGGGCCCCCGTCCAATGGTAGAAGTAGACGCCCGGACGCACTAAGCGTCCGCTTCTCGTGCGCAAATTCCATTCGGCGGCTCCGTCCTCCACTTGCGGATGGAAGGTCGCTACCAGCGTACCATCGCTCGCGAAAATGCTCAAGGAGAGATCGGAACTCCAGATGGAGAAGGGAAACCGGATCGGATGATTGGAGCGGGCTGGGTTTGGATACGGGGCCTCCACCAAGGCTTTGGTGCGGTTTCCAAGCGACATCCCCACGAGGAACGTCAGCGGCGTTCGCAGCTCCATTTGGGAAGCCTCGATGCGGAAATTGTTGCCTTGGACGAGGCCCGACCGTTTCACCCAAACGCCGTTCACCCGCTGGTAGACGTATTTGGCGTTCGGAAAGACGATGCCTGCCGAATCCAGAACCAGCGAACGGGAAAAATCAAAGAAGCGAAAGACGTGACTGGAATCCACGTTGATGAACTGGTTGTCGCCCCGCAAGGGTGTCCAGCAATCGCGGCATCCCCACAAGCGAAAGGCTCCAGAACTGTTCACTCGTCCTTCAAGAGTTGCGCCAGCAAGAGTCCAGGTCAGGTATTTTCCGGAGGCTTGGGTATCCAGGGCCGGAGCTTTGCCGAAGCCCAGCCAAACGTCCTGGCTGTCGGCGTCCGAATTGGCAAGGCCGATCCAACGCGACGAAGACGAGGGTGGCAAAAGCAGGAAATTCGAGTCCTGGGCGGCCCCGTCCGGTCCGGCTTCCACGAGATGGATGGGGGCTCCGGTTCCCGAGACCACCACGCTGAGAGAGTTCATGGTCGGCAAGTTGCGGTAGCGAGGCGACAGGCCGGGAATGGCAAGGAACCCACCTGAGATGGAATCGCTGGATGACAAGGTGGTATGGGTCAGTGAAGGCATGATGGCCGCTAGACGAAACGGCGCAAGGGTGGCGCCGAACACCGTATCCGAGAGCCACGAGGTTCGCTTTCCAGATCCCAAAAGCCGCAAGGCGTGGCGCGAGAAGATGCCTTTGAAATCGGTGACGCAGCCGGAGCTGGTGGATGCGGTGCGATGGAAGGTTGTTAACACGTCGTCGCTCTCGCGGCGCTCTCGATCGCTCCAGAAGCGCTTCTGGAAGCCATCTCCGCAATCCTGCGTCAGGCTTTGGGTCCACAAGCCTTCGCCGTAAGGGTATTCCCATCCGTTCATATCGGTCAGCGTCGGCAGGCTGCTGTAGATGATGCCGGCGTATTGGGGCCAGTCGGCGGTCCAAGGGGCTCCACGTTCTTCCATGCCAACCGCTGAGGCCTCGAAGAAGAAGTGCGAAAGGCTGCGCTCGTAGCGAAACTGGACAGCGTGGAACAGCTCATGCGTCAATGTGGCAGCAAGCCCCTCGCGCCAGCCCGTGTGGTAATCTCGGCCAATATTTGAAGAACTGCTGGTGGCGGTGTCGGGGTGCAGGCTCCAGCTGCTGATTTCTCCGGAAGTCCAACTGCTGGCAACGGCGATGTTGCTGCTTCCGGCATCGTCCTCGGGAATGGTGATGGCGTAATAGGTCATGTTGGAGGAAAGGCCTACGCCGGAGAAGTTCGTTCCATCCACGGTCAGCATTTCTACTAGGTAGCGTCCGCCGGTGGAGGGGATATGCCAGTGTGGACTGGGCGAATGAGGTCGCGGAGGGGACATTCCCATGGTGTCCACATAGAGGTGCCAGGCGTGTTCCAAACTCGTCAAGCCAAGGCGAATGGCTTCGGGGAGTGAGTCACCAGCTAGCGTGTCGTTCATCGCCTGGGTGATGGTGTCGCGCGAAGGCTTTCCCGGAGGAATCCATGCGATGGTGAAGTGCTCGGAGTTCGCGGTTTTTGGAGTGTCTACAGCCATGCCGGTGCGTCTTGCGACCTGCTGTACGGAGAAGCCTCCGGCAAGCGTGCCGGAAAGCAACTTGCGCACCACGTCCGGAGTGAGTTCGGCGGTGCCGCAGCGAGGTCTGGTCGCCGCGTCGGCTGCAATTGCCGCAAACGCCAGGAGCAACGACACGAAGGCATTCATGACAGACATTGTAGCTTGCCGATCTAGAACGGGAGACTTGAATGGATCGCAAACTCACCACCACGCTCTTTTTGGGAGTGCTGCTGGGCGCCTTGGATATTGCTGTGCTCGGCCCGGCCTTGCCTGCGATTCAGCACCAGTTTGGCGTCTCGCAGCGCGCCTTGTCTTGGTTGCTCAATGCCTACGTGCTTGCCAATCTGGTGGGCAACCCGCTGCTGGCCAAGCTGTCTGATCGTTTGGGGCGTCGGCCGGTCTATCTCGCTTGTGTGTCCCTTTTTGCCGCGGGCTCCTTGGGAGCGATCCTTTCCCCCTCTTGGGGAATGCTCGTGGCTGCTCGTGTCGTTCAAGGATTCGGAGCTGGCGGTATCTTCCCGATCGCCACTGCGACAGTCGGGGACGTGGTTCCCATGGAGCGGCGTGGGCGGGCTATGGGCATGATCGGAGCCATGTTCGGCGTGGCGTTCCTTATCGGCCCCCTTCTCGGCGGCGTCTGCCTCATGTTCTCGTGGCATTGGATCTTTCTGGTGAACTTGCCCCTCTCGGCGCTGGTGCTTTGGAGCGCCGCTCGCACCTTGCCGGTGCGCAAGAGCCGTCGGCAGCAGCCGTTTGATTTTGTCGGTCTGGTACTTCTCACGGTGGCTCTACTTTGCCTGGCCAGCGGCATCGGCCTCTTGGACACCAACCACTTTGGAACCAGCTTGCTGGGGCTTCCGGTGTTTCCTCTCCTCGTCGTGGCCCTGCTGAGCGGGGGCGCATTCCTATGGGTAGAGCGGCACGTTTCTGATCCCATCATTCATCCCGCGTTGCTGGAAATCAGCGGCGTGCGTATTTCCATGGCGCTGGGGCTTGCCATCGGAATCGTGCAGGTCGGCGGGACCACTTTCTTCCCGTCCTTTGCCGCCGCGGCGTTTCACGTGCCGGTCCACAAAGCGAGTTTCATGCTGTTGCCGCTGGTTTTCGGCATCACCATCGGATCCCCATTGGTGGGGCGCATTTTGGACCGGCTTGGCGCGCGCGCCCTGACCGTCCCGGGATTGATCGTCCTCACCGTCTGCTTTGCCGCCTTGGCTTGGTTTCCCCCTTCGCTTGGGCTTTTCTACGGGGTGAGCTTTGCCTTGGGGCTTTTCATGTCCACTCTCCAGGGGCCGGTGCGCTACACCGCTCTGCATGCGGCGCCGGTGCGCGAACGGGCGGCAGCGCAGTCATTGGTCACCATGTGCAGCTCCATCGGTAGCGTGGTGGCGGCGGCGGCCATGGGAGCCCTCACGGCCAGCCGTCCGGGGCTGCAGGGCTTTGCGGACGCTTATGTGGCGACGTCAGCGTGCCTGGTGTTGGCTATCCTTGCGGCATTTTTCCTGCCGCGGCGGGAAGATGTCCACGACGCGGTAGACACGGGAGCCCCCGCGCAACTAGCTTGAGGTTTTTCCGAAGTAACACAGGGAGAAAGGTTCACGATGCGCAAACGCATTCTCATCGCCTCCGTGGCGCTGGTTCTGGGAGCTTGCCAAAAGGGCGGCACCGCTTCCGCTAAGGGCGGCAAGTTCAAGGCGCCGCAAGGCGACACCACGGAAATCGTCGCCGGCGTCGACACCTTCGCCGTGACCAAGGGAATGGTCAATCGCGCCCTGGTGCCTTCGCTTGGGCAGATCGCCCAGCAGGCCCAGTACATGGGTGGCGACATTGATCTGGTCCTCAAGGACGCCCGTCAGAAGGTGACGGCCCAGATCCTCCTGCAGCACCTCATCTCTGTCGAGGTCGCCAAGAAGCACGTGCAGGCGCCTCAGGCCAAGGTCGATTCCGTCTTTGCGCAGTTCCGCAAGCAGTTCCCGACCGACAGCGCCTACGCCGAGTTCCTGAAGCGCAACAACCAGACCGAAGCGGGTGTCAAGGAGAAGCTCGCCGAGCAGGTGAAGGCCGACGTGCTGCTGGAAACTGCCTTGGCGGATTCCCTCAAGGTGACCGACGAAGAGGTCCAGGCCTACTTCGAGGCCAACAAGGCGCAGTTTGGCGTCGGGAATCAGGTGAAGGCTGCTCACATCCTGAAGCTCACCAAGAGCCCGGCCGACACGGCAGAGGCGTACGCCGCCATCTTGGCGGTGCAGAAGCAGCTCAACGCCGGCAACTTTGCGGCGATTGCCACCAAGGAATCGCAGGACCCCGCTTCGGCGCAGAAGGGTGGCGATCTCGGCTGGTTCGACCCCAAGGACATGGTTCCGGAATTCTCGGCGGCTCTGGATAAGTTGAAGCCCGGTGAAGTCTCGGGCATCGTGCGCAGCCAGTACGGCTACCACATCATCAAGCTGGAAGAGCGCAAGGAAGGCCACGAGCCCAAGATGGACACCTTGAAGCCCAAGATCGTCGAGCAGATCCAGGGCATGCGCAAGGGGCAGCTGGCTGAGGACTTCATGCGTGCGCTGCTGAAGCGCGCCAACGTGACCTTCCTCGACGGTGCCTACCGTTCGACCGAGGTCTTCGGTGCCGACAAGAGCACGGCCAAGGAAGGCAAGCAGCCTGGCCTCATCACCAAGATGAAGAAGAAGTAATTTGACGGATTCCGTCAGCGAATCGGTCCCTTCCGGAGTTTCTCCGGGAGGGACTTTTTCTTATGGAGTCCGCATGGCGGCGCGACTTCTGCGCCTCACTCTCGCTTCGGTGCGGACATCACCTCTGGCTCTTCCCGAAGGTCCCAAGATCCTTGCTTGCTGGCATCAGGACTTGCTGCCCATGTTCGTGGCGGCGCATCGTCTGCCGTCGCTTGCGCTGGTGAGCGAAAGCCGCGATGCCGATTTCCTGTGTGCCCTGCTTGCCACCACCCCGGTGTGTGTCGTGCGCGGGTCGTCCTCCCATGGGCAGGCTGCGGTGCGCTCGCTGCTCACACATTTGCGAGCTGGCGGGACGGTCATCATGGCCATGGATGGCCCGCGCGGTCCGGCTCTTGAGGAGAAGCCTGGTACCGCATGGCTTGCCCGCCAAGGACATGCGGCTCTGGTGCGGATGGAGTTCGACGTTTCCCGCTGTGTCCGGCTCTCGGACTGGTCGCGGCTGCGGCTTCCGCTTCCCGGATCGGTGGTGCGGGCGCGGGCGTCTATCTTTACTTCACCATGAGTCGTTCCAACGGCGGCGCCGACGTTCCCAGGATTTCCCTGCGCTGGAGACGCGTTTCCCTAGTCGGCATCGGAGCTCTCCTGCTCATGCTCGGTTGGACCGGGGCATTGGCGCTTTTGGGGAACGCTTGGGGCGATTCCCGTGAGCATGACGAGGCGGCTTGGCTCGAGAGCCGGCAGGAAGCCTGGCAAGACTCCGTGGCTGGAAGTCGGGAGGTGAGCCTTGATGGGCGGCAGGTGCTGGTGGAGGTCGTCGACACTTCACGGCGTCTTTTGGCGCGCCCGGGAACGCCGCAAGAGCGTTTTTCCACCACCTGGAATTCTGAAGCGCTGGTGGTGGAAAAAGATCTTCCGGGAGGAAAGGTCGTTCGTTTCTCTCGTCCGCTTACCTGGACGCGCGCCACGCCGATCTTTCCTTGGCTCTGCGCTCTGCTCTTCCTTTCGGCTGGTAGTGTGGCGCCTTTGTGGCTTCTGTGGCTGCAGCTTCGCGATGAGCGGCGGCGCATCGACCTTTTGACAGATACTGCCCGGGCCGCCGAAGCCGGGCGGCGCCTTCCTCAGGAAGGGTTGGATGTGCGCTGGGGACTAGAGGAAGAAGTGCGGCTGGCTCACGATCTCGGTTCTGAGGTGCGGCGGCTGCGGGTGCTGCTGCATTCCGAGGAGCGCCGTCTGCAAAGGCTTTTGGACGCCACCCGCGAAGGCATTGCGCTGCTCGACGCCCAAGGACGAATCGTGCTGTGCAACAGCCAGGCGGCAGCCCTGTTGGACTTGGGACGCGGCCTCTCCCGCATCGGTCGCGATCCGTCTTCGGGGCAGTCGGTGGCCCGTTCGGTGCGCAACCACTCTTTGTTCACCCTGGCTCCAGATCTCGATTTCCTGGACCGGCTGCGCTCGGGGCTCGCGGGCACCGGCGCGCGCGAGTTCGAGTTTGAGTCGGGGCGCGAGGAGGTGCGGCACCTTTCAGCGCGTCTTTCGGAAGCGCATCTGGACCTGCGCCGCACCGGCTGGCTTTTGACGATTTTCGACATCACTGCCCGCAAAGCCGCCGAGCGTCTGCAGCAGCGCTTCATTTCCAACGTCTCCCACGAGTTCAAGACGCCGCTCACCTCCATCCGCGGCTATGCCGAGACGTTGCAGGACGAGCTGGAGGACGATGATCTGCTCGACGCCATGAAGGCGAAGTTCCTAGATCGCATCCTTTCCGGCACTAACCAGCTGGAAGCCATCGTCGCCGATCTGCTCGATCTCGGCCACCTGGGCGAGTCCGGACGTCTGCGGCGCGCCAATGATCCGGTGGAGCTCTCCGCCGTCTGTCGCCAAGCCATGGCCACGGTGGAGCCTCAGGCCCGCGCCAAGGCGGTCATCGTGACCCTGCACGCCGACGGCCCTCTGGTGGTGCGCGGCGATGGCCACAAGCTCATGCGGGGTGTCCTGAATCTCTTGTCCAACGCCGTGAAGTACGGGCCATCAAACGATGCCGTGGACATTTTCCTGCGCCGGGAGGGCCGAGATGCCGTCGTCGAGGTGGCTGACCACGGTCCGGGCATCCCTCCCGAGAGTCTTGGAAACCTGTTCGAGCGCTTCTTCCGGGTGGACGAGGGGCGTTCCCGGGAGATGGGTGGCACCGGCCTCGGACTGGCCATCGTGCGCGAAGTGGCCGAGGCCCATGGAGGACGCGCCGAAGTGGAGTCGCTGGTGGGCGAAGGCTCGCGCTTTCGCCTGCGCCTGCCGCTTCCGGTTACGCCTGCTTGAAGAACTTCTCGAGGTCGGCGCGCGCCGAGGCTTCGGATACGCGGCCACGGGAGTAGAACTCGAAGAGAAAAAGTACCAGCATCGTTACGCCGAAGAACCAGGGCGCCCGAGTGAAGGAGATGATCAGGAACACCGCGATCAGAAGCGTCACTAGGTTCAGGAGATCGGCCACCGAAGGTACGCAAAGCACTTGCGTCTTCGATCCCTTGAGCCGCAGCGAATAGAGGCGGCGGGAGCGCTGCAGCCCAAAGCACAGCTCGTACACGTCCCCCTTGCCCTTTTCTTTGAGATCCAGGTGAGTGAGCACGGGTTTCCAGGTGAAGGCGGTCCAGAAGCTCTTGCCGGGAGTCGGCTCAATCACGGGAACGCCGGGAATCTCGAAGCTCACGGCCCGGATCAGGGGCAGGTCCCAGCGGTGCTCCGAAAGAGCCTTCATGGCTTTCTGGTGGTAGATCTTGCGAATCAGGCGTGATCCGACGAGCAGGGCAGCTGCCACCAAGGCGGCGATGTACTTGAAATTCACGAGTTCCTCCAACGATGACTGCCGCCGGACGTCTGATTGTGGCGGTAAGGCGGCAAAGTACTTCCTGGCGACGGCAAGGCGCTCAAGTCGAGGCTTCCGGAAACGCCTTCTGCGCCCAGTCGGCGACAGTTCTTGTCCATTGAGACGATGCATTGGGGCAGACGGTCAGCTCGAAATGCTCCCCGCCAGCTTCCAGGTAGGCTTCGCGCAGCCGGCCTCCTAGCTCTTCCAGGGTCTCCAGGCAGTCGGCCACAAAAGATGGAGCGGCCACCACGAGGCTTTGCGAGCCGTGTTTGGCAAGCGCCGTCGCTGTCTCCAAGGTGGACGGCGAAAGCCAAGGCGTCCGGCCCAGGCGCGACTGGAAGGATATGTGCCAGCGATCTTTGGGAAGATTGAGCCGTGCGGCCAGAGCGCGGGCAGTGGCATGGCACTGTGATTTGTAGCAGAAGGGGCGGACGTCACGGCAGCATTCCCCGGTCAGGCAGTCGGCGTATCCCTTGCGCACCTGCCGTTCAGGCAGGCCGTGAAAGCTGAAGAGGACATCCGCTTCGGGATGCCGAGAAAGAGCCGCGCGCAGCGGCTCGGCAAAGGCTTCCAAAAACCCAGGAGCCTCGTAGAAGGACGGCAGCACGCGCACGGAGGGGACGTTCCACAGCGAACTGAAGACGTGCCCCAGCTCTTCCAGTGAACTTCCGGTGGTGGCCGAGCTGTACTGAGGGTAGAGCGGTAGCACCACGATTTCGGCGCAGCCGGCGGCGGTCAGCTCCTCCAGGGCAGATCTCAGCGAAGGGTTGCCGTAGCGCATCCCAAGCGTCACTTTCCAGGTGTCGCCAAGTTCTGTTTGTACGCCTTGCGCCAGCGCGCGCGAGTGGACGATCAGGGGGGAGCCTTCGGGAAGCCAGATGCTGCGGTAGGCGCGGGCGCTCTTGCCGGAGCGCAGCGGCGCGATGATGCCGCGCACCAGGAGCTGCCGGGGAATCGTCGGGATGTCGATGACGCGCGGATCGGTCAGAAATCGTCTCAAATACCGGGCCACGGCACCGCGCTCGGGGGCGTCCGGAGAGCCGAGGTTTAGGAGTAGGAGTCCGCGCATCTTGGCCACAGGCTACAAATCCGCCGCGTCGCTGTCGCGCATCTCAGACAGGATCTGCCCAAGAATCTCGGCGGCCCGGTCGATCTCGGCTTCGGTGGTGTTCCAACCCAGCGAAAGCCGCAGGACGCGGCGCGCCTCTTCTGGAGTCCACCCCATGGCTAGCAGCGTCTCGGAAGGCTCGATGGCCCCCGAGCTGCAGGCGCTTCCGCTGGAGGCGCAGACGCCCTGGAGGTCCATCCGGATAAGTACAGCCTCAGCGCCCACCGGCAGCCGCAGGTGAACGGTGGACGGAAGCGCAAGAGCTTCGGGAAGCGTCGTTTCCACGCCGGGAAGATCGGCGATTTCCTCCCGCAGCCGCTTGCCGAGCCGGTTCGTTCTCTCCTGCTCCGCCGAGGCGTTTTCTGTCAGCCACCGCGCTACCGCCCCTAGGCTGAGGATCCCGGCTAGGTTCTCGGTACCTGCGCGCCGGTCGCGTTCCTGCGGTCCGCCGCGCAGAAGCGGGCTCAGCGGACGGCTTGACCACAGCACGCCGCAGCCCGAAAGAGCGCCCAGCTTGTGTCCGGAAAAGGCGACCGAGGCCGCGTCGGTCGCGCTCAGGTCTACCGGCGCCTTCCCGATCAGTTGGGTGAGGTCTGCATGCACCGGAATGCCGCGCTGGCGCCCCCAGCTGGCCACCTCCTGCCACGACAGAATCCGTCCCGTCTCGTTGTTGGCGCCCATGCAGCAGACAAGGCCTGTTTGCTCGGCAGGCAGGCGTTCCAAAGCGTCCTGATTGAGGCCGCCGTCACGACTGGCGGGCAGCCACTCCACGGGGCGGCTCTTCTCCAGGAAGCGGAGCGGCTCCAGGATGGCAGGGTGTTCCAGGCGGGTGGAGGCGAGCACTGGGCGCGCCGCATCGGCCGCCGCCCAGGCGTGGACAGCGATGTTGTCGGCTTCGGTGGCGCCGCTAGTGAAAATGATCTGGGCAGGCTTGGCACCCACCAACTGGGCCACGGCTTCGCGGGCCTCTTCCACCAGTTCGCGCGCATTGCGGCCGCTTGCGTGCAGACTGGAGGCGTTGCCCCAGCCGTTGTGGCTGAACCAATCTTCCAAGGCCTTGCGAGCGCATGGCCGAAGCGGTGCGGTGGCATTGTGGTCGAGGTAGATCAAAGGGCGATTTCGACCGCCAACCCGTCCCAGCCCGGTTCGATTCCTTCGGGCAACCGCGCCAGCAACTGTTCGTGGGTAAGATCGTGGGTCATGTGCGTGAAGATGGTGCGGGGCGCCCCGATCTCTCTCGCCACCTCGACGGCCGCGTCCAGGTGGAAGTGGGTCGGGTGCGGCTTGGGGCGCAGTCCGGTCAGGACCAGCACCTCCAGACCCTTCAGCAGCTCCATGCTGGAAGGCGGAATCTCGTTCACGTCGGTGATGTAGGCGAGGTTCCCGACCCGAAAGCCCAGCACGTCGAAGGGGCCGTGCTTCACGGGAATGGGGATCACGCGAAGCCCGCCTTCCTCAAAAGGCCCGTCGATGAGAGAGGTCTGAAGGGTCGGCTTGCTCACGCCGTAAGGGTTCGGGGCGTTTTGAAACGCATAGCTGTGACGATGGAAAAGTTCATCCAAGGTGGACTGCTGAGCGCGTACCGGTAGCGCCTGACCAGGCTTGCAGAAGGGACGAAGGTCGTCAAGCCCCGCGGTGTGATCGGCGTGGGCATGGGTGTACCAGATGGCATCCAAACGGGTGATGCCGCTGCGCAGGCATTGCATGCGGAAGTCGGGTCCGGAATCGATCACCACCTGGGTGTCTTCCCACTGCAGGCGGATGCTGGAGCGCGCGCGCTGATCGTGCGGGTCGCTGGAGATGCAGGCCGGACAACGGCAACCGATGACGGGGACGCCGAAGGAGGCGCCGGAGCCAAGCATCTCCAGGCGTAGTCGCCCAGGAAATGCCGTCATGCCTTCTTCCTGTCTAGGTGCAATACGCTGTGGGGTTCGTCTCCCCACATGCAGAAGCGGCCTCGCCCGGCGGTCTTCGATTGGTAAAGGGCTTCGTCGGCGTGCTGCCAGAAGTCCATCCAGTTGTCGGCGTGTTCGGGGAAGAGGGCGAGTCCCACCGAGAGAGAAATGCGGATGGTGCGTTCGCCCGTGAGTTCGACGGGGTGCTCCCACACGTCTTCCAAAAGCCGCTCAGACAATTTCTGTCCGCGCTCGGCGGTAAGGCCGGGCACCAGCACGATGAATTCGTCGCCCCCTTTGCGGCAGGCGATGTCGCCCACGCGCAGACAGACCTTGAGGCGCTCGGCCAGGCGGATCAGCACCAAGTCACCGGCGGGGTGTCCCCAGGTGTCGTTGATGTCCTTGAAATGGTCGAGGTCGAGCATCAGAAGGCCGGTGGAATCGCCGCGGCGCAGGCAGTTGGCCAGCTCCTCGTGGGCGCGCTCGTTGAAGTAGTTGGGGCGGTAGAGGCCAGTCAGGTCGTCGCGCAGGGCGGCTTCGCGCAGCCGCTCGATGAGGCGGGCGTTTTCCAGCGCCAGGGCAGCTTGGCCGGTGAGGTCTGAAAGGACCTGGACGGCGTCCTGCGGCAGTGGCTCCACGGAATAGAGGTTGTCGACAAAAAGGGCGCCCAGAAGCCGCGAGCCCTTGCGCATGGGAAGCCACAGCCCCGGCAAGTTGCCGGCCGAGGCTTCTTCCAGGGCGCTGATCTCCGGCAGTACCGGCAGTTCGATGATGCCCGAACCGGCGCGGGCGCAGATGGCCTTGCGGACGGTCTTGCCGTCGTCCTCGAAGATGATGAAGGTGGCGCGGTCGAAGCCCATCTCCTCCACGGCCATCAGCGCGAAGTTGCCCAACAGGTCTTCCACTCCGTCCGAGGACTGAAGCGCACGGGCGGTGGTGGTGGCGGCGTGTAGCAGCCGTTCGGAGCGCCGCTTCTCGCGGGAGCGCTGCACCAGCATGATGCCTGCGACCAGGGATTGGGCGAAGAACGGGAGCTGTTCCAAAATCACATCGGAGAAGGGTTGCAGGCTAACCAGTCCCACTAGCCCGACCAGTTTTCCCTGCGAGGTGAGCGGTACCAAGACTTCAAGCTGGGTTCCCATGCCGTGCTGCCACACCTTGTGGTCGCGTACCAGCTCTGGAGGGAGCTGGTAGAGGGGAATGAGATCGCTGCCTTCCATGGCACCCTGATGATCGATCAGGGCCTCTTCGCAGAGCACGTTTTCCTTGGTGTCCAGCAGATAGAGCCGCACCTGCTCGACCGCTTCCTCAAAGCCCTTGAGGACCACGGCGCAGGCGGCCTGGAAAATGCGGTAGGACGTGTCAGGAACACACAGGCACAGGGCGGCTTCGCTGCCCAGGCGTCCGAGGTCGATGTCCTGAAGGTTCTTCATTGGTTGACGTCCAGGTCCCATCCCAGGCGCAAAAGCGCGTTGAGTTCGGCGTCGATCTTGCGCGCCATAGGCTTGGTTCGCTCTTCGATGTGCTCGCCGGAGAGAATGCTCCAGAGAATGGTCGAGAGTCCGCGCCCCAGGATGGATTCGATGGTGGCCCACATGGGGTGAGCCGGATAGATGCGTGCCCGCTGGATGCCTTCGCGCAAGGGAGCTAGCAGCCGAGCCCGTTCCGGGTCTTCCCAGAAGGCGCTTTCGTGGGCCGGGAGATCGCCCGAAGCCATGGTCCACTCGGACATGAATTCGTCGGAGATCATGTGCCGCACCAAGAGCCAGGCGCGATCTGATTGCAGGCTGTGCTGCGGCACCACCAGCACCGAGCCACCGCCTCGTTGGATGGAACCGGCGGGGCCGGCGGGAATGGGCAGGTAGGTGATGGGCCAGCGCAGCTCCGCAGCGGTCTTGGGGTCGAGAAGCCCCTTGACGATGCGCCAGGTGTGGCCGATGAGGAAGGCGAAACGTCCCTCCTCGTAGAAATCCTGGGACAGCCGGTAGGGTTGGATGGCGCCCATGTCCTGGGCGGTGCGGTTCACCTTGAGAAGGTCTTTTAAGACTTTGAAGCCCGGTTTCGTGCTCTCGTGGGCAAGGATGGCGGAGTGGCCATCGAGCAGGGATCCGAGCTCCCAGCCTCCCGACCACAGCCAGGAAGCGAGGTTGTGCAGCGTGACCGGCTCCGGGCGGCAGGTGATGCCCACCGGCAGCGGATGGAAGGGGTCGATGACGTCGCGTCGGGCGTCTTCGGCAAGATGATGGCAGACGCCCAGAAAACCGTTCCAAGTGGAGAGGTCTGAAGGTGACGCTTTGGCGAGCGACAGGATGTCTTCGCGGGCGATGAGTCCGCTGCACTCCGCGACCCAGGGGACTCCGCGACGGATTCCGTCAAACTGCACCGCTTCGTCCAGCCACGGGGCGAGGCATGGACGCTCCTCCACCCACTCGGGGACGTCTCCCAGAAAGCCGAGGTGCGAAAGGGTTCCCATCCAGGTGGTGCCCACCTGCAGGACGTCGGGCGGCTCTCCGCGCTTCAGGGCCTTTAAGATCTCGCGCCAAGCGATGCTCCAAGGGAGCACGCGAATCTCTACGTCGACCTTAGGATTGCGCCGCGAAAAGCCGCGCAGAGCCTTGGTGGCGACATGAGAGGTCAAGGAACCCAGTTGGGTTGGCATGATCCAGAGACGCAAACGGCTTGATGACATTTATTCCAAGTAGAGTAGGTATTCCGAGCAAGTTCTTCCAGTGAAGGAATTTTACCATCGAAGATGTATGCAAGTGCATGATTTTCGAAGACTTGCAATATCTGCGCGGGCGCTTCGGGTTGCGTCTTCCTATCTTCTGGAGGCGATGAAGATGATGCGCATTTCGATGCTTTGGGCGTTTGCCGGGATTTTGTTCCTGACCAGCTGCTCCCGTGAGAAAAATGATGCCGTGGCCAAGGTCGGGGGGGCTACGCTCACCCGCCAGGAACTGGAAGGCCTCGTGCCTCCAGAGCTCTCCCGCTACGCCACCCGTGAAAGCTACCTGGACTTGGTGCGTCGCTGGGTCCAGACGCGTGTTTTGGCCGACGAGGCCAAGAACCGCGGGCTCCTCAAGGATCCCGAGGTGCGCCGCATCCTGGACGAGCAACGAGACGAGCTGCTGTCTCAACTGCTGATCCAGCGCGTTTTCGACTCGGTGCCCGACCCTTCCGATGCCGACATCCGTCGTTATTTCGAGACCCACCAGGAAGAATTCCTGCGTCGCGAACCAGAAGTCTCCTTTATGCAGGTGCGACTCCCTGATCAGCCCACCGCTGCGGCTCTGCGCGCTCGCTTGACTCCGGCCAACTTCTCCGACGAAGCGGCGCGAATCGACCCCGACTTGGCTCGCAACCCGCAGGCGACGCGACTCTATCGGCGCGGTGAGCTGGCTCAGGGTGTTGCCGATGCCATCTTCGCCCTCAAGGAAGGTGAAATCAGTTCTCCGGTCCAGGATCAGGACGGCTGGCACATCTACCACGTCCTTTCCCGTGCCGCGGCAGGAACCGTCCGGCCGCTGGCGACGGTCCAGGACGCTATCGTGGCGCGCTTGCGCGAAGAGGATCGACGCCGGCGCGTGCAGAACTGGGTCGCTGAACTGCGTCGTACCCGCAAGATCAAGGTCTGGGAAGATCGGCTTCCCGGACAGGCCACTACGGACACCGTCCAGAAACGCGCCAAGCCATGAACAAGTCCGCTGCATTCTCCTTGTTGATTTCCGCCGGTGCGGTTTGGGCACTGCCTCCCAAGGATGGCGTGGCCGCTTTGGTCGGAGATCAGACCATCCTGGCCTCCGAAGTGCGCGAGGCGGCGCAGTCCATGGGAAACAACCCTGTCATGGGGCGGCTGACGTTGCCGGAGCGCTGTGATCGTCTCCTGACTCAGATGATCGATGATAAGGTGTTGCTGGTGCGGGCCAAGCTCGATACCATCCTGGTTGCCGATGCGGAGCTTTCAGGAGATGTCGAGACGCAAATGCAGAACATGCAGTCGTCTTTTGGAGGCGAAGAAGCCTTTCGTCTGAGTCTGCAATCTCATCTTGGGCTGCAGCCTAGCGATATGCGGCTGCGCATCCTGCGGCAAGTGCGCGATGACCGCATTCGCTCTAAGGTGCGCGAGAAGTATGTGGGACGCGTCGAGGTCACGCACGACGACGTCATCACCTTCTACAAGCAATACAAGGATTCCTTGCCAGATCTGGCCGACCAGGTCAAGGTGTCGCAGATTCAACTCAAGGTCGTCGCAGATCCAACCCGCGACAGCGTGGCGCGTGCCGAGGCTGTGGCCTTGATCGAAAAGCTCAAGCAGGGAGAATCCTTCGAGACGCTTGCGTCCAAATGGTCCCAGGAGCCCGGCGCCGATTCGACGCACGGGGACATCGGCTACTTCAAGCGCGGTGACTTGGATCCGGCTTATGAAAAGGCCGCCATGGCGCTGGAAGCCGGCCAGTACACCATGGTGCCAGTGCGCTCGCGCTTTGGCTGGCATATCATCCAGCTCGTCCAGAAGAAGGACAACGAATTCCGCACCCGCCATATCTTGCGGCTGGTGCAGCCTGACTCTCTGGACGTTGCGCGCACCAAGGCCTTGGCTGATTCGCTTCGTCTAGTCTCCAAGAATGACACCGGAAAATTCTCGCAGCTGGCCCGTAAGTACTCCACCGACCAGGCCTCGGCGGCCTACGGTGGTCTGCTTGGCTGGTTCGATCTCGGCAAGCTCAAGGAGCCGTTCAAGTCCATCCTGGACTCCATCCCCGAAGGCAATGTGGGCGAACCGCGCCGCCTGGGCGATGCCTTCACGCTCTTTCGCGTCGACAAGCGGGCGCTGAACCGCAAGATGAACTTGGACGAAGATTGGATGGCCCTCCAGAACTACGCGCAGGGCATCGTCTCGCAGAAGAAGCTCGAGGTTTTCCTTCAACGCTGGCGCACTGAGACGAGCATTGAGCGGCGCTTGGACGGCAAGACGATCGCGGCCGGCATTGAGCTTCCGGTTCCCAAGGCGGCGATCTCTCCAGAAGCATCCCTGAATTCGGTGCTTCCTGCTGTGCCGTGAACAAAGCCCCTTACGGAGCTCTCGCCCCGTGGTATGACGCTGTCATGGCGCATGTCGACTATCCCGCGTGGGCGCGGCATGTGGAGCGCCTTTGGACGCAGCTGAAGACCCGTCCTCGCAGCATTCTTGAGACCGCTGCCGGGACTCTTGCTCTGGCTCCTTATCTGGAGAAGCCTTCGCGCCGTCTGGTCCACAGCGATTTGTCGCTGGAGATGCTGCAGGCTGCTGATCAGGACGCCGCTCGTGTCGGTGCCGACTTTCGCCGGCTTCCCTTTCGCGACGGCAGTTTTGACGCCGTGCTCTGCCTCTACGATGCTGTGGATTACTGCTTGGAGTCCGACGATCTCCTGGCCTTCTTCTCAGAAGCCGCCCGCGTCCTGAAAGCCCGGGGAACGCTGATCTTCGACTTTGTCACGAGCCTCAATTCGACGCGTTACTTCCGCGATTTCACCACTCATGATGAGATCCAAGGCACGCATGTCGTGCGTGAATCGAGCTGGGATGCGTTGACGCGCATGCAGTACAACCAGTTCACCATCTTCCTTCCCGAGGCCGATGGGCGCTTCTCCTGTGTGCGGGAACACCACATGCAGCGCATCTGGCCTGTCTCAAGCTTCCGCAAGGCGGCGCTTCAGGCAGGACTCGTTTGGGAGGGGGCGTGGGACGGCTTTACTCTGGATCCCGCTGGCCGCAATTCTGAGCGCGTGCATGCGGCCTGTCGCAAGGTCAGCGGATGATTGCGCTGCTGCTGGCTGGGTTTCTGGAAAGCCTGCTTGCCTCGCAGTTGCTGCCCGACGGATTTCTTCGCGTCCCACGAGGGATCGGAGCGACGCTGGATGTCGGTCTTTCACGCTGGGACGGCAATCGCGACCACCTCAACGAACTCGGCATCCGAGGAGGGTTCGCCTATTCGCCTTCGCTGGTGGCCGGGGCTTCCCTGGATGTCGACGCATCGCCTGCCGCGGACTCGACGGTGCACTCGCTCTCCCGGTTGGCTGTTTTTTTCTGCCACCCAATTGGCGATACCGTGGGTCGACTTCCCGAAGTGTCGATGAGCCTTGCTTGGTGGACGCGCACGGCACATTTCGACAATTATCCAGTGGCCCTGGATCAGAACCTTTCTGGAGTGGAACTGGCCGTCGGGGCAGGGCTTGGTGGCCTTTCCGCAAAGCCTATGCAGTTTGCCATTGGGGTTTTGGGTGGGGTGCGAGTGCCTCTGATCGGCTCTTCCCAGGGGCCAAACCCGTTTGTGGGAGCCGAAAGTTCCATGATGCTGAACCTCATGGAGATCTGGCCTGGTGCGCACGAGATCTGCCGTGGCTTTGGTGGTTACCTGCACGTGCCGTTCCAGTGGAACTTCTCGCCCTTGGATCCGGCCGCGGGGACTGGCCGCACTTCTCTTGCGACGCGATGGACGCTAGGAATTCAGTTCGGACTTACCGGCTCGATGTAGGTGGGCGCTTCCGCTGCAGCGGGGGAAGCTTTTCCAGGATATCCAGGCGTTCTCCCAGGCCGGTGAAGTCTTTTTCGAACTGCCCGCGAGCGTCGCGAACGCCTTGGTTGTACCACATCCAAGAAAGTTCCTGATCCAAAAAGTCCAGCAGGAGTTCCGCGCCCAGGGAGCTGAGCGTCTCTTCGCGTTCGGTGGCGAACCATTCAGAAAGACGCCGCTTGGCTTCCTCGCGTATGTTCTTTTCGAGTGCCATGCTCTGCCTAGGGCTGAGGTTGATCTTGTGAAGAGTCTTTGCGAGCCAATTGTCCGCAAGCGGCCAGAATGTCGCGTCCCTTGGACTTGCGCCGGAAGACGGCGAGCCCTGAGGTGCGCAGCGTGGTCTCGAAGGCCTCGATCTCGGCTTCCTCGGGAGCCCGCAGGGAAATGTCCTCGGAGGCGTTGAGAGGAATCAGGTTGATCTTGCAGTTGCGAGGGCGCAGCAGGGCGATGAGTTCGTGAGCTGCGGCCGGGGTGCAGGTGAGATCGCCAATCAGCACGTATTCGTAAGTGACAGGCTCTTCTGAAATCTTGCTCCAGGCATCGCCTGCGGCCAGCAGCGTGGCAATGTCGTGACGCTGGTTGACGGGCATGACCTCGTTCCGCATGGCGTCGTTGGAGCTGTTGAGCGAGATGGCCAAGTGCACTTGTGGGGCCTTCTCGGAAAGTTCTGGGATGCGTTCCACCAGACCTGATGTGGAGACGGTGATGCGCCGGGGAGCCATGCCCATGCCCTTGGGGTCGGTCAGAACCTCGATGGCGGCCAACACGTTGGACAGATTCTGGAGCGGCTCGCCCATGCCCATGAAGACGATGTTGGAAAGCGGTGGCTGGCCGGTGGCGGCCAAGTGCCGACGCACATGCGCCACTTGTTGGATGATCTCTCCAGAAGAAAGGTTACGGCGAAATCCCATCTTGGCAGTGCGGCAGAAGGCGCATCCCATGGCGCATCCCACCTGAGACGAGATGCAAGCGGTGCGGCGATCCTCGTCGGGAATCATCACCGCTTCGAACTTGAGTCCTTGGGCGTCGATGAAGGCCCACTTGGCCGTGCCATCGGCGCTCTTCTGCTCCTCGTCCACGTCCAAAATTCCCAGGGTCGCTTGCTCCGCGAGAGCGATGCGCAGGTCCTTGGGGAGATTGGTCATCTCTTCCAGGGTGGTGGCCAGGTGTTTCCACAGCCATTCGCGGATTTGGGTGGCACGAAAGCGCGGCTGCCCAAGCTCGGAAAGCCAAGCCTCCAGCGCCGAGGGAGAGAGATCTGATAGGTTCTTCAGGAGGGTCTGGTCATTCACGGTCGGCTAAGGTACTACTGTGGAGGACAATCTTGAAGAACTCTGGGAATATGATTGTGCATCCGGCCGCAGCCGCAGCTGTCTACACCTACTTTTGTTGCTGATGACCATTAGTTGGAACAGTAGGCCTGCTTGCCAAGAGCGGCGTCGGGAATAGGGCCGATGCTCGAAGACGAAGAGTGGCTCCCGAACGAGGAAGAACGAAACCTCCTGTTCGAAAGCATCTCGCAAGCCTCCAGCGATCTCTTCGGGCGTGCCTGGGATTACGTATGGAGGTTTACCGGAATCCATAGGAATCCCGCGGAGGGAGGCTGGAACGCTTCCGTGCAAGGGACGCGATTGTATTCCGTGACGGTCACCTTGGATGGTGGCGACTTCTGCACTTGCCCGTATTTCTCCGAGCATTTGGATTGCAAGCATCTGACCGCTTTGCGGCTGCGGTTGTTTGAGGAAAGCGATGCCACGGAGCTTCCAGATGACGACGTGGAGCCGACGCCGGCCTTGACGCCTCAAGTCGAATCGGGACTCCAGGTCTTGCGCAAGATCGCTGCCACCTTGAATACGTCCCAAGACGACGCCTCGTCTCGCATCCGCGAAGTCGCCTATGTCTTGATGCTCACTGACACTCGCCGGCGAATCCGTTTTGCCGAGATCGTGCCTCGGCCGAGGGTTTTCACCAAGCGGGATGGATGGAGCTTGGATCGGGCCGATCTGCGCCATACGATTTGTCACACCCAAATTCCTCCCAAGTACATCAGCCCGGACGATATGCGGCTGATCGAGGTCTGCGGTGATCCGCCTGCCGATTATGGCTGGAGAGCTCGTCGACCTCCGGCAGGACTTCACATGCTAGTCGCCGCGGCCGCGCGGCTGAAGCGACTGTTTCTTGCGGACGGGACGCCTCTGGAACTCGACGAGGGACTTTGGAAATTCGAGCCCTCTCTGGAACTCGACAGAGACGGGGCCGGCCATTTTACAGCCTCTCTGCGTTCCCTTGAGGATGCGCGTGTCCATGTCCCTCAGGAGCCGTGGTGCATCGCGGGAGCGCAAGGCAACCGAACGGTCTTGGAAGGCAATCATCTGTACCGCATCGATTCTCGGGTTCCCGAAGAGCTGCTGCTGCTTGCTGAAAGTCTTCCTGCTCTTCCTGAGAACGCACTAGCTCAGGTGCGCCAGGAGCTGCGCCAACTTTCCCGCAGTGGAGTGCTGGTTCCGGAATCGTGTTTCCCACCCCCTCTTCGCGAAACGCCCTTGCGCCGCGCTAGAGTGGAATTCCTTGATGGTGGCGACGTCTACCTGTCTGTCGTGGCGGCCTATCCTAGCCTAGTCGTTCCTCCAGACACCGACGATGATCGACTTGCTTTCACCGACGAGAACGGTCTCTTGGTGGAGCTTGAACGGGACCGCGAATCCGAGGCGCAGTTGCGTCAGGAATTCCTGGATTTCTTGCGCGAGGTGGACGTAGAGCCCGTGGAGGCCAATGGCCGCTGGATGCTCCAAGACGCTGTGCTGCTCCGGAAGCTGGCGCTGCGAGGCGTGCCGCGACTACAGGAGGCTGGCTGGGAAATGGGGGATACGACTCTCCTGGAGCATTGGCGCCGTCGTTCCGGGACCTTCCGAGCCACAGCTCGCTCTTCGGGACAGGATTGGTTCGAGCTTTCCGGGGCGCTTGACTTCGACGGCATGGAGATTCCGCTGTCCACCTTGGTCGCACATGCCGGGCCGATTGCTCTTCCCGACGGATCTACGGGCGAAGTCTCCGAGGCTTTGCTCAAACGCCTGCACTGGCTGGAACGGCTGGGAGCGCCTTCCGAGGGCGGCATTCGCTTGCGTGGATTTCACGCCGTGCTGGCCCAGGAACTCATGGAAAGCGGCTTGGCGCAGGCCCGCGATCCGCTGGAGTGGCGGCGGCAATTGGAGCAGGCCTCGGCCGCTGGGCAAGAAGAGCCAGCGTTCCTTCCTGCATCGCTGCAAGCAAGTTTGCGTCCTTACCAAGCGGAGGGATTCCGCTGGCTCATGTCCTTGCGGCGTCAAGGCATCGGCGGAATTTTGGCCGACGACATGGGGCTGGGCAAGACCATCCAGGTGATCGCCCTGCTCTGCCGAGTCTTCGAGGATGATCCGAAGGCTGCCCCGGCTCTCGTGGTGGCTCCGGCTTCGGTGGCGGGCAACTGGATCTCCGAACTCGGGCGCTTTGCGCCCCACTTGCGCTCCCGCCTGCTGCACGGCATCGGCCGCGAGGCCCTGCGCGACGCTCCCGTCGAAGCGCCGACGATTTTTGTCACCACCTACGGAATCCTGCCTCGCGAGCAGGAATGGCTCGACGGGCGGGAATTCTCCATTGCGGTCCTGGACGAGTCCCAGTCCATCCGCAATTCCGAGACCGTCACGCACCGTTGCTGCCAGCGACTGCGGGCTGCCCAGCGGCTTTGCCTGACCGGGACGCCTATCGAGAATGCGCTCTCCGACCTGTGGTCCCAGTTTGCCTTCCTCAACCCCGGACTGCTCGGGCCGCGCGAGGAATTCCTGTCCCAGTTTTCTCCGGAGCCGGGAGAGACGCCGGATCTGTCGCGCTTGCGATTGGTGACGGCGCCTTTCTGGATGCGTCGCACCAAGGCGGCCGTGGCTCAGGATCTTCCTCCGCGCGAGGACGTCCAACTCCTGGTGGAGCTCGACCCCAGGCAGCAGGCCCTTTATCAGCGCCAGCTCAAGGAGTACCAGAAAAGCCTGTTGCCTACGATTCGACGTCAGGGACTCGATCATGGCGCGCGTTTTCAGGTGCTCACGGCCATCCTGCGCTTGCGCCAGATCGCCTGTGCTCCGGAGCTTGCCGGTCATCGGGGGCCGTCGGCCAAGCTCGATACGCTGGTGGAAAGACTCCGCGAGGACATCGCCGAAGGGCACCGCGCCTTGGTATTCTCGAGCTTCACAAGCCTCTTAGATTTGGTGGAGCCGCGCCTGTCTCGGGAAAATTTGGGCTTTCTACGCATCGATGGCGCCACGCCGGCGGCCACGCGCACGCGGCGGATCCGTCGCTTCCAGGACGGAGGACCGGAGCCGATCTTCCTGGTGAGCCTCAAGGCTGGCGGTGCCGGCATCAACCTGACGGCGGCTGACGACGTCTTCCTGCTCGATCCATGGTGGAATCCGGCGGCGGAGGAGCAGGCGGTCTCGCGTGCCCATCGCATCGGCCAGACGCGCCCGGTGACGCTTTACCGCATGATCGCCAAAGGGACCATCGAAGAACGAGTGCTCGCGCTGGCGCGCAGCAAAGCCGCTTTGGCTCGGGAACTTTTCGATTCCGGAGAAACGGGCGGCGCGATGCTCACTTCCGAGCTTGTTCAGGAATTGCTGGGTTGAGAATGTTCTCTTGGATTTGCCACGTCTGTGCCCAGAGGTCATCTCGGATCACTTGGGCGCTGATGCTGCTCGCAACTGCGGAGTAAGTGCGGGCCTTTTTGCCGCTCGTGCCCTCCGATGCTCGGCTAGATTCGCTGGTGGAGCGCATCCGCCATTTGTCGCAGAATTTACTCGCAATCAAGCGTCGAAATATTGATCCGCGTCGCTAAACGGATCTCAATTGTCGACTGGTCTGTATGTTCCTTTTTCCAAAGCAAACTCCAGCCCTTTTCGTCGACCTGCAATGACTTCAGCGTTACCTCGACATCCACGGCCTCTACAAGCCCCGGTTTGTCCTTTGGCAGATTCGTGGCAATGTCAGAAATCGCTTGGGTGAAGATTTTTGCGACGGTCTGGCCGGAAACGCTTGCTGCAGAGCCAGGGTCAGCCATTTGTGTCCTCCGAATCGCTTTGAACGGCAACCACTCTTACATCGGTCTGAAGCGTTCCGTCGATGCTCAGGCGGATCGAGCCGCTCTCCTGGACTCGCAGCCGATCCTTGTCCATGTCCACATTGAGGGACAGCGAGAATTTTACCGGCCCCACGACCATTGCACAAGGCGCTGTGGCGTCTTTTTCACGCTGGCTCTTGTCTGTGGCCGCACTCACGCGACTGAAAGACTTCTGGAGCGCAACAATCAGATCGTCGAAGAAGGGTGCCTTGACCACGATGTTTGATGAATCTGGCTCAAGTTCGGAGGCAGCCATCAGCTTTGCTTCTTTTCGAGATACTTGACGGCCTCGTCGAGCTTTGTTGGGTCGGTCAGGTCGATCTTGGCCGGGGCCAGATACTGCGTAAGCGTGACCGCGTCGTAGTTGGACATGTTGTAACTGGCCCGAGCCTGGAAGGTGCTTTCCTGGGTGTTCTGGGTCATGAAGCCAAAGCTACCGGAAGCCTGGAAAACATTAAGCTGTAAGCCAGCAGAGAGATTTCCGGACTTCTGGTCCACGCTGGCAATTCGCATGGTGATGCCGAGGTCAATGGCTGCTTGGAATTTCATGACTGGAACTAGGTTCAAGCGTTCCTTGAGAAGTAAAGCCTTTTCCTCCGGTTTGAGTGCCGAGGCAGGATCGTTGAGTTCCTTGGCGAGGCTTTCTAGGTAGCCTTTCCAGATGGATAGATACTCCTTTTCTGCTGCGATCACAGCTTGTGCTGGGGCAGTAAAAAGGGTACTGACAATGGATTCGAGAGAGGTGTTGGACATACTTGATGTTTCCATTCCAAAATGAATTAACTGAATGAATTACATTTAGCGCAAAACGACAAAATCACAAGACAGTAGACTTCTAAATGAAGTCGAAAATATTATCAACAAACTCCACCGATACAGGATCATGGCAAACCTTAACAAATCCGCGCATCAAATCATATCCCAAAAAATCGCCATCTCCAATGTCTTTTATGTGATAAATGACACTATCCCCGATAGCAACGCGATAGGCGTCACTAGCATTTATTTGCGGATAAAGTTCACCAAGCGATTGAATTTCTCGGGGCACACTCTCTCCGAGAAAACACTTCCGTACTTGTTTAATGATTACTTCAGTGCCTGAAATTTCTACTTTTGAGCCTATTGCAAATCCATTTATCAATCCATACGCAAAATAGATATCAAGAATATGCAATTTCCCCTTGCTATCCCTGATAACAAAGTGCTTCAGTGCAAAATTTCGTTCAGAATGCAGTTCATATTTATCACTCACATTTGCATTGTATGAAATTCCATAAAAATTCGGGATAGTTCCAAGGCCAGGAATTAGCCGTTTAATTATGCCTTCTTTTAACTGTTCTTCATATCGAGAGTATTCACTTGAAAGACTTTCAAGGGCCTTGCAACAGAGTGCCCGCCCCCATTCAGTTAGTTTTTTATTCCCAAACCAGAGCAACATATCCATTCCGCCTCAGCTAATCAAAATCGCGAAAACCAATTATATTTCCCAAACAAAGAAACGTCAGGCTTTATTGCTGACCTAAGAAATTGATACCTAGATTGATCAATCAAAGAGTGCTGTATCGTATTTAGCTTCCAAACATTCACCTTGTTGTTTGCTAGCCAATTAGGCAGCTGGTGCGTCCTTTGCATTTCCTGAGTAATAATCCCATGATGAAATTCTTCACTAATTCTCTGAATACCAGATTCCGTCTGAATAAACGATAGCGTTTTAGTTCCTCCTGCGCTCGCTTTATATTGGGAAAATGTTTTTCCTCCCTGAAGCCATTTTGTAGCACCCCTATCTTGAAATACACCACCAACAAATGACATTCCCAAACCAACAGATCCACCAACTATGCTCAGTCCTCTTTCGGCGCCTGACATTTTCTTTCCGCCTTGATAATTACCTGTAATCCCAGATTGAATTAAGTCTGATCCGTGTACCCCTGATGTCGTTCCTGCAATCCCCTCTGTAATGGATACGCTTGACTCATAGCCTCCACAAACCGTTAAGGCATTCATAACAGGTTTTGAAGCAATGCCAAGTCGACCGACATTTGCCATAGCACCTAATCCTGCTGAACCAAGAATGAGTGCAGTCTGAGTCGCTGTTTCAGGAGTCCAAAGTGCAGCAAATGATCCGAGGACATATCCAGACGCTACTTTTGCAGCACCCGATATGCCACCTTTCTGGGTCTACGCCGAAATGCGTGGTTCATGCAAGGAAAACCGGATGCAAGTCCAGACCTCCGAGGTGGAAGAGAATGTCCCTTTTGAAGGCTTCGTAGCTTCTGTGTCCCCGAGACTTGATCCGTAC